>Ga0066372_10000027_pt1 | contig 41662 bp, 39 predicted proteins | sample Knorr_S15_td_250_FD_77011 | JGI IMG/M metagenome (GOLD analysis project Ga0066372, IMG submission 77011) | Marine microbial communities from Southern Atlantic Ocean transect - Knorr_S15_td_250_ad_251m_LV_A | ecosystem: Environmental > Aquatic > Marine > Oceanic | place: Southern Atlantic ocean... | reverse complement strand
TGCAACCCTGGCTATAATCGGTCTTGTAGTTACTGTGGGTGCAACTGTGTTGCAGATGGTTAGAGGTAATTGAAGAAAAGTGCACCAAACAATGATGTAATTAAGCTTGACGTTCTTATCATAGGTGCGGGTTTTTCTGGCTTATATCAACTGCTTTCTCTACGCGATAAATTAGGACTTTCTACTAAGATCGTTGAAGCTGGAGACGGTGTGGGCGGTACGTGGTACTGGAATAGATATCCTGGCGCACGTTGCGATTCCGAAAGCTATTCTTATGCCTTTTATTTTGATAAGGAACTTTTGGAAGAATGGCAGTGGTCTGAGCGGTATCCTGGGCAAGCTGAGGTAGTTAGATATTTGAACTATGTCGCTGATAAGTTTGATTTGAAACGTGATATAAAGTTTAATTCACGCGTTTTATCAGCTCATTACAACCAATCTAGAAACAAGTGGATTATTAAAACGGAACTTGAGCAACAATTTGAATGTACATACTTGATCACAGCAGTGGGATGTTTATCCTCAACGAACGTTCCAAAATTCCAAGGACAAGATAGTTTCGAAGGAGATTGGTATCATACAGGCCGATGGCCCCTTGAAGGAGTAGATTTTACTGGCAAGCGAGTAGGGCAGATTGGCACTGGATCAACAGGCATCCAAACCATTCCAATAATCGCAGAAACAGCAAGCCATCTTACCGTCTTTCAACGATCCGCTAATTATAGTGTTCCAGCAAGTAACAGGCCACTTAATGCAGATTTCCAAAAATATCTTCGTGGAAATTATGATGACATCAAAAAAATGATTCAGTCAAATACAAATGGGCACCCTTTTGCATTCTCAGATCGTAAAGTGTTTGATGTCAGCGATGAAGAGCGCGAAGAGATTTTCGAAGAAGCTTGGACTCGAGGCGGATTAAGCTTCAGAGGTTGTTTTCAAGATGTCGCATTCGATAAGAAAGCCAATGATCTTGCAGCTGATTTTATAAAGAGAAAAATCCGGTCTATAGTTAAAGACGGTGAAACAGCAAAAAAATTAACTGATATCGATCATGCATTCGGTTCGAAACGTCCACCAATCGATACTAATTATTTTGAGACCTTTAATCGGAATAACGTAACTTTGGTTGATGTTAAATCATCTCCTATCGAATCCATTACTCCCAAGGGTGTTAAAACCAAAGACGGAGAATATGAAGTAGATATCTTGGTTTTTGCAACTGGCTTTGATGCAATGACGAAGACACTATTAAATATTGATATTCAGGGTCGCGATGGATTGAAATTGAGAGATATCTGGAAAGATGGTCCAAAAACTTTTCTTGGCCTACAAGTTGCAGGTTTCCCGAATCTATTTACAATAACAGGCCCAGGGAGTCCATCAGTTCTTTGCAATATGCCTGTACCGATAGAGCAACATGTAGAGTGGATTCAAAATTGCATATCTTATATGAAAAAAAATAAAATTAACTTTATCGAGGCAACAGAAGGTTCTATGGAAAAATGGGTAGAACATATCGATGAAGTAGTCAATGAAACACTTTTCATTCACGCTAAGAACTCTTGGTACTATGGAGCAAATATACCTGGAAAACCAAGAGGTTTCATGCCTTATGCTGGAGGAATGGCTCGATATAGCGCTATCTGTAATGACGTTGCTAACCAAAATTATGTAGGTTTCAAATTAGGTGATAACGACAGAGGGGAAACCTATACTCCTCCTAAGATATCGGTAGATATATTAGTTGAAGATGTAATAGCTAACAGACCAGGTATCTAGTAATTTTTATTGAGCTGTGTATCCACCATCAACAGGCAAGCAAACACCAGTAATAAAAGATGCTTCATCAGATGATAAGAATAGAGCAGCATTTGATATTTCTTCTGGTTCAGCTAGTCTTCCCATTGGGTGCAGTGATTCAATATGATCCAATGATTTTTTTTCCTTCAATAAAATTTCAGTTAAGTTAGTTTTAGAGAATCCGGGGCATAAGGCATTAACTCTAATATTTGACTTGGCAAAACCTACAGCCATATCTCTTGTCATCTGCACAACCCCTCCTTTAGAGTGCGGATAAGGATTAAGACCTGTGCTCATTCCTTGGTTATACCCTACCAATCCAATGATTGAGGCTAAGTTTAATATTGACCCACCACCTTTCATCTTTTCTACTGCAAAATAAGACATTAAATATGTTCCTTTTAAATTTACATCTATCACCCAATCCCATATTTGCTCAAAATCATACTCCTCAGGAGCATTACGTGGACTAACACCGGCACTGTTAATTAGAATATCGATTCCACCAAGTGATTCCTCAGTCAATTCGATTAAACTTTTCGCATCATCTTTTTTAGAAACATCGCCCAGCCCTATCTCAGATTTTCTATTTGTATTAAGGCTATCTTTAGTTTCTGCTAATCCTTCTCCATTTATATCAGCTAACACAATGTTTGCACCTTCTCTATTAAAAGTTTGTGCACACGCTCTTCCTATTCCTGAACCTGCTCCAGTAATTATTACTCTTTTATTATTCAGTCTCATATTAAAAACTTTTTTATTTAAATCTAATGTTTGCAGTTGACTTTGAATTATCCAAATATATTTTAAAACTATCAAGTTTGTTACTATGGCTCAATGTTTAACGTTTTTATCATTCTTTACATAGTAATGATTATTACTACCCCAATTCTCACTTATTTAATCAAGGCTCCATATGGAAGATACTATAAAAAGAATTGGGGCATATCGATTAATGATAAATTCGCTTGGATTCTTATGGAAACAATCTCTCCAATCTCTCTAATTTTGTCTTGTTTATGGTTTGGATTTTCAAGTAGTGTTATAACAATCTGCTTGATCTTCGCTTGGACTTTCCATTATTTTTATAGAGCACTTCTATATCCACTTTTTATACGAAAATCATACTCTGAAAACAAGATGTCGTTAATCACAGTTTGTCTTGGAATTTTGTTCAATATTTTTAATGGAACTATAAATGGATATGCAATAGTTGAAATTTCAAGTCGTATGGATGAGAAATGGATAACGCATCCAGTATTTTTATTAGGAGGGATAATTTTTGCTATTGGATTCATAGTAAATTGTCACAGTGATTTTATATTAAGAAAACTAAGAATTTCCTCTGATCAAGAATATGGAATTCCCACTGGAGGTATGTTTAGATTCTTGAGTTCCCCAAATTATTTTGGAGAAATTATTGAATGGTTTGGATTTGCTATGGCATCCTGGAATGTTGCCTCCTTATGTTTTGCACTATTTACTTTATGTTTTCTTCTTCCAAGGGCAATTAGTCACCATTCGTGGTACAAGGATAAATTTCCAGAATATCCTAGAAGTAGGAAGGCAATCATTCCTTTCATCTTATAACGTTGCTAGAAGCCTCAGGCTTAACCAATATATCAAGCGGAATGATTTTTAATTGCATCTGGGTTAGGTTCTAATCCAATTCCTGGTTTATCAAAAGGTTTCCACTGTCCTTTGATAACCTCAGGTACATCCTTAAATAAAAAAGGCCAAGAGTCCATTTCAGCTCCTAATATTTCTACCACTTTTAAATTTGGAGTAGCCATGCAGCAATGAAGATGTAGCAACGAATAAGCGTGTGGGGCTACTGGCAAATTAAAAGAATGAGCTATGTGTGCAACTTTCATCCATTCCGTGACTCCTCCAACTCGACCTATGTCAGGTTGGACTATGTCCGCCCCTCCTCTCGTAATTAAATCTTTGAATCCATATTTTGTATATTCGTGTTCTCCTGTTGCAACGGGAATAATTGTTGCTTTAGAAACCTCTTTTAGTCCTTCTATGTCATCTGCCAAAACAGGTTCTTCAAACCAAGATACATCATATTTCTCAAAAAATTTGGACATCTTTATGGCTTGTTTAGCATAGTAACCGTTATTTGCATCCACAAATATAGTTGTATTTTTACCTACTGCATTTCGTACCGCTTCTAATCTTTTAAGATCTTCTTCTTCAGATGCCCCAAAATCTTTTCCTACTTTCATTTTTATTCTAGGAAATCCTTGTTCTACGTAAGAAACTTGCTCTTCAACAAGTTCTTCTATACTGAAATTTGTCCATCCTCCACTCCCATAGCAAGGGACTGAATCTTGATATGCCCCAAATATCTTGTACAGTGGAACCCCAAAAGCCTTACCTTTCAAATCCCACAGTGCGATATCTATTGCTGAAATTGCCTGAAAAGCCAGCCCTTTTCTACCGTACCCTCTCACTGCCCAAAACATTTTATCCCATAGTTTTTCCGTTTTGATCGGATCTTCATCTAGGAGTAATTCTTTTAAATCGTCTTGTATAATGTTTGTAAGTGCTCTACCTGCATTGATATAGCTGAACCCTTTTAATCCTTTGTCAGTTTCAATTTCTATAAATACACAATGTCTTCCAGTTTTATTAGGATCAGGAGGAAACATTGTTGCATCCTGGAAAGGTTTAGAGCTTGGATTAAAAATTAAGTGTGTTTTTATATCTGTTATCTTCATGTCTCTTAATATATTTCATGTAAATAGTTATTTGCAACTTTAAGTAATACTATAAAGCAATAAAATATAGTATTAATTATTTAGGTCTCTTTTCTTCCAGAAGTACAATGCAACTGTAAGAGCAATTAGGTCTGTAGCTATAAATATCGACCAATGCCAGGAATGAAATCCTTGTACTAGTGGGTCACCTCCTTTGTAATAGTAGAACAAAGACAAATATTTTAGGTTTTCAAAGTCCTTTAAAAATGGTTCTAAGGTGTAAAGGAAGTATGAAATGATTGCGATTCCTGAAGCAATTCCAAAAACATGACTAGATTTTCCTAATATTGTACCAATCATTGAAGCAATGAAGCCCAAGGTTGTTGAGATAAGAAAAAGCTGTATGCAAATAGCTAAAATGTTAGTCATGGCTATGTTTAAATCAAAAATGGTTCCAGTAATTATTATAGAAATTATTAAGCCGCAAATTATTAAGAATATTTTTGCAGTTAATGCAAACAATTTTTGTATTAAAAAGTTCGATCTAGAGATACCTGTTGATAAAATCAGATCCAATGTTCTTGATTCTTCTTCTTTAGCAGTTGAGTCATATCCGTAATAAATTGCAGATCCAATTAATATAAGAGGAATAAACACAGTAAACATATCGGTGTTCAATACTCCTTCAGGTGTGGATAAGTCTATTCCTGCAGGGCCAGCAAAGGCAGTAAGCAATCCTTTAGGTAATAGATCTATGATTCTTTGAAATTCTTCCATAGGTAACTCTGCTACTACGAACATTACCATCAGGCATGTGAGAAATAAAAGTATAAAAATAGCTAAAATTGTCTTTACGGAATCTTGGACAGACTTTAAGAAAATGTTTCTTAACATTTGATTATTTATTCTCTCTTTTGATTGCTAATCTTCGAATGATCTAATCACTCTACCAAATCGACCTGGTATTTTTTCTCCGTTAACTACAGCTATATGTCCGTTAACCAATACATATTTCATGCCAGTAGAATATTGATGGGGGTTCTCAAAAGTAGCGTATTGATTGACTTCTTCAGGTTTGAATATTAATAAATCTGCGAAGAAACCCTTCTTTATTAAACCTCTTTTAGTTATGCCAAGCCTTTGAGCTGGAAGTCCTGTCATTCTATATATAGCTGTTCCGATATCTGTAACTTTTTTTTCTATAACCATATGCTCAATGAACCTAGAATTGGTAGCATAACTCCTTGGATGTGGCTTTCCTTTAGATAAAGGACCTGTTGTGCGCAAGGAATTTCCATCTGATGCAACTGATATAAATTCATATTTGGCAATATCATATACATCTTCATCATTCATTGAATGCAACACAAAAGAACCTTCTGACTCTTCATATAAGCGCATTGCGGCTTCTTCTGGAGAACAGTTAAAAATTTGAGAAATCTCTTCCAAGTTTTTGCCTTCTAAATCTGAATTTGGAGGAAAATCTGCAAGAACACATCCTTCTGGACCATGAAATCTATGAATATACTGAGATGTTTCTTGTTTGATTTTTTCTCTGATATCAGCATCTTGTAATCTCTTTAAAGTAGTCTCTCTTCCACCTTCTAGACTCCATCTCGGGAACATGCACCCGCTTATTCCTGTACTGGACCAAGGATAAGGATATTGATCTCCTGCTACATCGAGTCCTTCAGAACGAGCTTTCTTTATACCTTCTATTAGCTCTTTGCCTCTTCCCCAACACGTTGGACCTACTGCTTTTACATGACTGATCTGTACTCTTACACCACTCCTTCTGCCTATTTCGATAGCTTCAGCATGTGCAGGCAGAAGTCCACACGCATCATTGCTTTCAGATCTAATATGACTCGAATACAAAATATTTCGTTTTGCAGCTACTTTAGCTAGTTCTATTACTTCTTCAGTTAATGAATAAGACCCAGGTGCATACCACAGTCCAGTAGAAAGTCCTAACGCTCCGGCATCGAATGATTCTTGTACTAATTTCTTCATTTGTTCAATTTCATCAGGCCTAGGTGATCTTGCCTCCATTCCCATTATTGCTGAACGTAAAGTTCCATGACCTATTTGAGTTGCTACATTAATAGATGGAACATTATTTTCTATTTTTTTTAGCCACCCTTTGAAATCAAACCAGTCCACTTCAATGTTTGTTCCCATTCTGTTCATTCTGTCCTGTAGTTGAGATCGAGTAGTTTTAGTTAGCGGAGCACAAAAACTCATTCCACAATTGCCTACCAATTCAAAAGTAACCCCTTGAGTTAATTTACTATCGGCATCAGGGTCAATTAAAAAAGAGAGATCGCTGTGACAGTGCAAGTCTATAAAACCTGGAGTAACTAAATATCCTGTGGCATCAAGGTGTTTTTTAGCTTCTATTTTTTCTTTGCCTAGGAAAGCTATCTTGTTGTCCGTAATTCCTAAATTCATATATTCAGAACTAGAGTCAGCCCCTGAAAACACCTTTCCATTATTTATTGCTAAATCAAACATATTAACTTCTATCCCATAGCTCTTTTAGGTCAAATTTAGGCTCCCAACCTAACTGTTCTTTTGCTTTTTTATTTGAAAATTTGTTATGAGGTAAGTCTGCAAAAACAAAATAAGTTTCTGTTCTTGTGGGAAGTTTATTGAGATCAATTTCAAGAGCTTTTTTAATTGCAGAGGCAGCATCCTCCCACCTAACACTAAAAGGGGTCAAGTCTGTACCTTTATTTTGAGGCGGTTTTCCAACATTTCTTCTCCCGCCTAGAGTCAATGAATCGTTGTAGAAGTTATAAAACAATAAAGTTTGAAGGTACATGTATGGATTTTTTTCGGTAAATACTCTGCATATCTCTTGTCCAAGTGCCTTGGTAATTGCGTACAGATTTACACCAGGCTGAGGAGGAATATCTGGATTAATTTCAAAGTCAAAATTTTCGTAGGAAGGTCCAGCAGATTGAAAATGAGGGCCAGTGTTAATAATTCTCGAAACTTTATGTTTTTCTGCTGCTAGCATCATATTTAGGTTGCCTTTGGAATTGACGTTAAATGCTAATACTCTATCAGTTCTTAAAACCGATAAGTTAATTATTGCATCTACGCCAACAGCTGCCTCTATAACTTCATCTGTATTAGAAATGTCTACTTTTTTGAAATTAGAATTCGAAGAAATTTCTTTCAGGTCAGTTTCAATAATTTCATGATGATCCTTTAGAGCCTCTGAAACCCAAGGGCCCAGCATCCCATTTGATCCTAAAATCAGAACTTTCATTTTTCCAGCCTTCTGTTTAATCTTGGTTCGTAAAAAGCTTGTTCTTGTATGCCACCCAAACTCTCTATTTGATTATATTTATTGGTTAAAAATTGTTGGTCCGCGACTTTTTCTTGTACATGAATAATTTCATATCTTTCATTAAATTCCGTTTTGATAATTTGTTCAACTGACTTTATAAAAGCTTTATGAGATATTCTTGAGGAAAAGCTTTCTAATTGCTCGTTAGATTTGATAAATGGAAATCCAGATCTTAATAAGATTTTTTGTAATGGAAACGTTCTCCCAAATTCTTTAAATATTATTTCTGACAGATGTATCGTTAATAAATCAATATTTGTACTTGGCGTCGATTTCCATCTTTCTGTTACCGTGTAACCCTTTTTATAATTTTGAAGAATCGATAAAGAGCTAATCATGATGATTTTTTTTATCCCAGCTTCAACAAATGCAGACAGATTGTTATAAACCTCTTGAAGTTTCAAATTTAAATCTTGGGGAGTTTTGCATTTTTCAGATAATGCTTGAATGATTGCACAGTCAAATTGAGAAATAGAATCATTTGAGACATCTTTGTATAAAGTGACATCAAACTGGTTAAGTTCTCCCTTTAATATTTGGGTGACTTCTTTAGACCCTTCTGTTATTAATAATTTCATTTATCTCGCGACTGATATTTATTATACTTGTGCATTTATTTTTTAGCAGGTTTACTCATTACATATTTTATGTAAACTTGAATCTCTGATGGAGCAAAAATTTAAAAAGCCAAATTTAGTATTTATAATGAGCGATCAACAACGATTCGATACTATGTCCTGTTACGGAAATGACTGGATAAATACACCAAGATTAAATGAGCTATCTGAAGAATCTTTTATATTTGAAAATGCTTATGTGACTCAACCAGTTTGTGCTCCTGCCAGATCATCAATTATAACTGGCCTATATCCTCATACTGCCGGCCCAACTGTGAATAAAATTCCATTGAAAAAAGATGTAAAAACTATAGCTGAATATGTAGATGATAATTATACAAAGGGATATTTAGGTAAATGGCATTTGGGAGATGACACAATCAAGCAACGGGGTTTTGATGAATGGATAAGTGTGGAAGATCATTATCAAAGTAGTTATTTTACTGATCTGCCAAATAATGATCTTCCTTATAGTGATCTTCACAAATGGTTAATCGATAAAGGTTTTACTCCAACCGAAGAAGGCCCAACAGGTAAAAAAATTTTTAATGACGAAGATAGGTCAATGTTGCCTGAGGATAGTCAGATGGCAGCTTTTCTTTCAGAAAAATCTGAAGATTTTATTGAAAGAAATAAAGACAATTCGTTCGTACTTTATGTAAGTACTTTTGAGCCTCATTCGCCTTATGCTGGACCGCTTGATGGAATGTATGATCCTAATGAAATTCCAACTGGCCCTACCTTCCTTAAGGAGCCCAAAAATGTTTCAAATATAAATAAAGCAAGGTCAATGTATCACACTTCATTCCTAAAAGGAGCGGATCAAAAAAGTGATGATTATATGAATAATTACTTAGCATCAAGAGGTGAAGATTTTTCTACTAAAGAAGGATGGCTGAAAGCCAGAGCAGATTATTTTGCAAATATTACTCTTGTCGACAGGATGGTTGGAAGGATCATTGATTCTCTTAAAAAAAATAATTTATATGAGAATACAATTTTAGTTTTTACTAGTGAGCATGGAGAAATGATGGGGGATCATGGCATGTTGGAAAAAAGAACCTTATATGAAGAATCAGCCAAAGTCCCATTACTAATGAAGTTGCCAGGATTGGATGGATCTCAAAAAAAGATAAAGGGAAGTTTTAGTCAAATCGATTTGGTTCCAACTTTATTGAGCCTAATGAATCAGAAACAATCAAATAATTTACAAGGTGAAGATAAAAGTGACTGTTTTAAAACTTTGAATCTTGATGAGAATGTAGTAGTAGTTGAATGGAATGGAACGGGAGAAATTGATGATAGAAATCTCGGTTCAGAAGAAATCAATGAACTTAATGCTAATCCTCGGAGATCGATAATTATTAATAGGATGAAGTTAAATTTAACATTAAAGGACGAAGGGGAACTTTTTGACTTAAAAAATGATCCTTATGAACAGAAAAATTTATATCATGATGAGAGATTTTCTTTAATTGTTAAGTCGATGAGAAGAAGATTAATTGAATGGCAGAAAACTAACCGAGACTCATTCAGATTCGAAGTATGAGTATACTTTTTTCTCCAATTGTTATCAGAGGCACCAAAATAAAAAACAGATGCTGGGTTTCACCAATGTGTCAGTACTCATCTAAAGAAGGATTGGCGAATGATTGGCACTTAGTGCATTTAGGAACTCGGGCGGTTGGTGGTGCAGGGTTAGTGATGACTGAAGCTGCTGCTGTATCTCTTGAAGGAAGAATAAGCCCCAGTGATCTTGGTATTTGGGATGACAAACACATAGAGCCATTAAAAAAAATTACTAATTTTTTAATGGCTCATGACGCTATTCCTGCAATACAAATAGCTCACTCTGGAAGAAAAGGTTCTACAAAAAAACCATGGGAGAATTTCAAAAATTCTATAGATGTAGATGAAGGTGGTTGGATCCCTATAGGACCATCCGCTATTCCATTTGATGAAAATTCAGTCACACCGAACGAGATGTCTTTAGAAGATATTGATAGAATAATTAGTTGCTTTTCTAATGCAGCTTTAAGGTCGGAAGAAGCTGGATTTAAATGTATAGAAGTCCATATGGCTCATGGATATTTAGTACATGAATTTTTATCCCCTGTTTCAAACAAGAGAAAGGATGAATATGGTGGCGATCTATATGGAAGAATGAATTTCGCTCTCAAGATTGTTACTGCAATACGAGAAGTTATATCAGATAATACAATTCTATTTATAAGGATTTCTGCGACAGATTATTTGAATGATGGCTGGGACTTAAGTCAGTCGATTGTATTATGCAAAGAGATGAAGAAGTTAGGTGTAGACTTGATTGATTGTTCGTCAGGTGGGTCATCTCCAAAACAAAAGCTTGACCCTTATCCTGGATACCAAGTTCCCTTCGCGTCTCAGATAAAGAATGAGGCCAAGATTATGACTGGATCTGTAGGATTAATAACTCAAAGTCAGCAGGCTGAAGACATTTTAAACTCTGAACATTCAGATGCAGTATTTATTGGAAGAGAACTTCTAAGAAACCCCTATTTTCCTTTACAAGCACAAATTGAACTCGACAAAGAAAAAGATTTGCCTAATCAATATGAAAGAGCATTTTAATTTTTAGCTTGATTTTTGTACTGACTCTATAAGAGCTTGTATGTATCCCATCGCAAATGCTCTGCCCCTATGACCGTATGATGTATCCTGAAATGTAGCTGGAACATGATCATCTATGAAAAAGCTATCATAACCTACCTCATGATAAATTTTCATCGCTTTATGCATATCTACATATCCAGTATTTACAAACTCTTCATAAAACTTTGGTACTTGACCAGAAACATTTCGGAAGTGCACATAAAGAATTTTCTTTCTTTCTCCAAAATATCTGATCATCTCGTAAATATCATCGTTCATTTCAGAGAAAGTCCCTTGGCAAAATTCTATTGCGTTGCTGTCTGAGGGATAAATTTCAATAAGCCTTTTGTAAGCATCAAAACTCCTAAGTAATTGAGGAATTCCTCCCAATACAGGGACAGGAGGATCACAAGGGTGAATTCCTAATCTTATGCCTTCTTCTTCTGCTATAGGCGTAATTATTTTTATCCAATATTCAAGATTTTCCCACATTTCTTCTTCTGTATATTCTCTTCCATGAGTCAGTGGAAATTGTTGAGCTACTTCATTATCAAAAGCTGTGGCTTCAGCCCTACCTCTTATATATTCAGGCTCAGTTCTCCATACTTGAGACGGCATCCAGTTATATCCAAAAATTGGAATTCCTGCCCTAGCAATGTTTTTTATGGTATGAATCATGTTTTCTATTTGTTCATCTCTTTTTGGACCACCCAACATTATGTCTTCATAAAATCTTGTAGGGACATTCTCAAGAGCGCTCAACTTCATTCCGTAGTTTTCGACAGTTCTTCTTAATCTGACCAAGTCTTTTAATTCCCACCTGTTGTTACCGTCAGGTAGATGAGAGTCTTTATCATTATTTTGGTTTAGCAATATATCAGTCGCGCCATACTGTTGGGCAAACTTTAAAAATTCTGGGGTAGGATGCATAAACTGTCCTAATCCACATCTCATAAATTCTCCTTACTGAATCTTTGTTCTTATTAATGTTATTTTAATGGGTTTTTTTGAGGAGTGCCTACTTTTCTTGGATATTTTGATTTTGTCTTAGATATTTTTCTCCATGCGACTATGGAGCTATCTTTGGTTGCTCTTAAGTATCCTATCAATTCGCCTCCATTTAATGTGACCGCATTTTCTGATTTTAGAATTTCTTTAGAAATATTTATCCCTTTTATAGACAGCGCGGTTCCTTTAACTTTCAAAAGAGGTAATGTAATTTCAGCTACTGTGGGAAGTCTGCCGAGTCCTCTTGTGAGAGCTATATCAAAAGTTTCTCTAAATTGCTGATCTTGACCGATGGATTCTGCTCTGTCGTTTATTATCTTTACGTCAAGGTCTAGATGATTTGATACAAATTCTATAAAGTTTGATTTTTTTGCGTTAGATTCAATTAGTGTAAGTTTTATATTATTGTTTAGGATTTTTAGAGGAATACTAGGTATTCCAGCCCCGGCCCCAATATCTACTATTTTTTTGCTCCAGAATTTGTTTTTTATTGGCCTGTAGAAATTAAAAGCCATTACACTTTCCATCACTAAAATTTCGTGTATTGCTTCACGAGACTTTAAACCGGTTAAATTAAATTTTTTACTTGCATCAAAAATCATTGCTGAGAAGATTGATAACCTCTCAGACTCTTTTTTATTAAGAAAGATTTTTGGTGTTTTTTCCATTAACATGATAACTACATTATATAACTTTAAGGCTATTTTATGACTGATGCTTGCTGCGCTCCAAATGAGCAAAATAAAGAAAAAATAAAACCTAGAGATTTACTTGATGTTGGTGTTTCTCAAGAGGATGTAGGAATAGATTTTAGCAAAATATCAGCCGGATGGTTTCTGATGGGTTCAGACAGTAAAAATGTTTTTCCAGGTGATGGTGAGGGACCAGTACGGAATATTTATGTAGATGATTTTTCTATTTCAGCAAAATGTATAACAGTCGGAGAGTTTGCTAGATTTGTAGAAGATACTAAATATAGAACCGAAGCAGAGACTTTCGGATGGTCTTTTTGTTTTTTTGATCAGATTCAAGATTCTGATTACCCTGAAGTTGTTAAGGAAGCTTCTTGGTGGGTAAAAACGGAACGAGCATTCTGGAATTTACCAGATGGTCACAATGTAGCGATAAAAAATTTTTTAAAACACCCTGTAACACACGTTTCTTGGAATGATGCAAATGCCTTCTGTAAATGGTCCAAAACTAGATTACCTACTGAGGCAGAATGGGAGTATGCCGCAAGAGGAGGACTTGAACAGAAAATATTTCCTTGGGGAGACGAATTTTTAGTAGAAGGTAAAATTAATTGTAATATTTTTCAAGGTAAATTTCCAAGTGATAATACCTCTGAAGATGGATTCAGATTTACAGCCCCGGTGGATTGTTATTCAGCTAATGGTTTTGGACTCTACAACGTGGCAGGAAATGTTTGGGAGTGGACTCAAGATTGGTTCACTAGATTTCATGATCTAGAAACAAATGTTAATCCTATAGGTCCCGAGCGAGGAAATACGAAAGTTATTAAAGGTGGATCTTTTCTATGTCATGATAGCTACTGTAATCGTTATAGAGTCTCAGCAAGATCTAGCAATACCTTAGATTCTTCTACTGCGAATATGGGATTTAGAGTTGTTAAGCTTGAAGGATAAGTTTTTTACTTTTTTACTTTTGTTTATTTCCGTCACACTAGGATGTGGAGGTGATCTAGAATTTAATTTTGATGATTTTGTAGAAAGTGATCAAAAGTTCAATATTATTTCTTATGAGATTCAGTCTGTAGCAGATTTATTCAATGAGAGGTTTAGACTAAAAAGTTTGGATAAATCAAAATTAGATCTGAAAAATACTTTAATAGATAAAATATATGATGAAGAATTAGACTTTTTTTTTGATATCGTATTTCCTTTACCTGAGTTTTCTCTTGAAGAATCTCCTCCCAAACTTTTGTTAATTTCTCCAAGAAGTAATATAGAAAGACTTGATGAAGTCCTCTTGACTGCTAGGTTAACCGATGCAGAGATAGTTTCTATCGAGCAGGATATTGAAAGTCAAACAGATTATTCATCAATCATTGTCAATATTGGTGGCATTGCTGCATACCCTTCAATTGTCACCGAAGTTTCAGACAAAGGAGCAATGTTTAAACTTATTGCTCATGAATGGTTACATCAATATTTATTTTTTTTCCCTCTTGGTAGAGCCTATTTCTCAGACGAAGACATGAGATCAGTAAATGAGACCCTTGCAAATATCTTTGCAGATAATTTGTTGAATAATATGTGTAAAGAGGATGTATATATTCAATCAGGATATTGCCTACAGAATACTGATGTATCAGAGAAAGATTTTGATTACTCTGTTTATATGAAAGATTTACGGCAACAAGTTGATTTTTTTCTTTTAGCAGGTGAGATAGAAAAGTCCGAAAAGTTAATGAATAGTGCGACAATTTATCTGAATTCCAGAGGATATAATATTCGACGTATCAATCAAGCTTGGTTTGCCTTTCATGGCTCTTATGCAGATACTCCGGCTTCTTCCAGTGAAATAAACAATGAACTCACAAATTTTATCTCTTCAGAGAAATCTCTGGGTAATGCTATAAGAAAATTAAGATCTATTGACAATTATCAGGAGTATCTCAGATTTGTAGATGAGAAGAAATAAAATATTCATTCTTGGACAATGTAATGATAACATGTAGTTATGTCAGTCAAATCAAATCTGTCAAAATTAATAAATGGCTTTGTTTATAGACCTCCTTCAAGGGATAAAGACGACAATGAACCATCTCTTCAAGACTTATTATCAAGATTAAATATAAAATTTCCTAAGATACCTGGTTTAGGTAAGGGATCTCCCTTTTTAGGTTTTATAATAATGGCAATTATCGCGGTTCTTTGGGTCGCATCGGGTATCTATACTGTTTCTCCTGACGAAAAAGCAGTTTTACGTACTTTTGGAGGTTATGTTGCAACAGTTGACCCAGGCTTGAGGTGGCATTGGCCAGGGCCAGTTGGTAATACAGATATAGTGGCCGTGACCAAAACTAGAAGATTAGAACTTGGTTTCCGTGGTTCTGATGTTAGACAAGGCGTTTTTCAAACAGTACCTGCTGAAGCTAATATGATCACAGGAGATGAAAATATTGTTCAAGCCCAAGCTGTTATCCAATATCGAATCAGCGATCCTAAAGCATACCTTTTTGAGGTAGGGGACCCAGGTGAAATAGATCGAGAAATAAATGAAGGCCAACCAGACGGTAAAACCTTGCGAGATATTGCCGAGACATCTCTAAGACAAGTGGTTGGAACTAGAAACATAGACGATATTTTGACCACTGAGAAAGAAGCTGTGCAACAGGAAGTTCTAACAATAATGAGATCACTAAATGCTACATACTCGACAGGTATAGATGTTCAGCAATTTCTTCTTCAAAACGTCAATCCTCCGAGTGAAGTTCAAGATGCCTTCGAAGATGTTGTGAGGGCGCGAGAAGACAGAGATAGAATTGTAAATTTAGCTGAAGCCTATCAAGCAGATAGACTTCCTAGAGCTCAAGGTGATGCTGCAAAAATAGTTGAGGCTGCAGAAGCTTTTAAGGAAGGAAGACTTCAGATAGCAGCCGGTGAGGCAGCCGGTTTTGAAGAACTACTTAAAGCTTATGATCAGTCAAAAGTAGTTACAAGGACGAGATTATATCTTGATGCCCTGAACATTATATTGCCCAAAGTTAAGAAGTTTGTTATTTCGGATTCTTCTTCACCATTACCTTTACTACAGCTAACTGGAGAATCAGAGGTGGGTCCGTAATATGAGAAGAACATTAATCCCTATTGCAGTAGTTGCCATTTTACTTTTTGTAATATTACCTCAGGTATTTTTTGTAGTTAACGAAACTGAACTTGCGATCGTAACTAGGTTTGGTGCCTTTCAAAGAGAGTTTCAAAGTCCAGGACTGAAAGTTAAAACACCAATAGTAGAAAATGTGACTAAGTTTGACAAAAGGCTCTTACGACTCGATGCTCCTCCAACAAGCCTTTTGACTAAGGACAAGAAGAATCTTGTAATAGATGCATACGCTAGATATAAAATTGTTGATCCACTTCTTTTTTATCAAGCGATAGGAAATGAGTTACAAGCTGAATCAAAGCTTGGTGATATAGTCAACTCCAGACTCCGTGATGAGGTTGCCCAAGATGAGCAAGAAGAAGTTATATCTGAGCTTCGAGAACAAATAATGAGTCGAGTAACTCTTGCAAGTAATTTTGTAGATATCAGCAGAGAAGAGGCCATAAATCTGCAGAATGGGTTGAACAATGCTAACGTGAAAATAGATTTAGTCGCTAAATCAATGGATGGTGTCTCAAGACAAGCCACTCCATCTGAGATTCATACCTTGCAAACAACGCCTTCGCCTTTAGAACTTACAGATTTTGAAATTCGATATAAGTACCCATTGCGCGAAGTGTTTGGTGCTGAAATTATTGATGTAAGAATAAAAAGAGCTGATTTTCCTGATGCAATTCAAAGTTCTGTTTTTTCTAGAATGCAGGCTGAAAGAGAAAGAATAGCAAGTGGGTTAAGAGCAGAAGGAGCTCAAAGAGATGCCGAGATACGAGCTAATGTGGATAGGAGAGTCACGGTACTTTTAGAAACCGCTCTCGGTACTGAAGCCCGATTAAAAGGTGAAGCAGAGTCAGAGTCTATTGCCATATTAGCAGCATCATTAAATAAAGATCCTGAACTTTATGCATTCCAAAGGTATCTACAGACTTACTCACTGACCTTGACTGAAGGAGATACCTTAGTACTGTCTGCTGATAGCCCTCTATTTAAGTATCTAGATTCTCAAGATGGCATAGAAGAACCACTTGAGAAATCTGAGAATTAAACACCAATTAACTATTTCTTAGCGAGCTTAATGAATTCATTTATTTTGCCAGTGTCTTTAACTCCGTCTGTTTCAACTCCTGACGAAACATCCACTCCGTACGGCTGATGCCTATCTTTAAGATCTTCTATGTTTTTAGAATTGAGCCCACCTGACACGAGGACATTGGTTAACCCGATAACATTTTTCGCTTTCTCCCAATTAAAAATATTGCCTGTACCTCCTAATTTTTTTTCATGAAAGCTGTCCAAGATTACATAATTGTGAAGCAGTAATGCTTTTTGTACTGTGTCCAAAATAGCCTCTGAACTATCAGTGTCTTTTATTCTAATTTGCCTGATGGTGGGTATTTCTATATTGAAATCTTCTTCCCCGCAGAGTTGAGCAATATCTAAGGCAGAGTGTTCCATAAGAGACTCTATTTCTTGTTGGGTATGGTTTCCGAAGACACCTACAGTTTTAGTCCTCATATCAGGCAGTTTTTGTTTCAGAGAGTTAATTATTTTAAAAACTTCTGTAGGATCAGTACTTCTTTTTGATTCAGGTACAAATATAAAGCCAATAAAATCTGCTCCAGATTCAATCGCTACAATAGCGTGCTCGATATTTTTAATGCCACATATTTTTACTTGCATTTTTTTACACTGGACAATTGATTTATTAATGAAGGCATGTCATTACTTTTTAATATTGACTCTCCAATCAAAACGGCATCCGCACCATATTCAGCCATCAGTTCCACGTCTTGTACCTCTTTCAATCCGCTTTCTGCAATGACGAATTTTTCTTTAGGTACCTTTGGTCCAAGATTTTCAAAAACTTTTAGTGATGTTTCGAGATTATTAAGATTTCTATTATTAATACCAATTACCTCGATATCAACGCTAAGTGCAAGGTTCAATTCCTCTTCTGTAAACACTTCAACTAAAGGAGTGATGTCAACTGATTTACATGTATCGATTATTTTTTTAAAGTCTTGTTCTGAAAGTATAGAAACTATAACTAATATTGCTGATGCTCCGTTTGCTCTTCCTTCTACGACCTGATATTCATCAATTACGAAGTCTTTTTGAAGTGTGGGTGTGTTACTTAATTTGGTAATTGAACTTACTTCAGTCAAGTCATTTATATCACCTGAGAAACGTGTTTTTTCTGTTAGGATTGATATCGCAGATGCACCATTTTCTACGTATGTTGAAACAATCTCGTTAAGATTCAAGTCTGCAAATATTTTTCCTGCAGAAGCAGATGATCTTTTAATTTCCGCTATTAGTGATACTGAGTCAGAATGAAATATTGATTTAAACTCTGGTGGTGGATTCGTGGTTTCTAACAGTTTTTCAATTTTGACTATAGGGTTATGTCTCTTTGACTCTTCTATAAGTCTAGATTTGTTTAGTAATATGTCTTCAAGAACAGGACCATATTTCATGTCTTAATCCATCTTATTAGTCATTGCAATCAGTTCTAATAACTTAGATTGTGCAGCACCTGAATCTATGGAAATTTTCGCCATTTCAGTCGCGTCAAGAAAACTTGCAGTTTTTCCGGCAGCCACTAGAGATGCAGCGGTATTAATTAAAACGGCATTTCGTCTTGATGCGATTGGGGAGTTATCTAATGGGTCAGAACCTTCTCCAGAAAATATTTGTTTTATAGTGTCAGCACTTTCTTTGATACTATTGATAATTAAGTTATTTATTCCAGACTCTGGGAGGCCAAAATCTGAAATTCTAGTTTTTCTTCTCTTAACTTTATCTTTGTTCACTTCCCAGATAGTCGTTCTACCTTCTACACTTATTTCATCAAGATTATTGTGTCCATTAACCACTAATGAGTTCTCAGTACCAAGAATTTTTAAAGCCTCTGCTACTTTTTCCGCAGCTTCATAGTTTGATATTCCAATAAGCTGATTAGATGCACCCGCTGGATTTGTTAGAGGGCCAAGAATATTGAAAACGGTGGGTATTCCTACCTCTCTCCTAAGAGGAGATGCAAATTTCATAGCGGGATGAAACGATTGAGCAAATATAAATCCTATACCAATTGTTTCTATACATTTTTTTACAGAATAGGGAGATAAATTAATTTTAACTCCCATCTCTTCTAGAGCATCTGCACTACCTGAGGATCCTGATATAGCTCGATTTCCATGCTTTGCAACTTTAACTCCTGAGCCTGCAACAACGAATGCGACAGCTGTGGATATGTTGAAAGTTTTTAATCCATCGCCACCAGTGCCACAAGTATCAAGTAGCGGTTCGTTTAAATCTATCTTAAGAGATTTTTCTCTCATAGAGGTCGCCAAACCTGCAATCTCTGTAGGAGTTTCTCCTTTCATTTTTAAACCCATTATAAAAGAGCCAAATTGAGCAGGAGTGACATCTCCTCTCATTATTTCATCCATAGTAGAATTGGCTAAATCAAAAGACATATCTTCTTTTGCCGCTATTAATTTAATAGCTTGGCTTATTTTTTTTTCTGATGTCATTTATCTAAAAAGTTTTTTATAATTTCTTTTCCAGACTCTGTAAATATTGATTCTGGATGAAACTGTATTCCCTCCACATCAAACCTCTTGTGTCTCACTCCCATCACCACTCCGCTATCACTTCTTGCAGATACTTCTAATTCTTCAGGAATCGTTTCTTCTACTATCGCAAGTGAGTGATATCTTACTACTTTAAGAGGGTTTTTTATATTTTTAAAAATTCCCTTTCCATCGTGAGTAATGCTAGATATTTTTCCATGTTTAATTTCTCCAGCATATTCCACCTTTGCCCCAAATGTTGACCCTATGCATTGATGTCCTAGGCAAACTCCCAGTATAGGTATTCTTACAGATAAAACTTTTATGAGCCTTTCAGATATTCCAGCATTTTCTGGATTTGAAGGCCCAGGTGAAACAACTAATTTTTCTGGATTGAGTTTTTCTATTTCACTTATTTTCTTTTCATCATTTCTATAAACTTTAACTTCTGCACCAACTTCTATCATGTATTGGTAAAGGTTGTACGTAAAACTGTCATAATTATCTATTAGTATGATCATAATCTTATGTCTTTAAAAGCTTTAATTTTGTATAACGTTTCTTGATATTCTACCTCAGGAATCGAATCGTATACTATCCCTCCGCCTGCATTAAATGAAATCTTGTCGTTTTTTCTTATTGCTGTCCTGATGATGGTACTAGTTTCAAGGTCTCCATTTGCGGAAAACCAGCCTATTGCACCACAATACGGTCCTCTTCCTTCTGATTCAAGTTCAGATATTAATTTTGCAGCACGAATTTTTGGAGCACCGGTCAGAGTACCTATAGGAAATGTTGACATGAATGTGTCTAATGAGTCGAATTTTTTTGCAATTTTTCCACTGACTTCTGATGCAAGATGAATCACATTATTATAATTCTGAGTTTCCAATAATTTATCTACCTTTACGGTTCCTTTCTCTGAAACTCTTCCAAGATCATTTCTTGCTAAATCTACTAACATAATGTGTTCAGCGTTATCTTTAATACTTTCTTTAAGGTTTGTTGCTAGTTTTAATTTGTTTGATTTTTTATTGACTCCTACGGTTCCAGCAACAGGCCTAATTGTCGCTTTATTATTTTTGACTTTTAAGAACATCTCAGGTGAAGAGCCTGTAACAGTGAAATCAGTTCCAATTAATTGGAATATATATTCTGAGGGATATTCGTGTACAAGATAAGTAAGTAACAATTCATCATTTAAGGTTGATTTTTTTTCGAATCTTTGAGAGAACACGCATTGAATTAATTCTCCTTCTTTGATTAATTGTTTTATTTTCTTTACTTTGTTTAGATAAGTTCCTTTTTTGGTAATTAAGGAGGTAGGTTGTTTCAAAAATTTTTTTATCGTATTAGTTGCATTATTTTTCTTTAGATTAATGTTCTGTATGAATCCTATTATTTTGAATATTGTTTCACTTTCTTTTTGATAGGATTTTTCATCTAATTGAGCAGAAACAAGATGAGAAATGGTCAATGTGTTTTCCTGATGATCAATAGTTATCATTGTTTTTGGTATTAAGAAAAAAGATTCTGGGCATCCTGTTGGGTCTTCTTTTAAATCTCCCACATTTTCAAAATACTTATAACATTCGTATGAAATATAACCGAATGCTCCGAGATGATCTATTTCTTGGTTACAGTAAGTATCTGTTATTTCTTTTTTTAATATAGATCTAAGAGTATTTATAGGATTTATCCCATTAGTCGAAATGGTATCTTTACTATCAATGATTAGAACAGTTTTATACGGTAAATCATCATCAGGTCTAGTAAACGTCATTATTCCTGATTGATGATTCCTTTCTGGGTATTCATTAAAAAAATTTACTCCATCTAGCTTTATTTCATCGATTTTTACAGATAATATAATGGATTCATATGATTTTGATAACGATTTAAATTGTCTTAAACTTGGAGATATTTTATTCAGATATTTCTGAGTTCTTTGCATATTCTAAGGCTTTAATTAAAGCTCCCATCTTTGCTAGGCATTCTTCATGTTCCTTGTCAGGATTTGAGTCAGCCACAATTCCTGCGCCTGCTTGCAGGAATGCTGTTCCATCTTTGAGTACTATAGTTCTTATTGCGATAGCTGTATCCATATTGCCATCGAATGAAAAATATCCTACCGCTCCAGAATAAGGCCCCCGTTGAAATTTTTCTTCTTTGGCAATTTGTTCCATAGCCCTTACTTTCGGTGCTCCACTAACTGTACCAGCAGGAAAAGCTGATTTTAATAAGTCAAAAGCATTAAATTTTTCAGATATAGTCGCTTCAACATGAGATACGATATGCGAAACGTGAGAGTATCTTTCAATTTCCATCTGTTGAGTCACTTCTACTGTACCAGGCTTGGCAATTTTACCTAGATCATTTCTTCCTAAGTCTAAGAGCATCAAGTGTTCTGCAATTTCTTTTTCGTCATTTAGTAACTCTATTTCTATCTTACGGTCATCATCTTCATTTTCTCCTCTGGGTCTAGTGCCTGCTATTGGATGAACAGCTATAGTAGAGTCATCAAGTTTTACTAGTAATTCTGGAGAAGAACCAATTATCTGAAAATCTTCAAAATCCAATAGAAACATATAAGGAGAAGGATTTATATTTCTCAAGGAGTCAAAGATATTTATCGCATTTGAGGAAGTTTTAACTCTTAGCTTTTGTGATAAAACCGCTTGAATCATCTCTCCTTGATATATAAGTTCTTTTGTACTCTCAACTGATTTTTTAAATTCTTCTCTGGTCGTTAAATATTCAATTTCTAGGTTTGTTGCATCTGCCATTTCTTGGGTTATTTCAGGTTTAATTTTTTGAATTTGAGATATTATTTCTTTTATCTCGTGATTGCACTTTTTAAAAGCTTTATCTAGGTTTTCTTCTTTTCTTAGATCAGCATGAGCCACAACAAATATGCAATCTTCTTCGTGGTCAAATATTATTAATGTGCTGCCTATCAAAAAAATGCTTTCTGGAAAGTAGGTAAGGGCATTTTGTATTTTCTTTATCTTTGGTTCAAAATAACTAACCGTTTCATAAGATAGATAGCCAACTGCACCACCATTAAATTTTGGTAAGCCTCGAATATTAGGTTGATTTATATTTTCTATAGAATCTTCTAATATTTCTAGAGGATTCACTTTTGAATATTCTTCTTTATCTCCAGTCTTTATAACCTTTTGAGGATTTATACCTATGAAACTAAATCTTGCAACGTTTTTGCTCCCTTCTACCGATTCCAGCAGAAATGAATTCGATGCACTTTTTAAATTTCTATATACCGAGACAGGAGTGTGGCCTTGTTTACTTATTTTTGAAAATATTGGAATATAGTTAAATTTTTTTGAGAGTTTTTTAAACTCATTAGAATCTGGATACGATGCATTCATTAATTACCACTTAGATGTGTAAGAGTTGATCTTCATAGCTGATCGCACCATTTCCATAGTCTCTTTCGCAATTTCTCTAGCCTTACTTATCCCTTTCATTAATGCTGCCTCAACTTCATTGGGATTGTTTTCGTAGTGTGATCTCTTTTCTCTGATTGGATCTAAGAATTGGTTTATTGCTACTACTAGATCTTTTTTAACTTCTACATCTCCAACTTTTCCTTCTCGGTATCTATGCTTAAAATCATTAACTTTTTCTTTATCTGGATTAAATGCATCGTGATATTGAAAAACGGGATTACCTTCAACAGTTCCTGGGTCAGTTGCTTTTAGCCTATTTGGATCTGTATACATTGACATCACAGCTTTTGAAACTTGATCTTCGGTAAACCTTAATTCAATTACATTACCTTTAGATTTGCTCATTTTATTACTGCCGTCGATACCTTTAAGTCTAGGAACTCTACCAATTTTTGTTTCAGGCTCTTTAAATACTGGTTCAAATATCCTATTAAATTTCCTTGCAACTTCTCTGGTCATTTCTATATGGGGAGCTTGATCTTCGCCCACCGGAACCAAGTCAGCTCTAGGAAGAAGGATATCAGCAACTTGACTCATAGGATAATTGAAAAACCCTACTGTTCTTTTTTCTACAGCGAGCTGGTCAAGTTCACCTTTTAGAGTCGGATTACGTTCTAGCATCCCTAGAGGGGTAATGAAGCTGAGTAGAGTGGTTAATTCTGCATGTTCAGGAACATAACTTTGTATTACAAAGTTACTTTTCTCAGGGTCTAGACCTACCGAAAGCCAGTCAATAGTAACCTGGCGTACCGAGTCAGTTATTTTATCTATATCGTCAAAGTTATCACCAAGAGCTTGATAATCTGCTATCAGGAAAAACGACTCATAGGAGTCTTGATATTCTAGCCATGTTTCAAGGGCTCCCACATAATGCCCTAAATGTAAGGCACCAGTAGGTCTTATTCCTGTTAAGATCCTCTTTGTACCTGCCATATCAAGTTCTTTGGTTCCATTCATTGCCAAGACTATCAAATCGTGAGCATAAATCATCAACAGTAGATTTCGAAATTGGAAGTGAATTATTATACATTTCAATATTACTTTTTAGGTGGTGACGATTTTGCGTGCCTATAATAGCTACATCTACTTCATCAAAACTAAAGATAAAACCCATAGAGGTTAATATTCTATCCTCTGGTTCATCGTATAAAGGGCCAATTTCTCCTAATATTTGAGCTCTCTTATAATATTCTGCTGCATAGTCGGATGGGGCAGATGATACATTAGGTTTTTCTAGAGCTCTCCAAGCTCCATTTGCAATAGGGCGTTTCGCAATCACACCTAAACCATTATTTCTTGTAACATCGAATAATTTATATCTTGCTTTTTGTTCTACCAAATTAAAACTAGTCTGAATTGTTTCAAAAAACCCACTTTCTGCAGCCCATACAGCAGCATCATTATCTCCACTGTACCCTAGATGAAGAACCTTACCTTCTGATTTTGACTCTTCTAAGGCTTTCATAATTTCACCTTTTTCTAGCTCTTGTAAATCACAAGAGTGGACTTGAATAAGATCTAATCTATCGGTTTTTAGTAACCTTAAACTTCTGTCTATACTGGCTTTAATTCCTTTATAGCCCCAGTCTTTAAAATTCTCATTGAATCTAGATGAATGTCCACATTTTGATGCCAATACAAAATTATCTCTCATGCTGGACATTGTTTTTCCTATAAATTCTTCACTCCTACCATAGCAAGAAGCTGTGTCAAAAAAATTTATACCTGCATCTAATGCTGTTGCAAGGATTTTTTTTACATTAGATTCATCGCTAGAACCAATTTCTGAAAGTCCTATTCCCAAACGACTTACTCTTAATCCTGTTTTTCCTAAAGTTGTCTGTTCCATGATTTTAGATTCTCAAAACAAATAAGCGACTTACCGCAAAAGGTAAGTCGCCCTGTTCATATGTTTTAGTAAATAAGTAGATTTAACTTATCTGCTTTTCAACCTCTGCAACATCCTTGTCACTTAGAATCCTAAATACTTTTGAAGATGGATCCTCTGCAGCTACACCCTGAACAGCCTTTCTGCCGTTCTTCATAGTAACTATCTTTGGATTTGAAATCTCAACAACCTTCTTTAATTTAACGCTATAAGCTGTCAACTTCATCTGAAGACCTCCTGAATCTTATACTTAGATTGATCTTATCGATCACATCCAATTTAATAAGTAGATTGTACTTAAATAAACTTGATTGTTCAACTATATTAGATAAAATTTAATGGAAATTATCGAACTTTACTCTTTTTTTGAGTGATTTTTCATGAAAAAAGTTTTTAGGTACTTGGAGAACCGTTTGTTAGATGAGATAAAAAAAATACAAAAACAATCTGAAATCGATCTGAAATCTTGTGATTCTGAACTTAAAATTGATGCTTGGCGGGTAAAATATTTGGGGAGAAAATCCAGATTATCTTTGATACTTAAAGATATTAAAAATTTAGACCCTGCAATGAGAAAATCCGTTGGTTTGTCGGGAAATCGGATAAGGAATAAATGTCAGATTATGCTAGAAAAGGCTCTAAATGACCTAAAATTGGAGGAAAATGATCAAATTTCTATCGAAGATTACACTTTACCGGGTAGATTTAATCAAGTTGGGAAATTACATCCTGTTACACAAACTCTCCGTGAAATAAAAAAGACTTTTGTGTCTTTAGGCTTTCAAATAGCAGAAGGGCCAGAAATTGAATGGGATAAATACAATTTTGATATGCTGAATATACCGGACAATCATCCTGCGAGGGATATGTGGGATACGATGTGGATAGACGAAGAAAAGAACTCTTCTGGAAATAAAATGCTTCTGAGAACCCACACCTCTCCTGTTCAAGCAAGGATTATGGAAAATCAAGATCCTCCTATAAGGGTTATAGTGCCAGGAAAGTGTTATCGATATGAATCAACAGATTCGACTCATGAGTGGCACTTTTACCAAGTAGAAGGATTAGCGGTTGATAGAAAACTCACTTTCTCTGATTTGAAAGGAACTTTATATGAATTTGTAAAAAAAATATTTGGGAGCGATACAAAAATAAGATTTAGATGCGATTATTTTCCGTTTGTCGAGCCTGGAGTCGACATGTCTATTTATTGGGAAGGAAAATGGCTTGAAATACTTGGGGCGGGAATGGTTCATCCAAAAGTATTTGAGAAAGCTGGCTATAAAGATCCTGAGTTAACTGGCTTTGCTTTTGGTATGGGACCTGAAAGAATTGCGATGATAAAACACAACATTGATGATATTCGTTTATTTTATTCTAATGATTTGAGGTTCTTAGGTCAGTTTTAATGGAGATAATATATTGAAGATATCTGTAAATTGGTTAAAAAACTATGTTGATATTCATAATATTGATGACTTATTGGATAAGCTAACTCTTGCTGGAACTGAGGTCGGGTCTGTTCAACATCAAGGTAATTGGGAAGGAGTTGTAGTAGCCGAAATCAGCAAGATAAATAAACATCCTAACGCAGACAGACTTAGTTTGGTTGAAATCGTCTACAACGATAATTTAATAAAGGTAGTCTGCGGAGCTAATAATTTATATAAGAATCAAAAAGTCGCTTTTGCACCCGTGGGTTCTAAACTATACAACCCTAAGTCAGGTAAAATGGAAACTCTTAAAAAATCTAAGATAAGAGGAGAAATATCTAACGGCATGATATGTTCTGCTTTGGAACTGGGATTAGGGGAAGATCACGATGGTATTCTTGATTTAGAAGGCACCTTAAGAGTAGGAAATGATCTAAAAGAGATTTTTAATGACACTATCATTGATTTAGAATTGACCCCTAATCGCCCTGATTGCTTAGGAGTATATGGAGTTGCGAGAGAGATATCCGCAATTACTGGTACCGATCTGAAATCGCTAAAATCGTTTTCTATAAACGAACACCCGGATCCTAAACATGATCTTAATATTTCAATAAAAGATCCCGATTTATGTAGTAGGTATATTGGTGCAGTTATTAGTGGTATTAAAATTCAAGAATCTCCTAAATGGTTGAAAGATGCCCTAGTTTCTATCGGTGAAAACCCTATAAACAATATTGTAGATATTACGAATTATGTAATGTTTGAATTAGGACAGCCAATTCATGCATTCGATTATGAAAAAGTAAATGACAAAACTATTGTAGTAAGACGAGCAAAAAAAGGAGAAAAGATAGTTACATTAGATGGCGATTCTCATAATTTGAAAGAGGAGATGCTAGTGATAGCTGACTCTAAAGTTCCTATGGCTGTTGCTGGAATTAAGGGAGGGCTTGAATCGGGAATTAATGAGAATACCAGTTTGATCGTTTTAGAATCCGCTTGTTTTGAAGGAGGCAATAATAGGAACACTGCCTCTAAGTTAGAACTTAAAAGTCAAGCTACTTTACGATTTGAAAAAAACTTAAAACCTCAGTTATGTGAAGTTGCTTTCAATCGAGCAATTCATCTTATTAGAGATATTACAGGAGGAGAGATTTCTTCAAGAGTAGTAGATGTTAAGAAATTTGCTCAAAATGATGAAAAATTGCGATTACACGGATCAAGACTTGAGTCTCTATTGGGTATAAAAATTGAAAGTAACCAGGTCAATTCAATATTTAATGGATTAGGATTCGAATATAAGCATTCCAGCAAAAACGAAAACGATGTTTGGGATGTTGATCTACCTTACTGGCGACCCGACATTACTATTCAAGAGGATCTTTGTGAAGAAATTGCAAGATTGATAGGGTACGAATCCATCCCTGCAACTACCATTGCTGGTGCTATACCCACTTCGATTCCTAATATTAAAATTGATTTTCAGGAGCACTTAAGAGACATAATGGTATCTCTAGGTTGCTTTGAGGTAATTAATTATTCTGCTGATTCTAAAGAAAATATAGCTTCAACAATGCCATCATTCAACGAAGAGGATTTAGTGAAAATAATGAATCCAATGTCTAGGGACGTTGAGTTTATGAAACCTACACTGAGATCAGGTATTTTAAAATCCTTATCTTTAAACAGTAGGAATTCTGTTGGAAGCGTCAGGCTGTTTGAGTTGGGCACAATTTTTACAAAAAATAATAATGAAGAGTTGCCAAATGAATCTAAAATTTTATGTTGCGGTCTTTCAGGTACCATAGAAAAGACAGTCTGGGAGAAAGAAAGACCCGTAGACATATTTGATTTAAAAAGTATACTCGATAATTTGTTTTCAGAACTTCGGATTTCATACAGCATTTCTCCTTGTAGGGGTGATATCTTTTCATCTTATAAAGGATTTCAAATATTGCTTAATAAGGAAGTAATTGGAACTTTTGGAGAAGTATCGGACGAGATAATAAACTTGTTTGATATAAACCACCAAAATGTTATTTTATTAGATCTTGATATAAAAAAAATATTGTCGAATTATTTGCCCACCAGCCAGGTTAAATATAATCAAATAAGTCGTTATCCAGTTTCAAAACGTGACTTAAGTTTCATAGTTGAAGATACGATATTCTCTGAATCAATTATTGTCGAAATCGAAAAATTTGACTTAGTGAAAAATTGTAAAATTGTAGATGTTTATGTAGGTAAATCTTTGAAAAATAGTGAAAAATCCGTAACTGTTAGAATTACATATGGATCAGACAAAAAAACTCTATCCGGACCTGAAATTGATCAATGTGAAAAAAATATTTTAGAGTCTTTAAAATCCCAAATCAATTTTTCTTTGAGAGTTTAATTAACATGATGAATTTAGGTATTGAACCTCAAATGTTACCTGTTGAGGAAGCTCAGCAAAAAATTTTTTCAAAATTTAAACAATTAGATTTAGAAAAAAAAGATCTCATCAATTCTCTCGGGCATTTTTTAGGAGAGGACGTTATTGCACCATTTGATCTTCCAGAAAAAAATAATTCGGCAATGGATGGATTTGCAACTAAATATTTAGATGTAGAAAATTGTAATCAAGCTAGAGTCAAGTTGCAAGTTGTTGGAAGAGTGGGTGCTGAAAATGTATCAAATACGATTTTAAAAAAAGGACAAGCAATTAGAATAATGACAGGCGGAGAGATTCCCACAGGCGCAGACTGTGTTATTCCTTTTGAGCATACAGACAGTGGCCCAGTGCGAGGTTCTAATTATCCATCCGAAGTAGTAGTAAACAAGCCTGTGGCATTGGGTGACAACATACGGAAATCTGGACTAGACTACAAGATTGGTGAGAAAGTTCTAGAGAAAGGTACATATTTAAATGCTCCGTCAGTCGGAGTCGCGGCTTCTCTTGGTATCGATAGAATATTAGTAGTTAGAAAACCCATTATTTCTGTATTATCAACCGGCAATGAAATTGTATTACCTGGAAGAGAAAAAAAAGATGGCCAGATATATGACTCCAATTTATTTTCAATCGCTTCAGCCATAAAAGAAGCTGGCGGAATACCTAATATATGTGAAGTTATTCCAGATGAAGAGGATGCTTTGGAAAAAGTATTAGACAGTTGTAGTGATAGTGATCTCATTGTTTCCATAGGAGGAGTTTCTAAAGGAGATTTTGACCTAATAAAGGACGTATTAGTTAGAAAAGGAGATATAAATTTTTGGGGTATTAGGATGAGGCCAGGAAAACCATTAGCTTTTGGAGAATTAAATTTGTCAGGCAGAAAAGTTTATCAGATCGGGTTGCCTGGAAATCCTGTTAGTGCCTATGTATGCTTTGAATTATTTGTTAGGCCTTTGATTTTGAAAATGAGAGGCTATAAAACCATCTTGAGAGAGACTATAAGAGCAAAAATTGATAAGACTATTCAGAATGATGATCAGCGTAAGATTTTTGTGCGTGTAAAACTTATCAAGCATGGTTCGAAGTATGCTGCAAAAGTATACGAAGATCAAAGTTCCAATATTTTGAGTTCTTTAGTTTTTGCTAATGGACTTGCAATTTGTCCTGAGGATTGTAAAGTAATCAATTCAGGAGACTTAGTTGATGTAATGACACTAGATCATTGATATGGCAAAGAAAAAGCAACAAGTAAACGAAGATTTAGAAAGAACCTATTCTATAGATTTCTCTAGCTTAGAGAGTGGAGGATATTCTGTAGAACTTATACTTTCTGAAAGGTTAAAATCAGCAGGCATTAAACCAAATTCAAATGATAAACTTGATCAGCTCATTGTAAAATGCTCGAAGTTCAAAAAAAATCCACACGACTTTATTTTTCCTGAACTTAGTTTGTCTGAATCAATATTCCGAGCGTTGCTTATCAGAAAAAACTCAAAGTCGGCTATGCATCAGATTCAAAGTGATTTGTCAGCGGTATGGTTAGATCACTATAAACTACCCTATAAGAATCTCTCAGATAATGTCATAATGAGGATTCTTGAATCTAATCGATTATTTAAGTCGGCTTAATTTAAGGTTTTATAGCTAGAAGTACAATTAGCGCGATCGATATTGCCACTGCTAGTATAAACCCAGATGCGAATAGGTAGGTAAATAGCTTGTTATCAAATCTAAGATGCATAAAAAACCCTACAACCATTACGAATTTTAATAAGGATAAAATAAGCAAAAGAGGAACTAAAAGTACACCTAGGCTTTCCACATAGAATATTCCAAATTCTATAAGTGTTATTATTCCAAGAATTAGACCTATTACTGCATAAAAAACTGGCGACCCATGTCCGTCTTTTCTTGTTATTTTATTAAATTGATCTCCTAAGTAGGAAGCATATCCAGCCCAAGGAGTGTCGTCCTTAGGGTCAGGTAAATCCTGAGGCGTATTGGGTACTCTAAAGTACCCTCTAGTACTATGTCCCAAGAAACTTTGAAATATCTTTACGAATGAATTCTTCATCTTGCTTAGGTCAATAACTATTTTCATAATAGGGGTGCCCCATCATTTGCTGATATTAGATAAACAACTGTAAAGATCACTATCCACACTATATCGACAAAGTGCCAGTACAATCCGGCAATCTCCAAGTTACTTTCTTGGTTTGATATCACACTGGATGGAGCGTCGGGAGTTCTTAGCATAAATAATGACAAAACTGTTCCAAGGGAACCTAAAAGGATGAATGCTAGAGTTACGGCAAAAGGCATATGAGGTATTACATCTAGTGTTTCGGTCATAAAGAATCCAATCATTGTGACAACTACGCTTAGGAAGGCACTTAGAATCAGTAAACGCTGACGTATTGTATTTGCCAAACTGGAGCCTGCAAAAATTAATAACCAAATTACCCCAAAAGTAACGTGCCCTCCATGAAAACCTGTCATAGTAAAGAACGTAGTTCCAAATATATTTGTTCTAGGGGTTAGTCCGGCGTGAGCAAAATGGGTGAATTCATAAACTTGGAAACCTAGAAAGACCATCCCTAGCAAAGCTGTTGCTAAAGTCCAGTACCTTCCAATCACTTGTCTACCTTCTTTGACATAATTCAATCCTAAAACCATTGCTAATGAACTCATTAGTAAAACGAATGTGCTCACAGTAGTTATTGGTATATCCAAAATCTCGTTAGGATACGGACCGCTTAGACTCCTATTTCTGTACACCAAATAGGTTGAAATGAAAGATCCAAAGAATAAACAGTCAGATCCTAGGAAAAGCCACATAAGGAGCTTTCTATTATCTACTCCTGTGCTTGTACTTGTTTGATGTGTATCTATATTTGTTTCAGACATGTTTCTCTCTTCTAATCAATCGTTCACAGGTTCGTAGCACCATCCTAGAAAGGACCAAGTAAATATAACTAATCCTATCCCGCATACAATCCAGTGGCCGAGAAATGGCAAAAATCCACCTATCATTATAGTAAGACCAAGGCCTAAGAAAAGTGGATAATATGATGGGTCTGGCATATGAATATCACCATGGTGATTCTCATCGATTTCTTGTTCAGTATGATCTGACCCACCACCATGGGTTTCAAAGGCTAGCTCCGGATATTTCCTATACCAGAAGTCATCCCTATATTTCACTTCGGGTATTTCCTCAAAATTGTAATGAGGAGGAGGAGAACTTATGGTCCATTCTAATGTTCTTGCATCCCAAGGATCATTACTAGCTGTTTTAGGCATTCTAAGATTTGAGTAGACGACGTTAAAGATAAATATTAAGATTCCTGTTGCTAACACGAAGGCTCCGATAGTTGATACTAAATTGGATACATCCCATCCCATCCCTTCTGGATATGTCGCAATCCTTCTGGGCATGCCGTCAAATCCTAACCAGTGCATAGGAAAGAACGTTATGTTAAAGCCGAGCAAAACCATCCCAAAATGCCAAAATCCTAACTTTTCATTCAAGAATCTTCCAGTAAATTTTGGCCACCAGTAGTAAATTCCTGACCACAGCCCTAGAAGAGACCCTCCCATTAGTACATAGTGAAAGTGAGCAACTACATAATAAGTGTCTTGTTGTTGTGCATCTGAGGGTGGTGAAGCATGGGTTACACCGCTCAAACCTCCAATTACAAACATGCTTATAAAACCTACAGAAAACAGTAGAGCCGTAGTAACTCTTATGGATCCGCCCCAGAGAGTACCGATCCAGTTAAATATTTTGACACCAGTGGGAACAGCTATAAGCATTGTGGAGATTGCAAAGGCAGCGTTAGCCGCTGGACCTAGTCCAACCGTGAACATGTGATGACTCCATACAAACCACCCTAAGAAACCAATTACTATGCCTGAAAAGACAACAGCCGAGTAACCAAACAAAGGTTTTTTTGAAAAGGTTGGGAGCACTTCAGAGACTATGCCCATTGCAGGAAGAATTAATATATATACTTCTGGGTGACCAAAAAGCCAAAACATATGTTGCCACATTACAGGATCTCCGCCCATTGCAGAATTAAAGAAGTGAGTTCCAAATAATCGGTCAAATTGTAGCTGGATTAGAGCCACTGTTATAATAGGGAATGCTAAAATAATCAGTACGTTTACGACAGCTGTCATCCAAACAAAAACCGGCATTTTGAAGAAGCTCATCCCAGGAGCTCTCATATTAATAATAGTTGTTAAAAAATTAAATCCTGCAGCAAGAGATGCTATCCCAAGAACCTGAAGACCTAGAATCCAGTAGGTTACTCCATTTGTAGGGTTGTAGGGTACTTGGGTATTGGGTGCATATGCAAACCATCCCGCATTTGGAGCTTCGCCTGTGAACCAAGATATATTAAGAAGAATTCCACCGAACAGAAAAGCCCAGTAACTGAACGCATTCAATCTTGGAAATGCCACATCGCGAGCTCCAAGTTGAAGTGGAACAATCCAGTTGAAAAATGCGGCACTCAAAGGCATTACTACTAAAAATATCATAGTAGTTCCGTGCATAGTGAACATTTGATTATAAACTTCAGGAGTTAAAACTTTTCCTTCTGGTTGAGCTAGTTGTAACCTGATAAGAAGTGCCTCGATGCCCGCTATAAGAAACCATATAATGGCCGTTACTCCGTACATTGTACCTATTCTCTTGTGGTCTATAGTTGTCAGCCAGCCCCAAATTCCAGTCACATATTCCTTAGGTCTTGGAATTATTGTCGGATATGAAATTGTTGTCATTTTATTATTTTCTCCTAAAGATTATTTTACCATTTACTCAATTGTTTTTAAGTATGAAATCAAAGCATTTAATTCTTCTTCGCTCAAATTCTCAAATGCTTGAGGCATTACATTCTCTGGATAACCCTCAACTAAGTACTCGTTTGGAGACACTATCGAATTATAAATATATTCTTCCGCGGTTAACCCTGAAACCCTTGTAGCAGCTCTTCCAAGTATTCCTTGCATTCCTGGACCTACAATTTCTTCGTCGGTTAATGAATGACATCCAGAACATCCTTGATTTATGAACAAATATTTTCCGTGCTCTTCTGGTGTATTCCAGGCTATTTCTTCTTTCTCTTCTGTATCTACGCCTTTACCGCTCAGCATTCCCCAATTTTCTGGTTTTTGACTCAGAAGGTAATCTGCAATAGCTTCTACTTCATGTTCCTTCAGCTTTGCAGAACCTTCTTTATACACATTTGCTACCGTTTGCATTCTAGTCCCAGTTTTTATATCAGAAGGATTTGTTATCCAGGCTATAAGGTTTTCTCTGGTGAGATCCTTTTCTCCTGCAGCTAACATTGACCTAATCCCTAAATGTGTCAAATTTGGAGCCGAAACTCTAACAGCCTCTTCTTGGTTTGAATACCAATCATTCCATCGATCGTTTTGAATTGTTATTTCTTTTTCATAGGAATTTTCCACGTAGCTATCTATGGTATGGCACATACTGCAATGGGCTAGAAATAAACCGTATCCGTCTGACGTTGCTGCTTTGGGAGGAGTTTTTATCATTTTCATCCAAGTTTTGAAATCTTCAGTAGTATTCGCAACTACTCTAAATCTCATTCGTGCATGTGCGACACCACAGAATTCAGCACATTGACCGGAGTAGTTACCCGGTTTATCAATTTGAAACCACATTTGATTGGTATTACCTGGCATCGTGTCTTGTTTTCCGGCAACTTGGGGAATCCAGAAACTGTGTATAACATCTTGGCTTTTGAGACTAACATTTATTGGCCTGTTTGTGGGAACTACTAATTCATTAGCAGTCACTATTCCCTCATCAGGATACCTAAATTCCCACCACCATTGATGTCCTATAGCTATTATCTCTAATGGATCTGAATTTTCTGGTGGCTCATAAGTCTCATAGATAACCTGAATAGTTGGAATTGCTATTGCAACTAATATCAAAGCGGGGATGATAGTCCAGAGAAGCTCAAGTTTGGTGTTGCCATGAACTTGTTTCGGAGGTATGTCGGGCAGTTTAAAATCGCTTCCCGGGATTGGATGCTCTCTTCTTCTAAAATTAATTATTGCAAATATCAGAGCACCTTGGACTACAACAAAGATTAAGGCTGCAATCCAAAACATTAAGTAGAAAAGGTTTGATTGGCTCGTTGCAACTGGGCCTGCGTTGGCAAAAGTACTCTGTTCATGATGCGGACTGCATCCAATTGTCATAAGAATAGTTACTGAGAAAAGTGCTACGTATTTAGATATCTTTACTATCATAAATTATGATTCTTTAACTAAAGCCTGTGCCGCCAAACAAAACTACTGTTAGAGAATATAGCATCAACTTGTACCTAAATCAACGCAAAATAATTGCTATATGAACTCAATTCTGTATTATTCAAAAAATGAACTTAATTCTAGCAACAAGTAGTCAGGGAAAAATAACGGAATTTAGAAGAATATTAAGTGGTTATTTCTCTTCCGTGCAAGGAATCGACATATTTGGAATTAGGAGTGAACCTAATGAAAATGGTATGTCTTTTTCTGAGAATGCTAAAATAAAGCTCGACTTCTATTTAAAAAAAATAAAAGAAGTCAAAGCAACTGAAGCTGATATTAATGAGTGCTATATAATGTCTGAAGATTCAGGCATAGAAATAGATGAGTTAGATGGAAATCCTGGTATCAAGTCAGCGAGATATGGGCATCCTGATATGCCAAGCCCAGAGCGAAACAAATTGGTCCTTCATCAATTAAAAGATACTTCTTCTTCAAATAGGAAGGCTAGATTTGTATGTTATATTAGATTTTCTGATTTTATTACAGAAGACCATCAAGAGTTTTCAGGTCAATGTGAAGGAAAGATTTCTAAAATAATATCTGGAAAAAATGGATTCGGTTATGATCCAATATTCATTCCTCTTGGTTATAATAAATCTATGGGAAACTTAAGTGATAATGAAAAAGATAAGATTAGCCATAGAGGAAGAGCGTGCAAAGGATTAGTAAACTACTTATTTAAGAATCATGAAAATTAATGACAGAATGAATCGATCTTTAAGAGATTTGCGAATTTCTGTCACGGACAGATGTAATTTCAGATGCAGATATTGTATGCCAGAAGAATTATACGGCGAGGCGTATAAGTTCCTAAATAAAAATGAAATCCTATCATTCGAAGAGATAGTAAGACTTTCACGGATATTTGTAGATTTAGGTGTTAATAAAATTCGACTAACTGGCGGTGAGCCCTTAGTGAGATCTGATATCCAAGGATTGGTTAAAGATTTGTCCAGTATTGAACAAAAACTTGATCTCGCAATGACGACAAACGGTTATTTACTTGAAAAATATGCTGAAAGTCTATTTACAGCTGGATTAAAAAGGCTATCAGTAAGCCTAGATTCATTAGATGAGTCTACATTTAAAGAGATGAGCGGGAAGGACTTTTCAGTAGAAAAAGTCTTGAAAGGGATTCAGTCGGCTATTGATTCCGGATTTACAGGAATAAAGATAAATTGTGTGGTAAAAAAAGGAAGTAATGAAGACTCAATATTGGATTTAGTAGATTATTGTAAATCGAGCAATTTGATCCTCAGATTTATAGAATTTATGGATGTAGGGACTCTAAATTCTTGGGACAGTAAACATGTTTATCCGAGTAAGGATTTAATAGAATTGATTTCAAAGAATTTTGCAATTACTCCGATTGAGAAAAATTATTCAGGAGAGGTGGCGGATCGATTTGAGTTTAATGATGGCAGTGGTGAGTTAGGCTTTATATCCTCAGTTTCTAACCCTTTTTGTTCTTCGTGCACTCGGGCAAGAATTTCAACTGATGGAAGACTAGTTACTTGCCTGTTCTCTGAGGACGGAGTCGACTTGAAATCAGCATTAAGAAATGGAAAATCAGATGATTTTATTTCAAATATGATTGTCAGTACTTGGGAAAACCGAAATGATAAATACTCATCTGACAGAAGCTCTGGTTTAAATAAAAGAAGTTCTAAAATAGAGATGTTTCAGCTGGGCGGTTAAGATTTTTCAAGAGGATTTTCTATCAAATCTTTTCTTGTTGCCAAGTAGATATTATCTAATGCTTTCTTGTTTGAGTAATTAGGCTTTCTAGACCCAATTTCCCACCGCAGGATAGTCCCTCTAGTAACACCAACTTTATTGGCAAATTTCAGCCTAGATAACTTTAGTATGTTTCTTAAGTTATTTATTGATTTAGAGCTCCATTTAAAAATATTGGTTACCTCAGAGTTCTCTTTTCTATTTTTTCCTTTAGGAGTTAGATAGCCTAAAAAGTCATGTACGTCTAACTTGGAGCCTAATATTAGAGGTGTCCTTTGATGAAAACTTTCAGGCTCTATGTCGAGTATTTCCTTTTCAAGATTGAAAGCACTCCCTCCAGCAGAAGTGAAAATTAATGCGAATGGATTTGCTTCGTACATAAGCCTCAACTTTCCTTCAGGGTTTTTTTTGTCAGAAGGGTAAGCGAATATTCCACCTTCTATCAAAGTCCTATGTGCGTCTGCCACCAGAGAGCCTACATATCTTAACTTTTTAGTTTTATTCGAAGTTCCTTGAGGGTTCTTGGTACTTAAATTCCATTTTTTTATCCTGCTGTCCCAGACTTTGAAATTACCTTCGTTAATTGAATAAATTGATCCTTCTTTTGGGACCTTTATGTCACTTCTTGTCAAATAGTATTGTTCGCTTTCTGGTTCAAGGGTGAACTCAACTACCTTGTTATTTATAGTCAACACAAATATATCTGAAGGGCCGTACAAAGAATAACCTGCGCTAACGTAATAGCGACCTGATTTTATAAAGCTACTTTTGTCGTAGTCAGTATTTCTTATTACTCCAAATATAGTTCCAATTGGCATATTAACATTTATATTGCTAGACCCATCTAAAGGGTCTGCCACAACCATAAATCTAGATGTAGAGTTGTATAAGACTGGTTCCTCAAGCTCTTCACTTGCAAACCCAGAGCAAGAAGGGCACTGTGATAAGGCTTTCAAAAGTTTGTCATTTGATAACTCGTCAAGTATTTTGACTTGCTCACCTTGAACATTTATCTTGTTCAAAGATCCCCTGATTTTTTTAAGACCGGTTATCCTAGTATCTTTGGCAATCGAAATTGTCGCTTTACTTATTGCAGTAATAAGATCTCTTAAATCTAAATTTTCCGAGTTCGAATCTGGTAACTCAGCTTCCAGATATTGATCAAGATTAATATTTTGCATGTCAAACTTAGAGATTAGTTGTTTTATCTAATAAGTTAAACTATATTTCTGATTAATGCATCTAGTTAGAAGAGGTTATGAATACAACGAATAGAGTGAAAGAGATACTTTCTTGGTACCAACATGAAAATTCCAGTACTTTAGGCAATATAGAAAGATTGTTAATGTCAGGAACTTTGGCAGGAACCGGCAGACTAGTAATTCTCCCTGTCGATCAAGGATTTGAGCATGGACCAGCTAAGTCTTTTGCTCCAAATCCAGATGCATTTGATCCAGAATATCATTTTGAATTTGCTATAGAAGCAGGGTGTAACGCTTATGCTGCACCTCTTGGTTTTATAGAACATGGAGCCAAGAAATATGCTGATAGGATCCCATTAATATTAAAGCTGAATAATTCTGATTCATTATTTTCGGGAGAGCCTACCCAAACAATGACATCTACTGTAGAAGATGCAATCAGGCTTGGATGTGTTGCTGTAGGATTTTCTATATATCCAGGTTCAGATTCTTCTCCAAAGATGTATGAAGAGTTGAGAGAAATAACAAGAAAAGCTAAATCAGAAGGATTGGCTGTAGTTGTTTGGAGTTACCCTAGAGGTGGATCGTTAAAAAAAGAGGATGAGACTGCCTTGGATGTTGTGGCTTACGCAGCACATATAGCAGCACAAATGGGTGCAAATGTGATAAAAATAAAACCCCCTGATGATCATCTGAGTAACGAAGAAGTCAAAGGTATTTTTACTAAAGCTAACATTCCTACTTCAAGACTTTCTGAAAGAGTTGCGCATTGCATCAAGTCTGCTTTTAATGGAAAAAGGATAGTAATATTTTCTGGTGGACCAGCAAAAGGAAAAGAAGAAATTATGGATGAGATAACAGGAATAGCACAAGGCGGCGGGTTTGGCTCCATAGTAGGAAGGAATTCATTTCAAAGACCCAAACAAGAAGGCGTCTCTTTAATGAAAGAGATTATGGAGATTTATAATAACAATAGTAGTCTGTAATATTTTCATATGATAAAAATTTATTCAGATGGGGCATGCTTAGGTAATCCTGGCCCAGGAGGTTGGGGAGTTATCATAATTGATGGAGACGAAGAACTATATTATTCAGGAGGTGACCAAAAGACAACTAATAACAGAATGGAAATCACAGGTGTAATAGAAGGTCTAAAGCGAACTCAAGAAACTGATTTAATCAAAATATATACTGATAGCACTTATGTGATTAACACAATCACAAAGAATTGGAAACGCAATGCAAATCACGATCTATGGAAAATATTAGATGATCTATTAGAAACAAGATCTACAGAATGGGAATGGGTAAAAGGTCACTCTGGAGACGAATTTAACGAAAAAGCAGATAAGTTGGCAGTTCAAGCTGCTGAGAAAGAAAAAAAAATGAATGGATTGAGCCACGTTGATTCTAGAGGAGAAATCAAGATGGTTGATGTTACTGATAAAGAAATTACTGCAAGATTCGCGTTAGTTGAAGGAAATGTTGTTATGAAACTGAGCACTATGAAAGTTATCAAGCAAGGAGAAATGAAGAAAGGAGACGTAATAACATTAGCTAGGACTGCGGGTATTACAGCTGCAAAAGCTACACCTACTCTAATCCCACTTTGTCATCCTGTGCCATTGTCAGAAATTAAAATAAAAATCAATTTTGACAAATCATTGCCCGGCTTGAAAGTTGTAGCTTCAACAAAGGCGGAATGGAAAACAGGAGTTGAAATTGAAGCCTTCAATGCAGTTGCAGTTGCTTGTGTCACAATTTATGATATGTGTAAAGCTATAGACCGTTCAGCTTTTATTTCAGAGATAAAATTACTGGAAAAATCTGGCGGCAAAAGCGGAGATTACATCAGAGAATAGCTCTATTATTTTTTGACACTCATAATATCAGGTCGTAAAGTGTTTAGGCATCTTGGCAACGTAGCTCAGGGGTTAGAGCGGGGTCTTCATAAGGCCTAGGTCGGAGGTTCAATTCCTCCCGTTGCCACCATATCTATCTTTAAGCAAATCTAAAATTCTATCTAAAATCTTGTCAGAAGATTGTTTTGAAGTAACTCCAGCAAAATTATTCTGTATCATTTTTCTTCCATCCGACTTAATTTCTGGGTTTAATAGGTATTCAGTTATTGATTTATCAAGCAGAGCAAAATCATCCACTACGGTTGTACCGTTCATTGAGAGTAACTTTTGATAATGATCAACGTTGTATCTATTTTTCACCGATAAGATTTCATTAATTTCTTCTTTTCCGTCAAATGCAATATTTATAATGGGAACATTTGCACAAGATGCGTCTATCGCGAATGTACTTTGACCACAAATTACCAAGCTAGACTCTCTGAGTAATATGCTCACTCTTATCATATCTTTCCTGAATTCCTTAGGGTTAAATCTTGAAAGATTAGGTGAGTCTAGTAAATTGACAAATGGGTAATCTGAAAATTGCTTAAATCTAGATTTGAAAGTTTCGTCATACGGATGAGATCTAAGTATTAAATAAACCTTTTCTTTTGAGTAGTTACCTAAAGCAATGTTTTCACAGATGTGCTCAACTATTGACTCTTCTCCTATGCCTCGGTGTGGTCTATTTGTTGCGAAGAAAATTACCTTGTTATTAGAAAGAATATTAAGAAAATTTAGAGGATTCTGCATCTGATAATAGTTGATTAAATCATCAATTTCTCGTTCCTTTTTGAAAGAGTAATAATCGAATTGCGGAGACCCTACTTCAAAGATGTTCTTGTAAGGTATACCGTGAAGAAGTTTTAATTCTTCTTTCATTATTTTATTCCAAACCCAATATTCATCTAAGTTTTCGACGACAGGTCCGTTTTTAGTGAGATGGTCCCAAGTTCGTACATTTCCAGCAACTTTAACTCTATTTTTTCTCGCAACAGCTGTGTAATTGAAACTAATTGGAGCTTGAATATCACCTATTATTAATAAATCTGGCTTAATATCCTTGAAATATCCTTCTATTGTGGAATTTGAAGAAGTGTATTTTGAATTTAAGAGTTTCTTGAGGATTTTCAATAAGAATTTTGATTTTGGAAATGGAAAGCCAAGATAGCTAGGCCAGATATCAGATTTCCATAAGTGATCATGTTTCCCTTTAGTATAAGTTTTAGTTATTTTTTTAAATCTTTTATGAGTTACAAAATTATTTATTTCGTTGAAACGATAAATTGATGCTCTATGTAAGTAATTATTTTTTAGAAACCACAGTAATCTTTCCTTAGGTGACACTAACTGTTTCATTAACGGGAACAATTTTATGTTGTAATTATCTTCAAAAAATGGAGTTAATTTTTCAAGCAAGTTCTTTGAAACAGGATTTCCTTCTAGTCCGGCTATATAGATTGTTAATCTTTCTTTAACTGACATTTGGAAAAGTTTTTCAATTAAAGGAGACGAAAAATAATTTCTGGATACGAATAGATTCCCAGGAACGATAAGAATTTTTTTCATTGATTCAAAAGTAGTTGCCAACGTATAGGTTAATTAATTTTTCATTTATTCAAAAGGGTTGTTATTATGAAGGTCGTTACAATTCATTAATTTATGTCTTTTCTAGTTAAAATTTATCCTTTAGA
>Ga0066372_10000026_pt1 | contig 41844 bp, 67 predicted proteins | sample Knorr_S15_td_250_FD_77011 | JGI IMG/M metagenome (GOLD analysis project Ga0066372, IMG submission 77011) | Marine microbial communities from Southern Atlantic Ocean transect - Knorr_S15_td_250_ad_251m_LV_A | ecosystem: Environmental > Aquatic > Marine > Oceanic | place: Southern Atlantic ocean... | reverse complement strand
TAGAATACCATTACCGTTTTATTTTGTGCCTATGATGGAGGACCTAGGCTTTGAGTTCTTAGAGGATATAATTTGGGAGAAACCTGAGGGTGCTGTTCCCAATAGGAATGGTGGTTTTAATCAGCACCGAAAGCCAATTTCTTATAAACCAAATGTAGTGACAGAATACATATTGGTGTTCAAGAAAAAGGCAGATTTTTTAATTGACAAAGTCCTAGAAGATCGATCATTAGTAGTAGGTGATTATGAAAGAACAAACATATGGAAAATCAACCCAAAAACAAACTCGGGTCATCCTGCACCATTTCCTGACGAATTGGTAGAAAAATGCATAAAATACTATTCATATGAAAGTAACATTGTTTTGGACCCGTTCGCTGGTAGTGGAACAACTCTGCTCATGGCTAGAAAACTTAATAGAAGATACATAGGTATTGAGATAAACCCAGATTATGTTGCTAGTATGAAACAAGCATTGGACCAAGAGGTGTTGTAGTGATGGTAAGTGGTAAATCAACAGGTACTCCAAATTATGATAAAAAACGTGCACAAAAGAAGTTTGTAAAGTTTGAGCGTGAAGTGTTTTATGGTAACTTTAGTGGTGGTGATAGTAAGCCAACCATTGAACAGATTGAACGAAGAAAGATACGTGAAGAGCGTGAACAGGCACTTGATGCTAGAAAGTATGAACGGAGTCATCGTGGTGGCTACAACAAAACCAAAAAGGGTATGAAACCATGATGTTTGATACTAGTGCAAAGTATGACATTATTTATGCGGACCCGCCATGGTCCTATGGTGACAAATTAAAACATCATGGTGGTTCTGCCGACTCACATTATGACACAATGGATATAGACGACATATGCAATCTTGAGGTGTCAAAGATAACTACAGATAACTCTTTTCTATTCCTATGGGGTACATGGCCGTTATTACCAGAGGTGTTAAGAGTTATGGATTCATGGGGTTTTACATACAAAACTAATGCGTTTGTATGGCTTAAAACATACACAACTGGTAAAGATGTATTTGGAATGGGAAATTATACTAGGGGTAATACAGAGTATTGTCTCTTAGGTGTGAAAGGTAAGCCCAAACGTAAGAGCAGTATGGTGTCACAGTTGATTAAAACAGTAGTCAGAAAACACTCACAAAAACCTAATATTGTAAGAAGTAAAATTGTTCAGCTTTGTGGTGATCTTCCACGAATTGAGTTATTTGCTAGGACCAAGGCACATGGATGGATTACCTGGGGAAATGACGAAAAGTTACAAAATGACCCATTGGAGCAGTTCCTATGAAATTCGTACAGAAATCAATAAGGTTGCCTGGTGAGGTATGGATGCGATTAGAGGCGGCCGCAAAGGTTGATGGTATTTCAGTAAGTAATTTCCTTAGACGTATGCTACACCATAATTTAGGTATAGGTGAAGAGTATTTGTCAAGCTCAGATTGGATTGAGAAAGAGTTTAGTTGGCTTACTGATGTTAAAATCAAGGCATTGAAGAAGGCTTTCATGTTGGAAGAGGGGTCTAACAAGAGACGATGACGGATGAAGTTTTATGATTTGTTTTGTGGAATTGGTGGGTTCAGAATTGGTATGGAAAAGAACGGCCATGAATGCGTGGGGTCATGTGAGATAGATGAACAAGCCAGACAAGTATACGCAAAAAACTTTGGATGCGAACCCGAACAGCGAGACGCCACAAAACTCAACCCAAAGGAACTTCCATATTTTGACTGTCTTTGTGCAGGATTTCCTTGTCAATCATTTTCAATCGCTGGTAAACATGGGGGGTTCGAAGATACAAGAGGCACGTTATTTTTTGAAATCATTAGGATTGCTAGGGAGAGGAAACCATCTATTTTATTCCTTGAAAATGTTAAAGGGTTATTATCTCACAACAAAGGGCAAACCTTTGAAACAATCCTCAAAGCATTGGATGAATTGGGGTATTGGTATGAATGGCAAGTTATTAACAGCAAGGATTTTGGTGTACCACAGAATAGGGAAAGAGTGTATATTATCGGACATCTTGGAGGAACAAGTAGAAGAGAAATATTACCTCTCGGAGACGGCACTAACTTCAATGCTCAATCACGCAAAGGAACACAACCGACGGCTAGACATATCAACATGACAAAACATAATGGGTCAAGAGTTTATTCTAAAGATGGTATTGCACCAAGTGTTATGGCTGGAGAGGGTACAGGAACAAGGATAAAGATTGCAGAGAATTTTGATGAACTAAAAAATACCATATATAGTATAGGATCAACGCAAGCCCATGCCGCACATATGGAAGACATTTCGCCCACATTAACAGAAGCTATGGGTAAAGGCGGTGGTCATGTGCCTATGATATATGGTAAAAGAACAAAGTATGTGGACGGCAGTCAGGGTATGCGTGTATATGGTACAGATGGTGCTTCTACAACAATAACTGCACATGGAGGTGGCCAAGGAGCCAAGACAGGCCTGTATGTGGATAAAGGTCGCGTAAGGAGGCTAACACCATTAGAGTGTGAAAGACTACAGGGATTTCCTGATAATTTCACGAATGGATACCCTGATACAGCACGGTATAGAATGATAGGTAATGCAGTCACAACCAATGTTGTACAGTATATAGGTGGTTTATTTTGACATTTGGAGGCAAACTAGTCAGGAGACGTACTGACCTAGATATTAGTTATTTATGCTATTTTAACAGTCATGGGAAGTGCAAGGGTAGAAAATGTATCTGTTGGTGTCATGAACACAAGTGATATACTCAGGCATTGTGAATGTGGTATTTGTGACCATAATAACGAATCTGACTGTATAGACCAGGAATGTGCCTGTTGTTATAACTTCCACATTCGTGCCCGAACAGACCTCAATAATGGTCAAAAAGAGTAAGAATTAGGCTAATTTAATTTCAATCTTACTTCTTATATAATTCCTATATCTTACACAAAACACCCAATGTATTACGATTTACACCCGAACAGGTGTGATTGTCCTACAGTGCGCCCCCACCAATAGACTCTATGTGAGGTGGGGGGCTCCCCATTTTCTGCACTCGACAATTTGTGTGTGTATGTGTGTGGTTAACAAAAATACACGCATACACTTATTATATTCATATACTAGTTAGAACATGCACTGTGAATTTTGTAATGAGTTTTTTATTGATACACGGAATGGCTACGTACTTTTAACAATGCATAAGATAATCAGGCATGAAAAGGAGATAGAATGACACGCTTAAACTCACGACAACGGCAAGGATTGTATAATCTGTTACTTGCACGTGTGGGTGGCGAGTTTTGTCAATTGTGCGGTAGAACGCGTATACAGTTAATCAAAGCAGGCTTATCACCAAATTTAGTAATAGACCATAAAAACAACAATAACAATGATAACAGGTTAAGCAATCTTCAATTCTTATGTCATTCATGCAACACTAGAAAGAACCACCCCTCTATCGAAGAACCACAGCAACGTGTAATGACGCCCGAAATGGCCCTAGGCCGTGCATATGAGAAACGCTTCAGAAGATGGGTTAGTGGTCTTATACAAACACCTGATAATAATGGTCTTCTTGCATATGACTTTCTTGTACATTCTGGGGCAGAGCAGATAGGCTGTTCGCCTGAAACCATCAAAAGATACCTAAAAAAGATGACTTCTCAAGCGGGTGCGTATGAATGGTTAGAACGTGGTGAATTATACATAAAACTAAAGGATAGGTTTGTGCGTTGACCCCCTCTCCACCTGGCCGTGCAAAGAGTGGTCATGGTGAGTATTGTGGGGGTATATGTCAAAAATACACTATTCATAAGAAACTACATGAAAGTATATACAAATACGCAGTTTTATGTTCTAACTGTAATTCATACATTCCACGTAAAGAATTGACCCCCTCACTAAACGGTGCTAAAACACAATGCCCCTGTTGTAAAAAGACCTGGATTAAAGGCCTGTACAAGTTAGTCTAACCCCCTCTCCCCCCAATTTCGTTCATTTTTGAAAAGAGTGTTTTTCTTCTCGCCGCAGTAGCGGCTTTCCCAAAAGACGTATGCCCGCGCGGCAAAAGAAGAAGCGTGGGTAAAACCCCCTCTCCCCCCATAAACGTTCATTTTTGAAAAGAGTGTTTTTTGCTGGCGTAGCCCACGCCCAAAAAACGCGCCCAAAGAAGAAGAAAGGGACACACCCACGCTACCCTGACGGGTATGAAGCGTGTGTGTGTGTTAAATAAAACACCTACCGACCTTTCTGATGGACTACGTATAGTATACAGTCCAACTCTTCTAAAAGAAGAAGAAGAAGAAAGAAGAAGAAGAAAAATCGAGCAATTTATTTCCGAGACACTTCTTACCGCAGAACATTGGGTATCCAGCGGTCTACCCACAGATGTAGTGCCTTCCCATTGGCTAGAAGCCATCGGGGGAGAGGGGGGTTTCGAGGCTCCTATAGTCGCCTCGAATAATCACACCATAGAGGAGGTCCTCTAGAATGGTGTGCAATGAATGTAGAGCATTCGCAGAAGACGGAACAACAGTTCTTGACACAGAGTGTGGCGAATGTAATGGATGTACATGTGATGGACCAATCTGTTTCCTACACATGGAGGAGGACATCTAAAATGACCTCTACAGAAAAAGAAACTTCGCACGGGGGGGACGCCACTACCGTCCCTAACGTCGATACTCTAGAAGACAGTCATTGCATGTATTGTTGGCTTATGCAAGCCAACCAACCAGCAAAGGAAGTCGAAGAGATTAACAGGCTCTGCTACTTCTGGACAATGCTAGAAAATGACCTCAGAGACGAAATTGTAAACGAAGTAGGTCGCCAGGGCGACAAATGGGAAGATGAGATAGGAGAGGGTACACATGGAATAGACGGTCATTCTATGTCACTCCTAGCCGTCCTAGAGCATATGTGCCATGATCACAGCTATGACAACATATGGAAGACACATGAAAGCTCCATTCTAGAACAGGTCAAAAACCTGTACGATGGAGGTTCATACGAATCCGAATGGGAAGTCGTAGAGAAAGGAGAATGTGCACATAAAGAATTGTGCTCTGACATACGTCAGGCATACGAAAGAGCAGTGGCTAAAGTGAATGCTCACCCCACAGCTTTCTCGTCCAAAGTACAAACAATCTGTGAGATGCATGAACATGCCAAAGACCACGAATACGTGGGAGAAGTAGAAACGGCATCAGTATACAAGAAAATAGCCACTGATCTCAGAAAATCAATAGAAAACGAGAAATACAGAGATGAGAGTAATCTCAGAGAGATTACTGAAAAGTATGAAGCAATGCTTCAACTAGAGAAACTACTTGCATCGAGTACCTCTCAGCAAACAACCGACTCGATCTCCACCCAGTCAGGTATGGTTACTTATACCAAAACAGTCTATGTGTTCGGTAGTAATTTAGCTGGGATACATGGAGCGGGTACAGCCCGCGAGGCATGTCTTAGACATGGAGCCTCATACGTGAAGAATGTTACCGCACGTTGGGGTGTAGTAGGTAAGAATGGATCGGGGTTACAAGGTAACGGAACACTGTGGTGTTACGCGATCCCAACAAAAGACGAGTACCTCAAGATACTACCTCTTGATAGAGTTCGTCCTTACGTAGAAGAGTTCGTCAGGTTCGCAGTAGCTCACCCTGACTACGAATTCAACGTAACTAAGATAGGATGTGGTTTGGCTAGACCGCCATACCAAACAATCGATGAACGAATACAGGATATTCGTTCTCTATTCGAGAGTGTGCAATTCGATCCTCCAATGGAGGAATCTGCACCAGATAGTGGCTGGACAGGACCTAATGTCACTATCCATGACTTCCCGAACATCAATCTACCGATTGAGTTCGGAGGGGGTAAGACCCCCGCTCGCAGAGTTGGCGAGGAGTGTAAGAATTGAGAGATTCTAACTCCCCATCGGACTACTCCGATGGGGAATGTCCTGACTTTTCTCCAACCTGTAGTGAGTTGACTTCTGACAAAATACAAGAATTGGAAAACATGGTAACATGTTGCAACATATGTGGTTTCTGCGGTCCAAAGACCGCAGATGGATATTGTAAGAACAAAGTTACAGGTCCACACATGACCATGTATGGAAAACGTAAAAGGTCAATGGTACTCAATCCTGACGTCGAACTGCCAACGCCCGATTTTTACAAAGGCGTATTTACGCAGTACAACGAGAATGAGGGTAATTCAACACAGCCCTCATACAAGGATGAATACGGTCAAGTCTTCGTTGGAAGATATGATCCAAACAAGTCATTCGTCAAGGGACGAACGACAGCAGATATAGAACATGCTGAAAATCAGCATATTCATCACAAAGACTGTAAGTGTGTTATCTGCACAATTGGAGGTATCGTCCTAATAGACGAAGACGGTAATCCCACTGGCAATACTGCCAGTGACCCAGGAGGAGTTGGTAGTTCATTCGAACTGCCCTATGAAAACAGTCTATTCCATCTAGACGCAAAGAGGATTTATGAGGGACTCGATAATTATATCGAGACTAATGGAATAGGTCATAATGACTCGGAGGTCATAGACCCCGAGTTAGCAGAAAGACTCCTAAGGAAACTAGGTAAAAGAATCCTATATCCAAAGCCATCATTTGATCATGGTCATAGACCATGTCCCAAATGTAATACTGACGGACATAGACGTAGTGGTTTGACTGGAGAATCACCAGTCAAAATAGAAGATAGAGAACTCGTAAAGGTAGATACAGAAATACCTAACACTTGCGAGTGTGGTATATGTGGAAAATGTGAAAATGGTATACCCATCTCCACGGTAGCACAGCGTAATGGAACATGTAATACATGTCCAAATAGCTGGGAAAAGGGAGATAAGATCTTCTGGTTAAAACCAGACAGAGTAAGTATCTTTTGCTCTGACAGAGATTGTAAAGGGTTCATACGAAAAACCATTTCCAAAGTAACTTCAGAGGCATTAATGCCTTACAGTGCATTCGTTAAGTCTAGCGACTACCGAATGCATACGCCGTATAATCCACAGATAGAAATTCTATCTGACCCAACGTTCTATACTTCAGGCGGAAAACTTAGAAAGTTGAAGACAAACGATGGCCATGAAGCCATCGATACAAATGACGTGAATAAGAACTATTCACGCATTGGAAACAATGGAGCTGGTCATCACAGAAGATCAGCACACAATGTACAAATGCACATTGTGAACGATAAGATCGTATTCGACGTTGATCATGTTCCAAAAGATTGCCCATGTCAACGATACAACGATCCGTTCTTTACAGGTGTATTTGACGATGAGGAGGTACACATAGCGTACATCAAAGAGTCCTTAAAACATCATCCAAAATTGCTTACAAAGCATTATGGAGTTGATGTCAAAGAGGTTACATTCCTTGCTAAGGATGATGAGGGTGTCATGCGTATGCATACCACCCATGTGTCCGATTCTGACACACCAATGAGTGTGCCATGGCGTCTAAAGACAATGGCTGGATTGCCTCTGTGGATGCAATCCGAAACAGTTGTCGAGATACTCGACACTGAATATAGTCCATTCGGTAAGCCCGAATGGGATTATTCCAAGCCTCACATCGGCTTGCCATACGTCGATCCATTGTTAGGACCAATGGTCTCACGAACAGATAAGAAATATCTGAAGAAACTCAAAGCAAAGAATAGCTTCGAGTCTAATGAGCCATTAGATGGTCTTGCATCCAATAACCAAAGATTGAACATCTTTGGTCCACATGGTATAGTACTTCCAGATTGGATTACATACCGCTTCGCTTTCGACAATGCCGAGAAGCTAGGATATGGTAAAGTGTCAAAGACACTACCTAGAAATGTTCAAGACGTAAAAGATCGTCTTGCCATCGAAGTTTGGAATCATGAACATTCCAAACTCCACCAAGAGCCATTCAAGACAGAATGGTGTGACGAATGCAATGCATTCTACCGCCATCAAGAATACTTCGACGCTACTCAAGTCGAGGGTAAGATCGAACCAGAGTTGAATACCATTGTAATGTTCAATGAATCTTCAACCACTGTAACCCCATCAAAGATGGTGTTCGATGAGAATGGCTATTACGTAAATCGAAGTCCGTTTTACGTAGGCATAGTTGGCTCTGCCAAAGACAAAGAGATGTCCTTCACCCCAATAGGCGAAGTACAAAGAGTACTAACTAAAGTCATCACTGATTTAAGAAATCAGCATGGCAAGAGATTAGTAATCACCTCTGGAGGAGCCCCATATGTAGACACATATGCAGTTGACATAGCCGAGAGTCTCGGCGTGAAGACACTAGTGTATGAAGCTGACATACAACTCGATAACCGCGAAAATCGCGGAGATTGGGACCCTGTAAGTCGCAAGTATAAGAACAAGCGACACATACAGATGCCACGTTGGAAAGATGGTAAGTATAGACATGACCTCGGCAGAGTCGAGGTCGGGTTCAGAACTCGCAATCTGCGGATTGCTAATAAAGTGCAACATATCGTTGTAGTTGCAATACAACCAGGAATAGGTATGTGTGCACCAACAGAGTGGCAAGGACCTAGAAGAGGTCTTGCAAGAACCATACGTTGTATCCATTGCAATGGAGAACATTACACCACTGCTGGATGTTGGACAGCCATCAAGGCTAAAGCATTGAATGGAGCCACAGTTGAGACCATCGAGATACCCGATGGCGGTGTGGAAACACATACAATATGCTTCCCGTCCAAATGGTCAGGAACATGCAAAGCATGTAACACAAGCTGGGAAAAAGGAATACCAATCTTCTGGCAGAAAACAGAAGAGGGAGTACCAAGTATCACTTGCTCTGACAGAGATTGCTTTGTCAAGCAAGGCGGAGAACCAAGGATGGTCGTATGACCACCTTCATCAATTTTTTTTTATGGTTTACGAATGATAGGAATAGTAGAAGGCCTAGCGGCCTTCGGGTTAGAACACCAAAAAAGCCGACATTACATGTCGACTTTAGTTCATCATACTTTCCTTCCTTTCAAATGAGGTTTAAATATTAGTGGATTTGGAACTACTAACTCGCACCGCACTCCGAACAGGTATCGTCCGTAGGAGGACTAAGAGTGCAACTGCATATGTGTTAGTACACTAATACCTCTAAAAAAATTTAATTGTGATAAAAAATGAATATACAAATAATAAAAAGTCTCATTACAATCGACTTTAAACGAACGATTCTCTCTAACCAATTTAGTGTGGTATTAAAATGACAAATGAATTTCGAATAACAGCAGATGATAAACAGATTAAATATCTGATTTCTAAAGGCTTTAAACTAAAATGTGCCGAGTGTGGTAGCACATGGCTTGCCGAATGGAGTCATGAAGAACTTAGCGGTTATGAATGCCAGGACTGCGGTCACGATGAAACTATCAATCACATCTATACTAACAATCATACAAAGAGGTCTGCTAACCTATGAACTTAGTAATGCTTCGCAAAAACGCAATCTCTGGATTGCTACCGCTACACTACGTTCCGCTTTACGGTCATTTACTCTCTAGTAATTAAAACGGTCTTAATAATGAAAAATATTGAAAAATTAAACATTCCTTACCTAACAGAGGTATTGATATTATGATGAGTACATCACAGAACTCAAGCACATCAGTAGACCTTTCAGGTCTTGTGCAGAAACCTAACACCGCCAAACAAGGAACAACGTTAGCTGATATAGCAAAACGTTTGAGCCAAGCCAGCAATAGTGTGTTGATAAGACATGCCATTGAACTTTCTCAACTCGAGAAAGGCTGGAAAAATGTTGTAGGCGTTGATCAGGACAAGCCAAAATCTGAATTCGTAACTGAAGCCATAGCAACTAGAATCGTGAAAGCCTTCGGAGATTCCCCATCTCGTGAAGAAATCATAGCTTCTAAGATGCCATATCAAACAGCGTACGACATAGTCGCACAAATCATCGTCGCCGACAATCTCGCAAAAGAGAATGAAGCAGATGCTGATTACACGACAGCCCGTGCCAGCTTTGACGAAGTCTTCAGTACAGCCTCTGCACCAGCAGAGTCAGAAGAGTCAACTGCATAACTAGTAGAATCAAGTATCAACGACAAGATCTACTGACCTCGAATGAGGTAAGTTGAGTGTAGACGGATCACTCTAAAAACCGTTTCATTTCTTTTGATTTAGATTATTGTGTATTCAATATAGATGAGTCCATTATCTATAAATGGCTATAGCCTTAGTCATGGGAAGAGAGTAGTGGAGGAGGCAAGATACATTAGCGTTGTGACTTACCCGAAAACGTGTATCAGCATTGGGAACTCAACTCGCCCAACTCCGACGAAGCTACCAGGTAAGACAAATGGATAACCCGAGGTGCAACAGTAGGCGTATCACACACACGTGATCACAGGAAAACCTGTAGAAACTACTGCCAAGAAATCCTCATACCTTCCATTTCCCTAACGCTATGAGGGAAGGCCTAACGGCCTTGGACCCTAACTATTGGTAAAACTTTAGTACGATAGAAAGTATTCTCATCCTAAATAATGTGGTTAAATGTCAATAAAAATTAAAGATCCCCAAGAACAAAATGACCTAGAACTATCACTAAGCTTTGATAAGGTCCATACATGCCCAGCATGTGCCGACATAGCCATAGCATGGTATGACAACCCTACACTTATAGTGTTGCCCGATTTTCATAACCCAAGACTTTGTTTGGGTTCAACAATTATAGCAGAACTCATTAATGACGTAGACTCATGTACACAGTGTCAACATGATGAATATCCTGAAGTAGTAGGAATGTTATCCGATGATATAAGAATTAAAGTGGAAAATGAGATTGTAAGACTTGATGTTATAAGAGTAGAGAATGGTTACACGAAGATTAGTCGCAGAAATAAAAAACTAACTACTAAGATACTTTTAGACTTAGTACAATCAAACATATCAAAGAGCGAATTATGAGGAAGCAACATTCAAGGAATAATATGATGAATTTTAAACATACACACAAAGACAAAGATCACAAGGCCCATCATTTTGTAGTTGACTCTAGTAACGAGTTCGCAGTGTGTGGAATTTGTGGCCTAAGAAGGCCGAGAAAAATTATTGGATGGGACACTAAAGATGATTGAACATAATCTTGATCTAAATGCTAAAGTCGCATTGCTTGATGATGTTATTGAGGTCATGAAAATACAGCGAGATAAATGCCCTTATGCAGATGATATACCTACAGGAGTACTTATTAGATTATTTAAGGAATTAGAAAAATATGTGCCGTCTTTCAAAGGGAGGTTAATGACTTGGTAAACATAGTAACAAATTTTTATTCTATAGTGTTTATAGTAGGACTCTTTGCGGTCCTAGGATACTTTATTCTATATGCATTTCTAAACAGATTAAACAAAGCTAATTCTACAAGTAGTAGATACGAGGGTACTGGATTAGGCATCGACGATTTTTACGATCCTAAAAAATATGTATGATAATGAAATATAAAAAAAATTTATTGGAGGAATACAAGCCTTGATGACTGCACCACCTGACCCATCAATAAGTGGCGACGAGGACAAATGCCCGATATGCAGTAAGCCGTTGTCAAAGCATACCTACGAAGAGCAAGTTGCATGTACCGCCAGGAAGGCGGCCCTTGACACGACAGAGACTGAGGATGCTGACTAATGTTCAAATATTGTAAAAAGTGTGTTGGTATAAGACAGTTCTTGCCCAATGGTTATGGTGTCACACGTCATTGTGATATTTGTGGAGCTGAAGAATGAAAAGTAAATACCGACCAAGTGAAATAGTGAAACAAGAGTATGTAGGAAAAACGCACTATGTGACAACCGTCAAGCTAGGAGGAGCATATGATGGAACCGAACAGGAGGGTTGGTATGAAACAATGATTCAGGGATATAAAGGCGAATGGCTTGATTATCAGAAAAGATGTAGAACTTTAGATGAAGCAAGAGACAATCATCAAGAGGCAAAACTCTACGCATTAAACATAGAGAGACCAGGAAATGGTAAGCAATGAAACACGAACCTGATTCGAATATAAGAGTACTTTGTAATGATTGTACAGATAAACAATATCCACTAAAAGGCAAGTTCTCACCCGAAACAATAAGACATGCATTGGGTGCCAAGTTTGCATTCACGAATAGCTTATGGGATGCAGATTCAGAACAAATGGTAGACGTCATTGAACATATGTGGATTGTTAACCTAACAGTTAAGGACAATAAAATTACAGGGACGCTTGACAATGAACCGCATCATATTTACAATGTGACACTTGGCGATGTCGTAACCAGAGATATATCAGAAGTTGAGGAATTAATTTATGATTAATAAGAACTGCCCAATGTGTATGGGGTTCCCAAAAGAGTTACGTGAGGGAAGATTATGCAAACAGCATTCAATAGATTTGTTAAAGAGGATTATACTATGATACTTAGATGTACTGGGTGTGCAGAAAGATATTGCGACCTAAAATTTTGTAAATGTCATTGTCACAAACTAGTAGTAATGATAAGTGATTGATATGCAAGTATACACAAGTACGATAACAAGGTTTCTCCCACCAAAAAACGTGGTTTTATTATGGTAGAAACAATAGAGTCTCAACTCACACAGCAACAGCGTGAGGAACTCTCTGAACTTCGTGCTCGGATCAGGAATATTCTAAAGACCGTGCAATTGACTAATCTGCCAGACTTTGCTGATGAAGGCGGACCTGACATCTTGTTTGAAGAAATGGCCCCAGCTGAGGCATTGGATTCTAATTTACATGAACCGACTTGTATTTGTGACAAATGTATTGCTCACAATGAAAAAACAGTGAGGGAAATATAATGACTAAAAAAATATCTTTTGAAAAACTCAAGCTACTGAAGAGTATGACCTCTTCGGAACGAGCTAGACTTAACGCTGGTATAAAACGTGGCGAAACTGGAATGAGAAATGAATTGACTACTTTGAAGAAACAACATTTAGAACTAAAACGTGAAAAAGACGAGATACAAAAGGAAAATTATATTTTCAGAATACAGAATGCCTTATTATTTAAGATAATCAAGGAAAATTTAGGGGAAAGAAATGACTAAAGTTAAGATGTCTGAATTTGATTTAGAAGAGATGCGATGGAATTGCGAGATGGCTAGACTATGGATTCAAGGCCACTTTGAACAATACAAGTATTCAGAATATAAAAGAAATAAAGAAGCCGAATGGCATATTGACTTTGCAATATTAGTATTCGACGAGGCAGAAAAAAGAATGAAAGACCCAAACTATGGTAGAGGACATTACTTCAATCATAGGTATAGCCCAAATGGTTATTGCGGAACACAGGAGATATGGAAATGAGCTACCCAGATGAATTACATGGTGGCGAAAACCCCGATATTATTGATAATATAGACGAATTAAGTGGTAAATTTGACACTGAACAAGCCGAACTAACCAAAGCTGAAGAGAATGGTTTTTTCCAATTATGGAAAGCTGTTGAGTTATTATCTAATCATGTTTATCACATAGAAAAACGACTTGAAAATATGGGACATAAAATAGAATGAAAATAACAGGAATGGTATCAATAGGTAACGGCGAAAAATGCCCGTATTGTGATTTGATTCAAGGTAAAGATTTTGACGACCCACTACCGCATTTTATGAGTAAGCATGAAAAAGAATTTACCGATGCAATAGGAGGTAAATAATAATGGTAAGAATAGAAAGAACAACAGATTCAAAAGAACTTAAGATTGATTACACAAGCGAAGATAGTATTCAAGACGTAACTGGATTAGTTACAAGAGATGGAAAAACCCATACACTCCCATTGGAATGTTGTTATACAATATTAGATAAAAGAGGACGCAATGAAGTGAGGATTAGAATAAACGGAAAGAAATCCGAGCTTGAAGCACAAAGAAAACGTGGAGACTCAAAAAAGAGTTTTACAGGAGATTAATAATAATGGATTGTAATGAAGAGATTGAAGAGAGTAGATATGGTATAGCAGATGTGGTAACAAGTAAGAAAGGATTGTATGCTAAAGTGTATGATGAAGATGATAACTTAATTGCAGAACCTGATGTGTATTTTGTACATCCAGATGACGACATTGTAATACCCATAAAAGGTGACCCATCAGTACTAAAAATGAAACTAAGATCAGTAATAGAGGATGAATCATAATGAACCATGTAGAATGTAAACGGACTAACAAGTCACAGAAATGCCCCAAGTGTGGCTGGATGATACAGAGTAATACTGACGCTACTTACGTAGAGTTTTACTCACACGCCATGGGCCATATGCATAGAACAAAGTATCATAAGGAATGTGCAGATATTGTGAAAGCCGAGAAAGAAAAGAAAGATTGATTTTTTTAATTTCCCATTAACGCTCGTCGTCTGATGACATCCCTTGGGGGGTTGGCACATTAGAAAATGTGCTGGTCAGTACTCGCGTATTATTATAATTATGATCTTAGTCGGGAACGGTCGTAGGCTTATCGCGAATGTGCGACCCGTTTCCCGAATGTTCGTGTTTGGGGGGTACTCACAGATTGACCTTTCTAAGAATTACAACCTTACCATCTTTCATGCATCGATATTCATTTCGTAATTTTTTCAAAGGCTGGTTGCCTTCACTACTCATTCACGTCGTTAATTTCCAATTACCATGAAAATTAACTGATGCATTCTGATGGTGAGGTTTACAATAATATGACTTTTTGATTATGTTTTAGCATATGTTCGTCAAGTTCACTTACGGCCACGCTCGGACTTTATTCAACGCAAGTTTTCATACTCATTTCTATCTAGTATTCAATGAACCATCCTCGCAAGCCCCCGTGGTCTTCACCATTTGATTCTTATCTGATTGATCAGTAATCGCCTTAGTGTCGACGGCATACATCCTTATCACTAACGTTGTTATTGTCGTTCTTGATTATGTTTTAGTGTGCTCGGCAGTGCCAAAAACGGCCTGTTGCGTTGTATTCACACGTTTATGTTCATTCCAAAGTGGCTCCTTACGCCATTTTTGTTTCACTCGACGATTGATCTTTATCTGATTAACTCATTAGCATGTCATCACCCTTTATGGGTTTTGAGCCCTGTGCCCTACCAATCCGCAAACCCCGCACGTGTGATTCCTATTCGTCTAGCATTTTGATTACGCTTTAAATGATAAACTCGGCTTCGGCCCTAACGGGTTGAAGCCACCAGGACCCCACCTTCAATTAATTCCGCCGAGGTCCTTTTGTTACTCGTTTGATCGATCATCATCTAATGTTGTCGTCTTTTGTCAGGACAAACTCTCGCACTACACTCTTCCTAGGTGTTGCGGAACGAGTGTCGACTGTTCGTACTCCAACAGTGATATTATCAAGTTATTGATTATGTCTTAGTGTATATGCTCGGCAGGCCTGGAAGCCAGGGAAATCTAACGATTCATCCCTGTTTCTGCGTTACTCGCAGATTGATTATTATCTCATTAACTCATTAGCCTGACGATGCTGCAATGTTTTCCGCGTCATTCCACGTTGTTACTCGACTCCGTAAAACCTTGGACCATCCCTATTCGTTTTATAACCTATAGGGGTTAATGATATTGTCTCGTCTGCTGGGTGACTACCGCGTACCGCAGCATTCAGTTGCCAACAACTACTCGCATTCTATTTAGTATTAACATTATTACTTTTCGTATTATATCCACGTAGAAACTCTTTCGAAACTACTCAAAGTAGTGATTATCAGTTTGTTTGGAAGGCCTAGCGGCCCTTGCACACAACTTTGACAACCTCGTCACATAGTTGTTTTGCACATATGTCCTTTAATCAGTAAAGGACTACTCGGTAGATGCATCCAATGTTCGTTAGTAACCGTGAGGACCGTTGTCCATACTCATTCGTAGAGTCTGCGGGAATTACACTCCCAAAGTGGTGAACGAACCCTAGCCTTCTCCATATTCATCTCGTAGTACTTACGTCCACACCGTGTACTTTTCATTTCACGGATTCGGCTTCACGTTACCAATTATTCATTTCGTAAGTCCAAGCACGCCGTGCCACCGTCACTGGGTTCCTAGCACTAGTGCTGGATACTCATTCATCCCCTACTATGAGGTAACCGCCGATTGAGTAAAGTGAAAGCCTCTGTCCCCTCATTTCATACGTGAACTCAGTGGACGGAAGTGTACTCTATTTCATTATTCCACTTCGTTCCATAGTGCCACATTCACCACGGGGTCGCGTCATTCCCGCACATACTTATTCATAACAATTACCAAGGTCCGTCACGGCACTGAAGACTTTTCGCAGGCTTGGTCTTCATTGTCATACTCACATTTTTGATCGATTAATTGTTTTTGATTTTGGCTAAGGATTGTAACTCGTGTATCCTGATGGCTTCGGGCTTATAGCATTCGCCATGGCCGCGCACTTGTAGGAAAGAATGCAGCCGCCCTACTCGTTAAAACTTTTGATATGATTGGCCGTGGACCTTAAAGATTTAGTATAACTGAAGCGTTCGTATGATTTCTGGGGCTGTTTCCAGAGGACCGCCCGTTGTTTCTTGGCAACCTACGCTTACTCACTTAGTTATTCTTAGTGTGAATCCTCGTGCGAAATAAGACTAGTTGATTAGTTTCGTGCTTTCCCTTCACTGCTGGCGCAGAGACATTGCGTCACTATCGTCGCCTCGGGGGCATTACACATACTCTTATTGTTTCATACGCCACAGCCTTCCCTGATGTACCGCTCTGCATATCGCGTGTATTCATAACTTGCGCTTCATACACCACACCCTGTCCCAAGACCGTGCGTTCACTACACACGGCTTCGCTACGCTACGACCGTGCTTCCGTTCCACTTAGGTCCGTGGTCCACTACCCTTATTCATCGCAAGCGTCTTCATTTTTCAAACGCTCATCGCAACGGGTACGATCATTCCACTACCCCTATTCAACAATAATTCGGTACGGCTCCAGGCCCACTAGGCTTTACTTAATAGATTGGTGAAGGCAAATAGTGCTCATTATAGTAATTCGGGCTTTACTCGTCCGCGTTACTTTCATACGACCACCATTGGCTCTGCTGTATTCAATTCGTAGATGTAGCCTTCTGCCATACCCACCTACTTACTGCGGTACGTAGGAATTCTGCGAAATTCCTCCAATGGCACATGAACTCATTTCATTAAGGCAACGCCAACTTTCGGTTTATTCAAGTAACAATGGTATCAACACTCACAACAGTATCTATAGTATCAACGAGATATTGATATAGTTGATTTTTAGTGATTAAGACTACCGAAAGCCAGAAGCACAGGATACGGCATCCATCTATTCATTATTCGTGGAACGCACCACATCTGCATTTTCCAGACAGGGGCGTTTGTACTCTATTCATGGCATTGTAGAATCTTATGGATTCCTCATTCCGTGCTTCTCGCGGGAACGCTTGGCAGTGACTTGAGTCTAATTCGTAAGTCTTGTGTCTCAGCCCGTCGGCTGAAGACCCTATACTCATTAAATGATTGTGGTTGAGATTACAACTCGTATATACGGATGGTTGGGTCCTACCGTCCCTTTTTCGCTTCGCACATATAGTGATCTAGGTGTTCTCATTCTGTGTGATTCGAACCATCACATGTATATCACCTGGGGTGGGTGTTACTCGTTAGTTAGACATACAATAGTTTCTCTACCCGTAAATGTGGTTTATAAATGGAAATAACTGATGAAGCCGTAAAGCAAGCCCAGTGGTTATGGGATGTAGCATACAAGCATGCAGTTCATTCTATTGGTATAACCGATTATAGTAAAATGACATTTGATGATAAAAAGACACTTGCTATAACACAGGCAGTGTTATTCAAAGCAATGAATAACAATCTTAATTCAATACGATTAGCAAATGCAATTAAAGATAGTAAGAACGTTGTCGGCGTACATACAGAAGAGGATTAATTATAATGGATTGTAATGAAGAATTACATATAAGACTCAAAAGTAGATATAATTGGAATGATTTTTGGGCTAAATATGGTGACGTTGTAGAAGATCACGCATATAGATATTGTCTAGATAATAACCAGGATACAGATAATCATTCTCAAGACATGAAAGATGCAAGACAGTATTGTGCTGATAATTACATTGCAGATAACGATCTAGATGTGAATGATAGATACCCAGATAGAGATGACTGAATATTGGGGTAACCCTGACAGATGTATGGTTTGTTTCAAAGAGCCCGAAGTAGAACAAACATGGAAAGGTGAAACAAAAATAGAATTAGTTAAGCATCATATGTGTTACTTTCCTGAAAAAATTGCATATGTACACTATGACTGCCATAAGAAAATACATGATATACCACTTCACACATTCATACAATACCAAGAGGGCGACGCAAGAAAGTTTTATGATATGAAAAAGGATAAAGAAAATGATAGCTGATATATACTATATGACAATGGCTGGACGAAATGCTGACCCAATGTCATTTGTCCATGCAAAGCCATCAATCAGTGATATTGAACATGGTAAGCGTGAGCACTATGTGAAAGTTGACCAGATAAATATAGAAACCGACTCATCGCTTACACATTCGTTTGCGATGGCAAAAGCCTCAGAAGAATTGTTTTCATTATATAATGGAGCATCCAAAAAACCAAACCCGTTAAGCACCCCAGAAAAACAGGAACATCTTAAAAAGTTAAGCGTAGGCCATACATCAATGTCCGTAGGTGACTTTGTTGTATTTGGCGAAACTAAAGAAAGGATATATGTTGTTGATTCTATGGGATTCAAAAAAGTGGAACCGACAGATGCATGGTTTGAATCATTATATTTTCCTGCTAAACCTGGTGAAACATAATTTGAATAAAATATCTTATACTAGTACATCTAACGATTGTGGGGAGATTGGGTAAATGAAGTCAAGAAAACTATTTGTTCCAAGACGTCCAAGTCGAACAAACTATGAAGACGACGAAGACGAGTAGAAATGAAATACTTCATCATCCCTCTTATTTTAACAATATTTGTAATGTTCTATGGAACGGTAGAACAAAACATTGACTGTCCAACTGCAGCAGGCGACCCACAAGGCAACGAAGATTGCACATATACAAAAAGCTGGTTATGGCATTCAGTAGCAGTGTTGTCAGGAACAGCATTTGGTTTGCCACCTGACGGTGTACTAACAGAGCCTACAGTAAACCCTGATGAGGCCGAGTCAAGAAATTTCGTACCTATGCTAGTAATCACAGGCATAGTTATGGCTGTAGAATTAAGAGTAAAAGGCCGTAGATTACGCCTAGATCCTAAAACAGCAAAAGAGTTTAGATAGCCAAAATAGGTTTGAAACCCATAATTAGCATGCGAGTCAAAGCTGGCATGAAACCCAAATTACAGATGCGAGCCAGATGTAGTCTGAAGCCCAATGTTGACGTGCGAGTCACATACTAAGTGAACCCCATAATAATAATGCGAGTCAGATAGACCATAAAACCCATAATGCGCGTGCGAGTCAGAACCCAATTGAACCCCAATTACATCATGCGAGCCACAGTAAACTTGAAACCCAAATTACAGATGCGAGTCAAAGATGACATGAAACCCACAAATCAAGTGCGAGCCATTATCCCACTGAAACCCAAAAATCAAGTGCGAGTCAAAGATATGCTGAAACCCAAAAATCAAGTGCGAGCCATATACACTTTGAATCCCAAAGAAAGGATGCGAGTCATTGTGCAGTTGAAACCCATTGAAACAATGCGAGTCATGTGAAACTTGAAACCCAATGGAAAGGTGCGAGTCATTATCCCATTGAAACCCAATATAGAAATGCGAGCCACAAACTTTTTGAAACCCAAAAGCAATATGCGGATTAAAATTATGAATACAAACCTCTCTCTAACTATTACGGCGGTATAAATTTGGTAACAAAAAAATCTAAAAAGAAATCTACTGGTAAACGTAGGTCTACTAGTAAACGCTCAACAACCAGTAGAAAGAAAAAGACTGTTACAAAGAAAACCAAAGTCAGAAGCAAGACCACTAAGAAGTCCAAAGTCAGCAAAGTCAATAATAAAACCACAAAAGAATTATCAGATAAAGAAATCCAAAAAATTGCTAAGGGACTAAACAAAAAAGTGAAAGAGGGTAAGAGTATTACTGCAATAATAAAAGACATTTCAGAGACCAATACTGGTTTACCAGAGACTGGGCCCACAGAGAAAGGCGAAAAACTTACAGAACCACCCGCAATACCATTAACAGTATTGAGGATACTAGTGGAGATGTATTACGACTTTCAGAATACTAGGATACGAACTGGCAACAGAGCTGCCATGAATCTAAAAAGAAATGGTATCGATAAGGATGCACTTGAGAAATATGGTGTAGATACATTATTCAACACTTCTAAGAAATTTGAAAGAGACATTATAAAGATAATATCAAGAGACCTAAAGCATAGACGTATTTTTACAGATTACTTACAAAATATTAAAGGCATAAGTGTGATACTTTCAGCAGGCCTAATAGCATGGTTAATGACACCAGCTAACTATGAAAACGTTTCAAAAGTATGGCAGAATGCAGGATTGGGATCAAATGAGATATGTACAGAGTGCGACTGGTTATGGCTTTACGATGATATACTTATCCCTAAGACAAATGTAGACGGTAAAATTACAAACACCAAAGCAAAAAGATTGACAGGTAAAAGACATACTTGTAACAAATGTGGAACTAGTGAACATGTGAAACATATGACACAGAGAAAAGTTACAGGATACCAAATAAATTGGAACCCAAAACTGAAGACACACATGTGGAAAATTGGAGGTAGTTTTGTTTTGCAGAAAGTAAAGAAGTCAGTGTATAGAGCAGTTTATAATGACAAACGATTGAAGCGTAACAAACAATACCCACAAGGAGAACAAGTAGAAGTTCTAGGTAAGAAAAGATTACAACATAATGCTAAGCATCTCTTCGAAATGTGTAAAAGAGAAACAACAAAGTTATTCCTACAAAACTTATGGTTAGTATGGAGAATAATGGAGGGATTACCAATAACAAAACCGTATGAACGTAAATCTAAAACAGGAAGTACATCTCACACACATGAAGTATTCCCACCAGTAGTAGACGATGGTGAACTACCTGAAGACGTTAAAATTGCATTAGACAAGTTAGGCATATACCCAAAAGACTTCATACCATATTGGTTAAAGAGAGAAGATTTACCGAAGGCCATTGAAAAAGAAACACAGGAGTTAAACGCAATACCACCAGACGACGCCCCAGAGGGCACTGTATTGCCTGACATCGATGAAGATGATGAAGTCGATGAAGCCGATTAAATTTATCCACCAAGATCGTGTATCCGAAGTAACAGAACCAGGTCATCTGGGGCTTGGAGAAGTAACAGTACCAGGAACATTGCATGGGCCAAATGATTATCAATACTACCGTATGTATGACAATGGATGGGAACTAAGCATTACTTGCAATTATGCAATACAAGACTTTGAAAAAGGTTATTTTGAAATCGGTGTAAAGAATATAGAAACTAATTTTAATAATGGAGATACTTACATGATTGCCACATCGTTAGACTTTGATGAAACTGCCAGATTTCTAAGGCAATTCGAAGCCAACCCTAATACAGCACTACATGATTGGGTTTCAAACCTACCAGAAATTGAGAGTGGAATATAATGGAAACACCTAAAGAACTAATTGATGATTTTACACAAACGTATACTGAACTAATACAGGACATCTGTTGTTATTCAGGAGAGGATTTGCCACTAACAATGTGGATATTAGAAAAGGATTTCAGAAGTGTGACTAATCGATTATTAGTTGCGACAGATAAAAAACCAAACCCGTTTAACGATGTGGTAAATTACTTTACAAAAGATAATGCTGTAGCATATGTAGCAGGAGGCGTTGTAAATACATTGGCACATAAATTGTCTGGTAAAACTACAACAGAGAAGATTGACGTAAACAATGCTAACCATGTAGGGATTTGTGGAACTACCGCTGTTGATGGTAAAATGATGTCGATTGAAGATATGAAGAAAGACCCAAACACCCGTCCAGGACTATTAATAGTAACAAGTTGTGTAGATACAACAGGTAGTGTTGCTGAAAAGCCAACCAAGACCATTGATTCATTGGCATTATATAACATTGATAAAGATGACAATGACGTAAGATTAATTTTAGCTAACGGCGATGTTCCCCGTCAGGCAGAAGGCGACAGCACATTCATCAATATTCTAGGAGAACGATTTGGACTACGTCGAAAATGTTAATTTCCTACAAATCGGCTGTTGTTATTCTCTCAACAAATAACTGATTAAAATGAAAGACAAAGAAATTCAAACCCAACAGGATGTAGACGACCTGAATAAAAAAATTGATGGTTGTAAAACCAATCAACAGATAGTCGATACGTTAAAGACTGTAAAGTTAGATAAAATCCCAATCATGCCAGTGTCAGCAAAGGACCAGTACACAGAACAAAAATTACGTTATATACCATATTATGAACAAGACGCCACAGGCGGATTAGAATTCGAGTTTTTCACTAGCCATATGAACGCAGTAAAGTCCCCATTATTATTAACAGGACCAACTGGTACAGCAAAGACATTAGCAGTAGCATGGTTTGCTCAAGAGAACGATGCAGTTTGTTTACAAGTTGATTGTTCAGAGGGAACCAAGAGAGCAGATCTACTTGGAAGATTTATCATATTAGATGGATCGGTTCAATTTCAATTAGGAACAATTCCAATGGCAATAGAAATTGCAAATCAAACAGGTAAGGCAGTACTAGACTTTGAGGAAGTCAATGGTTTACAGCCACACATGCAAAAAGTATTGAATCAGTTTCTAGATTGGCGAGATCATGTATACATACCTGAGATAGGCAGGATGTTTAAAGTAAAAAGTGACAAAAAGTTAATGGTATTTTCAACAATGAACCCATCAACATATGGGGGAACCAATGAACTCAACAAGGACTTTAAGAGAAGATACACAGTATTCAAATGGCCGTACCCATCATCAGATCAAGAGTACAAGATACTTGAGCACGACGGAGTTGATGAAAAGTGGGTTAAGGGTATAATACAATTAGGAATGGAATTAAGAGCATCTGAAGCACAAGGCGATATTGATAACTCACCATCGCCCGCGACAAACCAAAAGTTTTGTGACGTATTAAGAGAATACGCAAAAAACACTAGAATCAGTGCGTGCTTTAATGGTCAAGGAGCATTACATTATGCATTATTACATACAATACTAAATGATTTTGACGTGCCATCACAGAAAGATTTAGTTCAAAAAAGAGTGCAGAGAATATTCGGTATTAAGACATTAGGCGATCAGAAAGCCGACGACGATTAGCACCATGCCCCGATTCTTTACAAATCCATTTGGATGGGATTGGTTACCCAAAGGCGAAAACATCGTAGACATTATGTCTCCAGACGAAGAGTGTTGGAGTCCATGGGGAGGTCTAGGATCAAACACATTTCAATTTGATAAATGGGAAGATTATAAAAAGACTGCAAGAATATTCGAAGAAATAAAAGATGTAGAAATAACATTAAAGTTTGGTCCAGAAAATAAGTCATTAACCACACAAGACAAAAAAGACCTAACAAAATATGGTAGAACGCACAATAGAATTACATCATATAGAGATAAATTTTTTATTAACATCAACCCAAATGGTAAAAAATATCTTACAAACTATGCGATATTAGAACATTGTTTATCACATATAGCATATGATTCACCTGTAAAATTATCAAGACAGCAAGCAAAACGATTATCACTAGGTAGTGCAATACCAAAAGACATTAAGGTCAAGCCAGGTATGACTGCTGACTGTAGTCTAGTAGAAGATGTACTTAGATACATATTTGATATACTAGAAGACGAGAGATGTAATTCATTATGGACTGACATATATCTAGGAACCGCAAATGATTATGAAGACTGTAAAAAAGATGTAAGAGCAGTATTAAGAGACGACCCAACCAACCCGCTAGAAGCGTTATGGTATGCATTCAATGGGAAAATATATGAGGAACAGTTATCCGCAGAAGCACAACAATTCTTTGCTAGGCCAGATTGGAAAAAGAATCTAATAGGCACCCCCGAGTATCTAAGATTACTAAATGAGATACCATTTCAATCCATGATTGCAAAAGAGTATCTGAAAGCAGTAAGAAAAACTGATTATGGAGGTGCATTGCATTTACAACATCAATACTTCCAAAAAGTATTCTTACCATGGTTACTACAACAAGATAATACTGAAAAACAAGATGAACCTAATAATCCAGGTAAGGAACCACCCAAGTTACCACCAACTGGTATACCCCCTTATGGATGTGGTTATCCAAGCCCAACAAAGCCCAAGGACCAATTAGCATCATTAATCAATTCAATACAACGAGTACGCAGTAAAGATTCTGCGTTTCCAGGACATGAGGGCCTACTAAGCCCGCTTAATAATAAGAAGACCAAACGTGGAACAAAATTGATTACAAGTAGTGACAATCCTAAAGGAACATTTAATGATTCACCATCTGATGAAAGCGGAGGATCTGGTAAAAGTTATGATTTGTTTGACCCAAAGAAAATTGAACAGTTAAAACAAGAAGGTGAGCAGAGAAATACTAGATTAAGGAAAAAGTTAGTGACAAAAGGCCTAGTCAAGGATGACACAAATGATGCGTATAACTTCAACCCCGACGCATTTGATATAATTAAAAGAGAACCAACTGACAATCCATACAAAATAGACCAAGCGTTAGTTCAGAAACTAAGACAAGTTTGGAGACAAGCAAAAGGTAAAACAAGAGAAATAATTGACGAAGAGGGAATTGATATTGATGTTGATTCATACATCCAAGAATTACCACAGCCAGTAAAAGATAATATTATTTATACAAATGAAAGACAGGAGCCTGGATTACACATAGTGTATTCTGTTGATTGTAGTGGATCAATGAGTGGTTACCCATTAAAATTAGTAAGAGATGTTACAGCAACAATTAAGAAATCATTAGAGTATGAGCCCAAAATAAAGATGAGTATGATTGGTTGGGGAGGAGGAAACAAGACAGGAATCTCTGTTCACAAAACAATGGATGACATTAACAACTTTACATGTGCTAATCATTATGGAGGCACGCCAGAAGCAAACGCATTATGGTATTCATCAACATGGTTACAACGACAAAGAGAGCTGACAAAGGCTATATTCTTTGTAAGTGATGGTGCATTCAGTAGAGATTCAGCCAGAGAACAGGTTGATATTGCACGCTCACATGGATTACATGTATTTGGAATTTGTATAGGTCATGATAACGAGTACATGGGAGATCAACACAGATACATATTCGGACCAGGTAATTATACGATAATCGATAGTGATTACGAAAATGGTGTTAACACATTGACAAGGGACATATCAAAATTCATTTCTCGTCACATACAAACGGTGTATTAATTGTCTAAAGAAAATAACTTTGAAAGTGATATGACTAATGGAGAAAAACGATTAATGAAAGAAATAGAACAAATGACTGATGATGGTTATCACCCATCACGACTAGCAAAAGAGTTTGTTAACACATTAGGTCCTGATAGAGCGGTTAATGGATTAAAAAATAATTTTATAGAAATAAAACGTATGAATGAAAAGAAGTTTGACATAGTATTGACAGATACTTACAAGGACACAGTGATGGATGGCATGGCAAAAAAACTAGAGGATTTTCACACAGAAGATGCACCTAACGGCTATCGTTTCACAGCACGTGGAGAAAAACACATTAGAAGTTACTTCACAAAGCCTACTGTATTCGGACTAAAAACCATAATAGTATTACAAGGATTCTTGCCTAATGGTACAAAAGCGTGGGATGAATAAGATGACTGAAAGAAAACGTGAAAAAATAAAGCATCAATTTACAGATGGAAACCCAGAGTGGGCGTTTAATAAGGAAACAACTGAACAGTTAAAAGCAATAGCAAAACATTATGAAAAGAAAGGTTTTTGCGTAGAAACAGTAGTGTTATGGAATGATCATGGAAAGAACACTGATAAGAACGATTTAACATTAGAAGAGTATCAAGACTGTATTGAGGGTTTATCAGTACTTGCCCACAAGGATGACGGTGACAAAGATGGTAATTATTATAAAGTTGTAATTGAGACATATGCAAAAGATGATTCAATCCACGTATTAGCTGGATTTGGAAATGATGGTAATAAAGAACTATGGAATAGTGGATTATTTTATCATAAAGGTTTTAGTAAGGATGAGTTAGGAAAGTTTTCAGCATTATGTGACAGAATAGAGATGAACCTATTTTCGCTTGATAAGATAACACCAATAACATTACCTATAACAAACAAGCAATCCAAAAGAGTAAAATCTGGAGGTATAGACACTATGTCCAGACAGTTTGAAGAGTTCGTGGAAGCCGCATTAGGTGATGGTGTTGTAAAACGTATAAGACCACATGATACGTATGATGTAGAGAGTGATTAAATGGAACTATTTGATGCAGTTGGAATAGCACTTTGGGTTGGCTTTATCGCATGGGACATATACCTAGTCGTAAAGTATGGAAAGATTGGATTAAGAAAATTGATTAATTGGAACAGAAAAATGCGTTGGCAAGGAAAGGAAAATTATAGTAAGAATGTAAAATCAGATTGTGGGGTATTAACATAAGATAGTGAAGCGATAAGATACGATAGTGGATTTGCGAGAATTGACAGCGATGTTCGACCCTCTAGCACACCTCTCACGAAAGACTTGGTACAGCAAAGCGCGTCCCATAGCTTTCAGATGTCCCTCACGGAGTTGCATCAACTAGATAACTCGCAACGCATGCATAGCATGTATGAAGCTATTGTTGATTATTGGCTGATTGTTATGTGTTAATACCAACTCCGAATGTAAGATGGTTTGAATAGGCCTTGGCCGAAAGAATCTAAGTTAATAGCGCGCTAACTAAGGAGCCAACACATGAAGTGAGCATCTTATAGGTGTAGAGAACCTGTTCAGTTCATTATGCTAACCCAAGTACTGCATTAGGTGACATATCGCCCCTAGGTAGGAGAACATAAGTGTAGTCCGCTACGCTTGTAATTTCCTATACGGTATGGTGTGTTATCTCTTGATAGTGTCTTGAGCGGTATAGTGACTGCGAATACTCTATTCACATTAATATACTAGTGTGTATAATACAAATAACTGATTAAAATGACAATGACAGATCTTCGACCAATGCAAGTAGACACCTACCGTGCTATTCAGGCGGCATTAAAAGCATACAAAGTAAGACATGAAAAAGTACCAATTATAGAAAATATTGATAATGCAAAAGAGGCTAATGCAACATTAGTTAAAATTGAAATTACTCATGATGGGTATTTGAAAATTTATAATAATGGCGACTTGATGACCGAACAACAATTTGCAGATTATTCAAAGTTTGCAGTGTCGGATAAGAATCCTGGAGACCAATCAGGCATGTTTGGAGAGGGTGCAAAACTAATACTAGGTGCTGACTTTGATGTAAGTGTTGTAACAATATCAGCAACTAACGATGAATTTCAGGCGTGTTATTGGCAGAACGGAACATCTGGAAATAGAAAGATTGAGATTACTGATGATGGAGCATATAGAGGTAAGAAAGCGGCAGATATGAAAATTGACAAGTATGGTCGAGTAATGGCTAACCGATTAGCAACCGCAGAAGCTGGAACAACACAATATATCAAAATGCCAAAAGAGAATATAGATTGGATAAGTAAACATGTGTTAGAAACAATCAATGACAATTATCTAGCATGTATCTTAAGTGGTGATTTAGATATTCAATATAACGATAAAAAAGTGGTAACACCACATGATATAACACTTCATTCAGATAAGAAATTAAAAATAACAACAGATGGTAATGAACATAACATCGTATGTGAGTATTATACATCTGACAAAAAACTAGATGAAGAGACAAAATTATCTAATATAGTATTTACAACATATGGAAAGAGAGTCAAGACATTATACGACTCGACAATAGAAGCAACATTGCAAGATAAACATAAAGGCAAAGTCACATGCATAGTAAAATGTGATTCATTATCAGAATTCGTAACTGCTGCCAAAGAGGACTTTAGAACAAATCCCGCAGTGACAGCAGTAATAAAGAAAGCTAGAGAAGCATTCAAAGCATTCATCATAGATAATAATATGAATAAAGGATTCACTCAAAGTGCGAGAGGCACCGAAGTGAGTAAACAACTCATGACTAGTGTATTTGCCAAGTTAACCAAGATGAATCTAGAAAGAATACTTCCATCAGTTATAAATCGTAAAGTCAGAATGAGATCCGAATTAGGTAAAGAGAAAGGCACAACCACAGTAACAGCACCAGGTGCACCATCAGGACCTAACCACATTGGATCTGAATTAATACCCAAAATTCAACAGCAGTCAAGGACCAATGTAGGATTCAAAGAGGGTACATCACAATACGAAAAATCACTAGCTGGTGATTTGAATGTACGTGCAGTAAGAAAACGAGTCACAGGCCTACCAAAGATTGAAATGAATAAGTTAGGCGACACAGAAGATGTAATAATTTACAATACTGATAGAGATTCATTCATGCTTAATTTAGATAGATCACCATTCAAAGAGACGTTCAATAAAGACAAAAATCAGTTTAACATTCATACAAGATATGTTGTCTTTGATTGGATAATAGGGAATGCCAGTACCAATGGCGAACTCAATATGACATCTGATGAACTGATTAATCTCTATAAAGAGTACCATCAAGATAGCTGGTTATAGTATGTCCGAATATAAGAGAAGAGGCCGCTTAGGTAGCTTATTCTGGGATGATGACAGTAACATAAGTCCAGGCTCACTTAAGAAACCATTAGTAATTTTAAGAACATTAGTAAGAAAGAATAAACGATTAAGCACTATAGAAAGCAGAGCTGGCCAAGCCGATATGCATGATATAGTACAATTACAAACAGATGTGGATATACTACTAGAAAACATAGATACTGAATTAAAGAACGCATTATCAATAGGAACTTGCACAACAAACGGTGCATGCAAAATTGGTAAATTAATATCAGTGTTTGTTGATACACACCAAGACCACATTATAACTAATTTTCCTACACATATAACAAGAGAAGTAAGGAACGGTGTAGACCGCCATAATCAAAAGATATGGGATGCTGACATTGGAAGATTAATAATATTATACAAAAATATCAGTTCAAAATATGCCATAGCATATCCTGAATTATGGCAAGTTATTAGAAACAAGTTAATGCAGTTAGAAAAAGCTAACCAACTTGTCACATTTACTAAATGGTATAAGAAAAATTATACTAAGAGTTATGCAGAATGTGCCAAAAAGATTGGGGTGTTATTAAAATGATAGATGAGAATTGGCTTGGTAGCGAGAAAAAAGAATCTGGTGATCCACCATTTAGAATTGATAAGATAAACTATCGTGTTATATGTAATCTAAAATCAACTGTAATCCAAGATGTGTTAAAGCATAGTCATGGAAAGATTAAAGATATGAAGATGATCAGATCGATACATAAAGGCGTAGTACTTGCAATGGCAGTAAGTTATGTTATGGATTATAGTAAAGAGATAGACAAATCTGGTAAACTACAATCTGTAATAGTAAACAAGTACATCAAAAGCAATAAAGAAATATTGTTACATATCTTAAAGGTAATACCTGAAAGAAAAGAAAAACACAAAGTAGTGGCCAAGGACCGTTATGAGTCTAGAGGCGGTAGAGAACTAGCCCAGAGAAATGCCCATCAAAGACTAAAAAATGCTGACCCAGAGGGATACTTCCATTGGAGATGTCCTGATTGCGAGCCAACAGAGCATTACAGTGCTGTAGCGTATAAGCAACACCAAGGACAGTGGAGGTCATTAATAATAGCAATAAAGAAACACCCACAGCTAAAAGATTACTTAATTAACGAATGTGGTGACTTTGAAGATTACAACATACAAAAATTATATTCAGCCTATAGAAACAGTCAGTATTGTAAAGTGAAATCAAGAGCAACAAAATCCCCAAAAACAGGCCAGTCAGTATCAAAACATGTTATAGAAAACATGAAAATCAAACTTAAAGATGAAGGCCATGCATTACCAAAATGTGACGTAGATGATGATAAAGCTATTATGTTAATACATCAATTCCGTCTAGCAACAAGTCAGGCAGATCTTCAAAATAAAAATATTGAAGTGAATGGATTCAAGATAGTATCAGCAATGAATGGTGCAAGTCCAGGAAGTTGGAGCATATATCGTGGCATTGTATACAACTTTTGTTTTGATAAAGAATTAGATTATGACTCAATTATACGACCGAGAGAAAGACGTAGTAGGAGTGATACTCATGAACGCCACTCATAGTATGAAACCCGCCTTTCCTTTCGTAATCTGCGACGCTTGTCTGGTATAACAACTAATATACTAGTGTGTCAAACGTGATTTAGATGATAGAATTAATAACAGCCGCCGAAGCAGGAATCTTCATAGCCTTCTCTGTTACTGTAATAGGAATAGGGATGGCAATAAGGAAGAGAGCAATTCGTAACAAACAAAAACGAATAGAACAAGATGTCAGGCAGTCAGAACAGATAGGTAAACTAACTCGAAAAGAGACGCATGAGCCAGAGCCACAAGAAACTCAAAGCCCATCAACAGAAACACCTACTGAAAACATAGACACTGATGCATTGCTAGACTCTCTCAAAGATGATACCGAACAGCAAAAAAGCGATTAATAAAAGTGAAATTTTATGGACAAAATAAATATAGAGGGGCTACGTTTACGTCTGAATGCAAAATCTACCGCCAAAGGTCAGTGGTATTTTGACGCAACAATAGAGAACACCTCAGATAAAATACTAGCAAGTCTTAACAGTGAAGATGTTGGTGACACAAGATTGAAAACACTTGGTGAAACATTACTTACTATAATAAAAGACGCTGAAAACTCATTCATTGCCGACGGTAGAACTGTCGTTGGTAGATCAGATATAACACCAGTTGTTGATTAATATGTTTAGAATAAGAGTTACATCGGTTGACAAACTGTTGCCAAAATATTTGTATTATGCAATTGAGAACTTAGCTCAAACACATGGACAACTAAGTCTTGATAATCTCAAGAACACAAAATTAAAAGATGAAAGAAGTGGAGATGAACGTTTGTTAAATGATTATTGTGAAATAGTTGAAATGGACGATGATAAAGAACAGGTAACACTGATGCGTGGTGACGTGACATTATCATATATTAATTACAATGGATACCACAAGTCAGAGGTAAAATACTTTGAATAATTTAACAATCTTTGATACAATAATGATGTGGGATAAGATAATGAACACCGAGGAACGAGAATATTTAATTGGAAATTATATGGAGTATGACAGAGAAAACGATTCCAAAGCCAAAGCATTTGGAGAAACAGTAGTAATGCACGCAGAAAACATGAATGATGTCCAATTAGACAATCTATACTCAGCAATGATATTATCGCCCAAAACAAAATTCTATCAGAAAAAATTACAAGAAATAGACCAGGACATAGAAAAACTATGGAATAGTATGATTAAGAAAATTAAGTATACGCCAAAAGGATTATCATTAGTAAAGTTCATGGATGGTATTCTACCAGACCATGTTATGACGGAACAAACAAAACGAGATTATAATGAATTATCATTTACAATAAAACATCTCTTGCGTGCATCATATGACCCAGCAAGTAAACGCTTCAGGCGACTAACAGTATTCGGCGTATATCATGAGGATATTGGTGTTTAGTAATGGGTAGCACTGTAATTCCCAAAGATTGCCTACTTTGTGATGTTTGTAATATGCAATTATCAGATGGACAATTTGTAGCAATAGGAAATTCAACATGGTATGAGGGATGGCTTTATTGTGAGGATTGCGAGAAAAAATACCCAGAGGCAGTTAAAGATATGAATAAAGTATTAGAAATTAATGAGGGTGATGACTTGAGCAATACGGCCTTGGCAAAACCAATAGTGTTTGAATCATGGTAGCAATATGTAAAGGTGTATGTCACAGTTTTAGTAAACCGACATTCAAAGGACGCCCAGAGGGCTTAGTCATACAAGGCGGAGGTGCACGTTATAGCGATAAGGTAGGTAGATGTAAAACATGTGCCATATGGATAGATATGGAACTAGACTCATACAATAACCGATGTAATTGTTGTAAAACATTAGTAAGACATCACCCAATAGTAACGCAAAAAAACGTAATGCACAAAAGATATTAGCATTTCCTTGCATGACAACGTGCACTGTTCTACAACAACGTATCTTGCTTTACAAAAACGTTTTTTATATAAAGTATCTAAAGTGGTGTTGGTATATTGAAAAAAAAAGAGTTGGACTTTGATTATTGGCTAACGTTACAAAATAGAGTTCTTAATCACGGATTTGTTACAGTTACGACAAACCCAGGAAATGGTAAGCAGTATTGGCAGCCAACGCCAAGAGGTATTAAAGCCTACAAAACTATATTGGAATTAACTAAAAGAAAGAGATTATTCCAAGGACCAAGGTTTAGTGAAAAACAAATAACTGAATTCAAAGAAAAAGAAACTCATAGTTATATAGCAACAAAAAATTGGCTGATTGCAAAAGACTACATAAGACCGATCTTCGACAAAAAAATAAATGCTGATAGATATGAGTTGACGGAATATGCCTATGAATTTTTCCAAACATATTCAGATACAATAACAAAAGGTTCAGTGTATCCAGGACCACGTATACTACATCGATTTGCAAAAGCAGCGTTAGTAAGTATAGTCTTTTTATGCTTTGTAATAATAAGAGCCATAACTGATAGACATAGAAAGAAAAATAAATTTACTTAACCCGTTTGTAGGGTTTCGGTTATAATGAAATTGTATGAATTATGTAGTTGTGGTCACACAGGAGGGTTCTCACCTAACGGTGTGCATAAAACAAGATTCCAACAAGGCCATGGGTCTTGCAAGAATTGCGATTGTATACAGTTTACATGGGTAGGCTGGTGTAATGAACAAGGTAAGAAACTCAGCCATGATAGTATTAAAATTAACAGTGAAGATAAGACATATGTTTTGAAACAGGTGCAAGATTAATGGAACAAACAGAACAAGAAAAGAGATTCGATAACGAATTAGAGAAAGCAGAGCAAGATGTTTTTGACATGCTAATGTCAGTAATACTGTTTCTTGATACTAATGGCATGCCTATGGACAGTGTTAAAGAATGTATTAGAGTAAAAGTTAAGGAAGCGTTTGACCGCTATCCGAGCCTAAAAGAAACTTATGATGTAGACCATAAAGGCAAAAGATGGAATTGGATAGGCGATAAATAATGATAACCAAGAAAGACAAGGATGAAATCGAATTGATTGAAACTATCAATAAAGCAAAAAAAGCAAGAAAATCAAAAGGTGTTGATAATAAATGAAATCTAAAAACACAGTTCCAGGTGCTAATAACACCGTAGGAACACAGCACGGAATACACCCATTCGCTGACCCGCTATATTGTGAAGTGTGTAAAGTGGACAAGCCACGATCTGAAATGTGTATAATGCAAAACGAGGAACTCAAGAAAAAACATCCATTCTACATGAAACGACAAGTATGCATGAGTTGCAGGGATTACATGTTTGTGCCAATAGAGGCTAACGCATACAACGCAATATGTGCAATGACAGGGAGAGATTACTAATGGCGATTCACATAACTATTGATGACAACCACAGCAATAACTATAATGGCAAAAAGTATAATGGTAAGAAGACCAAATACAAGCGTGGTAAATATAAAAAGAAATCAAAGAGTAAAACATTTGGAATGGATAAGATGATGAGGCAGATGACAAATGTCTGAGCAAAAGTATTACGGAATAGCAGATGCAAAAGGCGTAGAATCATTCATACCATACAAAAATCTCGCTAAAGATAATTTCCCATATGTTATGCGTGCAAACTCGAACAGGCATAGACATGCAGTATATTATTTAGTTACAATTGACACAGTAGACGCAAATATTGTAAACGCACTTATAGATACTGAAGAGTATGAGAAAGCCCTGAAGATTATTAAGAAGCGTGCGATTACAATAGGATTTCCTGAAAAATATAGTAAACAATATCAAAACTCATGGGAGCTTATACCAAACCCAAAGTTGGACCCATATTAACATGGTTTATATGAATAACAATAAAGATGGCTGTCCTAGATGTGTCAAAGGCAAGTTAATAGTATTAACTGAAACAAGTGAAACATGTTGCCCAAAGTGTGGTTATGTTGTAGATGAATTATCAGTTGACACAGGTGCAGAATGGAGATCAAACGCTGGAACCGATAGACCAGATAGATCAAGAGCTGGTTCGCCAACAAGTCTTACAATGCATGATCGAGGATTATCAACAAGAATAAGTACTGATAATAAAGATGCGACAGGTAAGCATTTATCATCAGAAATGCGTTACGCATTCAAACGTTTGAAAACATGGGATGGTAGACTTAATACTGTTACCTCAAAAGATAAGAATTTGATTACTGCACTCGCTGAACTAAAAAGACTTGAAGATAAATTAGTATTAAACAGCTCAATATCAGAAAAGGCTGCATATATCTATAGAAAAGCACTTGAAGAGAAACTAGTAAGAGGTAGATCAATAAACGCATTAATTGCTGCATCATTGTATGCTGCATGCAGAGAGCTTGGTGTATCCAGAAACTTAAAAGATTTTGAACTACATGCAAACATAAAGCGAAAAGATATTGCAAGATGCTACAGATTACTATTAAAAAGCCTTACAATAAGGATGCCAGTGGTTGATCCAGTATCATGTGTGGCAAAGATTGCTAGTGCAAATCTAGAGATAACAGAAAAATCAAAAAGATATGCTATAAAAATTCTAAAAGAGGCAAGTGAAAAACACTTAGCGTCTGGGAAAGACCCAATGGGCCTAGCGGCCTCAGCATTGTATCTAGCATGTGTGAAAAACGGTGAAGATATAACACAAAGAGATATTGCCCAAGCGGCCGATGTAACTGAGGTTACAATTAGGAATCGATACAAAGGACTTAAAGATATGCAAACAGTCGATGATAAAATGATATTAAGTATAGAACAACACAAGAGACGAAAAATAAAACTAACAAATCATGAGAAGTATATGAATAGAAAAAAGAAGGCTGAAGATGATATTCTTTAAAGACAACGCACCGCCTGTAGAGGACTACGACAAAACACGAAGTATGTTGCTTGAATTAGGATGGCTACAAAAAATATTCAATGTTGAAATGAATAGATCGGTGTATGATATAACAAGTCTTGGTTATCAGTACTACTTTGCAATATGCATGAAAACAGGTTATACAGAAATGTTCGCAGGGCCGACATTACAGGAAGGCCTGACATCAGCACGTATCAATGCAGATATTGATTTAGTTGAAGAGGGATATATAATAGATGGAATTGACAGTGCTAAGCTCACACCATTAGGTGCAGAGTACCTATACGTATTAACAGATTCCCACGGTCAAGATGTTGAAGTAAAGAAATCAAAAACCACTGATAAAAATAAATCTGATAAAAATAAATCTGGTAAAAGTAACATGTCTAAAGTATTAGGAGGTGTTCAAACATTCATGAAAGGAATGCATGAGATGTCTAAGATGGCACAAAAGTATGACAAGTCATCAACAGAGTCTACAAAAAATGTATGGACTGCTACTCGTAAAAAAGGCAAAAAAAGTTCTTACTCCCGCAAATCAACGTCGGTGTCAAAAGGTAAAAAAAGACCCCGTAAAAAATATAGAAAAAGATGATAATATGTCAACAAAATTAATTCATAAAGATGATAGATTGAAAAACATCCTAGCAGTATGTGACCCTAAATCTAAGGGATATGAGGAATTAAAGAAAATTTCTAGACTAGGTGACACCAACCCAAGACGTATAGATTACTTAAGAGCCTTTGATTCAAGTGCTGAAGATGTCACAAAAAGATCATTGATCGCACGCGGGAATACTATCAGTACACCACAAACACAAACTGATGGTGTAGTACGAGATATGCAAAAGCCAATGGATAGAGAGGTAAGGAATAAAACATTACAAAAGCTTGCTGTAAGTGTAACAGGTAATGAAGTAGAAATTATAGAATGTAAGACATGGTCAGCGTTCATGGAATCTAGAAACGATCATGACATAATGAAAAATCGAACTTTTATAACTAAACAGCTTAACGAGGTATACAGAAAGCCATTCACAAATTTTATACACACAAGCGATATGCCAACTGATTATAGGGACTTACACTTAGCCTACATAAGACTACCATCAAGTATTGCAGAATTGATTAAAAGTAATAAAGACGCAGAGAAAGAATACCGAGCACATCGTTCATATCCCTCTTCAACCAATGTGGATTCCATCATGCCGAATGGTGATAATACATACTTTACAATTCAAGAGAATGAAATTGATGTAGAGAGATGTGACTTTTTCGATGGAATTATAACATTTGAGAGGATAATAAAAGAACACGGATTAGAATTAACTGGTAAGTTAAAAGAAATATCTACAGTCGGTAAGTTATTTGAAACGAACATCCATGCAGTTGCATTAGGAAAGAAAAGAATGTATGTGTTACAATCACCATTAATGCTGATAGAACAATGGCAAAACAGTGAAAATAGACGAAACAATCAAACATCATCACTTAGACTTCATTCAGTGACTGACCCAGCATATGATTCGCCAGATACAGGCCCAATACATTACATTCACGGTGTATATTTCACAAAAGATTTGTGGGAAAAAGTAGTGACAGAAAAATTCACACTAAAAGATTATGCAAGTATGGATAGTAATATGGAACAAAAACGTATCATAACAGATAATGATTGGTTTGCAGATTTATTAAAATGGCATAAAAAAGCAAAGTATACGCCTAAAATGACACCCGAGCAACGTGAGAATAAAGACTTGCAAAGAAGTGAGCATGGCAACTGCCTGATAAAAATACCAGGCTTCATATCAGCAAACGCCAAAGGCAATGACAGTCGAGTGGCAATAGATTTAGTTATTGTAAATTATACAGATCCGTCAACTGGTAGGGAATACAATTCATTTGTGGACCCATCGATAGACGACCCAGATGAAGCGATGGCCTGGAAGTTTGGATTTGACGGTGCTGACGATTACTATGATTCGCTGGTAGCAGAGGGTTAATGATGACGACTAAAAGTTACTGTTGCCCAATATGTGAGGGTAAGATAGACTTAGAGCATTATGCATTCGTAAAAGAAGTATTAGGCGACCACGCAAAGATGAAAGGATGGATGGATAAAACTTACACATTTGATATATGGAAAAAGGAACATGATTAGAATTATGAACGTAACAAATCACACAGTGTGGACCAAGGCTACACAACAAGATTTGAATCTCGACCTATCGGGGGTGATTTGAAGAGAATGATTGCAAAACAAGACGGTTGGTATAGACACGGAGACGTAATAATAAGACCGATAACAGCAGATGCATACAAAAGTATGGTATCATCACAGGTGAAAAAGGTTGGTTCAACCATAGCATATGGGGAAGTAACAGGTCATCATCATACCTTAGCTAATAATAAAGCACAGTTACTAATGGACCCTAAGACAAGAGTTGTTACAGCATTTAAGACTGAGCAAACAACAAAGCTAAATCACCAGGAACACAAAACCATAAACATACCAAAAGGGTATTACACAGTTAGTTTCGAACGTGAACAACAGCCATTAGAACAAACAGCGAGACAGGTGTATGACTAAGAAGCCATCACCCAAAAAGTGTTACTTGTGCAAAGGCACAACTTCCACCCTTTATTTGATAAAGGATGCAACACTGAACCCCAAAAGATACAATGGGAAAAAGATTTGTGCTGAGTGTAGGCAGTACCGCATTTTATTAAAAAAAGAACCAGTATAGTTTTTATACTAGTATATTAGATAAAAGAGTAAGAATATGGCAGAGAAATTTGTAGATGATGTAGTAGCAGAACAGCAAAGAATTGCTCAACTTATCATTAAGCTTAAGAATGATATAACACAGGTACGTGATTCCGTAAACGGCAAAGAGACTGAAATTGCAACCCTAGCTGGTAAACTTGATGTATTAAAACAAGTGCACGAATTTTATACAAAAGGCTCAATTGCACAGCCCGAACAACAAGCCCCACAAGAACAGCAAGCCCCACAAGAACAGCAAGTCCCACAAGAACAGCAAGCCTATGAAACACAGGAAGAACCACAATCTGTATTTACGGCTGAACAACAAGAGCAGCAACAGTAATATCGTTTTCCTGCATTGTTTGGTGTATGTCTAAAGTAACAGTAATGAATGAAACAAACAAAGATGCAATACGTGTATTATATGAAAGTGGTTTTTCACTAAAGGACATAAGTGAGCAGAAGTATCTTATCATTGCAGATCATGAGGGATTTAACAATAGTTGTTTCCTTGCTAAAGACGTAAATGAGCTAGAGACTTTCATAGAAGAGTTGAAAAAAGACGAGGAGGAATCGAAATGAACAGGCAAGAAGCCGTAGAGAAAATGTTTGATGAATTCACATCTGAATGGGAAGGTTACCTTTGTAATATGTGTGGTATAACACTTGATTACAAGTCAATGATTGAACACCTAATGTATAAACACTCAGACAAAGCCAGAATTAAATATTTGAAAGACCCAGAGTCAGAAAACTTTATGGAGAAATTGGAATGAAACCATATAGATCAACACAACAGATAATGGCAGATGTACTCTATGTCATAGGCGATAATGGCCAAGGCGGAGTAGGCATAACAAAGTTATGTCATAAATCAAACCTACCGCATGGAAGATTAACAAAGCTGATAAACTTACTTACAACATCAGAACTGACTAACAAGATAGAGTATGATGGTAAGAACACATTTGTGCTTACGCCTAAAGGCAGAGAGTACCTTGAGAATTATAAGCGCTTCGCAGAAGTAGCCAATACGTTTGGCTTGGAAATGTAGATGAAGTGTAAGGTATGTGGTGCATTAATGATAGTACAAACAGGTTTATGGCCATCATATCTTGAATGCCCTAATAATTGTAGAACTGAAGAATCATAATACGAGTCAATGAAAGTTTGAACCCCACAACGCATATGCGAGTCACAAAGAAATTGAAACCCATCTATGCCGTGCGTGTCATTCTGAATCTGAACCCCAAGATACAAGTACGAGTCATGGCAGAAATAAAACCCACTGAGCCAATGCGAGCCAAAGTGCAATTGAAACCCATCTGGTAGATGCGAGTCAAGAATCAGTTGAACCCCAATGTTGCAATGCGAGTCATGGGAAGCATGAACACCAATGACATCATACGAGTCAATACGAACGTGAACCCCAATAGAGAGATGCAAGTCAAAGCGATAGTGAAACCCAAAAAGGAATTACGAGTCAATAGAAATTTGAAACCCAAACGCTAAGTGCGAGTCATTTTCCCATTGAACCCCAAATGATAAATGCGAGTCATATGTCATTTAAAACCCATGAAGGAGATGCGAGTCAGAGATGAATTGAACCCCAAACAAAACGTGCGAGTCACAAAGAACTTGAAACCCAACCAAGACATGCGAGTCATTGGAAAGTTGAACCCCACAAAAAAGATACGAGTCATGGCAGAAATAAAACCCATAAGTATATTGCGAGTCATACCCATTTCGAAACCCAGATGCAACATGCGAGTCATATACTCTGTAAAACCCACAACGCGCATGCGAGTCAAGGAATGAATAAACCCCACAATGATGGTGCGAGTCAAACAATAGTTAAAGCCCATAAAAAATGTGCGAGTCATGGGAAGCATGAACACCAATGACATCATACGAGTCAATACGACCGTGAACACCATAGCCTGAATGCGAGTCATCGTAATGATGAAACCCAAAATACGATTGCGAGTCAAGTTGCAGATGAACCCCATAAATGTAATACGTTTTCTCTGCCTTGTAATGTGAAGTTAATTGCCTAATTGGGCTGAATCTGATATAACAATCAAAGGGGATAGTAAAGCACTAGACCATATCGAAGAGATAAAATTTGACTTTAATAAAATTATACCACAGCCAGAAGGCCTAAGATTAGATTGTGATAGTGATGTTTGTGCAATGTGTAAGCAACCTTACCTAAAAGAACTGTATAAAAAGAATGGTACACTAAGAAGTCCTCATGATTATTATTGTGAGGATTGTGGTGTCGGTGATAATATAGGAGGCAGATTACATAGCGATAATATTGATGATTCAGGCCTCAAAGATAATGAAAAGAAACTTGCAACACAGTGGCAGAAAGAATATGGTACTGCTTCATGGTATGATTGGAATTGTAGTCACTGGAATACAAAATGGAATGTTAGTATTGATGAAGTAGAATTTGATAGAGTTGACGCTAACACATTACATGTAAAATTTGATACAGCATGGAGCCCACCAGACCCAATCTTTGAGAAACTAGCAAAGGATCTTAATGTTGCAATAGATGTACATGTAGGCGGCGAAGTTGACGATGAATACAATTTAGAGTATGGCGATCCAAATTACAAGGATAAGGTGTATTGTGATAGTAAATGACATCGGATAAAGGAGTTGCCTATTCAGGCGGATTACAAATCATAAAAATAAAGAAAGGTACGACAATACCAACAATAGTTAAAACAAACATGGATCATGCGAATCATATATTAAAAACGCAAGATACATTTCATCCCTCATTATTCATAATAACTAAGAAATTTATTTACTACTATTTGCTAGATACTAAAACGGCAGATGCGACAAAGACAAGTGTTCTAGATCAGGTAATACCAATACTTTCAAAGTTCATGGCTCAAAGAATGAATCTTAAAAACATAGACGAGTTTCTTGGATACCAGGTAATTGCCGAAGCCTGGATGGGCCGTGGCTCTGTAGAGAGCAAGGCATGGGAACACTATCAACAGGGCGACCTAGCACATTGGCCAAGCAGAGTTGAGTGTTTAATTAATACAGTTCAAAGCGTAGGAAAAACAGAGTGCACTATATATGATATTATTAGAGCTGAAAACTCTGAGAAAGTTATCGAGTTAAAACAACAAACATTCAAGAGTGGTGATAAGCCAGAGCCAAATAAAATTGAAATGCCAAAACTACCTAAGATACCCAAAGAGTTTGTAGAACACTACAAGAATATGTACCGCCAAGCCGAGTCCGAGGTTGAGAAATCGAAATGAATGAATATCGTTTTACTATAGATGGGGAATTGATTGCTTACGCCGAAAGTAAGGAAGAGGCATACGAAGAGTTGAAGACTATCATTAAAGAATTGATGGGTGTAGGCTGGGAGGATGTATTCATATGTAAGGATCTTGGTATAACAAAAGATCATCTTGGTATAACAAAAGATGCTTTGGAGGAATCGAAATGAGTGAGATAAAAGTTCCACAGGAAAATATTATTTATGCGTGGGATAACGTAGAGGAAATTAAAGCCTGCCTAGAATTTATAGATATTGAGAAAGATGAAAATTCTGATTTG
>Ga0066372_10000023_pt1 | contig 43977 bp, 40 predicted proteins | sample Knorr_S15_td_250_FD_77011 | JGI IMG/M metagenome (GOLD analysis project Ga0066372, IMG submission 77011) | Marine microbial communities from Southern Atlantic Ocean transect - Knorr_S15_td_250_ad_251m_LV_A | ecosystem: Environmental > Aquatic > Marine > Oceanic | place: Southern Atlantic ocean... | reverse complement strand
TTTCCTTGTTTACTTTTGCTATGTTGATGTTGGTAATGTCGAATAATTTTTTACAATTATTCTTTGGCTGGGAAGCGGTTGGTTTAGTTTCTTATTTATTAATAGGATTCTGGTTTAAAAAAGAGAGTGCTATTTTTGCTAATCTGAAGGCATTTTTGGTTAACAGAGTAGGGGATTTTGGTTTCTTATTAGGTGTTGCCGCAATATTAATGTATTTCAATACATTGGATTACGTTGAAGTTTTTAATAATGTCGAACAACACAAAAATACAACTATCACACTTTTCAATGGTGAATCCTGGTCGGTAATGACTGTGATTTGTCTTAGTTTATTCATCGGCGCGATGGGTAAATCAGCACAATTCCCATTGCATGTCTGGTTGCCCGATTCGATGGAAGGCCCGACTCCTATCTCTGCGCTTATTCATGCAGCAACGATGGTGACTGCAGGTATCTTTATGGTTTCCAGAATGTCGCCATTATTTGAGTTATCTGTAACCGCATTAAATTTTATTTTAGTGATTGGTGCAGTTACTGCATTATTTATGGGATTTCTTGGTCTCGTTCAAAATGATATTAAACGTGTTGTCGCTTATTCAACTTTATCGCAGTTAGGTTATATGACTGTCGCATTAGGTGCATCTGCTTATGCTGCAGCAATGTTTCATCTTGTTACTCATGCTTTTTTTAAAGCGCTCTTATTTTTAGCAGCGGGGGCTGTGATTATTGTTATGCATCACGAGCAGGATATGAGAAAGATGGGTGGACTGTTTAAATATATGCCAATTACTTGCCTGACTTGTTTAATCGGGACACTTGCATTAATTGGGTTTCCAGGTACATCCGGCTTTTTTTCAAAAGATATTATTATTGAAGCGGTCCATCATTCATCATTGCCGGCATCTGATTTTGCCTATTACGCTGTATTATCAGGTGTTTTTGTGACCGCTTTATATAGTTTCCGTCTATTTTTTATGACCTTTTTTGGAAAAGAAAATATGAAAAGAGATGTCTGGAAAAACTTACATGAGGCACCTGCTGTTGTGACTCTCCCATTAATAATCCTCGCAATACCATCATTGTTACTCGGGATTTTTTTAGTCGAACCATTATTAATGGGGGATTATTTTGGAAGCGCTATTTATGTTTCTTCTGAGCATGATGTATTATCAAAAATTGCAACGGGATATCATGGCACGTTTTCTTTTATTACCCATGCATTTTTATACCCACCTGTTTATTTAGCTTTCTTGGGATTATTTGTTGCCTGGTTATGCTATATCAAGTACCCCTCTCTTCCTGAAAAACTAGTTAATCATATTGGATTTATTTATCAGATACTTATTAATAAGTATGGATTTGATGAGTTTAATCAAGTTGTTTTTGCTGGTGGCGTTAGAAAGATAGGCAATTTTCTATCTCAGGTTGGTGATGTTAAGTTAATCGATGGCGCACTGGTTAATGGTTCTGCTAAAAGTGTCCGTCTATTTTCAAATACGATTCGCCATATTCAGTCAGGCTATCTTTATCACTATGCATTCGCGATTATTATTGGATTACTTTTGTTGATAGTTATTTTTGTGCATGAGGTATTGAGTTAAGTAAAATGAATTTAGATAACCTACCAATTTTAAGTATCTTGATTTGGTTGCCAATTTTGGGGGGTGTCTGGTCTCTAATTATCGGCGACCAAGAAGAGAGAGTAGTCAAACGTTTTTCCTTTCTTATTAGTTTTGTAACTTTTTTATTATCGGTCTTACTTTATTACCAATTTGATAATAGTTTTTCAGGAATGCAGTTTATCGAGGAATTATATTGGATTGAGTCTTTTTCTATTAAATACCATCTTGGTGTCGATGGCATTGCCTTACCACTTATTATGTTGACAACTTTTACTACAATTCTTGTGGTGATGGCTGCATGGGAAGTGATTGATAAAAATATTTCCTATTATATGTGCGCCTTTCTTATACTTACCGGTTTAATGAACGGTGTTTTTGTTGCACTTGATAGTATTTTATTTTATGTATTTTGGGAGTCTATGCTTATCCCTATGTTTTTAATTATTGGTATTTGGGGTGGGCCTAATCGTGTCTATGCCACAATTAAATTTTTTCTTTATACGTTTTTTGGTTCCGTATTTATGTTGGTTGCACTCCTTTACTTATATTCTATTACCGATAGTTTTAATATTCAGGTTTTACAGGAAGCCTCAATAGGACTAACAGCACAAAAATTAATCTTCATCGCTTTTTTCTTAGCATTCGCAGTCAAAATTCCAATGTGGCCAGTACATACCTGGTTACCTGATGCTCATGTTGAAGCACCTACTGGTGGTTCGGTGGTGTTGGCTGCGATTATGTTGAAAATGGGTGGCTATGGTTTTCTTCGGTTTAGTTTGCCTATTGCTCCTGACGCAAGTCTTTTCTTTGCTGATGCGATGATCGTTCTTTCATTGATAGCCATTGTCTATATTGGTTTTGTTGCACTTGTTCAAGAGGATATGAAAAAATTAATTGCTTATTCATCGATTTCACACATGGGTTTTGTCACTTTAGGTTTTTTTATTCCGTTTGGTATTTTTGCTGCAACAAATTCAAACGCTGGCGCAGTAATGGGGATGGAAGGCGCGATGATGCAAATGATATCCCATGGTTTTATTTCGGCCGCGATGTTTTTATGCGTTGGCGTGATGTATGACCGATTACACAGCCGTATGATTAAAGATTATGGTGGCGTTGTGAATAGTATGCCGTATTTTGCTGCTTTTATGATGTTATTTGCAATGGCAAATTCTGGATTACCAGGAACATCAGGATTTGTCGGCGAATTTTTGGTGATACTGAGTAGTTTTAAATTAAGTTTCTGGATTGCATTTACTGCTGCACTAACGTTGATACTTGGAGCTGCTTACACCTTATGGATGTATAAGCGCGTTGTTTTTGGCGAAGCAATAAGAGAGGAAGTATTAGAGTTAAAAGATATTAATGCAAGGGAGACATTCATACTTTTTTTACTTGCGAGCGTTGTATTGTTATTTGGTATTTGGCCGGCACCACTATTTGACGTTATGCATGTTTCTATAGAACAACTTATACAACATATTTCGCAAACGAAAATATTATAGAAGATAAACTATGAGAACAGATTTAATTTTGTTAATACCAGAGATTACATTACTTATAATGGCTTGTTTAGTTTTAGTTGTCGATGCTTTTAGTAAGGATCCATTACATAAAGTAACTTATTGGATGGCTCAGCTGAGTTTATTGCTTACTTTTGTTACGGTGATTTATTACAGTCCAGATTATTCATATATCGCATTTAACGGTAGTTTTGTTAGCGATATGATGAGTGTTTTACTTAAAGCTTTCATCTGCGCAATTACCATTGTTGTTTTTTTCTACTCTTATGAGTATTTAAAAGAAAATGAATTATTAAAAGGCGAGTATTTTATTCTTGGGCTATTTGCTGTACTTGGTATGATGGTTATGTCTTCGGCCTATCATTTACTTTCAATCTACCTTGGGCTTGAATTACTTTCACTTTCATTATACGCAATGGTGGCAATGCAGCGTGAATCAACATTTGCAACAGAGGCTGCAATAAAATATTTTGTATTAGGTGCATTGGCATCTGGTATGTTGTTGTATGGTATTTCAATGATTTATGGTGTAACAGGCTCTCTGCAATTTACTGATATTGTTGACACTATTAATAGTGGAACTATCGATAAGGTATATCTTGTCTATGGTATGATTTTTTTAATTGTTGGTATGGCTTTTAAATTGGGAGCGGCGCCTTTTCATATGTGGGTTCCAGATGTTTATCAAGGCGCACCAACTTCCGTTACATTATTTATCAGTAGTGCACCAAAGCTTGCTGCCTTTGCTATGGCAGTACGTATTTTATCTGATGGGCTTTCACCACTTATTGAAGACTGGCAATCTATTTTGAGTGTATTAGCAATTTTATCAATGGCTGTAGGTAATATAATTGCAATTGCACAAACAAATATAAAACGCATGTTAGCCTACTCTACCATTGCGCACGTGGGCTATTTGTTTCTTGGTCTTATTGCAGGAACAGCCTCGGGTTTTGCTGGTTCTATGTTTTATATTATCAGTTATGCATTTATGAGTATGGGTACATTCGGGATGATAATTTTATTAGGACGTTATGATTTAGAAGCTGACAGCCTAGACGATTTTAAAGGCTTATTTCTGCGTAATCGTTGGTTTGCTTTCATTATGCTTTGCCTCATGTTTTCTATGGCAGGCGTACCCCCATTTCTCGGTTTTTGGTCAAAATGGTTTGTATTAAAAGAGCTTATTGCATCAGGGTTTATTGAGTTGGCAGCAATTTCAGTCTTTTTCTCAATTATTGGTGTTTATTATTATCTTCGAATCGTCAAACTTATGTATTTTGATGAGCCAGAAACAATGAGTGCGATAAAGGCGACACAGCAGATGCGAGTAGTATTAACGATTAATGGGATACTAATACTACTTATTGGGCTTGCACCAAATTCATTAATGCACATTTGTCTATCAGCATTTTCTGGGTAGTTTTAGCGATTTAAAAAAAGATTTTACAAGCTATTTTGTGTAGTTTGATATCTGTTATGTAAGTACTATTCTGCTAGCCAATAATTGACCTACTTCTATTGGATGATTATTTTTGATATCAGGTAACCACGATAATTTTTCTTTCTGAAACAAGAGAATTACAGTTGAACCCATATTAAACCGACCAAATTCTTCCCCTTGATTTAATTCAATAGAATTTTCGGTGTATTCGGTAACTGTAAGTTTACGTTTTTTACTTGGCGTAATCTCACCCAACCAAACTGTTTCCATACTACCAACAAGAACTGCCCCAATCATAATTTGTGCCATCAGCCCAAGTTGTGTTTCGAAAATACTAATGAAACGTTCATTCCGGGAAAATAATTGCTCAACATTTTCAACGCCTATTCTATTTACTGGAAACAAATTACCCGGTACATAAATTGATTTTATTAATCGACCAGTAACTGGCATATGAACACGGTGATAATCGTGCGGTGATAAATAGAGTGTTGCAAAGCAGCCATTTAAAAAAATATCAGCAAGACCCGTATCACCTCCTAAAAGTTGCTCCAAGGTATAGTTCTTATTTTTAGCCTGCAGTAATTGATATTTATTAATGTAGCCTATTTGACTAATCGCTCCATCAACAGGTGAAAGAATAAAATCATCATCAATTATCTGCTTTCTTGCATCTTTTTTAAGTTTTCTTGTAAAAAAAACATTAAAAGATTTGTAATCCTCAGGATTTTCTCGCTCAGCTATACTCATATCAACATGAAAGGTATGAATAAATAGTCTAATTAAGAGATTTTTAAATGGTTTAAACTCTATTCGAGTTAGAAGATACATAAGTCTTGATAATACGTGCTGAGGCATACAATGGAGTAATGTAATCTTTAGATATTTTAGCATGTTATCAAGTTCCGAGATTTTATAATTTATATTTTATGATGTTGTTAATATGTACTATTACTTCGTTTTCTAATGGCTGCCGTTACTGGTATTTGAGTTCCATCTGAAAAACTAAAGATGAATACTGGCGCATCACCTATCTTTAATGGTGTTTTAGGGTTAAATAGCATTAAATGATAATCTCCCGGCGATAGTTTAATGGTTGATTTTGATGGTATTTCTAATGTGGGATGTCTTTCCATACTTGCGATATCATTTTTAACGATACTACGATGAATTTCAATCGAAGAAAATAAAGAGCATGAGATTGAAGTTAGAGATACCGGTATTTCGGAATTATTTTTCAATGTAACATATGCTACTAAAACAGATATTGTTGGCGGAGCCTCACTTATCCATAGATCGGTAATATCGACTTTTAGGTTATTTTCTGCTAGAACAATATTTATATTTAAAAACAGAGTAAATATTAAACCGCTAATTTTCTTCATCAATAAACCTTTTTATATTTTTAAATTGATCGATTATTTTCTCTGATTGATGAGGAGGTGATAGTTTCGTAACCAGACGCATTTTTGGGTCTATAACAAAAATTGATGCTGAATGGTCAACTAAGTAGTTTTCATTTTCTTTATTATAATAATATGCAATACCAATTTGCCCTATTAAACTATTTTCATTTTTTGGTTCATCGTGTAGCCCAATAAAATCTTTATTAAAATAAGACACATAAGATGATAATTTATTAGTAGTATCACGTTCTGGATCAACAGTAACAAATATTATCTGGATATCTTCAAACTCAACGACAAGTTTTTGATAAACATCAGCCATCACTGACATTGTAATAGGGCAAATATCCGGGCAGTTTGTATAGCCAAAAAAAACAAATGACCATTTACCACTCATCTGATTTAATCCAAAGACTTTATCATTATGATCTTCGCTACTGAAATCTTTTATACGTTTTGGATTTGGCCAGAATAAGCCCTGAGCTACTGCATTTTGCTCAAGTCGATTTTGCGATTGTTTTAGGGAGATATAAAACCCCGTCCCCGCCGCTAAAATCACAAGAACAGCCATTACTGGGATCAAAAATTTACTATTACTAAGTTTTGTCAGCATTTTGTGATTATACTAGAGAAATTCAACTATTGCCGACGAACTCTTTTTTTTTCTATATAATGCCCATAAAAATTCATCAAATTTCTAATTATTCAAACTAATATAAAATCAATAATTTATATCGACAGAAGCGAGGTTATTTACACTTACAAAAATGGATATTCTAAGCTCGTTTAATTATTGGGTGGTTATTATTTTAATGATGATTGGTTTTTATATCATTATTGCAAATAATAATCTCGTAAAAAAGATTATTGGAATTAATATATTTCAGACATCGATATTTATTATGTTTATTTCTATGGGTAAGGTCGTAGATGGAACAGCCCCAATATTAAACGACTTAAATACATTATATTCGAGTCCATTACCACATGTACTAATACTAACAGCAATTGTTGTAGGTATTTCTACAACAGCACTAGGACTTGCGATTATTATTCGTATTCATACTGCGTTTGGTACGATTGAGGATGATAAAATACAACAGGAGATCAAGTGATTATTTCGCAGTTACCCGTATTGCAAGTTATCCTACCATTAGCTGCTGCTCCACTTTGCGCCATTTTACATCATCGTATTTTAGCATGGGCATTAACTTTACTCGTAAGTTTAATTTCACTTTGTTTTTCATACATGTTGTTAAACCAGGTATTAATCGAAGATACAATTACTTATGCAATGGGAGGATGGGTTGCGCCTTGGGGTATTGAATACTACATAGATAAGTTGACAGCTTACATGTTGTTAATTGTTAATGGCATTACTGTCCTTGTATTACTTGGCGCACGTGAGATCGTTGAGAGTGATATAGCCTCAGATCGTATTTATTTATTTTATACTGCCTTTTTATTAAATCTTACCGGTTTACTAGGTGTTATTACTACCGGAGATGCATTTAATCTTTTTGTTTTTATTGAGATTGCATCGTTGTCATCATACGCAATGATTAGTCTTGGAAGAGATAAACGCAGTTTATATGCTGCTTTTAAATATCTAATTTTTGGTACTGTTGGCGCTAGTTTTATATTAATTTCTGTTGGATTACTTTATGTTGTTACCGGCACATTAAATATAGCTGATTTATCTCAACAATTGACCAATACTGAGAATACCCCAACAATAACCACTGCATTTGTATTTTTTATTATTGGAATAGGTATAAAAGCAGCAATTTTCCCTCTACATTTATGGTTGCCGGATGCTTATACCTATTCACCATCAATTGTCTCAACATTTCTGGCCGGAACAACGACTAAAGTCTTTATTTATGTATTAATAAGATTTATTTATTCACTGTATGGTTATGAGTTTAGTTTTTTTACTGAATCATTCCATTATCTATTAATGCTTTCTGCATCAGGCGCAATACTTTACGGGTCATATCTTGCAATTAAGCAGGATAGTTTGAAACGTATATTGGCATATTCCAGTATTGCGCAAATTGGTTACATGGTTTTAGGTATTGCACTAATAACGGAGCTTGGACTTATGGCAAGTCTAGTCCATATTCTTAACCATGCCTTTATAAAGGTTGGCCTATTTTTAGCTGTGACTGCAATTATTTATTCTTATAACACGGATTCAATAGAAAAGTTAGCGGGAATTGCTAAAACGTCACCATTTATATTTGCGTTATTTATAATTTCGGGATTAAGTTTAATCGGAGCACCACTAACTTCAGGTTTTATTAGTAAATGGTATTTAATTAAAGCTTCTCTCGAGGCCGACTACTGGATTTTTGTTTCTATCATTGTTATTTCATCTGTGATGGCAATAATCTATATTGGACGCATTATTGAGACAGCGTATTTTAAGCCCTCAGTTAAGCAGACTGCTACACTTGATCTTGATAAAAAAAGACCTTATTTATTATTTTTATCATTAGTAGTTATTAGTTTTATTAATATCTATTTTGGAATAGAGACTTCGCTTAATGTTGATATGGCTTCCCAAATTGCCAATGAGTTAATAAATAAATAGAAATGAATAGTCAGTTACTTATTTTAGCCGCATTATTATTACCAGTTGTTGGTGTATTATTTATCTCACTAACAAAAAAGAATATCAATCTAAGAGAAACCTCTACGCTAATCGTATCGATGGCGTTGATATATGTTGTTTATTCGCTTCTACCAGATGTTTTAAATGGTGTATATCCTGAATTATATTTGTTCAATGTAACTTCTGGCTTATCAATACATTTTCAGATTGAGCCACTTGGAATGTTGTTTGCTTGTGTTGCTTCATTTTTATGGTTCATCAATTCTATTTATTCAATTGGCTATATGCGCACTAATGAATATAAAAATCAAACACGTTTTTATATTTATTTTGCTTTAGCAATCTCAAGTACCATCGGTATTGCTTTTTCAGCAAACTTATTTACTTTATTTATTTTTTATGAGTTTCTGACATTAACAACTTACCCATTAGTTACGCACAAGGAAACTGACGAGGCAAAGCGAGCCGGGCGCATTTATCTTGGCATTTTACTTGCTACATCGATATGTTTGTTTTTACCGGCAATCATCTGGACTTATCATCTGACTGGTACGATTAACTTTACCCCTGGTGGTGTATTCGATGGCCATCAAGAACCTACAGTTATAGTTATTTTACTAATTATTTTCGTCTATGGTATTGGTAAAGCCGCACTTATGCCCGTTCATCGATGGTTACCCTCTGCAATGGTTGCCCCGACTCCGGTAAGTGCATTGCTACACGCAGTTGCTGTTGTTAAAGCAGGTGTTTTTAGTGTGGTTAAAATTATTATCTATATATTTAGCCCAGCATTATTATCTGACACTATTGATGTAAATATATTACTCTATCTTGCTGGTACGACAATTTTGATAGCTTCAATTATTGCCTTACGCTCTGATAATCTCAAACGAAGATTGGCGTATTCAACAATTAGCCAGTTGTCTTATGTAATACTTGCAACAGCACTATTAGTTCCCATTTCTATTGCGGGAGCTGTGCTACATATTCTTGTTCATGCTTTCGGCAAAATTACATTATTTTTTGCTGCAGGTTCCATTTATACAACAACAAAGAAAACAGAAGTCAGCCAATTAAATGGCATTGGGAAATCTATGCCTTGGACGATGCTGGCATTTGCAATTGGAAGTTTATCGATGATTGGAATACCGCCAACAGCAGGATTTTTGAGTAAGTGGTTTATTTTGCAAGGAGCACTTAATATTCAATCATGGTTTGCAGTCTCTATAATTGTAATTAGCACACTATTGAATGCCGCCTATTTTTTACCTATTATTTACATTGCCTTTTTCCGGGATTCCGGAATAAAAAACGATCAAGGATACCATGAGTCACCATTTCCGATTGTTTTTGCAGTTTTTAGCACAGCGTGCATTACAGTTATCTTATTTTTCTTTCCGGAAATTCCTCTGCAACTTATTAGGTTGTTAATAGGGGCTGACATATGAAGAAGAATTGGTTTTACAAAAAAGACACCATCAAGAAGTTTCGTATTTTCTCACTAGCTGTTCTCGGGCTAGTTGTATTAACAGAATCTTTTACTGTATTGCATCCTCATTTTGTTATTGAAAGGATATTTGGATTTTATGCGATTTTTGGGTTTTTATCCTGTGTTGGACTAATTATTTTTGCGAAGTTTCTAGGTTTTTTAATTAAACGTAAGGATGATTACTATGATGTGTAGTATTTTTCATCCCGGTCTATTATTAATTATTTCTGGATTACTGATTCCGTTTTTCCAAGGTTCTAAGAGAACTTTATTTATATTAATTATTCCTTGCATCTCATTATTTAATATATGGAATATGCCATTTACTGATGATTGTTCTTTTCAATACCTAGGTTATGAGTTAATTCTAATTAATTTAGATTCTTTAAGCCGACTTTTTATTACTGTATTTATGATTACAGTTTTTACTGCTGGATTTTTTTGCTGTAAACAAGCGACTTCAACCGAACTCTCTGCTGCGTATGTTTATGCTGGTAGCGCTACGTCAGTAGTATTAGCGGGTGATCTGATAAGTCTTTTTATATTTTGGGAACTTATGGCACTTGCGTCAACATTACTGATATGGTCATCAAAAAATGAAAAGTCATATAAAGCTGGAATGCGTTATATTTCTATTCATCTTCTAGGTGGTGTTATCTTGATGTGCGGAATAGCTGGTTATGCTTATGAGACTCATTCAATTTCATTTACGTATATTCAGCTTAACAGTTTGTCGGCTTGGTTAATTTTATGTGGTTTCTTATTAAACGCAGGCGCACCCCCGCTTACTGCTTGGTTAGCAGACGCTTATCCTGAAGCATCTTATAGTGGCATGGTATTTTTAAGTGCCTTTACAACAAAAACAGCAGTGTACGTACTTCTGAGAGGATTTCCCGGGACAGATCTGCTGGTCTATATTGGTTTGTTTATGATTTTTTACGGGATTATTTATGCATTACTTGAAAATGATATGCGTCGTATTCTCGCCTATAGCATTATTAATCAGGTTGGTTTTATGGTTTGTGGTATTGGAATTGGGACAGACATGGCATTAAATGGTACCGCTGCCCATGCATTTACACATATTATTTATAAGGCATTGTTATTAATGTCAGCTGGTTCTGTTTTATATATGACAGGAAAACGAAAATGCACTGAACTGGGCGGGCTTGTTCAATCCATGCCGATAACAGCACTTTGCGGTATTATCGGGGCGCTTGCGATATCTTCTTTTCCGCTTACATCTGGCTTCATTAGTAAATCAATGATTACACAGGCATCTTCTGATGAGCAGTTACTATGGATTTGGCTGTTACTACAAGCAGCATCCGCCGGTGTTTTTCTGCATGCAGGTATAAAATTTCCGTGGTTTGTTTTTTTTCAAAAAGATAGCGGACTGAGACCGACTGACCCACCAATAAATATGCAAATTAGTATGGTCTTTTTTGCTGTGATTTGTATTTTAATAGGCGTATTCCCAGGCATACTCTATGCTATGCTGCCTTATAGCGTAGATTACGAACCGTATACTGCTTCTCACACGATTACACAATTACAATTACTTTTATTTTCAGGTTTAGCATTTTTTGTGATGCTACCTTTAATGAAACGAACGTTAACGATCAGTCTCGATTTTGATTGGTTTTACCGACGTTTGGCACCATTATTAACAACAGTAGTATTTAATTATTTCTGTAAAGGACAAAAAATTATAAATAAAATTATGTTTACACTTCAATCCAGTTTATCTTTTAGTAATAGATTGAATTATCGATTATCTGTGGGTAAGTGTGTTGGATTTATTATGCTTTTCTTTTCTATTTTATTATTTTATTTTGTCGTTCTATAAAATACTAATTTATTATTGATATTTTTCTTTATTAAACCACTCTAACGCATCTTTTAATCCTTCTGTTGCAGGACGAGAATAATAACCCAATTTTCTCCTAGCTTTTTTACTCGAGAAATACATCATTTTTTTTGACATTCTGACACCATCAATTGTTGCAAGAGGTTCATTACCAGTAAATTTTGCAATACATTCCATTATCCAAGCGATAGGTAAAATAAAATTATGTGGCAACTTTATTTTTGGAGGATTAATGTTCTCACTATTACAGAGATAACTGATAATCGACTCTAGTGACATATCATCACCACCCAATATATAACGCTCACCAATTTCGCCTTTCTCCATTGCAAGCAAGTGCCCTTGCGCTACATCATCAACATGTACAATATTTAATCCGGTTTCAACATAGGCAGGCATACGGTTTCGGATCGTATCAAGTATGATTTTTCCAGTTGGCGTTGGTTTAATGTCATATGGTCCAACTGGTGTTGAAGGGTTAACTATTGTTACCGGACATGATTTTTTAGTTATCAGACCTTTTACTGTTTGTTCTGCTAAAAATTTTGAACGTTTATAGGTCCCTATCATATCTTCAAGCGATGATGGTGTTATCTCATCAGCAGGAGTACCGTCTTCATTTATTCCTAGTGTCGCCACGCTACTGGTATAGACGATTTTTTCAACTCCAGCATTGGTCGCTGCCATAATTAAGTTTCGTGTTCCATCAATATTTGTTTTGTACATTTGTTCTGGATTTGGAACCCATAATCGATAATCTGCAGCAACATGAAACAGCTGATCGCAAGAATGAACAGCAGGCTTTAGTGAATCAGTGTTTTGTAAATCTCCTCTAATTACTTCAATATCAAATTTTTCTAAGTTACGCATATTAGCATTCTCTCTTACTAATACACGTACATTATAACCTTCATTAACGAGTAGCCTTAAAACAGCAGACCCTAAAAATCCAGTTGCCCCCGTTATTAATACTTTCATCAAACTAGTTCTTTAATCTTAGGTAGTCTTTTATAACGTAAACACAATACATTGGTGCTCCTATGGCAGCTGCGAGCATGAAGTAATAATCTAATTGAAAATAGGTAATAACAGGAAGAATATATAATACATCTTCAGCTTCAATACCACTTTTATAAGGTTGACGCGCATTTTTTTTACCTATATTTTTTTCAATATCATTTCGCATATAAAATATTGCAGCGACAGAGGTTCCAGCAATTATTCCCATAACACTAGCATAGGTGCCTAAATTGGTTTGCATTAGACCAATTCCAAGTCCTAAAAATAGTAAAATATTGACTATTGCATCAGACATAAGGTCATAGATATGACCTTTTGAGCTCATTTGGTTTTTTAATCTTGCTAATTCGCCATCAGCGTGATCAAGAAAATTTGAAAGTACAAAACAAAATGCACCGATATTACTATATTTGTATTCACCAAGCGCAAAGAAAAATCCAGCAAAAATACCACAAAGTAACCGAAGTGATGTTAAATAATTTGGAGTTACAAATGTATTACGTAATGGGTATATAAGTTTATATGCAATTTGTGCATCCCAAGGTCTACCATCTGCCCGATCAATTAACATACTATTTATTTAGTGAATTACGCCATATCAGAAATGAAGGCAATATTACCATAGTTGCAATCATCATAGAGATTAATCCCAACGATAGAAGTAACCCCATACTGGCAGTTCCTTGATGTGACGAGAATGCAAGGTTGCCGATACTAAATACTGTGGTGAGTGTACTGACAATAACGCCACGTATTGAGCTTGTCATATAAATGTTAGTTTGTGACTCCTTTTCTTCATAAAATCTTTCTGTGATATGTATGCCGCTATCAACACCAATACCAAGTAATAATGGCAGCCCAATAATATTGGCAAAATTTAATGGAATATTAAATAAAACCATAAACCCAAATGTAAAAACACAACCAACTAGTACTGAAGCAAGAATAATAACAACATCATATTTAACTTTTATTAATAGTATCAATAATAATGTAATTGCGATAAATGCATAGGTAAATGCTGATTGAAAGGCGTTTACCACCGCATTTCCAGCCTCAATATTGACGATGGGTGAACCAATTACGTTTTTATTGTACACCTGTAGTTGTTCGACAAATTTTCTCATTGAATTATTATTATTAAGATCTTCTTTCGGTAAGATTTTTATTCTGTATTTATCATTATTTACCCAGCGCTGATATATCTCTTTAGGAATTTCACTAAGCGTGACTTCTTTCGCATTTAATGCATCTGATAGTGTTTGTATTCTTCCTGAGAAATTTGCTAGTAATTTATTTTCAATATTTTCTAGATTCTTATCATCTATATTATTTTCTAATAGCAATAATAAATTATTTTTAAGTACTTCTAGTTCTTTATCTAGGTTATTATCTGGAAGTTCTTCTATCTTTTTCTTTAGTTCTCGAACCGCATCTAATCTCTCACTATTATTTATACTTGGTGGAAAAGAATTCATAGTTAATTGACCTAGTAGTAAATTAATTTCATCAATAATAATTAATTTATCTTCTTGTTCGTTCGGAAGAAAATCATGGATCGAAATAACTTTATCGACCAGTGATAGTGATTCGATTTCGTTCTTTTTGATATTGTTACTATTAAAATCAGTTATTAAAATTGCTTCCCAAGGCGATGTTTTACTATTTTTAAGTAAGTCTCTGTAGGTTTGTACAGATTCATTTTTGGGATCTTGAAGATTTAATCTATTCGTATCAAAACTTAATTTATTTATTTGTGATGATAAGATAATAACAAGTGTCAGTGCGGTCATTAAGATTAATTTTGTGTGTTTATAGGGGAGGGCGCTCAACACTTGCAAAGTATTATTCTTTGTTATTTTCTTTTTATTTTCGAATGTATGACTGGGAATATAAGTCAATAATGCTGGCAATAAAGTAAAAGTGAGTATTAGACTAATAATCATTCCAGTACCTGCAATCCACCCAAGCTCTGCAACACCCTGATAGTTAGTTGGAATAAATGCATAAAATCCAATTGCAGTTGTAACAGCGCATAAAATTAGAGGTTTTGAGATATGTTTTATTGTTTTTCTAAACCTATCAGAATAATTTGATGAGATATTTGATTCTTCTTTGAATCGAAGCGCCATGTGAATTGCAAAATCAATACCTAGACCGATATATAATACTGCAAATGCAATAGAAATTAGGTTGAGTTTTCCAATTGTTATTGAAGCAAAAGCCGTTGTAATAATTAATCCTAATAGAAGTGTTGTTAAACAGGCAAATACCAGACGTAAGGAACCTAACCCTATATACAGAATTATTGCAACGAGAATAATTGATAATATAATTGCTTTAATATTTGCATTTGAAACACTTTTTAATTCTTCATAGGCAAGTACTTCACCGCCAGTTAATCGAGTATTAACCGAAGATGTGTTATAAGAATTAATAATCAATCTAATATTTTCAATAGTATTTTTATTTGGTAGTAATTCATTTTCTTCATCGTTGATTTGTAATTCTATAAATTCTCTATAAATGTCTTCGTTTTCATAGTGTGGATTCATTAATCTTTGCCACGATATAAAATAGTTCTTTTCTTTAAATGCACGATTAACCTCTAGTAATAACGCATTAATATCGATATTCTCATCATCTTTTTTTGCATTAATTGCATCGCCAATCATTGTAAATAGACCACGTAAACTTCGATCTTCAAGTAAAGTGCCGAGAAATGGTTGAATCTTTGCTAATCTGTCTGATATATCCTGTAATTCATCATATTCAAGAAATAAAAAAGAAGATTGCTTAAGATAAGATAGGTTCTTTGGGTAATAAATATCCTTTAGGAATTTTGCATTTGTTTTTAGCGAATCATAAATATTTTTTGCTGTATCATTTGCAAGATCTGGAGATTCAGCTTCAATGACGATAAGGATGTTATCTAAAAATTGAGGAAATAATTTTTCATATTCAATATCTAATTGTCGCCAGTGTAATTTCTCTGACAACATATCAGATGTGCTGGTACTAAATGATAAATTATTTTTTATGGAGAATAATGATGCAATTGCTAGCGAAGTAATGCCAATGATTAAAAATAATCTTTTTTTCTCAATAAATTTTGCCCAGAAAATAAAAAGATTGGCAAATTTAGATTTATAATTCTCATTCATTAATTATACAACACATTAATTTCTCAAAGATTAATCTATCTGGATGCTGTTAAACTCTGAAAACATATTCCCTATTAGGCTCACGTTCAATATCAGGGGGATAGCTTAGACGTTTATCTGTGTAGTATTGTCTGCGATGATCCCCTTCAGATACTGCATTATAGGTAATATAAAGTACTCTACGTTTTTCATCTGTCATATTAGGTCCTGATCGATGAGGAATATAGGAATCAAAAAAAATTGCATCGCCCGGATTAGTAGGTACTGAGATATAATCTAGTGCATCTTCTTCAAGAGGCTTCCATTGTTCCCCAATCAATCCTTTATCATGATTTCCGGCAGCTATTTCAAGACAGCCATTCTTTGTAGTCGAAGGGTCAATGCTTATAAGAGCAGTAATATGTAGCTTTGCATACCGATCCCAACCCGCCTGAACATCTTGATGAGCTTTAAAGCCATCACCACCAGGCATTTTAAAGTTTATTTTATCTTTAAACAGCAATGCTTCTTCGTTAAATAGTTGAGATGTTACTTGTTGAATTTCACCACGAACAAAAAGCCCACTAAAACCCTGATGAAATGGTTCGATATCTTCCATACGCGACAAAATACGTTTACCTTTTTCAAGTTTACTTTCTTCAAAATACATCATGTACTTATTAGGCACTTCAGGATAATTTGTAACTTCATCAGTCCATTGAATAATCTCTTTCATGTTTTTTTTATCATATAGATCATGAATTAATAGAAATCCATTTTTTTTAAAGTAATTAAGTTGATTTTGAGACAGTTTCATAATACATACCAAATTATTCCAGAATTCATGCTAGTTATAGCTTAGTTAGTAATTTATAACAAGAAATTGAGTAAAATTAGGTAAGGTAGAAAAAGTTTTCTTTTTTGAGTTCGATTGAAAAAATTTCTAGAGATTTCAATGCCTTTTTATAACTTTTTGCTAACAAAAAGATCTGATTTATCTGTGAAGGACGAAACATGCAGGATGTCATGAGTTTTATTATTTTAATACGACCATAATTATCAATATTTTTTATCACAACATCAGGAATATTTAAAATAGCATTATCTGCGATTGCACGTACAATAATAAAGTCCAAATTATTTGTCATAGCAACTTCAGCCATTGCTGCGCTTTCCATATCTACGACCGATGCTTTTGTTTTTTTAAATAGGTTCATTTTTTTTACAGGTGTACTGCATATTTCCTCGGTAGATACAATATCTTCGTTTAATATTTTAAGTGACGAACCTTGAAAATGATAAATTATCTTTTTGCACCACTCATTAGATGTCTTGTAAATATTTTTATGTCTTTTTACAGCTTTAGCTAAAATTAAATCACCTGTATTTACCAAATCACATGTAGCACCAGCTATTCCCCAACTAATAAGGGCATCTACATTTAATTTAATTAATTCATTTGCAGCATAAAGAGACGATTTATAACCGATACCTGAGATACATAAAAAAATATTTCTTTCAATTTCAATAGGCGATTTAAAATTTATTTTTTTGGCTTGAAAGCATTTAGCCTCTGCGGGTAAGGCTGTAATAATACCAAGTTTCTTCAATTTATTTTTTGTAAGAGGTTTCTGTAACGGGCAAGCGCCCAGAGTGGAAAGTACTTCGAATATCCATGATATTTTAAGTAAAAAACACGTGGAAATCCTGGAGCAGTAAAACTTTCATCATACCATTGACTATTTGATAATTGATTCGTGATTAGATAATTAATTCCTCTTTTTACTGTTGTTGTTTTTATTTCTCCGGCAGCTAATAAGGCAAGTAATACCCAGGAGGTTTGGAAGGCGGTACTTTTATATGGACGAAAATGTTTTGGCGGATAGTAACTATCGTTGCTTTCACCCCAGCCACCATCATCATTTTGCGTTTTTTGAAAATACTCAATAGCTTCTCTTATATAATTTTGTTGAGGATTTTCTCCTGCAATTTCAAGCGCGGTTAGCACAGACCAAGTTCCATAGATATAGTTTGTTCCCCAACGTCCAAACCATGAGCCATCATTTTCCTGTTCCGATTTAATATAATTAATACCTTCTTTAATATTTTTAGCATATTTTTCTTTATCTGCGAGACTAAGTAGAGCGATTGCACGTCCCGTAACGTCAGCTGTTGGCGGATCAAGTAAAGCTCCATGATCTGCAAACGGTATTTCGTTAAGATAAAAATGTGTATTATTTATATCAAATGAACCAAAACCCCCGCCTCTAGACTGCATACCAGCAACCCAGTTAGCTGCACGTTGAATTGGCACTACATATTTTTTGCTATTAACACGATGCATCGCCCAAGCAACCATAGATGTATCATCTAAATCAGGGTAATAATAATTACTATATTGAAATGCCCATCCTCCACCTGCTAATTCGGGTTTTTGAATACGCCAATCTCCTGGTTCATTACTTAATTGCTGTTTTTTCAACCAATTAAGCGCATTCTCAATTTCAGTAGATTGTCGATTCTTTTCTGCTTCAATGAGAGCCTGACTAACTAAAGCGGTATCCCAAATTGGCGATACACATGGTTGACAATACATTGAATTACCGCGTTGTATTAATAAAGCATCTATCGCTTGCCGTGCCAATTTTCGTTTTGGATCTTCTTTTGAATAACCTAGAATTACCAAGGATTCATATACATTAACCATTGCTGGAAAAATACCACCAATCCCATGTTTATCATTTATTCGTTCCAAAAACCATTGTTCACATTTACGTATGGAGTATCGACGAACAAATTCGGGTACTAATTTTTCTATAATTCTACCTAAATGATCTAGCAACAGAAATGCACGTTTTAATGGTGTGTTGACTTTAAAATAGTTCACTTCATCTTCTGGCGGAGTGATGAAGAGTTCTCTTATGTCAATACCACGTGAATTTACAGCAGTTGGTTTCAAGGTGCACAGAATAAATAGCGGCACCATAACTGTTCGAGACCAGTAAGATACCTTATCAATATGAAACGGAAACCATTTCGGTAAGATTATTACTTCTGCTGGTATAAAAGGGGTAGCTCTCCATGGTACTTGCCCAAAGAGCGCCATTGTTATGCGAGTAAATACATTGCAATGTGCGGCGCCACCATGGTTCAATATCATTGTTTTTGCACGAACCATATGTTCATCATGTTGGTTATCTCCAGCTAATTTCAAAGCAAAATATGCTTTAACTGAACAACTTAAATCAAAATTACCATTTGTGTAGAGAGACCAACCACCTTCTTCATTTTGTTGATCACGTAAATATTCAGCTATCTTTTCCTCAGTTTTATTATCAATCTCTCCTGTAAAGTGATTCATTAAAATGTATTCAGCGGGAATTGTGCAATCAGCTTCAAGCTCATAGACCCAGTGACCATCTTCATGTTGTTGTTCGAGAAGTTTGTTTTTTGCTGATTTAATTACAGCATCTAGATTTGATGCTAAGTTTTTAGAAATAGAATCAATATTAAATTGATTAAGGAGATTGTCATTTTGAGTTTCTAGCGTCATTTCTTATTCTATTAATTATTTGATAGCTCGTTTAAAGCCCATTCCTAGAGTCTCTCATGAATATTCATACTAGGCAAATGACGTCCACAGAACTTAAAAAGACATCTTAATATATTATTATTTTTGACAAAGAGGCTTGTTATTAGAATAGTTATTTTAACATCACGATGACTGATTTTTACTTGCCTTCCACTAGTGAAGTTTGGTTTTTTTCTAATTTTTTCTAGTGTTAATATAGCCATCCCGATTGCCCATAGACAAAATTTACGCAAACCTTTTTCTTTTTTTGGAATTAATAATGTATATCGTAATGCATTTTTTAAATGAACATGGGCAATACCTAGTAATTCGGTTAGCGCATCTTCAAAACCAGATTTATTTTTCCCAGGTGATTTTTGTTTTATATCAATACCATGTTTTCTGAAGTGATCGCTTGGTAACCAACACGCCCCTCTTTCATGATCATCCCAAATATCTTTCAATATATTAGTCATTTGTAATCCTTGACCAAATGAGATTGCTAATTTCATTAGTTCATTTTGATGTACATCAATTTCTGATGAATAATCGCAAAATAGTTCAGTTAGCATCTCACCAACAACCCCAGCAACGTAGTAACAATATTCATTCATATCATCTATGTCTTTTAAACCATTTAATGTTTCTAAATCCTGGTATTTTGACATACCTTTGCACATTGTACTGACGCATCTTTCAAGCGCTTTTCTCTGACGACTATTGAAGCTATGAGTAATTCGAATAATTTTTTTTGTGTTAGCTATCAAATTATGTTCAGCATCAGTCGCTTCAGGGGATAGTAAGGTAAATAATTTTTCAGCAAACAAATCCGCATCTTTATTCTTTTTTACAACATCAATAAATAGGTTTGAATATTCTTTCTTTTTTTCTATAGACATAGACTTATCGTCTTCAATGGTGTCTGCAATACGACAAAGAAGGTAGGCATTTGATATTACAATTCTCAGAGCATGGGGTAATTCTGGAATTGTCAAAGCGAATGTACGAGACACATGCCGTAGTATCTCATTTTGATAACTAAGATCATCAAGATTTGTGTTAAACTCTTTCTTTGATTTCATAAGAACTAAATTATTCCCTTTATAAAAGGACTTGCTTTTACACATTAATATATGTATCTAAATTAGGCAAAGTGTATTTTAGACTTAATAATTAAATATGAAAAATAGAATAAATGAGATTGCTCACTTTTATAATAATAAATTAACTCTTTCCACCGATCGTATCTACGTTTTTTTAATAAATTTTAATTTATTTGATTCTAATGATTTTATAGAACTTTTATCAAATAATGAAATTGAAAGAGCTGGTAAAATGAAATCATCAGAAAAAGAACATCAGTTCATTATCGCAAGAGGAATTATAAAAAAAATACTTGCAAATACTTTAGAGAAAGAACCATATCAGATTGAACTCTTATATAATCAACATGGAAAACCATTTATTAACGAGAAATATAATAATTATGCAATTGAGTTTAATATTTCACACTCTGGGTTATATGGTCTAATCGCAATAACACTCGATAATAAAGTTGGTATCGATATCCAAAAAATCAAACCTGAGATAGATATTGAGGCATTATCTAATCGTTTTTTTAGCGATGATGAGAGGAATGAATTGCTAAAGTTAGCTAAAAATAAACAGCAAGACGCCTTTTATCTTGGATGGGTTAGAAAAGAATCATTTATAAAAGCAACAGGTCTAGGTGTATCTTATGGCCTCAATCGTTTTAGTGTGCCACTGAATAAGAAAGAAAGTGCAAATGTTGTAGTTTCAAATTTTGAAAATAAAAAATGGCATTGCTTTGATCTAATGGAATTTAGCAATTATAAAACAGCATTAACTACATGCGCGAATAACATAGACATATTTATTTCGCAATAAAAGAAATTTATATAAAAATAAATAAGTGAATACACTGCCAACCTATTTTATATAGATACAAATTAATGCACAATTGGTACGATTTTCCAACTTATTATGATGTTTCGTTTTCCTATGATATGAGAGATGAGTTAGTTTTTCTTAAGAAAATTTTCAAAAAGTATTCCAATTCACCTAAACCGAAATTACTAGAACCTGCTTGCGGAACAGGACGATTAATGATCCCGCTTATACAGGAGGGTTTTGATTGTTCAGGCTTTGATTTAAACAAAAATGCACTGTTATATTTAAAACAGAAACTTAATAGCAGAAAAATTCATGCAAATATTTTTTATGACAATATGATTAATTTTAGAATACATAAAAAATATGATGGAATTTATTGTACTGTTGATACGTTTAGACATCTTCTGAAAGAAAATGATGCAAAACAACATTTAATTACTGCAAAGAATGCATTAAAAAAGCATGGTATTTATGTTCTTGGGCTCCATTTAATTCTTAAAGACAAGAAGATAGATAAGGTAACTCGATGGACAGCAAAGAGAGGTCGGTTGACAGTTAAAACAATAATGTCGATGGTAAAATTAGATAAAGATAAAAGACGAGAAACATTAAGGGTGGAACTAAAAATAAAAACTAATAATCAAAATAATACATTTACTTCTATTTATCAGTTAAGAACATATACTTTATTTCAATTGAAGAAAATATTAAGGAATGTCCCTGAGCTTGAGATTATAAATGTTTATAATGAATATTATGATCTATCGAACCCAATTACACTAAATTCTGGAATTGACTATGCTGTAATATTATTACGTAAGAATTAATTATTCATTTCAATTCGAAGATCATTATGATATTTTTTTTGAAGAGTACCATGTAAAAATCGCAAAAGCAGGCGCACCTACTGATGCTCCAATAAGAAACGGTAAATGAAAGTTTAACCATACAATTGGTGCGAAAAGATACAGGATATCATCAAAATCAAAACCCATTATTCCTGGGTAGGCTTTTTCACCAGTAGCTTGTTTTTTCTGATCAATAATTTCAGCATAAATCTCTGTAAAAATAACGCCAAGCGCAGCACATATACCCATAATTATTGACCAGTAATTGGGTAATTCACCATGCAGGTTAATTCCTATTGATATAAAGAAAAGTGCTGTAATGAAAGTATCGGAGTAGTAATCAAATTTGTGACCCCATTCAGTAGTTTTACCCGAAACTCTTGCTAGCTCTCCATCAGCTCGGTCTAAAAAAGTTGATATAAGCCAAAAAATACCACCTAAAATATTTATTTTTAATGCAAAAGCAGCACAAGCAATTAATCCCGTTATAAGGCGTACTAGTGTTATATGATTAGGAGAAACGGAGGTATTTACAAACGGTAAAATACAAATACGGGCAATTTTATGTGTCCAAGAGTCGCCAATCATTTTTATGTATTAAAACTAGATAGCTTAATGTTGAATTTATCAATTACTCTTTTTGTGCGAGCATTTATTAATGCATTAAATTCTTTTTCAAAATCATAATTATTTAATCCCGAGTTATTGTCATAATTATTTTCTGTGGATGGATGAGTATAGATTTCAGTAATACCATTACTGATGTGAGGAATAATGCGTACTAATTTCTCAATATCCATGTGACCGCTATCATTAAAACCAAAGATAATGTCATTAAAACTAATATTATTTTTTATACATTTTTTTTTCATAGGCGATGTAAACAGCATAAAAAACACCCATCTTAGATATCTTATTATAAATTCTTTCTTATTTTTTGTAATAGAATTTAGTGGCGGTTCATTTGGAATTCTGATTGCTGTTAGATTATAGTCACGACCTATTTCAATAATTAAATTAAATATAGTTGGATGTAAATGCATATGATTATGCGCATTAACATGATCTAGTCTAAGACCCGTTTCTTTGAATGCTTCAAACTGTGCGCGAATTTCTTTTTTCAATTGCTCCCTTGCTTTTATATCAAAAAAGTATTTTATACCACTGTAGAATTCACTAGTTTGAAATTCACCAATTTTGTTTACCAGTTTTGGAATTTTTGAATGAGATAATTTTGCCTTCCCATTACTTAGCACTAGATGTAGGCCTATATTCAATTCCGGGAGATTTCTTGCGCTTTTTATAGCATGCTCAACAGCAGGTGCGGTAATCATTAAACTCGTTGTAGTGAGAATACCTTTTGTAAAAGATTTTATTATGGCATCGTTTATTGGAATAGAAGAACCAAAGTCGTCACCTGTAACGATAAGCTTTTTCAGATTGGATTCTCCCGTCCAAATAAGAATTTAAAGAATTCAATACCTTCTCGAAGCCGACGTTTCATTATTTCCCAATCTCCGCACATCTCAAAAAATAATATAGCTATTTTCTTAGGGCGAAAGTAGAAACGTTTGTAAAAATTGTCAACTGCTTCAAAAATTTCTTTACTAGAGAGGTGAGGATAGCTAAGTATCGAGTGTTGCATACCATTATTCCCAACTAAATTTTCATTAGCGATCAACCAACCGTTATCAGTTGCTTGTTTGTATAAAAGCGTACCAGGATAGGCAGCAGGTAGCGATACCTGAATAGTTTGAGGATTTAATTCTTGTGCATAATTTATAGTCTCTTCTATAGTCTCATGTGTTTCACCAGGGAGACCAACAATAAAAGTTCCGTGAATAAGAATCCCAAGTTTATGACAGTCACGGGTGAATTGACGTGCTATATCAAGACGAATCCCTTTTTTTATGTTGACTAGTATTTTTTGATTCCCTGACTCATAACCGACAAGTAATAAACGAAGCCCGTTATCCTTCATAATTTTTAAAGTTTCATAGGGAACGTTTGCTTTAGCATTACATGACCAAGTAATACCAAGCTTCCCGATTTCTTGAGCCAAAGCTTCAACATGAGGGATATTATCTGTTAGCGTATCATCGTCAAAAAAGAATTCTTTAATTTCTGGGAAATTATCTTTAGCCCATAAAACTTCAGCGACAATATTTTTAACAGAACGTGTACGATAATTATGCCCTGATATTGTTTGCGGCCATAAACAAAAAGAGCAACGAGATTTACAACCACGACCAGTATAAAATGACATATATGGATGTAACATATAACCATTGTAATAGTCTGTTGTGACAAGATGATCTTTGTAGACTTTAGTTACCCATGGAAGAATATCCATATTTTCTATCATTGAACGTGGTTTATTATGAACCGGTTTACCATTTTTTTTATAAGTCAATCCGTCAGTATTTTCAAGCGCATTACCTTCGGCTATTTCTTTAATTGTAAAATCAAATTCATTTCCCGCAACAAAGTCAATTGCATCAGAAGCCAAAATTGAATGGTCAGGATTAATAGCAACATGCGGTCCACAAAAACCAATAACTAAGTTTTTATTTGCACGTTTAAATGCTTCTGCTATTTTTACATCATTGGGGAATGACGGGGTACTTGTATATATAACAAGAAATTCATATTCTTTTGACAGAGGCAGAATTTTTTCTAAAGTTAAACCACGAGCAGGCGCATCTATTAATCGACTATCTTCAACTAACGCAGCAAGTTGAGCAAGCCATGTTGGGTACCAGAATGACTTTACCTCCCGAGTACATTGATAACGTGAACCTGCGCCGCCATCATATCCGTTATAGGAAGGCGGATTAAGAAATAATGTTTTAAGCATTGGAACGATCTTAACTATGTTAATGACTCAGAAATTTTCTCTGTTTCATTAATATTATGTGAGTTTATAACTTGTTTTTCATGCATCAGACCCAAATGGTCAACAGAAAACATATTATCGCGCCACTTAACCGAATTTCCTGTATAACTAATTACCCTAATAAAAAAAGATAATATATCCCTCAGCGGTATTAACAAGATTTCAGTAATATTTCCTGATTTTGTTATTTCGTTTGAGCTATTATGTAAAATTATACGTAATACCAATGTTAGAAACGCAGGTACAAGTAATAATATTAAGCCACCCGTTATTACATACAATGTAACACCTAAAATAATACCTAATACTAAACTATCCGTTAAGAATGTTAGCGCATAACCAATCGGCTCAACTCGTCTTAGCGTCCTAGCCCATCGTAACTCATGCAGCGTTAAATTTTTAAATGAGGTTTCTTCGACTATATTCTCAACAATATAATTTGAAAGATGTATTTTATAACCAAGGTTAGAAATTAATTTTCCTAATATGTAATCATCAGCAAGGTGATTTGATAATGATTCAAATCCGCCAATTCTATTTAAAATACTACGTTTAACAATCATCGTTGCACCTAAACAATATCTCATTGGCTGTAACATATGAGAGATTAACACTGAGGGCAAAAACCAGGTATTAATGAACATTGCATTAAGTCTTGAGGTAATTTTTCCTTTTGGTTTACCGTTATAGAGACAGGTAATGACTCCAACTTTCTCATTACTAAATGGTTCTACTACCTGAGATAGGTATTTCTTAGAAACACGCATATCACTATCAGCAATAAGAATATACTCATACTTTATATTAGGACTCATATTAATTAAATTTGATACTTTATGATTTGTTCCATGGAGCTCAGTATTGATAATAAAACTTGTATCATTATCACTAAATTCTTTTATAACTTGTTTAACAAGAGGGATAGCAGGGTCATTTTTATCTTGTAACCCAAATATAACCTGGTAGCGAGGGTAATCTTGCTGGCAAAAACTGCGAAGACAATCCAACATATCAGGGTCAAGACCATATATTGGTTTTAAAATTGTAATGGGCGGACAAAAGTTACTAGAAAAAACTTTTTTATTTTTTCTGTATTTGAAGAGTTCAAGTGCAATAAAAGCGAAACAAAGATATCCGAGAGAGAAAAGCCATAAAAATGTAGTTACGATCAAAGTTATATTAATAAAATCAATTTGCATTTTTTCAGCCCTTATTTCCTAATTTAATAAGCCTCATGGAAAAAATCTAAAATAGTGGGCTGGAAGGATATTCTTAGTTATATGCGCAAAAGAAGCCAGAGCTAATCTCTTTTGCTACCCACGATTCCTGCTCTCATAATAATGGATTTTAGTCATTCAATGCAAATGCAGAAAATTAGGTTTATCAGGGGGCATAAATACCCACTCATTTTTTATTTATTTTCTGCGAAAATATTTAACTTCAATATGTTGCCAATACAGCAATCCAGGGATATCAATGATTAACTCTCGAATTCGAGTAGCTAATGAGAGAGCAAGTGAAAATTCGGGTGTCAGACCTATCAGTACTCCTAGCACCAGATAACCCCCTTCTTGGACGCCATATCCATTTGGGATGATAAAGGCAAGATCTGTAATGATTGAGGTGAGACTTTTTAACATTATTGCTTCAATAAGATTAATTGGGTGACCGAGTAAATAACATGCCAGCCATACTTCAGAAGTTTGCAAAATTAAACCCAATGTTCTCCATAAAATTGAGACAATAAATTTTTTTTTATTACCGTAGATTTCATTTACAGATTTATCAACATCGCTTGCTTTTAGCGTAATTTCGTCCCAACTATCAGCAGTATGAAATTTACCGATAATGTTTGCAAAAAGACTAAATATCCCAGTTCGTTGAAAAAAGATAAATCCGGCAATACCAAGTCCTAATATTAGTGTGCCTAACATTAATAGCATCGCTAGTTTGTTATCCACCGCTAGATAAATTAATAGAGAAATCCCAATTATTGCCCAAGGAATAAGCGCAAGTGCCTGAACAGTTTTATCAACCAGTACAGATGCGCTGACAGTAATTGCAGGTCTTCCCCAAAATATAAGTAGTCGAGCCTTTGCAATTTCACCACCTATAGTTGCTACCGGTAATATAGTATTGATAGCTCTTCCAACCCATAACGCTAAGAATAATTCTTTAAATTGCGGCACAATCTTATTTGGAAAAAGTTGATACCAGGAAATTACAGCAATAATTAGACTCGGCATCCATACAATAGGTAAAAAAAGCAGTGAAAAACCAGATTCAAATAAGAGTCCAAATATCTCAGTAAAACCTTGCCAGAAAATAAGCAAGGTTAATATTAAGATACCAATCAGCAGACCAATGTAAGATAATAATCGAATCATGAAATTTTAATGTAATCAGAAAAAATATAGTTAAATTACAAGTTTTATTTTTGTAGATAAACATTAGAATACCAAGCAGAGCTTCATGATACTAGGTAATTTATAAAACTTGCATAATTGTTATTATGATTTCTCGAACAAAAAAATCATTGTCAGATTTTTTCCCTCTGATTCGGCATTTATCTTGTCGACTAACTCCTATTTTATTGAAAACATTTTTTACTCCAAATCAAATAACACTTTTGTCATTGTTATGCGGATTGTTATGTGCTGGCTGTTTTAGTTTTGGAGTACATAATTTAGAAGTTATAGGCGCTTTTTTTTTGGTAATTAGTTATACCTTAGACAATTGCGATGGGGAGGTTGCACGTATTAAAAATATGTCTTCCGAATTTGGTGCAAAATTCGATGACATGGCGGACTGGATAGTTGATGCAAGTTTTTTTATTGCTCTAGGATATGGAGTAAGCCAGGCAAATGAGCAAATTTTTTGGCTTTGGCTAGGCATTATTGCTGCGCTCGGCGCTTTTATTGATTATATTGTTGATTTACATTACTACGCTAAAAATAAAGAAAAAATTGATGTAATAACAAGAGAAGAACAAGCCGTGCAATTTAAGCAGCCTCACAATACATTAGATTGGTTAATCTATATATTCCATAAATTAAGTCGTGCTGATTTTTGCTTTATTGTATTGATATTGGCTGTATTTAATATAACGTATCTATTGTTACCAATTGCTGCAATTGGCGCACAAATATATTGGGTTACTGATTTATTTGAACGTGCGAGAGGTTATCACACATAGATAAAACTAAATAATATATTTTAATTATGTCTTTGCACTGAGAATTTAGCCAGAGAGTATAATGCGTCTGAATACTTAGACGATGGTAATTGGTTTAACGCATTAATAGCTAGTTCTGATTCTTGATACGCGATTTTTGCTGTGTATGAGATTGCACCTGTAGAGTTTATTGCATCTTTTATTAGTGCAATGTTTTTAAGACCACCATTTGCAATAGAGTTTCGTATTATTTTTGCTTGGTTTTTATCCCCATTCCACATGGCATATAGTAGTGGGAGTGTTGGGTTACCCTGAGATAAATCGTTACCAATATTTTTTCCTAGTTCACTTTCAGAAGAGCTATAGTCAAGTACATCATCGATTAATTGAAATGCAGTTCCAAGATGACGTCCGTAGGTTGCCATGGCTTTTTCTTCTTTTGCAGTTTTATTCGATATTACAGCTCCTAATTGTGCAGCAGCCTCAAATAATTTAGCCGTTTTATTACGAATTACATTAAGATAATTATTTTCACTTGTCTCTGATTTATTACGATTTATTAATTGTTGTACTTCTCCTTCAGCAATAGTGTTAGTTGCTTCAGAAAGAATTTGCATTATTCGGAGAGAGTCCACATTAACCATCATTTGAAAGGCACGTGAGTAGACAAAATCACCTACCAAAACACTCGCCTCATTACCCCAACGCTGGTTCGCAGTTTTTTGGCCACGTCTCAATATGGACGCATCAACCACATCATCATGTAGCAAAGTTGCGGTATGAATAAGCTCAATAATTGCGGCTAGATTGATATGTTGGCTACCTTGATAGGAGAATATTTTTGAGCTTAATATTACTAATGCTGGTCGAAGCCGTTTACCTCCCGTATTTATAATGTATTGTCCTAACTGATTTATCAGCGGAACATCCGAGGATAGACTTACCTCTATTAATTTATTAACACTCGTCATATCATCCGAAATAAGGTCGTGTATTTGGCTGATATCAGTTGTTATTATTTTTTCTGTTGTTACGTTTTTTTGGTTCACTTTGAATGTCTAAAGGTTTTTTGTTGCTATGATTTTGTCAAATTATCTAAAAAATTAGCAGAATCACTCTTAATTCCTAACAATATTGGGAATTTTAGCATTCTTACCTTGTCACCACCTGTTGAATTTCTTAGAATCTGCCCCCTTTATTATATATATAGATTATTTTGATGATGTTGGAGAATTATAATGCAAGCGGTAATTAGGGCTGGTGGCAAGCAATATAAAGTCGAAAAGGGCGATAAGCTCAAGATTGAGAAGCTCGATAAAGAGGTAGGAAAAAGCATCAAGATCAATGATGTATTAATGATTGTCGATGGTGAAAAAGTTACTGTGGGCACGCCTGTCGTTAAAGAGGCGCATGTAAATGCTAAGGTAGAAGGTCACGGTAGAGGGCCAAAGATAAAAATCGTTAAATTTGGACGTCGCAAACATCATCGTAAACAGATGGGGCATCGTCAGGCATATACAGAAATTAAAATCACAAACATAGCAGTAAATTAAGGCGAATTAGGAATGGCTCATAAAAAAGCAGGTGGTAGCACAAGAAATGGTCGGGATTCTCAATCGAAGCGTCTCGGGGTTAAAAAATTTGGTGGCGAAATTGTGAAGGCGGGTAATATTATCATCCGTCAGAGAGGCACCAAATGGCATCCTGGTATAAATGTTGGGTTGGGTCACGATCATACATTATTTGCCACAAGAGAAGGAAAGGTTGAATTTAATCAAAGAGGACCGAAGAAACGAACTTTTGTTGATGTGGTTGCGGGTTAGTTATTTTATTACACATATTTATAAAAACCCCGCCATTCGCGGGGTTTTTTGTTTTACTAGGGTAAATTATTTTTTTAAGCAATAGGAACAATTTTTTTATGAAATTTGTTGATCAAGCAACGATAAGAGTTGAAGCTGGAAATGGAGGTGATGGTTGTCTAAGTTTCCGACGCGAGAAATTTATTCCAAAAGGTGGCCCCGACGGAGGTGATGGCGGTGATGGAGGAAGTATATATTTAATTGTTGATGAAGGATTAAATACTCTTGTTGATTTTCGTCATAATCGCTTATATCGAGCAAAAAATGGTCAACCAGGAATGGGGCGTGATCGTTTTGGTAAAAATGCAGACAATTTACATGTAAAAGTACCTATAGGGACACTCGTATATGACGATGAAACAAACGAATTGATTGGTGATTTACTAACTAAAAATGAAAAACTTTTAGTTGCTCAGGGTGGTTTTCATGGACTAGGAAATGCAAGATTTAAAAGCAGTATAAATCGTAGTCCTAGAAAAACAACTAAAGGAACATCTGGGGAAGTTAGAAATCTAAAACTAGAACTACAAGTATTGGCCGATGTAGGATTACTTGGAATGCCAAATACAGGTAAATCAAGTTTATTAAGAGCTGTATCAGAAGCCACACCTAAAATAGCAGATTATCCTTTTACTACAATGTACCCAAGTCTTGGTGTTGTAAAAGTTGATAATGAAGAGAGTTTTGTGATTGCTGATATCCCTGGTTTAATTGAAGGTGCCGCAGATGGGGTAGGCTTAGGTACTGAGTTTTTAAAACATTTAGGCAGAACTAATCTATTATTACATCTTGTTGATATGTGTCAGGATAAGGAAGATGTGTATGATGATATAGAAAGAATTGAAGTAGAATTAAGGCGATACGATAAGAGCCTTTCAGATAAAGATAAATGGTTAATATTAAACAAATCTGACTTATTATCAAATGAACTTATTGATGAGTTGAGTGAATATTTACTTAGTAAGTTAGGGGGCACAACAAAGATTTTTATAATTTCGGCTCTGACGGGATCGGGGTGTAAGGAATTAATTTATGCAATATATAATTGGATATCAGAAACGGAAAAAATTTAGTGAATAAAGAAAGAGAGAAAATTAAAGCAACACGACGCTGGGTGATCAAGATCGGCAGTGCTTTAATTACAGATAACGGTTGCGGATTAAAACATGATGTTCTTGATAATTGGGTTGGTCAAATTTCAACGCTGAATGAACGTGGCATCGATATTGTTATTGTATCATCGGGAGCAGTCGCTGAAGGCTTAACAAGGCTGGGATGGAAAGATAGGCCAAACATTATATCTAAATTACAGGCCGCCGCCGCTGTTGGTCAGATGGGTTTAATTCAAGCATATGAGGTTTGTTTTCAAAAATATAATAAACATACTGCGCAAGTTTTGTTGACGCACGATGATATTGCCGATCGGACTCGTTATCTTAATGCAAGAACAAGTTTGAATACTTTACTTCAGTTAGAGGTTATCCCAATTGTAAATGAAAACGATACCGTAGCTACTGACGAGATCCGACTTGGCGATAATGATACTCTTGCCGGTTTAGTTGCAAATTTAATTGATGCAGAATTACTTGTGTTATTAACCGATCAGAAAGGTCTCTACACATCTGATCCTCGTGAAAATGAGTCTGCAAAATTTATTGAGGAAGCCGAGGTTAATGATCCAGCCCTAATTAGTTACGCTGGCGAAAGTAATACTCAAGGACGTGGTGGTATGCACACAAAATTAAAAGCAGCATCAATAGCTGCTAAATCTAATACCAATACGGTAATTGCATCAGGGAATGAAAAATTAACTCTATTAAAAATTGCTGATGGTAATTTGGTCGGGACATTATTAACAACACCAAAAGAAACTTTAAGCGCGCGAAAACAATGGCTAGCAAACCAGTCACATGTAAAAGGGACAATTGCGCTTGATAGTGGTGCGGTGGCAGCTTTAGAAAAAAGCGGGAAAAGTTTGCTACCAATTGGAGTAAAATCCATCATAGGTGAATTTAAACGTGGTGAAATGGTTTCTTGTATAGACGATAGAGGAAAAGAAATAGCAAGAGGTTTGTCTAATTATAACTCAACGCAAGCTAGGCTAATTATTGGCAAGTCAAGCAAAGATATTCAGAAGTTACTCGATTGTGCTGAAGAAGATGAGATTATCCATAGGGATAATATGGTTTTACTTTAAAAGAACTTAGTAGACTAAATAAGATTTATATTAGATTATAAATTTAAAGCGCTTTCACATGACTATTTAAGCGAGATTTATGTCTAGAGGCTTTGTTTTTATGTATGATTCCTTTTGAGACCATAGAATCAATAACTGGTACAGCTGCTTTGAAAGCATTTTGTGCTGCTTTTTTATCTTTAGCATCAATAGCGCTAATAACTTTTTTTATGCATGTACGTAACATTGAACGTTGACTTGCATTATGTAGACGTAATTTCTCAGATTGACGTGCACGTTTTTTTGCTGATGCAATATTTGCCACTCGTTAATTACTCCTGTTTTTTTTAAAGGCGCAACATCATGCTGATATTGGGACAATTTGTCAATCCTTTAGTGATGGTATGTTATGCTATTTGTATTTTAATCTGATAGGTAAAACATATAGAAAACCATGAAATATTGGAAAGTTTATGATTTTTTAGAAGGCAATATGAATGAGTTTTAAATTATTAAAATCAACACTAATAATAAGCGTTATGACCACAATTTCTCGTATTTTTGGTCTCATACGGGATATTGTAATTGGTGCCCTTTTCGGTCCAGGGTTGGGTATTGATGTATTTATTGTCTCTTTTAGGATTCCAAATTTTTTACGTCGATTATTTGCAGAAGGTGGTTTTTCTCAGGCTTTTGTCCCCATACTTTCAGAATATAAAGAAAAACGAAAAGATGAGGATGTGCAAAAATTAATAGATCAAACATCTGCAACACTTGGCCTAATTTTATTTATTATCTCATTAATAGGAATACTAATAAGCCCAATTCTTATTATGATCTTTGCGCCCGGTTTTTTAAATGATGCAAATAAAACTAACTTAGCAAGTGATTTACTTAGAATAACTTTTCCATATATATTTTTTATATCATTAACAGCATTTGCCGGCAGTATTCTTAATACGTACAAACATTTTGCAATACCAGCTTTTACACCAGTTTTATTGAATTTGTCTTTAATTGCTTGTGCAATATGGTTGGCACCATTATTAGAAACCCCTGTTGAAGCATTAGCATGGGCCGTTCTTATCGCTGGATTTATTCAATTATTTTTTCAGGCTCCTTTTCTACTAAAAATAAAAAAGTTTCCAAAACCATCATTAAATAGTGACAAAGATGGAGTGAGACGTATTATTAAATTAATGGTGCCAATATTGTTTGCGGTATCTATTGTACAAATAAACCTATTGGTAGATACATTGATAGCCTCATTTTTAACTACTGGGAGCATTTCCTGGTTATATTTTTCAGATCGTCTTGTTGAATTTCCGCTCGGTGTATTTGGTATAGCTTTGGCTACTGCCGTACTACCTAATTTATCTGAAAAACATACACAAGGTTCATCCGAAAAATTTTCCGATACATTAGATTGGTCAATGAGGTGGGTTTGCATAATTGCTTTGCCAGCAGCTTTAGGACTTGCAATGTTGGCGAGTCCGTTATTGATAACTTTATTTCAATACAAAGAGTTCTCACAATATGATGTATTTATGACAAGTTATAGTTTGACAGCTTATGCTATTGGGTTACCCGCATTTATTTTTATTAAGGTTTTATCTGCAGGTTTCTTTTCTCGACAAGATACAAAAACACCAGTAAAAATTGGTGTGATTGCTGTAATTGCTAACTTTGTACTAAATATTTTATTGGTTTTATTATTTAACCGCATTAATTTAGGCCATGTTGGTTTAGCTTTAGCGACATCATTATCAGCTTATTTGCAAGCATTTTTATTATTTTGGAAATTAAAGAAAATACAGGTCTATCAGTTAAGAAAAAAATGGCTAGGGTTTATTCTGAAGATTATACTTGCAATGATTTTTATGGCGGGAATTATTGCATTTGGCATTGCCGATGTTTCAACTTGGTTTGATTGGAGTGTTTTTAGACGGGTACTTAATCTAATGATGTGGGTTTTTACAAGTATGTTAAGTTATTTTATTATTTTGTGGTTGACTGGATTACGTTTACGTAATATCACAACCTTATAATGACATTATAATTCATTTTTTTATCCTCTAATGGAATTTATTCACGGATTAGTTAATTTACGCAGACAACGTAAAGAATGTGCTGCAACAATTGGTAATTTTGATGGTGTTCATTTAGGACACCAACTTGTTTTAGAGCAGCTAAAGGAAACTGCTAAACGTTTTAACATAATTTCAACTGTACTTATATTTGAACCACAACCAATGGAATATTTTGATCTTGATGTATCACCATCACGATTAACTCGTTTACGTGAAAAATTACAACAATTTTCAAATTGTAATATCGATCGTGTTGTATGTTTAAAATTTAATCGAGAATTAGCTAATTTATCTGCACTTGATTTTATTGATGATATTTTATTGAAAGGGTTATCTGCCCAAAAGATAATTGTGGGCGATGATTTTCGGTTTGCAAGAAACAGAGAAGGAAATTACCAGCATCTACTAGAAATTTCTCAAGAGAAAAATTTCGAAGTATTTAAGACAGGTTCCTATGTTGAGGATGGTGAACGTGTTAGTAGTACTCTGGTTCGTGATGCACTTGCTCAAGGAGATATAACTAAAGCAAACCATTATTTAGGAAGACCATATACCATTAGCGGAAGAGTTGTTCATGGTGATAAACGAGGAAAAAAGCTTGGTTTTCCGACAATTAATATAGAATTACATAGAAATTTATCACCTGTTAGCGGTATTTTTGCTGGTTATGTTCATGGAATCGACGACAAAACACTTAATGCGGTAGTTTATATTGGCTCAAGACCAGTCTATGAAGGCGGGCGGGTTCTTTTAGAGGCGCATATACTTGAGTTTAATGAAGATATTTACGGGCGGCATATTCAGGTCGAATTAATTAATAAATTGCGTAATGATGAACATATAACTAGTGAGAAAGAATTGATTGAACAGATTAAGAATGATATTTCTGAAACTAGGAAATGTCTAAAAAAATATAGTGATGAATAACTAGTAACTTAATAATGAAAAACTATAAAGATACATTAAATTTACCAAAAACAGATTTTCCAATGAAAGCAAATCTTGCTCAGCTTGAGCCTGAGATATTAAATAGCTGGAAGGAGAATAATTTATATCAAAAGATAAGGGAAAAGTGTAACGGCAATAAAAAATTTATTTTGCATGATGGTCCGCCATATGCAAATGGTGATATTCATATAGGCCATGCTGTTAATAAAATTCTTAAAGATATTATTATCAAATCGAAAGGTTTTTGTGGACTTGATGCTCCCTATGTTCCTGGCTGGGATTGTCACGGACTACCGATTGAGTTACAGGTTGAGAAGAAAATTGGAAAAGCTGGTGTAAAAGTTGAGCCTAGAGTATTTCGTGATGCATGTCGTGAGTTTGCATTAAAACAGGTAGATAGACAAAGGATTGATTTCGAACGTCTTGGAGTGCTTGGTGATTGGGAGAAACCCTATCTGACGATGAGTTATGATACCGAAGCTAATATTATCCGGGCACTTGGTAAAATTATTGAGGAAGGTCATTTACATAAAGGCGTTAAGCCAGTTCATTGGTGTATTGACTGCTGTTCTGCCTTAGCAGAAGCTGAGGTTGAGTATCATGAAAAACAATCGCCTTCAATTGATGTTCGATTTCGTGTTAATGAATATAGTGAGCTACTTAAAAAATTTAATATAGAGAAAAATGTTAATTCTGTTTCTGTTGTTATTTGGACGACAACACCATGGACTTTGCCTGCAAATCAGGCTGTTGCCTTACATCCGGAAAATAAATATGTATTAGTGTTGGTTAATGATGAAATATTAATCATAGCTGATGAATTATATAAAGCTGTTTTAAATCGTTATGGCTTTACAGACTACGAGGTTTTATCAAACTGCTCTGGTTCAAAATTAGAAGGCTTAAATCTCAAACACCCTTTTTATGAACGAATTGTTCCTGTTGTATTAGGTGAGCATGTTACATTTGAAACAGGTACTGGTGCGGTACACATTGCGCCAGGACATGGGCAAGATGATTACATAGTTGGGCAAAGATATAATTTACCTGTTGATAATCCAGTCGCTGATAATGGATGTTTCGTATCCGATACAGAAATATTTGCTGGCCAACATGTATTTAAAGCTAATGCTTCTGTAATTTCTATTCTAGAAGATAATAGTAATTTATTACTACAAGAAACTACACAACATACTTATCCGCATTGCTGGCGCCACAAAACTCCTATAATTTTTCGTGCAACGCCACAATGGTTTATTAGTATGGAGAATAATGGGTTGAGAGAACAGGCATTGAATATAATTAACGACATTAGTTGGGAGCCTTCGTGGGGTAAAGAAAGAATATACGGAATGATTGAAAATCGACCCGATTGGTGTATTTCCAGGCAACGCACCTGGGGTGTTCCAATTCCTGTTTTTATTCATCAGGAAACTCAAGAATTACACCCAGAAACATCTGAAATTATCTTAAAAGTTGCTGAAATTGTAGAACAAAAAGGTATTAATGTTTGGTTTGATTTAGATGCAACTGAAATACTCGGAAGTAATTCTGAAAATTATATGAAAGTAACGGACACGCTCGATGTTTGGTTCGATTCAGGTGTTACCCATGATACGGTATTGCATAATGATAAGCGCTTAGCATGTCCTGCTGATCTTTACCTAGAGGGTTCAGACCAACATCGTGGTTGGTTCCAATCTTCGCTTTTAACCTCTTTAGCAATAAATAAAAATCAAAAACCTTATCGTTGTGTTGTAACACATGGTTTTACTGTGGATGCAACTGGCATGAAAATGTCGAAATCAAAGGGTAATGTTATTGCCCCACAGAAAGTTATGAATGTTTATGGCGCAGATATTTTACGTCTTTGGGTTGCCGCGACAGATTATCGATCTGAAATGAATGTGTCGGATGAAATATTAAAAAGAATAGCAGACGCATATCGACGAATTCGTAATACTTCTCGTTATCTTTTGTCAAACTTAGATGATTTTGATCCAAATAAAAATAGTATTGGTTTCTCAGATATGCTGGATTTAGATAAATGGATTTTTGAACATGCTATAGATTTGCAAAAAGAAATTATTAAAGCTTATGGTAAATTTGAATTTCACCTAATCTATCAATTATTACACCAGTTTTGTGTTGTTGAAATGGGGGGATTTTATCTTGATATAATAAAAGACAGACAGTACACAACAGGAAAAGACAGTTTAATTAGGCGTTCAGGGCAAACAGTTATGTACCATTTAATACAAATGCTGGTTAGATGGTTAGCGCCAATTATGAGTTATACGGCTGATGAAATATGGAAGTACATACCGGGAGATAAAAACATTTCAGTTTTTTTAGAGGATTGGTATGAAAATGAAATAGGGGATGTGGATTCAAAATCAAGGAAAGCTCGTTGGGAAACTATTATTTCAGTTCGTGATGAGGCAAACAGGCAATTTGAAAAATTGCGTAATGATGGAGTAATTGGATCTTCATTAGATGCTGAAATCGATATCTACTGTAATAAAGATTTATTTAACGAACTTAATTTTGTTAAAGACGAGTTAAAGTTTGTCTTAATTTCATCAAGCGCTAAAATTTATCCATTGGATAAACGCAGCAATGAAGCATTAGAAACAGGTATTCCAGATTTATTTATTCTTGCAAAACAATGCGAGCATGAAAAATGTGTGCGTTGTTGGCATAGACATGAAAGTGTTGGTACAAATGATTCATATGAAACGTTGTGTTCACGTTGTATTGAAAATATTACAAAGGATGGTGAAGTTAGGTTATATGCTTAATATAAGGGTGCCTTATGTTTAGATGGTTAATTTTCTCGGTAGTAATTGTTATTTTAGATCAAATAACAAAATTCTATTCAGTCAAATTTCTAGTTCTTCACGAACCAAAATATATCTATGACGGATTAAATTTCACTTTGATGTATAACACGGGTGCAGCGTTTAGTTTTTTGAGCGATGCCGGAGGCTGGCAACGTTGGTTTTTTATAGGTGTTTCGTGTTTTGTCAGTATCATAATCGTCATATGGATGTACAACACGTTAACAAAAAGCCGATATTTGCTATTAGCATTGTCTTTTATACTCGGCGGTGCATTAGGTAATTTATGGGATAGACTCACTCTTGGGTATGTTGTCGATTTTATTGAGGTTTATTATCAGGATATGTATTGGCCGGCATTTAATATAGCGGATTCATCAATTACAATAGGCGCTGTTCTCTTAATTTTAGATACTTTTTTGATTGATCGCACAAAGAACAAATTGTAGTGTACTAAGTCTATTTTTTTTATAATGAAACTTTAATATTTATTATCAATGTTTTAGGGTATTTTGAATGCAGATATTACTGGCAAATCCACGAGGTTTTTGTGCAGGCGTTGACCGAGCAATTGAAATCGTTGAAAGAGCATTAGAATTATTCGGGGGGCCCGTTTATGTCCGTCATGAGGTTGTGCATAACAAATATGTAGTTAATTCGCTTCGTCACAAAGGCGCAATTTTTGTTGAGGAACTTGATGAAGTACCTGACAAGTCAACGGTTATCTTTAGTGCTCATGGAGTATCAAAAGCAGTTCGTGATGTAGCTTCGCGACGAGGGTTAAGAGTTTTTGATGCGATATGTCCGCTTGTAACTAAGGTCCATATGGAAGTGGGCAAATATCAGGATGAAGAAAGGGAATGTATTTTGATTGGACACGAGGGCCATCCTGAGGTCGAAGGTACGGTTGGTCAATATCAACCAAAATCAGGTAGGGGTGGGATGTATATCGTTGAGTCAGTTGAAGATGTAATGAAACTAAAAGTTAAGAACCCGAATTTTTTAGCTTTTGTTACACAAACAACATTATCAATGGATGACACATCTGAAGTTATTAATGCATTAAGAAAACGATTCCCAAAGATTGACGGACCAAAAAAGAAAGACATATGCTATGCAACACAGAATAGGCAGGATGCTGTAAAGAAATTAGTAAAAGAATGTGATTTGATTCTAGTTGTTGGTTCACCTAACAGTTCTAATTCTTCACGATTAATGGAAATATCTCAAAAGGCAGGCGTGCCAGCATACCTAATTGATGATGCAACAGAAATCAAAGACGAGTGGCTGGACGGAAAAGAAAACATTGGATTAACAGCAGGTGCATCTGCCCCTGAGATTCTAGTAGAAGAAGTTATAAAAAAATTAAAAATAGTAGGTGCCTCACTAGTTAAAGAATCACCAGGTATTAAAGAGAGCGTCGTTTTTTCTTTACCAAGAGAGTTAATAAAAAAAGTCGAAGAGACAGCGTAGAATTTTTTGTAGCATAGCAAAAGGTGCTTAATCATACTTTCTTAATCAAGGGTGCGATTGATATTAAGAAGAGAAACCCTATCAATAATTACAATTCAATATTGATATGAAATACGATTATATTGTTATCGGTGGCGGTATTATTGGCATGACAACTGCGAGAGAGATTGCAATTCGTGGTGCAAGTGTTGCAGTTTTAGATCGCCAGTTATTTGGTAACGAAGCGTCAAGGGTAGCTGGCGGAATTTTATCGCCTATGCGTCCCTGGATCGAGAATCGAGCTTCTATAATTCTTTCTGAACAAGCAAAAACGTTATACCCAGATTTTACTCTCAGTCTAAAAAATGAAACAGGCATTGATACTGAATATGTTAAATCTGGTTTAATTATTATTAATAAAAAACATGCTCAAGAGACTAAAAATTGGGCTTGTAAGAATAAAATTCAATTTACAGAAGAAACAAATGTAAATCACTCAAAGATTAATATTCCAGAACATTCTATTTTGCTTCCGGAAATATTTCAGGTTAGACCACCGTTATTACTAAAAGCATTATATAAAAACCTAAAGAATCTTTCTGTCAATCTATTTGAAAATTCTAAAATTTCACGTATAGCAGTAAATAATAATAAGTTTGAATATATAAAATTGAATAATGACAAAGAATTATTTGCCGATCATCTTATTTTTACAACAGGCGCTTGGAGTAAGCTATTATTAAACTATATAAATAAGGATGCTGATGTAAAACCGATACGCGGACAAATAATCTGCGTTCGATCTGATAATCTTATTGCAGATAAAATTATTTTAGATGGAAGTTATTATTACATCCCAAGACTCGATGGCAATATACTTCTAGGGAGCACTATGGAAGATGTCGGTTTCGATAATGAAACCACTGAAATAGCTAGAAATCGATTACTTGATTGGGGGAGTTCTATAATGCCCGAATTGGCAGACGCAGAATTTATTGGGCACTGGTCTGGTTTACGTCCGGCAACTAATGACGGTAAACCCATTATTGGAGCAGTCCCTAATTTTAAGAATATTTACATCAATACGGGGCATTTTCGAAAAGGAATATTACAAGCCCCCTCATCAGCTAAATTGTTAACAGATTATTTGTTTGATAATCCTTCTTTCATGGATATTAATAGTTTTAGTCTAGAACGTACTACTAATACAAAAAAAATAGCCTAATAGATGATAATCACTCTTATTTAGACTCCACTTTATTGTGAGCATCTAATATAATATCTAGATGAAACATGATTTAGACAATCAGGGTTGTATAAAAATGAGCAAGAGGCCTGCTTTTAAAACCTTATCTTCATTTGACATCAAACCGACAAGTCAACGTATAGATATAGCTAATATTATTTTTCGTAAAGATCAACATCTTTCCGCTGAGGATATTATTACGACGCTTAATGATAATGGTAGTACTATTTCCAGGGCAACTATATACAACACGCTCAATTTATTTGCTCAAAAAGGACTTATTCAGCGTGTGGTTATTGATTCTTCAAAAATCTATTATGACTCCAAGACAACACCACACTCTCATTATTACAACATAGATACTGGTGAAATTTCAGATTTTAAATGTGAGAATGTTAAGATTAGTCCACTACCCGAATTACCAGAAAACACGTTGCAGGATGGTATAGATATTGTTGTTCGTGTTAAAAATTCTAAATAAAAGTAAGAAATTTTTTAGATAAATAATAATAAATTAAGGAAATTATAAAAAAGAGGCCATTATGAAATTAGAAACTATAGCAGTTCATGGCGGTTATTCGCCGGAACCTACAACTAAAGCAGTAGCTGTTCCAATATATCAAACAACATCATATGCTTTTGACGATACTCAACATGGCGCTGATTTATTTGACTTGAAAGTTGAGGGCAATATCTACACGCGTATTATGAACCCAACAACAGCAGTTCTAGAACAAAGAGTTGCGGAAATGGAAGGAGGTATCGCCGCTTTAGGATTATCATCTGGTATGGCTGCTATCAACTATGCAGTTCTAACCATTGCAGAATCTGGAGACAACATTATTTCAACAAGTAGTTTGTATGGCGGTACATATAATTTGTTTGCGCATACATTTCCTCAACTGGGGATAGAGACACGTTTTATTGATGCACCAAATTATGAAGAAATAACAAAATTAGCAGATGACAGAACAAAAGCTGTTTTTTGTGAGTCTATTGGTAATCCTGCTGGGAATGTAGCCGATCTTGGGAAAATTTCTGAGCTAGCCCACAGTAAGGGAATTCCTGTTATCGTTGATAATACGGTACCAACACCATACTTATGCCGTCCTTTTGAGCACGGGTGCGATATTGTTGTTCATTCGTTAACAAAATATATGGGTGGACATGGCAGCAATATTGGTGGCGTTCTTGTCGATTCAGGTAAATTTCCATGGGCTGAACATGCAAGTCGTTTTAAACGATTAAATGAACCAGATCCATCATACCATGGTGTTGTCTACACAGAAGCTTTAGGACCAGCGGCCTACATTGGTCGTGCCCGAGTCGTTCCATTGAGAAATACTGGTTCGGCAATATCCCCGATGAATAGTTTTATGATTCTTCAAGGTATTGAAACATTGCCTGTCAGAATGGATCGGCATTGTGAGAATGCAGTTGAAGTAGCCAATTATCTTTCAAAACATGATAAGGTTGATTGGATTCGATTTGCAGGATTCTCTGATCATCAAGATTATCAATTATTAAAAAAATATTGTAGTGGTAAGGCAGCAGGAATATTGAGTTTCGGTATTAAAGGTGGCATAGAGGCAGGCACAAAATTTATTGATGCGCTAGAATTGATTACGCGCCTTGTTAATATCGGTGATGCGAAATCATTAGCATGTCATCCAGCAACAACAACTCATAGACAATTATCACCAGAAGAACTTGCGAAAGCAGGTGTATCAGATGACCTTGTGAGATTATCTGTGGGCATTGAACATATTGACGATTTATTAAGTGATATAGAACAAGCTCTAGCAAAAGCGTAAGTTAGATAATTTTTTTATCATTAGGTTGTATATTTATATGCAATTATTTCCTATTGTTATTTTACTATTATTTCTATCTTTAGCTTGTTCTCAATCCAGTGATCCAAAGCATTATTTTTATAAAGGCCAATATAAAAAAGCATTTTTATTGTGGAAGTCGTTAGCTAGCGGCGGCGATTCAGCTTCACAGAATTATCTTGGAATTCAATATTATTTAGGATTAGGTGTTGAAAGAAATTTAGAGTTAGCAAAAAAATGGTATGAAAAAGCTGCTTCACAAGGTTTTGCTGATGCCCAATATAATCTCGGTGTTATGTATGAGAACGGCGAATTTGTTGAGCAAGATTTTATTACCGCTTCGATGTGGTTTTATGCAGCCTCTAAAAATGGCAATAAGAATGCAAAGAAGAGAATCGATAATTTACTTAACGATGATAAATTATTTCCGAACCAATACAATCACGCAAAAACTTTAGCAGAAGAATATTTTACAACAGAAATAAAGTAACTAATGCAAGATTAATTTTTAATATCCTAAAAAAGAGAGAGACTAGACAAAAACTCTCTAAACTCTCTAGTCCTGATAAATTCAATAGATAATTTTTTTCATCAGCCATTGAATTTAGACATTGGGGAGATTATCGTAGAGGGTGTGAGATATAAAAAAGATAAAAAATATATAAATAATAAAAAAATTAATAAAAACAATAGTATAGAAACAACATAACAATCTCAAACAGTTATAGTGTAGGCAAGGAGGGGGGATCCATGTCCAAATCAAACGTAAGTTCAGCTAAATCACAAGAATATTTTAATCGTTATATGGAAGGGGTTAAAAAACGTAATCCCGGTGAGCCTGAGTTTGTGCAGGCCGTATATGAAGTTGCATCGACTATATTCCCATTTATTGCAGATAAACCTATCTACCATGAAATGCAGATTTTAGAGCGTATGGCAGAGCCAGAGCGCGTGATTTCTTTTCGCGTACCATGGGCTGATGATAAGGGAAAT
>Ga0066372_10000021_pt1 | contig 45844 bp, 45 predicted proteins | sample Knorr_S15_td_250_FD_77011 | JGI IMG/M metagenome (GOLD analysis project Ga0066372, IMG submission 77011) | Marine microbial communities from Southern Atlantic Ocean transect - Knorr_S15_td_250_ad_251m_LV_A | ecosystem: Environmental > Aquatic > Marine > Oceanic | place: Southern Atlantic ocean... | reverse complement strand
CCTTGCCGGCCACCACCACGAGCGGGCCGGCCACCACGACGACCTTGCCGGCCACCACCACGAGCGGGCCGGCCACCACGACGACCTTGCCGGCCACGAGCACCGTCGGCCCCACGACCACGCTCCCGATCGTGGAGTTGGGCGACCTCATGTTCGTAAGCGCCCTCGTGCCGTTCACGGCCTGCGACGATCTGCTCACCTACCTGTGGGCCGAAGCCTCGGCACGGGTAGGCCCCTACGGACTCCAGGGGGGCGGCTGGTACGGCGGCCCCATGGTAAGGATGGCGCTCGACGACGTCGTCATGGACGTCGCCATGGCCATGCCCGAATCGGTGCCGATGGGAGGAGGGTCTGACGCTCCGACCGCGTCATACGCGGTTGCGACACAGGCGGATGGCGGCTCTTCGAGTCTGGAGGCCGGCGTCGACTTCTCCGGCACGAACGTCCAGGAACTCGGGATCGACGAGCCCGACCTCATCAAGACCGACGGCAACCGGATCCTCATCGTCGAAGACCAGTGGCTGCACCACGTCGACGTCTCGAGCGGGACCGCCGTCCTCACCGACTCGATCGAACTGACCGGCCACTGGGGCTCCGAGATGCTGCTCGACGGTGACCGCCTCCTCGTGCTGGCCCAGACGGAGGGTTGGGTGGGAGAGGACGGCAGTGTCGATTCCGGAAACGCCGCCATCAGCCGACTCGTGGCCCCCGGCCACTACAAGTCGCTCACCACCCTGATCGAGGTCGACCTCTCCGACCAAGCCGACCTGAGCATCGCCAACACCCTCACGGTCGAGGGCCGCTACGTGAGCGCCCGCGTCGTCAACGGTGCCGCCCGGGTGGTGCTCACCAGCGGCCCCGAGCAACTGCCGTTCGTCTATCCGCAGAACTCTGCCGGCGAGGAACGCGCCACCGAGTTCAACCGGCAGATCATCGCCGAGTCCGTGGTCGCCGACTGGCTGCCGTCGTACGTCCACGAAACCGCAGACGGCACCCTCACCGACGGCCTTCTCGTCGACTGTGACCGCGTGTCGCACCCCACCGAGTTCGCCGGCTTCTCGACGCTGTCGGTGGTCACCGTCGACCTCTCCGCCCCCATGGTTGCCCCCGACACGACCTCGGTACTGGCCGACGGCGAGACCATCTACGCGGGCGGCGGGCACCTCTACGTGGCCACCACCAGCTACGTCGACCCGGTGGACGACGAGGCCTCCTGGGAGGAGATGGACAGGAACTACGCCACCTCGATCCACCAGTTCCAGGTGAGTGACCCCACTGCCACGGTGTACGTGGGCTCGGGATCCGTGCCGGGACACGTCCTGAACCAGTTCTCGATGTCCGAGCACGCCGGGCACCTGCGGGTCGCCACCACCCTGGGTGGTCCGTGGGGGTTCCGCGACGATAGTGAGTCCGTCGTGACCGTCCTGGCGGCTGACACCGGCGAAGACCTCGTCCAGGTCGGCCAGGTGGGCGAGATGGGGAAGGGTGAACGCATCTACGCAGTGCGCTTCGTCGGCGACGTCGGCTACGTCGTGACCTTCCGCCAGACCGACCCCTTCTACACGATCGACCTCTCCGATCCGGCGAACCCGGTCGTGCGCGGCGAACTCAAGATCACCGGTTACAGCGGCTACCTCCACCCGATCGACGGGGACCTGGTGCTCGGCATCGGCCAGGAGGCCACCGAGACCGGCCGCACCATGGGCACCAAGGTCACGCTGTTCGACGTCTCCGACCTCGACAACCCGACGGCCCTTGACACCTGGGCACCCGGCGGTGGTGGCAGCAGCAGTGCCGAGTGGGACCACCGGGCATTCCTATGGTGGGCACCCTTGGACCTGGCCGTTCTCCCCTTCCAGGACTGGAACTCCGGTGAGGCAGCCGCCGTGGCCCTTCAGATCGCCGATGGCACGATCACCGAGGTCGGCCGCATCGACCACCTGCCCGAATACGACGAGCAGGAGCCGCTCGTCGAGCCACCCTGCCCGACGATCGACCCGGGCGAGATCGGACTGGACGAGATCCAGATCGGCCTGCCACTCGACCGGGCGGTGTACATGCTCTGCGGCGACGACACCTGGCCCGAGATGAAGGGATTCTGGTGCCAGACGTTCGGGGAGGAGGACTGGTTCGACATCGCCGAAGGGTTGGGAGTCGGTCCAGACGTTCTCGAGACCTTCACGGAACTCGTTCCTGAAGGCCAGCAACTGACCACCTGTATTCCTGAGGAGTACGACTACAACTGGACTCCACCGATCCAGCGCACCCTCGTCATCGGCGAGGACCTGTGGTCGTACAGCTACGGTCGCCTCCAGGCCAACGCCCTCGAGGGGCTGGATCGCACCGACGTGGTCAACCTCTAGACGGCGGGTAGCCATCGCGGGTTCGGCGCCGCACAGTTGACAGACTCGTCATCATGTGGCGTGCGTTCCCCTTCCTGTTCCTGACCAGCGTCGCCCTCGCCGCCTGTGGCGGAGGCGGCGACGAGCCGGCAACCCGCAACGCCACCCTCCCCACGACGACAACCATCTCACCGACCACCACGACCACCGCAATTCCGCCGACCACGACCACGACCACGACAACACTCGCGCCGACCACGACCACGACGACCACCACCATGGCGACGACGACCTCCACGGCGGCGGCCGTCGAGGGGATCACGGAGCCCGACGACAGTGCCCTCGACGACTATGGATCGGGTCGGGCCTCGGGGATCGCATACGGCGTCGACGCCGCCTACGGATACGACGCCGCCTACGGATACGACGCCGCCTACGGATACGACGCCGCCTACGGATACGACGCCGCCTACGGCGGCGACTGCGCCTACGGGTACGAGCGCATCGGCGACTACGACTGCCTGTTCGGCCGCTACTACATCTCCACCGAGTCGGGCAGCCTCGTGCTGGGCGTGAGCGTGTTCTTCACGCTCACACTGTTGGGCGGCATGGGGACGATGGCCTGGCAGGCGCTCCGTCGCGAAGAGGAACCCGCCGAGGCCTGATCAGCCGATGTGGCCGGGACGGTCCACGGCGTTGGGGTCCTCGCCGGTGGCCCGCACCCGGGCGATCTTGTTGAGTGCAGCTACGAACGCCCGGGCCGACGCCTCGACCACATCGGTCGAAAGACCGCGCCCCGAGACCTTGACGCCATCGCTGCTCTCGAACGAGAGCACCACGTCGGCGAGCGCATCGACACCTCCGGTCACCGACAGCACCGTGTAGTCGGTGAGCCGACCCTCGACACCGGTGGCCTGCTTGATGGCGGTGCACGAGGCATCGACCATGCCGTCGCCGGTGGCGGTCGCCTCGACCCGCCGGCCGGCCACCTGCAACACCAAGTCGGCAGTCGGAGTGTTCACGGTCCCGCCCCTCACGTCGAGGCTGACGAACCCGTACTCGTGGTCAACGGCGCCGCCGAGTTCCTCGGCCACCAAGGCCTCGAGGTCGGCATCGGTGAACTGCACCTTGCGGTCGGCCAACTCCTTGAAGCGGGCGAAGGTGGCGTTGAGGACATCGCCATGGATCTCGATGCCCATCTTGGCCAGCGTGTCCTTGAGGGCCGCCCGGCCCGAGTGCTTGCCGAGCACGATCTGGCTCTCGCCGGCACCGACGGCCTGCGGATCCATGATCTCGTAGGTGGTCCGTTCCCGGAGCACGCCGTGCTGGTGGATGCCCGCTTCGTGGGCGAAGGCGTTGCGCCCGACCACAGCCTTGTTGAACTGCACCGGGTAGCCCGTGAGTCGGCTCACCATTCGGCTGGAGCGGGCCAGTTCGCCGATCTCGATTCCCACTTCGACCTCGGGGAACTGCTCCTCGCGGGTACGGATGGCCATGACGATCTCCTCCATGGCCGCGTTGCCCGCCCGCTCACCGATCCCGTTGACGGTGCACTCGACCTGGCGTGCGCCCGCGGAGACGGCGGCCAGCGAGTTGGCGACGGCGAGGCCGAGGTCGTTGTGGCAGTGGGTGCTGATGACGTACTCACCCGACACCCGCTGGCGGATCGCCCGAATGCGATCGGCCCACTCGACCGGCACAGCGAAGCCGACCGTGTCGGGGATGTTGAGGGTGCTGGCACCGTTGTCGACGGCAGCCTGGAGCACGTCGCACATGAAGTCGAAGTCGGAGCGGGAGGCGTCCTCCGGCGAAAACTCGACGTCTTCGGTGTACTCACAGGCCCGGGACACGGCCGAGACCGCCTCGTCCAGCACCTGCGCGGGGCTCATGCGCAACTTGTGCTCCATGTGGGTGGGGCTGGTGGCGATGAAGATGTGGATACGCCGCTTCTCGGCAGGCTCGATGGCTTCCCAGCAGCGGTCGACGTCCTTGTGGGCCGTACGGGAGAGGCCGCAGATGACCGGGCCACGCACCGACGAGGCGATTGCATGCACGGCGTCGAAGTCGCCCTGGCTGGCGATCGGGAAGCCGGCCTCGATGTAGTCGACGCCCAGGCGCGCCAGTTGGTCCGCGATCTCAAGCTTCTCGCCGACGTCCAGGGAGATGCCCGGGGACTGCTCGCCGTCGCGGAGGGTGGTGTCGAAGATGACCACCCGTTCCTTCGCTGTCGTTGCGCTCATGGCGTGTTCCTATCTGGTTGCTCTGTCAATCGTTGTGTGGACTCGTGTCGATGCGGGCGAACTACCCCCGAAAACCGAAGAACCCCCCGGCCCGGAGGCGGGAGGTTCGGACGAACGCGTATGTGGGCGCTCGCCCTAGGTCAGAAGCAGGAGATCGAAGTTCTGTCGCATCGCCCACCAGTGTAGACACGATGACGGACCCGGCCACAACCCCATGGTCCGGGACGATCCAACTACGTGTGGATCTCGAGGATCGGAAGGTCGTCGGCGGGCTCGAAGCAGAAGCGCTCCGCGAAGAAGGCCAACTCGGCCTCGAGCGCGCGGACGACGTTTGGGGCCTTCCGGAAACCGTGGCCCTCGTCGGGAAACTCCACGAGGGCATGCGGAATGCCGGCGGCCGCCAGGGCATCGACCATGAGGTGCGCCTGGTTGGGCGGGACGATCGGGTCCTCGGAACCCTGGAGCAGAAGCAGCGGCGTGGACAGGCGGTCGACGTGGTGGATCGGCGAGCGCTCCCGGTACACGGCCTCGTCCTCGGGCCAGCGGCCGACCAGTCGATCGAGGTAGCGGGCCTCGAACTTGTGGGTGTCGGCGGCCAGCGCCGCCAGGTCGGCTACGCCGTAGCGGCTGGCCCCAGCGGCGAAGGCATCGTGGAAGGTCAGGGCGGCCAGCACGGTGAAGCCGCCTGCGCTACCTCCCCGGATGGCGAGCCGCTCGCCGTCGACGTCGCCCCGGTCGGCGAGGAAGCGGGCCACGGCGACGCAGTCGTCCACGTCGAGCACCCCCCAGCCGCCACGCAGGCGATGCCGGTAGGGCCGGCCGTAGCCCGTCGAGCCCCGGTAGTCGACGTCGGCCACGGCAAAGCCCCGGCTGGTCCAGAAGGCGATGCCGAGTTGGAGGTGGGTGCGCACACAGCCGGTCGGTCCGCCGTGGACGAGGACGATCAGTGGCGGTCGCTCCCCCCCTGTAGCTGCCTGGTCGGGGTTGGCGGGCGGATAGACGAGGGCGTGGGCGTGCTCGCCACCGGAGGTCGGATAGCGGACCGGTTCGGGGACGGGCAGCCAGGCCGGGGCGAGTCCGAGGTCGCGTGCGGGGCGCAGGATCCCGGTTCCGGCGGGCGTCACCGTCACCACCTCGGGTTCGGTGGTCCACGAGGCGGCCACGGCCGCCACGCCGTCAGCCCGGGCCGCCAGCGACCCGATCGAGGTGGCGTCAAGCGGAATGTCGTCGACGGTGCCGTCGGCCTGCAGGAGGGCGAGTCGGTCGACACCGCCCTCCCGGCGGGCGAACCACACGTCGTCGCCGACGAAGGCGTACCGGGAGAGCCCGAACACCCACTGGGGCGTGGCGACCTCGAACTCGCCGGCCGTCAGCCGGACCAGGTCGTCACCTTCGAGCCGGTACAGGTGCCACCAGCCGTCCCGGTCGCTGACCACGTGCAGGGTCCCGTCAGCCCGCCACTCGGGCTGGAAAAAAGACTCCCCCGCCGCCGCCACGCAGCGCCCTCCCTCGACCGTGCCGTCGCCCAGGTCGGCAACCCAGAGCTCGCTGTCGTCCCAGGGCAGGTCCGGGTGGTCCCATTGGATCCACGCCAGACGACGGCCGTCCGGTGAAACCCGGGGCGACGACACGAAGTCCGGTCCCGACACGAGCACCTCGACCTGCTGCGAGCCGTCGAGCGGCACGGCCACGACCTCGTTGGCAGGCTCGCCGCTTCGATGGTGGTCCTCCCGGACGCACACGTACCAGCGGCCGTCCGGAGTGGGCCGTCCATCGGCGAACCGGAAGCCCCGCGGCACCTCGGACTCCGGGGTGAGCACCGTCCGGGTGCCGTCGGGATCCTGTCGCCAGAGCCGCTGGTCATCGAACTCGCTGTGGACGAGGACGCTGTCGAATGCCCACCAGGCGCCGCCCCCGTACTCGTGGACAAGGGTCCGGACGTTGGCGTCCGCACCGAGGGCGTCGACGCCGTCGCACACGACCACCGTCCGGCCACCTTCGTCGGGCCGAGACTCGGCCCACCAGACGCTGTCGCCGTCGACGACGACCTCACCGAGCCCGGCAGCGCCGGCCACCAGTGACTCGGCGGTGATCGGCGACGCCCAGGAACCGCAGGGTGCCGGATTCACCACGGGATCAGCCGTTCAGGAGGTCGGCGATCCGGGTGATGCCCTCGCCGAGGTCGTCGTCGCCGAGGGCAAACGACAATCGGGCGTAGCCCGGCGCGCCGAAGGCCTCGCCGGGGACGATCGCCACCCTGGCCTCGTCGAGGACCAGCGCCGCCAGGTCGACCGTGGTCTCCGGGGTGTTCCCGGCAATGGTGCGGCCGAGGAACGCCGACAGGTCGGGAAAGGCGTAGAAGGCGCCCTGCGGGGTCATCAACTCGACCCCGTCGATCGAGCGCAGCATCTCGACCATGCGCCGACGTCGACGGTCGAACGACTCACGCATCATCACCACGTCCTCGAGGCCGCCCGACACCGCTGCCAGGGCGGCCATCTGCGACACGTTCGAGACGTTGCTGGTGGCATGGGACTGCAGGTTGGTGGCGGCCCTGATGGCGTGGGCCGGGCCGAGCAGCCACCCGACCCTCCAGCCGGTCATGGCGTAGGTCTTGGCGACGCCGTTGACGACCAGGCAGGTGTCGGCGATCTCGGGAACGAGCGCCCGTATCGAATGGTGCTCGTGGCCGTCGTAGACGAGGTGCTCGTAGATCTCGTCGGTGATCACCCAGATGCCGTGCTCGACGGCCCATCGGCCGATGGCGGCGATCTCGTCGGCCGGGTAGACGGCGCCCGTCGGGTTCGACGGCGACACGAACATGAGTGCCTTCGTGCGCTCGGTACGGGCAGCCTCGAGTTGCTCGACGGTCACCCGGAAGCCCGATGCGGTGTCGGTCGTCAGCACCACGGGCACGCCACCGGCGAGGGCGATCGACTCGGGGTACGTGGTCCAGTAGGGCCCAGGCAGCAGGACCTCGTCGCCGGGGTCGATGACCGTGGCGCAGGCGTTGTAGACGGCGTGCTTGCCTCCGTTGGTGACGAGGATCTCGGAAGCCTCAGGCCGCCAGGCGGAGTCCCGCTCGGTCTTGTCGGCCAGGGCATCCTTGAGGGCGGGCAGGCCTCCGGCGGGCGTGTACCGGTGGTTGGTGGCGTCGCGACAGGCGGCCACGGCCGCCTCCACGATGTGGGCGGGGGTGACGAAGTCGGGCTCGCCGGCACCGAAGCCGATGACGGGCTCGCCGGCCGCCTTGAGGGCCTTGGCGCGTGCGTCGACGGCCATGGTGGCCGATTCGGAGATGGCGCTGATCCGCCGCGAGAGTGGTGAGGGGCTCATGGAGTTCCGTTCGGGAAAGTCGTGCTGCCAGCCTGCCACCTACGCGGGGTGCTTCCGACGCGCATTCCGGTGTCGACGACAACCAGTCGGCTCACGGGGCGATGGCCACCCGTGACGTCGGCTCGGGGGCGGCCTGACGGCGGGAGAGGCCACGGCGCAGGCCAGTCAACAGGGCGTTGCGCAGTTCGCGGGGGTCAATGAGCTCGTCGAAGCCGAGGCCCGAGGCGCTGCGGTAGGCGGCCTCCATCTCGACCTGTTGGAGGGCGGCAACCTCCTCCTCGTCGGCGCCCAGGGCGTTGCCGGCTCCCTTCGCTCCCATGGCGCCCAGGATCGCCCCGGGAAAGGCCAGCGAGACACTCTGGCCCGAAAAGGACACCATCGACATCACCATCGACCCGAACCCGAACGCCTTGCGCAGCGTGACGTGCAACTTCACGGTGCGGGTCTGGGCCTGGGCGGCGAACATGCGGCCGCCGGCCCGCAGGACACCGGCCTGCTCCGACCTCGTACCAGCCAGCATCCCCGGGTTGTCGGACAGGAACACGAGCGGCAGGTGGAACGAGTCGGCCACCTGGATGAAGTGGGCGGCCTTGTCGGCTGCGTCGACGTCGATGGCTCCAGCCAGGGTTCGCGGCTGGTTGGCGACGACCGCCACCGGCTCACCGCCGAGGTGCCCGAGCACGCACAGCACGGACCGGCCGAAGTCGGGCTGGACCTCGAAACACCGGCCCCCGTCCAGGACGGCTCCGAGGACCCCGCACATGTCGTAGGCCTTCTTGTTGTCCTTCGGCACCAGGTCGAGGACTTCGGGGACGGGCCGGGGACCGGTGTCGTCACCCTCCGAACGAGGCGGATGGCTCCATGCGCTGGACGGAAAGAAGCCGAGGTAGGTCCGGATGTCGTCGAGCAGGGCACCGTCGTCGGCCACCACGTTGTGGACCAGGCCGCTCGCCACGGCCACCTCCGGCCCGCCGAGCTCCTCCTTGGTGACGTCCTCCCCCAGCGAAGCCAGCACCACCGGTGGGCCGGCTGTGAACACGCAGGCGTCGGCCGTCATCAGGGAGAAGTCCGACATCGGGACGATCAGCGCCCCGTGGCCGGCCGAGGCGCCCATCACGCCGGTCACCACCGGGACCCGGCCCGAGAGCCGCGCCTGCTGGATGAGGTCGGTCGGTGCCCGGGCGGTGCGGGGCTCGCCCGGCAGAGGCGGACGGTGACCGGCTCCCTCGAGCAGCATCACCAACGGAATCCGGTCGAGTTCGGCCAGTTCGGCGATGCGGTAACGCTTGGCCGTGGAGCCGGCCCCGATCGAGCCGCCCATCACGGTGAAGTCCTCGGCGCCGACCATCACAGGCCGACCGTCGATCGTGCCCGAGCCGGCGACCACCCCGTCGGCAGGAACCTCGCCGACCAGCGTGCCGATCTCGGTGAACGAGCCAGGATCGAGCAGGTGGTCGATGCGTGCACGGGCGTCGAGGCGGCCGGTGGCCCGACGGCGCTCGACCTTCTCAGCGCCACCCATCCCGCGGGCGGCCCCCTTGCGCCGCGCCAGGTCGTCAAGCAGCGGCGCCCAGTCGTCGAGCGGGTCTCCGGCGTCGCCTGGAGTCTCGGACATGCAGGCAAGTATCACCCACGGTCGGGATCCGACCCTCAGTCGCACGACTCCAGGTACGGCGCCAGAAATTCGCGGGCCACCTCGCCCCGGGCCCGGTAGGACAGGCCCCCGTAGATCTCGCAGGCCTGCACACGCAACTCTTCGGGGTGGCAACCCAGTTCCTCGGACCGCTCGTCCAACTCGGAGAGCCGCATCAGGTGTTCAACCGCGGCGAAAGGGTCACCGGGGTTGGCGGCCTCGAGTTCGACCAGCGTCTGGCCGGACAGTCGTTCGAGGACGTTCTCGGCGACGGCCCGGCCGGCCTCGACGAGGCCGGCACAGTCGTCGGCGGAGGCGGGGTCGGTCACCTCCGGGCTACCGCACGCGGCACCGCCCAGCGCCCAGAGGGCGAGTACTGCGATGGGAATCCGGAGTCGCCGCACGCTCCCGAACCTATCCCCGGTCCGGGTCGGGAGGGAGGCGCCTCAGGCCGGGCAGACCTCGAGCACACCGCGGGCCAGTCGGCCGTGGTGCATGTCGTCGAGCACCGTGTGGATCTCGTCCATCGGGTACACCTGCGAGACCAGTTCGTCGAGCTTGAACCTGCCTGCGAGGTAAAGGTCGCAGATCCGCGCCACGTCCGTCTGGGGCCGCGACGAGCCGTAACGGCAACCCATGATGCTGACGTCGAGGTAGGTGGCGAGGGTCATGAACTCCATGGTGCTTCCGAGGGGCGGCACGCCGAGGACGACAAGGGTGCCGCCCCAGTCGAGGAAGCCCAGCGCCGCCTCGATGAGGGCCTTGGCGCCGACGCACTCGAACGCGTAGTCGACGCCGAACGGGCGCACCTCCCGGATGGCCGCATTGGTGTCGACCTCGGCGGCGTTCACGAAGTGAGTGGCACCGAACGTGCGGGCCAGCCCCTCCTTGTCGGGATTGGTGTCGATGGCGAAGATCGGGTTCGCCCCCGAGATGGCGGCGGCCTGGATCACGTTGAGGCCGATGCCGCCGACGCCGACGACGGCGACGCTCTCGCCAGGCGCCACCTTGGCCCGGTTGAACACTGCTCCGGAACCGGTCAGGACCCCACACCCGATGAGCGAGGCGGCCGGCATCGGTACCTCCTCGGGGATCGTGATCGCCTGGTTGGCCTTGACGACGACGCGTTCGCTGAACGAAGAGATGTTGGCGAAGTTGTAGTGGGGTTCGCCATCGAGCGTGAACGGGGTGCCACGCGCACCGAACGTGGAGCGGCACATGGTGGGCCGCCCGCCGTCGCATGCCGGACAGGCACCGCACTGCCCGAGGGTCGAGAGCACGACGCGGTCGCCGGGTTGCACATTGGTGACCGCCGAGCCGACCTCCTCGACGATGCCGGCACCCTCGTGGCCGAGTACCACCGGCGTCGGGAACGGGATCGTGCCGTCGATGACGCTCACGTCGCTGTGGCAGACGCCGGAGTTGGCGATGCGGACGATGACCTCGCCCGGGCCGGGGTCGCGGAGCTCGAGGCCCTCGACGACTCTCAGTTCTTCACCATCAAACACGATGCCCTTCATGGGCTGCCTCCCGGGGCGGTTGGGATCGGGTGAACTGCCCCATCCTCCCCGTTGGCGGGTGCGGCAGCAAAGCGGGGTGGTTCAGGTACCAAGAATCAGCCACACCGCGACGAAGTGCACGCCGACGGCCGTGGTAACCACCGTGTGCCAGACCTCGTGGTAGCCGAAGTGCCGGGGGGCGAAGTCGGGCCAGCGGGCCCCGAGCATGAGCGCCCCGGCCGTGTAGAGGAGCCCCTCGACGGCGATCAGGACCAGGACGGCGACGTCAAGTTGGGTGATCAGCGCCGGGGCGACGAAGATCGGCACCCAGCCCAGACTGAGGTACAGCGTGTTCATCAAGCCCTTCGGAGGGTGGAAGGGCAGGACGCGGACCAGCACCCCGAGCAGTGCCCCTACCCAGAGCGCCCAGAACAGGATGCGGCCGGACGTGCCCTCGAGGCCCGTGATCGCCACCGGCGTGGCGCTCGCCGCGATGAACACGAAGATCGCCGCGTGGTCGACCCGGAAGAGGGTCTCGTAGACCGACACGCTCCACCGGCGCAGGTGCACGAGGCCGCTGGCGGTGAACATGAACAGCGCACCCAGCACGAACACTCCGGCGCCGACCCGGTCTGACGGTCCCGACCCGTGCAGCACGAGCACCACCCCTGCGGTGATGGTCAGCGGAATGGCCGTCCGGTGCATGGTGCCGCGCCACCGGGGACGGGGCAGGGTGAGGGCCCGCCGTACGGATGACGAGACGCCCTCGGGGACCACGGATGCCGGGTCGGTCGACTCCATGGCGCCAACGCTAGCCAGTGGCGGTCGGCCTGCCGGGCAGGGTCAGGCGAGCAGGCGGAGGAGCGCTGTCGCCGCCATCGCAGCGACCACGACCACCACGAACGGCGCCCGCCGCCACACGGCCACCGCACCGACGGCCACGCCGACGAGGCGGCCGTCGACGACCAGCGACTCGCCGTCGACGACCGACATGATGGCGATGATCGCAGCGAAGAGGGCGGCCGGGAGCAGGCTCGCCACGGGCGCAAGCCGCACGGCCAGACGGTCGCCGGCGACGAAGCCGACCACCTTGAACAGGTAGGCGCCCCCCGAGAGCACGAGGATGGCTGTCCAGTTCACGTGTCGTCGACTCCCGCTGCCTGGTGGTTCCGGATCCACAGGCCCGGTCCGACGGCCAGAGCGGCGATCAGCATCGGGGCGCCTGCAGGCGTGAACGGGACCGCCACGACGGCAATCGCTGCGCCCAGCAGCGCCGAGACCTGTCCCGGCCTGGTCCGCACGTGAGGAACGATCAGCGCCACGAACGCCGCCGGGAAGGCGGCGTCGAGGCCCCACGTGCCCGGGTCCTCGAGGAGGCCACCGGCCAGCACGCCGACGACCGTTCCCACGTTCCAGAAGGCGAAGAGCCACAGTCCGGTGAACCAGAAGGCGTCGCGGGCCGTCTCCGGATCGTCCTGTGCGCTCATCATGGCCGTGGTCTCGTCGATGACGAACTGGGCCGCCATGGCTCGACGACCCCTCCGGACGCGTAGGACCGGCGCAACGACAGGCCCGTAGAGCGAGTTGCGGGCGGCCAGCAGGAGGCCACTCACGACCGCTGCCACGGGGTTGCCACCGCTGCCGATGACCGAGACCGCTGCGAACTGCGAGGCGCCGGTGAACGTGAGCACCGAAAGAGCCGACGCCTGCGCAAGGCTGAATCCGGACGTGTCTGCGAAGACGCCGAAGGTGATGCCGATGAGACCGACGGCTGCAGCAAGGACGAACGAGTCGCGTCGGTGACCCCTCACGACGGGTCAGGGAGCCGGGCGGCGAGGGCCTCGACGAGGCCGTGGAGTTCGACGGCACAGTCGTCGAACACGGCCTGGTCGCCGGAGGCGGGGTCGACCACCTCCTCCCAGGGCTCGACCTCGACGGTGGCGAGGCCGAGGGCGGCCACGCTCGCGGCCAGCGTCCCGGCGGCCGGCAGGTCCCGGACCAGGCGGGGCAGGGTCGCGGTCCGGTCAGCGGCTTCCGGATGGTGGCGGCGTACCCAGGACACGTGGTCGGGTTCCATGGCCACGACGAGGTCGGCGGCCGCCTGCTCGGTGCCGAACTGGCGGCTGCGGTGGTCCGGGTCGGTGAGCCCGTGATCCCGCAGCGCCGATCTCGTCCGACTGCTCATCGGGTGGCCCTCGAGCACCAGCGTCCCCGCCGACGTGGCCCGGTAGCCGGGCGCCAGTTCGGCGAACATGCGGCGGGCCATCACGGACCGGGCGGCGTTGCCGGTGCAGACGAAGCAGATGACCGGACGGGCGTCGGCCGTCACGTCGCGTCCGTCCCCTGGTGGCGTTCCTGGTCTCGGGTGACGGTGACGAACAGCGCTTCAGCCTCGGCGGTGACCTCGCCCTCGGCGAGGCAGCGGGCCTTGGCAATCAGCCGCCGACCGCTGTGGCGTTCGACCCATGCCTCGAAGCGCAGGTCCACGTCGATGGGCGTGGGCTTCCGGTAGCGGATCTGGAGGCGGGCCGTGAACGCCGGGCCTCCGCCGACGAGCCCCAGGGTGCCGCTGAGCACGTCGTCGAAGAGGCCGGCGACGTATCCACCGTGGATGCGGCCGGGGGGGCCCTCGTGGCCCCGGTCGATCCGGGCCTCGCCTACGACGATCGGCGTGCCGGCATCGTCTTCACTGGTCGAAATGGCCATCGGTGGTGCCAGCGGGCTGCGCTCGCCCCGGAACAGGCTGTGGTCGCGGTACTCCACTCGCAGGCGGGCCTCGGCGTCGTCGTCGATCTCGTCGACGGGAACCTCGTGCCAGCGCAGTCGGGCTGCATCGCCCAGCGAGTCCCGGGCTGCGGCCACCCGGTCGACGGCCTCGCCGAGCGCTGCGGCGGAGGGGTCGAGGGCGTGCAGGTCGACCAACAGGGAGCGCACCTCGTCGGCCAGTCGGATGCCCTCGTCACGGGCACTGGGTTCGGAACCTGCCATGGCGAAGGTGTCTAGCGGGCAAACCGGTCAAAGTGCGGCTCAGCCGGTCAACAGGCCGACGGCCACCCGCCGTCGATGGTGGGCGGCATCGCCCCAGGAAGCCGACAACGCCCAACCGCGCTTGAGCCAGAGCTGGAGGTCGTGCTCGATCGTGTAGCCGATGGCGCCGTGGCACTGGAGCGCCGACCGGCAGGCCAGGTCGACGGCGTCCGACGCCAGCGCCTTGGCCATCGCCACGTCGATGGCCGGATCGCCGCCCTCCGGGCCTTCCCCGTTGGTGCGGGACCAGGCGGCCTTGTGGACCATCGGGGCGGCGAACTCGAGGGCGATGGCCATATTCGAGCAGTGGTGCTTGACCGCCTGGTTGACGCCGACCGGCCTGCCGAACTGCTCCCGCTCGGCCACATAGGCGACGGTCAGGTCGAGCAGCCGACGCCCCACGCCGACGGCTTGTGCGGCGGCGGCGAGGGCCCCACGGTCGAGCACCTCGTCGACCACCGACGGATCGTCGCTGACCAGGGTGTCGGCGGTCGGCGACCAGTCGACCCGTGAGAGGCGGCGGGCGTGGTCCACACTCCGCAGCGGAGTAGATGCAAATGCGTCGGCCGGAACGGCGTGCACCTCGCCACCGGTGCACAACAGCGCCAGGTCGGCCCTCTCGGCGGCCAGCACGAAGGAGTCGATGGGCGCTCCGGCGGTGAGCACCGCCGATCCGTCGGCGGCGCGGCCCAGCCATTCGTCGGCCAGGGGCCCGGGTGCGTGGTCACGCAGGATCGGGATGGCCACGGCGGCGTGCTCGGCGACCGGCTCGGGGCAGGCGGCGTAGCCCAGTTCCTCGAGCAGCAGGACCAGGTCGCAGGTCGACATGCCGAGGCCACCGTGCGACCCGGGGGCGGCCACGCCCAGGACCCCGGTTGCGGCCAGGGTCTCCCAGAGGCCGGGCACCCGGCCCTCGGGATCATCCCAGGCGCTGCGCACCGCCGAAGGCGGGCACTCCGCGGCGAGGATGCCCCTGACGGTGTCGGCGAACAGGACCTGGTCGTCGGTGAAGGCGAAGCGCATCGTCCCCCTACTTCCTCGGGAGGCCGAGCACCCGCTCGGCGATGATGTTGCGTTGGATCTCGTTGGTGCCGGCGTAGATGGGACCGGCCAGGGCGAAGAGGTAGCCCGACATCCACGAGCCGCCGTCGAAGGCGTCGTCGGCGACGAGTTCTCCGTGCGAGCCGAGTAGGCGCAGGGCGGTGGCGTGCAACTCGACGTCGAGTTCCGACCAGAAGACCTTCATCATCGACGCCGAGGCTCCAAGGTCGCCGCCGTCCTGGAGTCGGGCGGCGGCAGCGTAGGTCTGCCACCGGTAGGCGTCGGCGGCGATCCAGGCCCGCACGACCTGGTCGAGGACGCCGGGGTCCACGTCGTGCTCGGCGCTGACCCGCCGGTACAGGTCGGCCAGGCGTGTGGCGGCGGCGAGGAAGCGGCCGGGCGCCCGCAGGTTGAGGCCCCGTTCGCTCGACGTGGTGGCCATGGCCACGGACCAGCCCTGGCCCTCCCCACCCAGCAGGTTGGCCTCGTGGACCCGGCAGCCATCGAAGAACAGTTCGGCGAAGGCCGGTTCGCCGTCCAGGCGCCCCACGGTTCGACGCTCCAGCCCCGGGCTGTCGGCCGGCACCAGCAGGTACGACAGGCCCCGGTGGCGCTCCGAGCCGGGGTCGGTGCGCACGATACAGAACAGCCAGTCGGCCCAGGCGCCTCGGGAGCACCAGGTCTTCTGTCCGTTCAGCACGAAATGGTCGCCGTCCCGGATGGCCTTCGTGGAGATCGACGCCAGGTCGCTGCCGGAGTCGGGCTCCGACCAGCCCTGGGCCCAGATCTCGTCGCCGGAGGCCATGCCGGGCAGGAACCGGTCGTGCTGGTCCTGCGTGCCGAAGGCGAACAGTGTCGGGCCGAGCAGCGTGATGCCGTTGGTGTTGACCCGGCCGGGTGCTCCCGAGGCGTAGTACTCCTCCTCGAAGAGCAGCCACTCGACGAGGCCGACCTCCCTGCCGCCGTACGCCTCGGGCCAGTTGACGACCGACCAGCGGGCGTCGAAGAGCACCCGCTCCCACTGGCGGTGCGCCTCGAAGCCCTCGGACGTGTCCATCGAGGGCAACGGCTCGTCGGGGATGTTCTCGGCGAGCCATGTCCGGACCTCTTCGCGGAACGCGACCTGTTCTGGTGTGAAGCGAAGATCCAAGGTGTCGACCCTCAGCCCCCGCAGAGGCGGTCGAGGGCTTCGGTGGCCTCGGCCACGATCCTCGAGACGAGGTCGGCGACGGAGGGCAGTTCGTCGATCGAACCGACGCCCTGGCCGGTCGGGAGGATTCCGACCTCGGTGCGACCTTCGACCATGGTGGCCCGGGTGAGCATCGGGGCGTTGGCGGCCAGCGCCACCTGCCCCCAGGTCAGGTCCTGGGCCTTCTTCATGCGGATCCCCTCGGCGAGGAGTGCCCGCAGCGAGGTCCCGGTGAGGCGCCGGAAGCGCAGGGCGTTGGCCGCCGCACGGGGGAAGCGGGTGAGGCGGGCGGCCTCGAGTCGGCGGACCATGTCCGTGGCGATCACACGTTGTGGTGCACCGTCGATGGCTGTCGTGACCACGGTCCCGGTGGACGGGGTGGCCAGGTACTCGGCCTTGACGTTGTCGGGAACGCTGCTGTCGGCGGTGAGCAGGAACCGGGTGCCCATGGCGATGCCGTCGGCGCCCCAGGCCAGCGCTGCGGCAAGGCCCCGGCCGTCGACGAACCCGCCGGCGGCGATCACCGGCAGGTCGACGGCGTCGAGCACCTGGGGAATGAGCAGTGAGGTCGGGACGACGCCTGTATGGCCGCCACCTTCGGTGCCCTGGGCGATGACGGCGTCGACCCCCCACTCGGCGACCTTCTCGGCATGGCGGCGGGCCCCGATGGTGGGGATGACCACGACACCGGCCTCCTTCAGCCGGGCGACGGTGGCCTGGCTGGGGGCCTGGGCGAACGAGGCCACCTTCACCTCGGCGGTGATGAGGTGCTCGACCCGGCGTTCGACGTCGTCGGCGTCGGTGCGCATGTTGACGCCGAAGGAGACGTCGGTGCCGGCCCGCACCTCATCGATGGCGGACACCATCTCGTCGAAGGTCAGCGTGGCGGCGGCGAGGATGCCGAGGCCGCCGGCTTTGGCCGTGGCAATGGCGAGACGCGGCCCGGCCACCCAGCCCATCCCGGTCTGGACGATTGGGTACCGCACCCCGACGAGGTCGCAGAGCCGCGTGTGCAGTCGGGGGTCGCTCATGGGGCCGGGCTCAGCGGAACTCGGCCCTGCGCAGGCCGTCGGGGTCGATGACCTCCCGGATGAGCCGCAGTTCCTCGTCGGTCGGCAGCCGGGTCTCGGGCACCTCGTCGGCCACGAGCAGTTCGAAGCCGGTGGCGTCGACCACCTCGTCCACGGTGGTGCCCGGGTGCACGGACACGATCTGCATGCGCTGTTCGTCGTTGGCGAAGTCGAACACGCCGAGGTTCGACACGACCCGGCGGATCTCGTGGTTGTCCCGGATGAATCGGGAGAGTTCGGACACGCGGTCGTAGCCGGGACCCGACACCACGTCGACGGCCGGCACGAAGGAGCGGGTCGAGTGGTTGGGCACCCAGTAGGAGGTGACGTGGTTGACGAGGTTCCCGGGAGCGCCCCGCAGGCCCAGCAACTGGGCCTTGGGCTGGCGCCAGTCGCCGATGGCGGCCAGGTTCTGGTTGCCGTGGGCGTCGATCTGGCTGGCGCCCATCACGACGTGGCGGCGACCCGACCAGGCGATGTCGAACACGTCCCGATAGGGCATCCAGGCCTCGACGAGGCGGGGGGCGTCGTCGTCGCCGACGGGGAGGATGTTGGCGGCCAGCACCGAGACGGCGTCGGTCATCACCATGTCGGGCTCAAAGGTGGCCCGGGCCAGGCGCCCGCCGATGATGGGCGTGGTGCCGATGGGGTTGCAGAGGATCTCGCCGTCGCCGCGGAACGCCTCCGCCATCGCTACCGCGCAGACCTCGTCGATCGTCGCCGGGGTGCTCACGAGCCGCTCCCCTCGCGTGCGTCGACCGCTGCCAGGTAGGCGTCATGGCTGGGGGCGTCGACGTAGCGCTCCCGGAACGCCGCCCAGGCCTCGGGGTCCTTCGCCGTGGCGGCGTACTCGCGCTGGAAGGCCTCGTCCCGCCCGTAGTCGGGCGGGCACTCGGTGAAGTGTGCGCCCCGGGGCGCCTCGACGACCCCGTCCACGAAGAGCCGCGGGATCTTGAGCGTGTGGAAGGTGCCCTCGTCGAGGAGGTCCTCGGTGGGCACGACCTTCTCGCAGCTCAGGAAGGTGCGCTTGGCCGCCTTGGCGAACAGGTCGTCGAAGTAGAGGTCAGGGCCGAGGAACTGGCCGTTGCCGCCGGCGTCGGCCCGGTTCATGTGGACCAGCGACACGTCGATCTCGAAGGCGGGGATGGCGACGAGTTCCTCGTGGAGGCCGTCGGCGTCCGGGTAGGGCGAGGTGATGGTGGCAAGGTCGGGGTTCATGGTGAGCATGTCGCTGCCGAGGCCGGCCCGGGTCGGGTAGAAGGGCACCCGGTGGGCGGCGGCCAGCAGGCCCAGGTAGAAGGCGCCCTCGTCGAACTCGGCGAACTCGACGGCGGCATTCTGGCGGGCCACCCGGAAGTGTGGTTCGAGGGGGATCGAGTCGAGCGTCACGAAGCCGTAGACGACCTTGCGGGCGGTGCCGGTGGCGCAGAGCAGGCCGATGTCGGGGCCGCCGTAGGCGACGATGGTGAGGTCGGTGAGGTCGCTGCGGGCGATGGCCCGCACCAGCGACATGGGCTTGCGTCGGGAGCCCCAGCCGCCGATGCCGATGGTCATGCCGCTCTCGAGTTCGGCGACCACCTCGTCCTCGGTCATTCGCTTGTCCGGCATGGGTCGATGGTAGGCGAGCCGAGCCCCCGGCGACGATCCTGACGGAGCGTCAGAAAGTGAAACCGGTCACCGGTGGACGGCCGTCTCCTGTTCGGGAACGGGGTCGGCGCTAGCGTGCTCGTCGTGGACTCCCCGGTCGATCCTGCCACCGCCCTCGACTTCAGCGGGCAGACGGTGCTCGTCACCGGCGGAACGCGTGGACTGGGACGGGTGATCTGTCGCACGTTCCTCGATGCCGGAGCCGATGTGGTCACCTGCGCCCGCAACGCTCCTACCGAACCCGTCGTGTCGTCCGACGGCTCGCGCTCGGCCACCTTCGTCGCCGCCGACGTACGCGACGCCGACCAGGTCGAGGCCGTCGTCACAGCCGCCGTCGACCAGACCGGGCGCCTCGACGTGCTGGTCAACAACGCCGGCGGCGCACCGCCAGCCGACACCTCGACGGCCTCGATGGGCTTCCACGAGAAGGTCATCGCACTCAACCTGACCAGCGCCCTCACGTTCAGCCGGGCCGCCCACGGGGCCATGGCCGACTCGGGCGGGGTGATCCTCAACATCTCCTCGGTCTCGGGCACCCGGACCAACCCGGGCGGCGCCGCCTACGGGGCTGCCAAGGCCGGTCTCGCCAACCTGGGCCGCACCCTCGCCCACGAGTGGGGACCGGCCATCCGGGTCGTCACGGTCACCGTCGGGATGATCGTCACCGACGAGGCCGCCGCCTTCTACGGCGACGGCGGCCGCCGGGAGGCCATCGGCGACCTCCTTGCGGCCGGCCGCATGGGCGAGCCCGAGGACGTGGCCGACATGTGCCTGGTGCTGGCCTCGCCGCTGGCCCGCTGGGTCACCGGCACAGAGGTCGCCGTCCATGGCGGCGACGAGCGTCCCGGCTACCTCGACGCGATCGGCACCGACGCCGAATCGGACTGACCGACCCGTGCCACCGATCCGCTGCTGGCGTTCCCCCAAGGTCGAGGTCCGCGGCGGCGCCCTGGCCGGCATGGGCGTGTTCGCCGTCGAGCCCATCGCCGCTCGTGAGGTCGTCGCCGTGAAGGCCGGGCACATCGTCGACCGCGACGAGGTCGTGCGCCTGACGGCCGAGATCGGTGACCAGAGCCTCCAGATCGACAACGACCTCTACCTCTCGCCCCGCACCGCCGAGGAGGTCGAGCAGACATCGATCCGTATGAACCACTCCTGCGACGCCAACGTGGGCTTCCGGGGCCAGGTCATCTACGTGGCGATGCGGGACATCGCCGCCGACGAGGAACTCTGCCACGACTACGCCATGGACCGCACCGACGACTACCGACTGGAGTGCCACTGCGACGCTGACGCATGCCGGGGCGTGGTGACCGGCGAGGACTGGCGTCTCCCCGAGGTACAGGCCCGCTACGAGGGCTTCTTCATCGAGTACGTGGCCACCAAGATCCGGGAATTCGGGAACTAGCGGCCTGGATCCTCGCCCATCTCGGCGAGGGCGTCGCGGACGGCGCCCCGCAATCGCCGGGCGATGTCGGGCGAGAGGTGCCCGATGAGCCCCTGGCCGGGCTTGCCGACCTCCTCGACGGTGAGGATCACGCGGGGTTGGGCGTCCCCGTAGTCGTCACTGATTGCGACCGCCCACGAGATCGGCGTGAGTTCGTCGTCCTCGTAGTCGGGCGGATAGTCGGCGGGGTCGAACGGGTAGTCGTCGATGGAGCGGCGCATGCCGACAGTCTGGCAGGACGCCCCGACCCCTAAATATGACTAATCCGATCATATTTCTGTTGATTCGAGAGCCCGGCGTCTGTAGGTTGAATATTAATCCTGACCGATCTGATCGGAATTACCCGACACCATGCCCACCGCGACCCCGACCCCCGTGCAACTGCGCCCCCCGACCGCCCTGTCCGCGGCCGAGGTCGACGCGCTGAACGAGCGGTTCGAAACGGCACATCCCGCCGAGGTCATCCGCTGGCCTGACAGCACCAGGACCGAATGCGGAATCCACCTGTGAGCAGCCACCCCTACCCCGTGAACCTGGACCTGTCGGGTCGCAGCGTGCTCGTGGTCGGGGCCGGAGCCGTGGCCGCCCGCAAGGTGCAGGGCCTGATAGCCGCCGGCGCCCGGGTCACCGTCGTCGCCCCCGAGGCCGTATCCGAACTGGCCGAGGCCTCCGCGAACGGTGCCATCCGCTGGCAGCAGCGCACCTACCGCCGGGGCGAAGTGGCGTCGTATCGCCTGGCTGTGGCCGCCACCGGCGACCCCGACGTGAACGGCCAGGTCCACTGGGACGCCGAGGCCGCGGGAGTCTGGCTGAACGCAGCCGACGACCCCGACCGCTGCTCCTTCACCCTGCCCGCCGTCGTGCGCCGCGGCGACCTTCAGGTCGCCGTCTCCACCAACGGTCGCTCACCGGCAGTGGCCGCCTGGCTGCGCCGCTCCCTCGAGGAGTCGATCGGACCCGAGCACGCCGCACTCCTCGCCCTCGCAGCCGAGGTTCGCAAGGACCTCCGGGCCGAACGCGGCACCACCGAGACCCCCGACTGGCAATTCGCCCTCGACGAGGACCTGCTCGACCTGATCCGGAGCGACGACGTAGACGGCGCACGCCTCCGACTCCGCCGGGCCCTCGGACTCCCCGGAGTCCCGGACTTCGAAGAGGCCGCGTCATGACCGTGTACCTGGTCGGCGCAGGCCCGGGCGATCCCGACCTGCTCACGCTTCGAGCCGCCCGCCTGCTGGCCGAAGCCGACATCGTGGTCCACGACCGGCTGATCGACCCTCGGGTGCTCGACCTGATCTCCCCGTGGGCCGAGGTCGTCGACGTCGGCAAGCGTCCCGGTGGGCCGGCCGACGCCCAGGACCGCATCCACCGACTGCTCGTCGGGGCCGCCGGCCGGTACGCCACCGTCGTGCGCCTCAAGGGCGGCGACCCGTTCGTGTTCGGCCGCGGCGGCGAGGAGGCCGAGGCCCTGCGCAGTGAGGGCGTCGGCGTCGAGGTCGTCCCCGGCATCACGTCGGCCATCGCCGGGCCCGCCGCCGCCGGCATCCCCGTCACCATGCGGGGCCACGCCAGCGGCTTCACCGTCATCACCGGCCACCAGGACCCCACCAACGCACGCAGCATCGACTGGGAGGCCGCAGCACGGCTCGGCACCACGCTCATCGTGCTTATGGGCGCCTCGCGGGCGGACCTCATCGCCGAACGACTCCTGCTCGGCGGCCTCGATGCCGACACCCCCGTCGCCGTAGTCGAGTCGGCCACCATGCCCGACCAGCAGGTCGTCCGCACCGTCCTCGCCGACCTTCCCGGAACGCCGGTCCACGCACCGGCCATCCTCGTCATCGGCTCGGTCGCCGGCCTCGACGTCACCGACGCCGGCCTCGAAGACCTCGTCGCCACCACCGCACACGCCGCCAGCGAACATGGAGGTTCGTCATGGCTCAACTGACCAGCCCACTCGAGACCGCCCCGATCGATCCGGAGATGGCGGCCGACATCGACAAGTTCGAGGAACAACTCGCCGGCTACTTCGCCGGGCGCGTCCCCGAGGACGTGTTCCGGGTATTCCGGCTGAACAACGGCATCTATGGCCAACGCCAGGGTGGCACCAACCAGATGGTGCGGGTCAAGGTCCCCTACGGCGCCATGACCGCCGACCAGCTCGACGCACTGGCCGACCTGGTCGTCGACCACAGCCGCGGCTGGGGCCACATCACCACCCGTCAGAACATCCAGTTCCACTTCGTGGAACTTGCCGAGATCCCCCGGGTCATGCGCCGGCTGGCTTCAGTGGGACTCACCACCCGGGAGGCCTGCGGCGACACCGTGCGCAACGTGCAGGGCTGCCACCTGGCCGGCGCCTGCCCCTTCGAGGTACTCGATATCAGCGCGTGGTCAGAGGCCGCCTACCGGCACTTCGTCCGCAACCCGATCAGCCAGCGGCTCCCCCGCAAGTTCAAGATCAACTTCTCGGGGTGCGACACCGACTGCGGCCAGGCCATGTTCAACGACGTCGGCGTGATCGCCGCCTCGCGCACCCACCCCGACGGAAGCGTCGAGCAGGGCTTCCGCGTCTACATCGCCGGCGGCCTCGGCACCACGCCGTTCCCAGCACTGGCGCTCGAGGAGTTCACCTCCCGCGGGGACCTGCTGCCGACCATCGAGTCCGTTCTGAGGGTCTTCGACCAGACGGGCAACCGCGACAACAAGTTGCGGGCCCGCCTCAAGTGGGTCGTGGACCAACTCGGCATCGACGAAGTCCGCCGCCGGGTGGTGGCCACCCGCAAGTTCCTGCCGGCGTCGTCGACCTGGCCGGGCGGTGTGCCCGAGGTCGTTGCCGAGTGGGGTGACGACCCGGCCGGCCTCGCCGCAGGTACCACACCCACCCCGATCGGCCAGGGCGTCCCCGTGTCGCTGGGCGCCAAGACGCCCTTCGACCAGTGGGTGGAGGCCAACGTCGTACGCGGCGCCGCCAACGGCACCGTGTCCGCCTACGCCTGGTGCGAGTTGGGCGACGTCACCGCCGACCAGTTCCGGGCGGTGGCCGCCATCGTGCGCGAGTTCGACACCGATGTGCGCGTTACCAACCGGCAGAACTTCGTCCTGCGCGACCTCACCGAGGACCAGTTGCCCGCCCTCTTCCAACACCTCGTGGACGCCGGCATGGCCAAGCCCGGCGCCGAACTGCTGCGCGACGTCGTCGCCTGCCCCGGCGCCGACACCTGCAACCTTGCCGTCACGCAGAGCCGGGGCCTGGCCAAGGCCATCGGCGAGGCACTCGAGGCAGAAGGCCTGGCCGAGGTGGGCGGCGTTCGCATCAACATCTCGGGCTGCACCAACAGTTGCGGACAGCACCACACCTCTGACATCGGATTCTTCGGCGCCGAGCGGCGCGCCCACGGCCAGTCGGCCCCCGGCTACCAGATGCTGCTGGGTGGCTATGTCGGCCAGGAGCAGGTCCACTTCGGGCAGAAGGCGCTGCGCCTCCCCGCCCACAACGCCCCGCAGGCGACCGTCCAGGTCATCCGGCGGTTCGTGGACGAGCGGCAGGCCGGCGAGAACTTCCCGACCTGGCTGGAGCGCTCGGGTGGCGCCAAGGAGGTGGCGATCGGCCTCAAGGAACTCGACCAGTTCCCGTTGCCGGACGAGTCCCCCGACTTCTACGTGGACTTCGACGAGACCGGCCCCTACTCGGCCGAGGTCGGCGACTCGGAGTGCGCCACCTGATTCCCGGCTGATCCGCGGCCGGTTCGCCACTCGACCTGCCCACTCGGGCAGGATCACGTCGTGGCCATCGAGTTCCGCACCGAAGACGCTCCCCCGTACGGGGCCGTCGAGCAGGTCTCGCCGCTCGTGCGCCGGGTGGTGGCCCGCAATCCGTCGAGGTTCACCTACCACGGCACCGGCACCTTCCTCGTCGGCCCACCCGAGGGCGGCCGCGTGGCGGTCATCGACGCCGGGCCGGACGACGACGACCACGTCTCCGCCGTACTGACGGCGGTGCAGGGCCAGGAGGTGACCCACCTGCTGGTCACCCACACGCATCCCGACCACTCACCCGCCACGGCAGCCATCCGATCGGCGACGGGCGCTCCGACGTTCGGCTTCGGACCCCACCCGGAGGCCGCCATCCGGGCGCACGAGGAGCGCAAGCGCCGGGCGGTCGAGGCGGACGAGGAGCCCGAGTCCGACGACGGAGAGGGCGGAGGCGACCTCGCCTTCGTGCCGGACCACCCCGTCGCCGAAGGCGACCTGATCGAGGGCGACGGGTTCTCGTTCGGGTGCCTCCACACGCCGGGCCACATCTCGAACCACGTGTGCTTCTCGTTCGCCGAGGAGCAGACCCTGTTCAGCGGTGACCACGTGATGGGCTGGTCGACGTCGGTGATCCCCGCACCCGACGGCGACCTCAACGACTACCTGGACAACCTCCGCCGCCTGGTCGGACGCAACGAGGTCCGCTACCGCCCCACCCACGGACCGGCGATCATCGATCCGGGCCCGTACGTCGAGGCGCTGGTCGCCCACCGGGAGTCACGCGAGCGCCAGATCGTCGAGGCGCTGGCCGACGGCCCCCGCACCATCGCCTCCCTGGTCGCCGAGCTCTACGTCGACGTGCACGAGGACCTGCACAAGGCTGCCGGCGCTTCGGTGTACGCCCACCTGCTAGCCCTGCAGCGGGCCGACCGGGCCATCGTCGAGGGCGAGCCCGGGCCGAAGTCGGAATGGGGGCTGCGGTAGCGCCCGGCTACGGGTGGCGGCTCGAGACCGAGACGACCTCGCCGGTCATGTAGGACGACAGGTCGCTGGCGAGGAAGACCATCACGTTGGCGACCTCCCACGGCTCGGCGGCACGACCGAAGGCCTCCTCGGCCACGAGGCCGGCGAGGAGTTCCTCGCTGCTGGTCCTGGCGAGGTGCGGGTGCATGGCGATGCTGGGTGCCACGCAGTTGACCCGGACCCCGTGGTCGGCAGCCTCGATCGCCGCCGAGCGGGTGAGCGCCATGACGCCGGCCTTGGCAGCTGCGTAGTGGGCCTGTCCGGCCTGTGCCCGCCAGCCCAGGACCGAGGCGTTGTTGACGATGGCGCCGCTGCCACGGGGCGTCATGTGCCGCAGGGCGGCCCGGGTGCAACGCATGGTGCCGGTGAGGGTGACGTCGAGCACCCGCTGCCACTCCTCGTCCGTCATGTCGACCAGCGGCGTCTCTCCACCGAGGCCGGCGTTGTTGACCAGCACGTCGACGTGGCCGTGGGCGTCGATGGCTGCGGCGAACAGGCCCTGGACGTCGTCCTCGACGGTCACGTCACAGCGGACCGCCACCGGACGCTGGCCGGTGAGGTCGGCGAGGACATCGGCTGCTTCGCCGAGTCGACGTTCGTGGACGTCCGAGATGACGACGGTCGCACCCTCCTCGACACACCGCCTGGCGGCGGCGAAGCCGATGCCCGCGCCGGCGGCGGCCGTGACGACCACGATCCGGCCGTCGAGCAGGTTCCGACCCGGCGGGTACTCGGGCACGGCGGTCACGAAGAGGCCTCCTCGGCGGCCTTCTGCTCTGCCATCTCCTTCATTCGTCGTTCGAGGTCGGCGAACATGGGCATCTCCTCGTGGCCGATCGAGACCGGAAGTCTCTCAGCAATCTCGTCCACGGTGAAGACACCATCGGTGTTGGCGGTCATCTCGCGTACCTCCACCGGCTGGTTCCAGACGGCGATGCGGCTCCCCGTGCACGTGTAGGTCTGGGCGGTGATGTCCCGCGCTGCATCGGAGAGGAGGTAGACGGCCAGAGGGGCGATGTCCTCGGGGGCCCCGGCCTCGATCTCGAACGGGACGTTCTCGGACATGCGGGTCATGGCCGTCGGGGCGATGCAGTTGGCGTTGATGCCGTACCTGCGAAGGGCGAAGGCGGCACTGCGGGTCAACGAGACGACGCCGCCCTTGGCCGCCGAGTAGTTGGCCTGGGCCGTCGAGGCCACGAAGGCACCCGAGGTGAAGCCGACGAGGCTGCCACCGGACTCCTGCTTGCGCATGACCGCCGAAGCGGCCCGGTAGAGCGTGAAGTGGCCCTTGAGGTGGACGGCCACGACGTCGTCGAACTCTTCCTCGCTCATGTTGAACAACATCCGCTCGCGCACGATGCCGGCGACGCACACGACGCCGTCGATGCTGCCCCAGTTGTCGACGGCGGCGTCGATGATCTGCTGACCGACCTCCATCTTCGAGACGTCGCCGGCGACGGCGACCGCTGTGCCGCCGGCCGCCGTGATCTCGGCAACGACGCCGTCGGCGACCTCGCTGGAAGGGTCACGGCCGTCCAGGGAGACGCCGTAGTCGGCGACGACGACGTTGGCGCCCTCGGCGGCACAGGCGAGGGCGATCCCCCGACCGATGCCGTTGCCCGCGCCGGTGACGGCGATGTTCTTCCCTGTGAGGTGTCCCGACACGATGCTCCTACGGCTCGATCGTTTCTGACGGTGCGTCAGGTCACCCTACCGCCGACGCCACCGCACACGAAGGCCGTGGCCGGATGCGCATAGGGTCGCCCCGTGGCCCTCCCCGACACACCTCCCCTCCGCCCGGACGCCATCCGACTCGACGGCCGGGTGGCCGTTGTGACCGGCGGAGGCGCCGGCATCGGCCGCGGCGTGGCCGATGCGCTGACGGCCTTCGGCGCCCGGGTCGCCGTCTGGGAGCAGGACGCCGACACGGCCGGCAGCGGCATCGAACCGGACGGACTCGGCCTCACGGTCGACGTGCGCGAGGTTGACCAGGTCGAGCGGGCGCTGACCGAAACGACCGCCGAACTCGGCACGCCGACGATCCTCGTCAACAACGCCGGTGGCACCTTCCGGCAACCGTTCCTCGAATCCACCCAGAAGGGCCGGGATGCCGTCTACCGGGCAAACCTCGGTCAGGTCCTGCTCTGCACGCAACTCGTGGCCCGGGCGATGGTCGACGCCGGGCTGGGCGGGAGCATCGTCAACCTCACGTCGATCGAGGCCGACCGGGCCGCTCCCGGCTACGCCGCCTATGCCGCCTCCAAGGCCGGCATTGGCAACTTCACGAGGAGCGCAGCCGTCGAACTGGCGCCCCACGGCATACGGGTCAACGCGGTCGCCCCCGACATCACCGCCACCGAGGGCATCCTCGAGCGGGCGGGCGACGACGCCCCCCGGCGCTGGACCGACCTCGTCCCGCTGGGCCGAGCCGGGACGGTCGCCGAGGTGGCCGGCGTGGTTGCCTTCCTCGCCTCCAACCTGGCCGCCTACGTCACAGGCGAGACCATCCACGTCGACGGCGGCACGGCGGCGGCCGGCGGCTGGTACCGGCACCCCGACACCGGCGAACACGTACTCGGCCCGCGCTGATCCCGGCGGGACCGCCTCAGCGGGCAGGGACGAGCCCCCCGTCGACGGTCAGGCACTGCCCGGTCATGAAGCTCGACGCATCGGACGCCATGTAGAGGACCGCCCCGACCATCTCGTCCGGGGATGCCAGCCGACCCATGAACGTGGCCCTCGCCATGCTCGACAATCCGGCCTCGCCGGTGTTGCGGACCATGTCCGTGTCAACCGGGCCTGGGGCCAGGGCATTGACGCGGATGCTCCGACCGGCCAACTCTGCCGCCATCGACCTCGTGAAGCTGAGCAGGGCCGCCTTGCCGGCGGCATAGAGGGAGCGGCCCGGGCTGGGGAGGAAGGCGCCTGCGGAGACGACGTTGACGACGGCGGCATGTTCGGAGGCCTCGAGGTGCGGTAGGCAGGCCTGGACCAGGAGCACCGGCCCCCGGACGTTCACGGCGAACGACTTCTCGAATCCGGCCACGGTGATCCCGCCCAGCGGTTCGGCCAGGGCGTTGGCGGCGTTGTTCACGACGATGTCGATGCCACCGAACGCCTCGACGGTGGCGGCGGCCAGGCGCTCGGCATCCTCGGACTCGCCGAGGTGGGCGGGGACCGCCAGCGCCTCGCCACCGGCCCCGCGGATGGCAGCGACCACCTCGGCGCAGGCGTCGGCCTTGCGGCTGGCGACGACCACCCGGGCACCCTGGGCGGCGAAGGCCTCGGCGACGGCCCGGCCGATCCCGCGGCTGCCACCGGTCACGATGGCGACCCGGCCGGTCAGGTCGTGCAGGGCGGCGATTCCGGTGCGGTCCATGTGTGCGCTTTCCGGATCAGGGTCGGTGCGGCCGGAGGCGGGTTCAAGCCTCGCCCTCGCCCCGCTGTCCGACGAAGTAGCCCACGCCGAAGTCGGGCGTCGAGAAGGTGACCTCACAACCGTCCGGGAAGTAGAAGAGGTCGCCCTTCGTGCCGACGACGGTCTCACCGGTGCAGTCGGTGATGTGCAATTCGCCGTCGATCACGAGCTTGATCTCGTGGTACGTGTAGGTGTAGGTCATCGACTCGCCGGCCTCGAGGCGGAACAGCCCCGCCGTGATGGCCTTGTCGGGATCCTCCGAGACCACGAAGTCTTCGAGGAAGGCATTGGCGTCGAACTCGTCCATGGCGGGGAGTTCCCGGCCGAGGATCTTTCCCTTGTGCTGCATCGCCGGCATAGCGGTTCTCCCCTGTCGGTGTGTGGTAGCCGGACGGGGCGCGACGCCGCGCCGGAACAACGGCAACCTACAGCCGGACACGAAGCCGGGTGCGACGCGGCCCTAGCCTCCGGGCGTGCCCACCGACCGCAAGATCCTCGTAACCGGCCTGACCGGCCAGATCGGCCACCCCGTGGCCCGGATCCTGGCGCAGGACAACGAGGTGTGGGGGGCCGCACGCTTCTCCGCCGAGGGGAGCCGGGAGCGGGCTGAGTCGATCGGGGTCACTCCGGTCACGGTCGACCTCGAGACCGGCGACTACGACGGCCTGCCCGACGACTTCACCCACGTCGCACACTTCGCCGCATGGATGGGCCCCCGTCCCGACCACGACCGGGCGCTGCGGGCCAACGCCGAGGCAACCGGCCTCCTCATGCAGCACTGCCGGTCGGCCGAGGCGTTCCTCATCGCGTCGACCAACTCGGTGTACCGACCCAACGCCGACCCCTGCCACCGCTATGCCGAGGGCGATCCACTCGGCGATCCGACCTCGCCGTTCAGCCCCACCTATTCGATGTCGAAGAACGCCCAGGAGGCGGTGGCACGCACCATGGCCCGGGCGCTCGGCCTGCGCACCACGATCGCCCGCATCAACGCCAGCTACGGACCCAACGGTGGCCTGCCCGCCTACCACGGTGACTGGGTGGCCGCCGGCCAGCCGGTCCACCTGCGGGCACCCGGCCCGAACGCCTACAGCCCGATCCACGAGGATGACCTGGGCGCCCAGGTGGCACCGCTCCTCGACGCCGCCGCCACGCCAGCCACGATCGTGAACTGGTGCGGAGACGAGGTCGTGACTGCCGAGGAGTGGTGCGCCCTGTTCGGCGAGTGCCTCGGGGTCGAGCCCGAACTCGTCTACAACGAGGTACCCGGCAGCCAGCCCGGCAGCGCCGCCGACCCGGCCCGCCGCCACGAACTCACGGGTCCGTGCACGGTTCCATGGCGCGACGGCATGTCGGCGATGCTCGAAGCGCGCAACACTGGCGCCTGACTATCCCGCAACTAGGTTCATCGGCCATGGAGCCACACAAACTGGAGGCCCTGGCCGACCGGCTCGCCATCGAGGACCTGCTCACGCGCTACGCCCACGCCGTCGACCGCCACGACTGGGACCTCTACCGCAGCGTCTTCACCGACGACGCCCACATCGACTACACGTCGGCCGGGGGCATCGCCGGGACCCTGGACGAAGCGGTGTCGTTTCTCGAGGCCACGATGCCGATTTTCGAGATGACCCAACACCTCGTCGGCAACGTCGACGTGCGGATCGAAGGCGACACGGCGACCGTGTCGGCCATGTTCAACAACCCCATGCGGCTGCCGGACGGCGAGGTCTGGTTCACCGGCGGCTGGTACCACCACGACCTGGTCCGTACGGGCGACGGCTGGCGAAGCCGGAACCTGCGCGAAGAATCCGCCTGGTTCGACCGGGCGCCCTTCTGACCCACTCTCGCTCCTGACCCGTAACCCCCTTCCGAGCCGCACCCGCTACCGGAGCCTCTCACCCTCCCGACTACGTTCCCCGCCATGCCCGGACCCCTCGATGGCATCCGCATCGTCGACTTCTCCGTCGCCCTGACCGGGCCACTGGCCACCGGCATGCTCGTCGACCAGGGTGCCGACTGCATCAAGGTCGAGCAGTCCCCGAACGGCGACCTGGTGCGCTGGCTCGGCACGTCGATCGAAGGCATCTCCTCGATGTTCCAGATCGCCAATCGGGGCAAGCGGTCGGCCACGATCGACCTCCAGCAGGACGAGGGGCGGGCCATCGCCCTCGACCTCGTCGCCGACTCCGACGTAGTCGTCCAGAACTTCCGTCCGGGGGTGGCCGAGCGCCTCGGAATCGCCTACGCGGACGTTGCCGCCGTCGCACCCGACGTCGTCTACGCCGACATCACGGGCTTCGGCCCGACCGGTCCAGCCAGTAGCCGGCGCGTCTACGACACCGCCATCCAGGCTGCATCCGGCCTGGTCGCAAGCCAGACAGGAATCAACGACGACCAGCCGAGGCTTCTGAGGCAGTTGATCGCCGACAAGGTCACCGCCTACACGGCCTGCCAAGCGATCACCGCCGCCCTCTTCGCCCGTGAGCGCGGCCAGGGCGGGCAGCACCTCGAACTCTCGATGCTGGACGCCTGCATCGCCTTCCTGTTCGTGGACGCCGCCGACCACGAGATCGTGCTCGACGGCGACCACTCAGGCCCCCAGTGCGTCGCCGCCAACAACACGCCGCTCGAACTGGCCGATGGGTTCGCCACGATCGCGGTGCCGGGTGACCTGGAGTTCCACGGCGTGGCGGCCGCCTTCGGCGTGGACACCTCCGACCCCGACCTGGCCACGCTCCATGACCGCGTGCGCCACCCGGAAAAGGCACGTGCGGTCCACAGGGCGGTCAGGGAGGCCTCCCCGACCACGACGATCGCCGAGGCGGAGGTCGCCCTCGCCGCCCAAGGCGTGCCGTTCGGCATCGTGCGCGCCGTCGACGAGATCGTGACCGATCCGCAGGTACTGGCCAACGAACTGTTCGAGGAACACACGCACCCCGCTGCGGGTCGCATCCGACAGCATCGTCCGCCTACGCGATTTCACGGCACGCCGGCCGGACTCCGGGAACGTTCGGCGCCGACCATCGGCCAACACACCGACGAGGTTGTGGCCGGGACGGGGCGCGGCGACCGACTCGACGAACTCCGTTCTGCGGGGGTGATCGGGTGAACGACGAGACCGGGACCCGGGAGGAGCGCCGCTACGACGCCTGGGCGCTCCGTCACGCCGAGCACGGGACCACCGAGTTGATCCCGGCGGCGACGGTGCTGGTCCTGCGGGACAGCGCCGACGGCCTCGAGGTCCTGATGCTGCGCAAGAACTCGAAGATCGCCTTCGGGGGCATGTGGGTGTTCCCGGGGGGACGCATCGACGAAGAGGACGCCATCCACGGCGACGACGACCAGTCCGACGAGTTGGCGACGGCTGCCCGGGCAGTCGTGCGCGAGGCGGCCGAGGAGGCCCACATCGCCGTCGACCCCGACGCCCTCGTCTGGTTCTCACACTGGGTGCCCCCACCCAATAGCGCGCACAGGCGCTTCTCGACGTTCTTCTTCGCCACCCGGGCGGCCCCGGGCCCAGACGGGGTCGTGGAGATCGACGACGGTGAGATCGTGGACCACGCCTGGATGACCCCTGCCGGGGCCATGGACCGACGAGACGCCGGCGAGATCGAGTTGGCGCCACCCACCTGGGTGAGCCTGCACCTGCTGTCGGGATGGACCACGGTCGAAACGGCGCTCGAGGCGCTGGCCGACATGGACCCTGAGTTCTACGAGACGCACATCGGCCGATCCGAGGGCAGCGCCGTGGCGATGTGGTCGGGTGACGCCGGCTACGAGACCGGCGACCCGTCACAGGACGGCCCCCGCCACCGGCTCACCATGCGCGACGGCCGCTACGCCTTCGAGCGCACCGGCTGTTGAGTCGCACGGCCCTACCATCTCCCGAATGAGCCACGACATCCTGCTCGGCCTGACCGCCGCCGAGGTCGCCCAGCGGATCGCCGACGGGCAGGTCAACGACGTGCCGGACGCCCCGGTCCGCACCACCCGACAGATCCTGCGAGCCAACGTGATGACCCCGGTCAACGCCATCATGAGCACGCTGCTGGTGCTGATCCTCGTGGCCGGGCACCCCAGCGATGCCCTCTTCGCCGGAGTCATCCTCTCGAACAGCGTAATCGGGGTGGTCCAGGAGCTGCGGGCCCGCCGGACGCTGGCTGCCCTGGCCGTGCTCTCGGCGCCGAAGGCCCGGGTCGTCCGCGATGGCACCACGACGGAGATCGGGGTGTCGGAGGTCGTGGCCGACGACCTCCTCGACCTCTCCCCGGGCAACCAGGTCGTGGTGGACGGCGAGGTCGTCGCCGCCCACGGCCTGACCGTGGACGAGTCCCTCCTGACCGGCGAGGCGGACGCCGTCGACAAGGCGGTCGGCGACGAGGTGTTGTCCGGCAGCTTCGTATCGTCGGGCTCCGGCCACATGCGGGCGACCCGGATCGGCGCCGAGGCCTACGCAGCCGCCCTGGCCGACGAAGCCCGCCGCTTCACCCTCGCCAGGAGCGAGCTCCGGATCGGCGTGAACCTCGTCCTGCGTTGGCTCACCGTCATCATCCCGCCGGCCTCGCTACTGCTGCTCGCCCGGCTCCTCGTCGAGGAGGACCTCTGGCAGGAGGCACTGCGCGGCACGGTCGCGGCTGCAGTGGCGATGGTCCCCGACGGCCTGGTGCTGCTGACCAGCCTGTCGTTCATCGTCGGCGTGGTCGCCCTGGCCCGACGGCAGGCGCTGACCAAGGAATTGGCGTCGGTCGAGTTGCTGGCCCGGGTCGACGTCCTGTGCCTCGACAAGACCGGAACCATCACCACCGGCGAGATCTCGTTCGCCGGACTCGAGCCGTTGGGCGGTTCCTCCGAACAGGATGCCGCTTCGGCACTGGGTGCCATGGCCGCCGCCGAGCCCAGCCCCAATCCGACGCTGGTCGCCATCGCCGCCACCCACGGCGACCCGGGATGGCGGGTTGACGATGCACTCCCCTTCTCGTCGGCCCGCAAGTGGGCGTCCGCCACCTTCGAGGGGCATGGCCTCCACCACCTCGGCGCCCCCGACATCCTCCTGCCCGACGACGAGATCAGCGCCCGCGTCACCGTCCACGCCGGGGAGGGGCGGAGGGTCCTGGCGCTCACGCGCAGCGACGCCGTCGGGGACTCCGACCCCGGGTCGCTCCCCGCCGAGAGGCACCCGGTCGCCCTCGTCCTGCTCGAAGACACCGTCAAGCCCGACGTCCGCGAGATCCTCGGCTACTTCGTCGAACAGGGCCTCGAACTCAAGGTCATCTCGGGCGACCATCCTACGACCGTGGCGGCCGTGGCGAGGCGGGCCGGCGTACCCGACGCCGAGGCCGGCGTCGACGCCCGGACCCTTCCCGACGACCCGGACGACCTCGCCGACGCGGTCGACGGGCAGGCGGTGTTCGGTCGCGTCACCCCCCACCAGAAGCGGGCGATGGTCAAGGCCCTGCAGTCGCGGGGGCACACGGTCGCCATGACCGGCGACGGCGTCAATGACGTGCTCGCCCTCAAGGACGCCGACATGGGGATCGCCATGGGTTCCGGCAGCGAGGCCACCCGGGCCGTCGCCCAACTGGTGCTCCTCGACGACCGCTTCGGCACCCTGCCCCGGGTGCTCGACGAGGGGCGTCGGGTCATCAACAACATCGAGCGGGTTGCCAACCTGTTCATCACCAAGGCCGCCTACGCCGTGCTGCTCACCGCCCTCGTCGGCCTGCTCGGAGCGCCCTTCCCGTTCCTCCCCAAGCAGCTCACCCTGATCGGCACGATCTCGATCGGGGTACCGGGGTTCTTCCTCGCCCTCGCCCCCGACACCTCGCTGGTCCGGCCGGGGTTCCTGCGTCGGGTCCTGCGATTCTCGTTGCCGGCCGGGGTGGTGGCAGCCATCACCACCTTCGCCTGCTACGAGTCCGTCCGTGCCGGTGAGGCCACCCTCGCAGAGGCCCGGACCACCGCCACGATGACCCTGTTGGCGCTCGGCCTCGTCATCCTCCTGTCGATCAGCCGGCCACTCCGGCGATGGAAGCTGGGCCTGGCACTGGCCATGGGCTGCTCGTACGTGCTCGTCATGGTGCTCGAGTCCGGCCGCGACTTCTTCGAACTCGACTCGCCTCCGACCGCTGCGTGGGTCATCTCAGCGGTCTGCGTGGCGGTCGGTGGCATCGCGATCGCCATGGCGCCCCGGTTGACCGACCGCAGCGTCCGCTAGCGTTCCGGCCGACGAGCGGCTACGAGCGGCTACGAGGGAGCACAGATGTCGGACACCGGTCAGGGGCTCTTCGCCACCGCACTGGCGCAGTTCGATCGCGGAGCCGAACTGGTGGGCATGTCGGCCGACCTGCGGTCGATCATCTCACAGCCCAAGAACGAGATCATCGTCAACTTCCCCGTCCGCATGACCGACGGGAGCGTTCAGGTCTTTCGCGGCTACCGCATCCAACACAGCAACCTGCTGGGTCCCTACAAGGGTGGAGTCCGGTTCCACCCGGCGGTCAACCTCGACGAGGTCAAGGCCCTCGCCTCCTGGATGACCTGGAAGTCGGCCCTCTGCGACATCCCGTTCGGTGGGGCCAAGGGCGGCATCGCCTTCAGTCCCCGCGACCACGACGAAGACGAACTCGAGCGCATCGTCCGCCGGTTCACCCACAGTCTCGGTGCCAACATCGGTCCCGACCACGACATCCCCGCCCCGGACCTCGGCTCGAACGCCCAGTCGATGGTCTGGATGATGGACACCTACGCCAACTCGACAGGCGCCACCGAACGCCAGAACGTGAAGAGGGTCGTCACCGGCAAAACGCTCGAGACCGGTGGCAGCCCCGGCCGGGAGAAGGCCACCGGCCAGGGCGTGGTCTTCTGCCTGCAGCACTGGGCCGACGAGGTGGGGTTCGACCTGTCGAGTGCCACGGTCGCCATCCAGGGTTGGGGAAACGTCGGCAGCGCCACCGGACGAATCCTCCAGGTCCACGGGGCGACGGTGACCGCCGTTGCCGACCACCAGGGCGCCATCGCCGACGAGGACGGGATCGATGCCTTCGAGCTCACCGACTGGGTGAGCGAGCGGGGCACCGTAAAGGGCTTTCCCCACGCCGGCTGGATCGACGACGACGACTTCTGGGCTTCGGACGTTGACATCTTCGTCCCGGCGGCCATCGAGAACCAGGTGCATGCCGAGAACGCCCCCAGGATCCAGGCCAAGGTCATCGTCGAGGCTGCCAACGGGCCGACGACCCTCGAGGCCGAGGAGATGCTCACCGCCCGTGGGGTCGAGATCCTCCCCGACATCCTGGTGAACGCAGGTGGCGTCATCGTGTCGTACTTCGAGTGGGTGCAGAACCGCTCGGCGCAGCGTTGGTCGCTCGACGACGTCGACTACAAGTTGCGGGAGGTGCTCTGGCGGGTCTGCGACGCGGTCGTCGAGGCGCGTAGGGACTACGAGGTGGATTCCCGTCGAGATGCCGCCTACGCCGTGGCCCTCAGCCGCCTCCAGACCGTGTACCGGCAGCGCGGCATCTTCCCCTGATCCGATCCCGGGAGGTCGTCCGGGCGTTGCTACGGTCGGCCGCATGGGCACCCGGACGCTGCTGTGTGGCGTCGGCAGCCTGTCCGACGACCTGGTCGCCCGGCTCCGTGCACGCGGCCACCTTGTCGAGGCCGTCGACCCCTCGTTGCTGGTCGCCCGAACCGATGCCGCGAGTGCCGTCAATGCCGCCGCCGGTTCGCTCGGGGCCGTCGACCTCGTAGTCCACGTGCTGGCAGGCCCCGACGGGCCTACCCCCCTCGTCGACCTCTCGACCGATGCCTGGGTGGACTCCTGCGAGGACCCGATGGTGGGCGCACTCCACCTGCTCCAGGCCTGTCGGTCCCATCTCGGCGCCGGCAGCCGGGTCGTCCACGTGGTGCCCACCTCCGCGATGGGGGGAGCGCCGGGGTTCGCCGCCACCTCAACGGCCGCCGAGGGATTCCGGGCCCTGAACAAGAGCGTCGCCCGCCAGTGGGGTGCCGACGGGATCACGACCGCCGTGGTCGCCGTGGCCCCAGAATTGATCCTCGGCCCAGCGGCGAGTTCGGCGGGTGGCGCCCTCACCGGTCCGGCGCTCGGGCGCACCGGAGGGGCCGACGACCTGGCGGGGATCGTCGACGCGTTGGCCTCACCCGAGGCTGTCTTCACGACCGGGTCGACGATCGTCGCCGACGGCGGCACCTGGATGGCGCCGTGAGCACGGACCGTGGAGTCGGGCTGCTCGAGGGCCGGGTTGCGTTGATCACGGGCGGCGCCGCCGGCATCGGCCTCGGAATCGCCACGGCGATGGCGAGAGAGGGTGCTGCGGTGGTGCTCGCCGCCCGACGGATCGAGAACGGCGAGCCGGCCGCCGAGGCACTCCGGGACGCCGGGCACCGGGCACTCTGCGTGCGCTGCGACGTCACCAGCCGAATCGACCTGGAATCCGCCGTCGCCGCCACGATCGACGGTTTTGACCGCCTGGACTGCTTCGTCCACAACGCCGTCGGCGGCAGTGCCACCCCGGGCCCGCTCGAAGAGGTCGATGACGGCTGGCTCGGCCTGCTGGCGACGACGGTGCGGGCCTCGTTCGACGCCGCCCAAGTGGCGCACCCACACCTCGCCGCCGCCGGGGGCTCGTTCCTCCTCCTGACCTCGGCGGCGGGCATGGAGGGCAGCGCCAACCTGCCCGTCTACGCCATGGTCAAGGCCTCACAGCGGGCGCTGGCGAAGAGCCTTTCGAGGGAGTGGGGGCCGGACGGGATCCGGGTGAACTGCATCGCCCCGGTCGCCCGCACTCCGGCCATGGAACGTGCGTACCTGGCCAACCCGGAACTCGAGGAGCGGCTTGTGGGTCGGACGCCGCTTCGGAGGATCGGCGAGCCGACGGAAGACGTCGGGCCGGTGGCGGTGTTCCTCGCCAGCAACCTGGCCAGGTTCGTGACCGGGCAGACGGTCGTGGTGGACGGCGGCGGGTTCCTCGGGCTCTGACCGGGAGTCCGGGGAGAGCGTCAGATCGCTCGTGCGAGTGCGGCGGCGGCCCGCTGGGCAGCCACCTGGCGACGGCCGATGATCGGCGTGGTCGGTGCGAAGCCGGCAGTGGCCCGCTCGGACTCGGATTCGCCACCCCAGTAGCCCAGCTCACGGTTCTGGCGGGCATAGTCCTTGCAGGGACCGGCGACCGGGCAGGCTTTGCACAACTCGTCAGCCTTGGCCTCCCGGCGGACACGTGCCTCGGGGCGTTCTGCGAAGGGGGCGAAGAACAGGTCGCTCTCACCACGGCAGGCGGCTTCGTCCACCCAGATCATGCGGTCGTCGGCCAGCAGGTACTCCGCCGCCATGGTCAGGCCATCAATGCGGGTCGCCAAGTCGGTCATCGTGAGATCTCCTCGTCTGCTTCGATGGAGGCGGTTCCTCTGCCGTCCCCCTCATGCACTGCACGTGAACGTATGCCCTTCCATGGCGCCGGTACAGGGATTGACGATGATTGTTAGAGAACCTATCTATCGCTTCTAGCGATTGTCAACCGAGTGTCACATGCCTCGCCACGATTACTGTCCGGTAGTAACTACGCGATCGCGGACCGTGGCAACGATCGGGCACGGTGGGGTGCCATGCTCTCCCCGATGAGCACACCCGATCCGGCCGTCGACCCGGGCCCCTACTTCGACGACCTCACGGTGGGGCAGGTGCTCGAACCTGCTCCCGCCGTCACGATCGATGAGGGCGAGGCCGCCGTCTACCAGGCCATCTGCGGCGACCCCCTCGCCACGGCCCTGAGCGCGCCCCTGTCGGAGGCCGTGACGGGGATGCCTGGACGCCTGGCCAACCCGGCGCTCGTCATGCACATCTCGATCGGGCAGAGCACCGTCGCCACCCAGCGCGTCATCGCCAACCTCTTCTACCGGGGCGTAGTCCTGGGCGAAGCCATTCGACTCGGCGAAACGCTGTACACCACAGTCGAGATCCGCGGCCTGCGCGAGACCACCCGCCGCGACGACCGGCCACCCCGGGGACTCGCCCTTCTCGGCATCCGCACGGTCCGAGTCGACGACGGCGCCCCCGTCGTCGACTACGAGCGCTGCGCCATGTTGCGGTTCCGCGACGAGGCCGCCGAAACCGGTCACGCCGACGACCTGGGCAGCTCCGATCCCGACATCGACCTGACCGCATGGGCCGACCGAGTGCCTGTGGGCTGGGACCCCTCTCCACTGGCCGACGTCGCCGACATGGACTGGGACGTCGGCGAGACCCGGGTCGACCTGCTGCGCGACACCGTCACGGCCGCGCCAGAATTGGCCAGGCTCAGCCAGAACCTGGCGCCCGTACACCGCGACGCCGCAGCCAACGAGGGTGGTCGACGGCTCGTCTACGGAGGCCACACCATTGGACTGGCCCAGGCGTCACTGGTGCGCCGGATGCCGGGCACCGCCACGGTGCTGGGCTGGCAGTCCTGCGACCACCCCGGGCCGGTCTTCGAGGGGGATGTGCTGTCGTGTCGCCACTCGCTGCTCGAGGAGCAGGAGGCAGTCGGTGGGCGCCTGCGGGCCGTACTCACCGAGGTGACGGCTGAGAGGGACGGCACCGACGCCGGGCCCGTCCTCGACTGGCGGCTCGTGACGTGGGGCGCCTGACCCGCTAGTCAGCGGTCGCCACGACGCCGCGGTCGACGAGCGAGCCGATCTCGGACTCGCCCAAGCCAAGGTCATCGGCGAGCACCTGCTCGGTGTGCTGACCGAGTCTCGGCGCCGTCGCCGCACCCCGCCCCTCGACGCCGGCGAACGTCAGCGGCGATCCGGACACCAGGTGACGGCCCACGCCTGGCTGGTCGAGGTCCTTGAACAGCGGGTTGGCCGTCGAGCACCGGGGGTCCTCGTCGACGAGTTCGAGGAACGTTTGATAAAGACCCCAGCACACACCCTCGGCGTCAAGACCGGAGGCAACCTCGTCAAGCGTGCGTGCGGCGAACCACGGCTCGAACAGGCCGCCGAGCCGGTCGCGGGCTAGATAGCGCTCTCCCTCGTCGGCGAAGTCGATGTCCAACTCGTCGGCCAACGCCTCCACGGCATCGGTCGTGCCCGTGGCCGCCTGGAGGCCCCGCCACTGCTTCGGGCTGATCGCCACGACCATGACCCGGCGGCCGTCCCCTGTCGGGAAGTCTGAGCCGTAGGCACCGTAGAGGTCGTTGCCGATGGCCTCCCGCTGCGTGCCCAACAACTGGGCCTCGGCCAGGGAGCCGAGCATGGAGACCGTCGCCAGCGCCACATCGGCCAGGGCGAGGGTCACGAGGTCGCCGACTCCCTCGAGGATTCGTCGCCGGTCGGCGGCGAGGAGGCCGACGGCGGCCATCTGCCCGCACATCAGGTCCCATGCCGGCACCACGTTGTTGACGGGCCGGGGATCGTCACCGTGGCCCGTGGCCGACGGGTAGCCCACGGCGCAGTTGACCGTGTAGTCGACGGCGGTGGTGCCGTCGTGGTTGCCGGTGATGGCGACCATGACGAGGTCGTCCCGACGCCGGCGGAGCGCCTCGTATGACAGCCAACCGACGGCCGGGAAGTTGGTGAGGAAGTTGCCGGCCCGTCCGACCAACTCGGCGACCAGGTCCTGTGCCTCGGGGTCCCCGAGGTCGACGACCAGCGAGCGCTTGCCTTTGTTGAGGCCGTTCCAGTAGAGGCTGGCGCCGTCGGGGGTGAGCGGCCAGCGCCGGTGGTCGATGCCGCCGCCGATGCGGTCGAAGCGGATGACATCGGCCCCCAGTTGGGCCAGCGTCATGCCACCCGACGGTGCGGCGACGAAGGCGGAGCCCTCGACGACCGTCAGGCCCTCGAGCGGAAGCGACACGCGCCCTAATTCAACGCGGTGATATCGGCCAGCAGGTCGGCGGCGTGCTCGTCGAGCGCCGTCGAGGCGTTGAGGTCATAGGCCCTGGCGATGGTGCCGTCGGGGGCGATCAGGTAGGAGATACGCAGCGGGAAGGCGGCAAGTCCCCCGTCGGCCGGCCGTAGCACCTCGTAGGCCTCGCCCATCGTCCGGTCCGGGTCGGCCAGCAGGGTGTACGGGAACTGCTCGCTCTCGGCGAAGGCCTTCTGCTCCTCGACGGTGTCGAAGCTGACGCCGACGATCACGGCGCCAGCGGCGGTGAACTCGGGGGCTCGATCACGGAGCCCCCCTCCTTCGATCGTTCAACCGGGGGTGCTGGCCTTTGGGTACCACCACAGGGCCACCCACTTCCCGGCCAGGTCGTCGAGGGTGACGGTGTTGCCGTCCTGGTCGGGCGCCGAAAACGCCGGCGCCGCTGCTCCTGCTTCAAGCATCGCTGTCCCTTCAGGTCCAAAGTTGGATTGCCGACGACCCTAGTTGGCGGCCGCAAGGACGGCCCGATCAGCCGTCGAGGGCCTCGACCATCACCGAGTCGACGGACACGGCGTCGTCGCCACCTTCTCCGTACGGATCGTCCCCATCCGGTTCATAACCGTCGCCTTCGAACGCCCCGTCGAGTACCGACATGGCCTCTTCGAAGGCGTCGAAGACTCCGTTGTCGCCCACACCGCAGACGAGGAAGAAGTTGTCGATCGCATACTCGGCTTCGCCGGGATCCTCGAACCCGTACTCCAACCCCAGGGTTTCGAGGATTGCCAGTTCGGGCAGGGCGGAGAGAAAGTCGTCCTTGCCGTCAAAGGCGTCGGCTATCCCAGCGGCCGCCGCGGACAGGTAGGCGGCGTTCGATTGGAGTACGTCAGGGAGTTCGCCGGCCAGCCAAACCGCGTAGTCGCCACCGGCACGCATGGTGTCGGCAAGGTCGGTAGGCGTGGCCGGTCGCCGGTCCATGCCAGCGAGCGCCGTGGCGACACGTTCCTCGTTCGCCGCACACAGGCCCTCTGAGGCGGTCGGGCCGTCGTAATCGTCGGGCATCGGGTCCTCCTCGAGGATCCCGACCTCGCCGTACTCGGGCTCGAGGTCAGCGCAGGCGGCATAGGCGTCGTCGTTGCGGTCCTGGAACTCCTCGGTCCACTCCTCGTTCCACCATCCGGAGCCACCCATCTCGGTGTCCATGCACGCCTCGTGGGCGGCCCAGGCCTCGGTCGAGGCGATCTGCTCCTCGATCCACGACCTCTGGTCGTCGGGGGCCAGTTCGACACACGACTTCATGCCTTCGAGGTACGCCGACTGGGACCGTTCGTCGTCGGAACCGGTGGCTTCGTCCATGCACTCTTCGTACGGGAGCATCGCCTCCATGACGACCAACATCTCTTCCATCCCGGCGCGCTGGTCCTCGGGTGCGAGCGACACGCACTCGCTCATTCCCCGGGCGTAGGCGGCCTGAGAGAAGTCGTCTTCGAAGCTGACGTGGCCCTCCATGCATTCCTCGTACGGGAGCATCGCCTCCATCGACTCGAGATCACGCAGCATTTCGGCCTGCGCGTCCTCGGGCAACAATGGCAGGCAGTCGCGCATGGCCTTGGTGTACGCCACCGACGACCACGAGTCCTGCGGCATCGCATCCTCGAAGCACTCCTCGTAGGGGCCCCACTCCTCGTCGTACCACCCGCCCCGGTCGCCGTCGTCCCAATCGCCGTCACCCGCACAGGCTCCGAAGGCGAAGCCGCCACCGTCCAAGATGGCGTCGGCGGGGTCGCCGCAGCCGGAAGCCAACTTCTCGTCGTCGGAACCCGGATCGGAGTAGTCCCAGAGCACATCGCAACTCCACGAGTCGCCAGACGCGCAGTCCTCAGCCAACGCGGACGGGTCGATCGCGGGCATGGCGGACTCGGTGCCTACCGCACCGGAACTCGAGTTCGGCGTGTAGCCGTCATTCGATTCCATCGCCAGGTCCATCCCACCCTTGGCCATGTCGTCGTCACCCATCATCTCCATGGGGGCACCGAGGATCTCGTCCACCGCCGCGGGGGCGAGGAGGACGTCGGCGACGTCGAGGCCGTCGAAGGCACCCGAGAGCGCTGCGTCGAGCACCACAGCCATGTACTCGACCACGGTCTCGACAGGGCTGAGGTACCACAAACCGTCAATCCTGCGCATCACGACGAACAGGCCGTCGACGCCCATGCCCGGCATGGCGTCCTCGAGGCAGCCGTTGTGCAGGCCCGTCGAACGGTCGGGGCCACCTTCGCCCTGCAGGTCGGCCAGGTAGTCGAACGCCGCACAGGTGCCGCGGATTGTCAAAGTGGCATCGGCGGACGCAGAACCCGAACCCTCAGGCAGGGTCAGCGACCCGAGCACATGAAGTACGACATCGGACACCACGACCTTGGTGCGTTCTTCGTCGAGCACCTCCTCGGTGGTGCCGATCTCGAGCGTGATGTCGAGTGCCGGCCCCATCTCGGCGACGAGGTCCTCGACCATGTCAGCCATCTCGTCGGTTTCCATCTCCATCCCGTCGGGCACCGACTCGTTGACCTCGTCGAACAGGCCCTGGAACATGGGGAGGTGGTCGAGGAACACGGCCATCTCGTCGGGTGCGACCGGTATCACCCCCTGGAGGGGATCCGCCAGGTCGATCGAGGGCAAGAGCACCCCGGTCCGGATCTGGGCCAGCGCGGCATCGACCTGGGCATCGAAGTCGAAGCCGTTGACCTGGTCGACCACCTGCTGGAGCACCCCGGAGGCGCTGTCGGTGCCCGTCGGCAGGCCAACCGTGGAGCCCTCGTAGTCGACCGGAGGCAGGTCGAGGAGCGTCCGCACGTATTCGAAGGAGGTGTAGAGCGGGCTCACGAACCAGCGGCCCCGCTCACGGACCACCATCACGAAGAGTTCTGATGGAAGCCTGACGTCGAGGAAGTCGCCCGACTCGTAGGCGGCCGCCTCCTCGGCCAGTACCTCGTTGATCTCACCGAGCGTGATCGACTCATCGACGGCCTCGGCACCCTCGCGGAGGTTGGCGTCCATAGCCGACGGATCGACCGTGACCCCGAGGCTGCCGTCGACGAGGTACACCTTGTGGACCCGTTCGTGGAGTGCGTCGACCCGGATGTCGAGGTCGGCAACCTGGAGGTCGATTCCTGCAAGGGGGTCGCCGCCGGCCAGCGCCCCCTCCTTCTGCGCCAACTCGATCACCCGCTTGTAGAGGTCGATGGCATGGCCGACCTCGGACGGCGGAAGCATGGCTGCAGCACCCACCACGTCCTCAGCGGCCAGCGCCACGGCGAGGCCGTTGACAGCCTCCTCGGGAGAAGCCGCACCGATCACCGAGCCCTCGGAGGCGGAGCGCAGGCTCAGGACGACGGCGACGACGACGACGACCGCCACCAGCGCCCCCAGAAGTGTCCAGCGCTTCGAAACAGGGGTCCGGTTCGCTTCACCTACGTGGTCGGTTACCTCTGTCGTATCCATGCAGCGATGGTACCGCCGGCCAACGACAGAGTGCCGGCAAGTCCGGCCAGCCAGAGCCCCGTCCCAATGTGCGTGGCGTCGGCGACATTCGCCGCCACGGCGACCACGACGGCGACCAGCAGGACGACCCCGCCGAGCAGGCCGTGGGACGGTCGCGCCCGCGGCGGTCCGGGCCAGGTCAGGAGCAGCACCGAGGCAGCTCCGGCCAGTGGAACCAGGTACCAGGCGATCCCCACCCACCCGGGTGGCCCGCCGCCCAGGTCGTCGCCCACGACCACCCAGAGTTCGGCCATCCGGAACCCGGTGACCGACGAGCCGACGACCTCGACCCAGGTGGCCCATCCGCTCAGGATCGTGCCGACGGCCCCGAGCGCCACCAGGCCGGTGGACAGGCGACCTGCAGCAGCAGGACCGGTGCTGGTCATGCCAGCCAGGAGACCGCCTGGACCTCGCTATAGGCCTCGAGGCCCCAGACTCCGCGGTCGCGGCCGATGCCCGACATCTTGAAGCCGCCGAACGGGGCCTCGTTGTGGGGTTGGATGCTGTTGAGCGCCACGTTTCCGGACTGCAGGCGCCTGGCGATGCTGTGGGCACGTGCGGTGTCGCCGGCGTAGACGTAGCTGAACAGCCCGTAGTCGGAGTCGTTGGCGATCGACACGGCCTCGTCGTCTCCGTCGTGCGGGAGCACCACGACGACCGGGCCGAAGGCCTCCTCTCGCACGCAGTGCATGTCGGCGGTGCAGTCGGCCAAGAGGGTCGGTGCCACGTAGTAGCCGGGCAGGTCGGGGCGCTCGCCGCCGGCAACCAGCGTGGCCCCGGCGTCGACGCCGCCACGGATGAACGCCTCGACGCTGTCTCGCTGGCGTTCGCTGATGAGCGGACCGACCAGGGTGTCGTCGTCGAGCGGGTCGCCCACCTTGAGCATTCCGGACACGGCCTCGAGGGTCGACACGAGTTGGTCGTAGAGGCTGCGGTGGCAGATGACCCGGGTGGGCGCCGTGCAGATCTGGCCGCTGTGGAAGCCCCACACGCTGGCGATGGCCTGCACGGCGGTGTTCACATCGGCGTCGTCGGTCATGACGAGGGCGCCCTTGCCGCCGAGTTCCATGAGCACCCGTGTCATGGTGGCGGCGCCATTGGCATAGATGGCCGCACCGATGGCCGACGAGCCCGTGAAACTGACCATGTTGACGCCCGGCGAGGCGACCAGGGCCGCCGGAACTTCAGGTCCCGACGAGGTCAGGACGTTGACCACGCCCGGCGGGAAGCCGGCGTCGGTGATGGCCTCACCGAGGCGCAGGATGCCGAGCGGGTCCTGGGGCGCCGGCTTGATGATGCAGGTGTTGCCCATCGTCAGAGCCGGAGCGATCTTGCCGGCAACGTTCACGAGCGGGAAGTTGTAGGGGGTGATGCAGGCGACCACCCCGACCGGCTGGCGGTGTACGACGGCTCCGACGAGGCCGGCCGGGCCGAGTGCGGATGCCCCGGCCGGCATGGGCTTTTCGGCAACGTCGAGGTCGCGGGGCCTCGCGTAGTAGCGGAACCGGTCGACGAAGGTGCCGCCCAACTGCAGGGTCTGAGCGATCTTCATGGTCGCACCGGTCTCCGCCTGTACGAGGGACGCCCAGTCGCCAGAGCGCTCGGCCAGGATGTCGGAAAGGCGGCCCAGCAGGGCGCACCGGTCCGCCATGGGCGTGCTGCGCCAGCCCGGGAGCGCATGGTTGGCGGCGGCTATTGCCGCCTCGGCGTCGGCGACGGTGGCCTCGGGGGCGTGGCCGACGACGGAGGTGGTGCCGGGATCGACGACCTCGTAGG
>Ga0066372_10000019_pt1 | contig 46448 bp, 52 predicted proteins | sample Knorr_S15_td_250_FD_77011 | JGI IMG/M metagenome (GOLD analysis project Ga0066372, IMG submission 77011) | Marine microbial communities from Southern Atlantic Ocean transect - Knorr_S15_td_250_ad_251m_LV_A | ecosystem: Environmental > Aquatic > Marine > Oceanic | place: Southern Atlantic ocean... | reverse complement strand
TGAAGCGGTTGCCGACGACACCGAGGCTGCCGCCGATGAAGCGGTTGCCGACGACACCGAGGCTGCCGCCGATGAAGCGGTTGCCGACGACACCGAGGAGGGCTAACCATGGCCACTAAAGAACAGATCCTGGACGCCATCGCCGAGATGAGCGTTCTGGAATTGAGTGAACTGCTGAAGGACTTCGAGGAGAAGTTTGGCGTGACGGCAGCGGCCCCGGTAGCTGCGGTTGCCGCAGCACCTGCCGGCGGAGCCGACGTGGATGCCGAGGAGGAGAAGGATTTCTTCGACGTGGTCCTGAGCGACGTCGGCGACAAGAAGATCCAGGTCATCAAGGAGGTTCGTTCGCTGACGAACCTCGGGCTCAAGGACGCCAAGGACCTGGTGGACAATGCCCCGAAGCCCGTCCTGGAGGGCGCCTCGAAGGAAGACGCCGAGCGGGCCAAGGCGGCCCTCGAGGCCGCCGGCGCCACCGTCGAACTGGCGTAGTCCCCTGCCGGCCTGCGTCGGCCGATCAACGAGTATGGGAAGGCCCCGGGTCCGCCCGGGGCTTCCTCCGTCCGGGATCAGGGATGGCAGGGATCGTGTCTCCCGGTCGGGTCCCGAACCGCGAAACCCGGCATGCTTGACCAGAGGGCGCGCTTTCCCTACGATGCTTGCGCAGATCGCCATCGGGCGGCCTGGCTTCCCCTGCATTGGGGGTTGCCTTGGCCTGCGCGCTGGTCTAGGATTGCTTGTTGCCGTGTTCGCGCCTGCTCATTGTTTCGTTTTCGTGACGGTGGATTTGCGTGATTCCGCGTTGTCCTTGTCCGCTCGCCCTGGCCAGGAGTTTTAGGTGTCTGTTCGCCCCCTCGTCCGGGAACGATATTCGTTCGGAAATCTGTCGGAGGTCCTCGAGATCCCCGACCTGATCGCCATCCAGTGCAAGTCTTTCCGCTGGTTCGTCGACACCGGTCTCGCTGACATCTTCCGTGATATCAGCCCGATCACCGACTTCAGCGAGACGCTCTCGCTGGACCTCGAGTTCGATCCCGACGACGAGGACCTGCGCCCGCCGCCCAAGTTCTCGGTGGACGAGTGCAAGGAGCGGGACATGACCTACTCCGCTCCCATCTTCGTCCGGGCCAGCTTTAACAACAGAAACACGGGTGAGATCAAGGAGCAGGTCGTCTTCATGGGGGACTTTCCCATGATGACGGAAAAGGGCACCTTCGTGATCAACGGCACCGAGCGTGTCGTCGTCTCACAGTTGGTCCGCTCACCCGGCGTGATCTTCCAGCCGGGGGAACGCTTCCGCCTCCGCAACATGGCGAAGCACCAGCTCGTCACCGGCACCATCCACCCGTACCGCGGTGAGTGGATCGAGTTCGACGTCGAGCAGAAGCCCGGCAAGGACGTCACCGCCGGCACCAAGATCGCCCGGAAGCGCCGCCTTCCGATCTTCACCCTGCTGCGCGCCCTCGGCTATGACGAGGTCAACGAGCCCGGTTTCCTTCAGAAGTTCGTCAACCACTTCGACTTCCTCGAAGGCCAGTGGGAGAAGGTGCGTCTGCCCGAGGGCTGGGAAGAAGAGATCGAGTTCGGGGACCGCCAGCCTCCACAGGAAGAAGCGCTGCTGGAGATCTACAAGCGCGTCCGCCCCGGCGAGCCCCCGTCCGTCGAGGCCGCCCGCGCCTACCTGCGCAACGCCTTCTTCGAGTCGCGTCGCTACGACCTGTCCCGGGTCGGCCGCTACAAGCTGAACCGCAAGCTCCGCTCCGAGATCGAGCGCTGCGAGGAGCTCTTCGGGATCGAGCTCGAGAAGCCCGATCTCGATCAGCGGGTCCTCACCCGCTCCGAAGTGCTGGCCACCTGTACGTACCTGCTGAGCCTCGCCATGTACGAGCCTGGCTACCGCCTCGACGACCAGGACCACTTCGCCAACCGGCGCATCCGCTCGGTCGGCGAGCTCATCCAGAACCAGGTGCGCATCGGCCTCACCCGCATGGAGCGCGTCGTCCGCGAGCGCATGACCACCCAGGACGTCGAGTCGATCACGCCGATGACGCTCCTCAACATCCGCCCGGTGGTCGCTGCGATCAAGGAGTTCTTCGGCACCAGCCAGCTCTCGCAGTTCATGGATCAGGTCAACCCGCTGTCCGGCCTCACCCACCGCCGTCGCCTCTCAGCGCTCGGCCCGGGCGGGCTCTCCCGGGAGCGCGCCGGCTTCGAGGTCCGCGACGTCCACTTCTCGCACTACGGGCGCATGTGTCCGATCGAGACGCCTGAGGGTCCGAACATCGGCCTCATTGGTGCGCTGGCCACCTACGGACAGGTGAACCTGTTCGGGTTCATCGAGTCGCCCTACCGCGTCGTGACGAAGGGCAAGGTCACGGACGAGATCGTCTACCTCGCCGCTGACGAGGAGGAGGAGTACGTCGTCGCCCAGGCCAACGCGCCGCTGAACGACAATGGCACCTTCCAGAACCAGCGCGTCCTCGTGCGTCGGTCGCCGCAGGCGGCCTCGCTCCAGGACCTACACCTGCAGCTCGAGCAGGCCGTCTTCTTCGGCGCCACCACCGAGATTTCGTACGTGCCACCGGAAGAGGTCCAGCTCATGGATGTCTCGCCGAAGCAGATCGTCTCGGTCGCCACGGCGCTGATCCCATTCCTCGAGCACGACGACGCCAACCGCGCCCTGATGGGCGCCAACATGCAGCGTCAGGCCGTGCCGTTGGTGTGTGCCGAGGCGCCGTACATCGGCACGGGCATCGAGGTCCGGGCCGCATTTGACGCCGCCGACATGGTGCTGGCCAGGGAGGCCGGCACGGTCTTGGCCGTCGACGGTGACTCGATCACCGTCGACTACCGCAAGGAAGGCGAGTTCCGCCACCAGTTGCTCAAGTTCGAGCGTTCCAACCAGGACACCTGCATCAACCAGAGGTCCCGGGTGCAACCCGGCGACAAGGTGCGTGCCAACCAGCTGCTGGCCGACGGGCCCTCCACCGACCATGGTGAACTGGCCCTGGGCAAGAACCTGCTCGTGGCGTTCATGTCGTGGGAGGGATACAACTTCGAGGACGCCATCATCGTCTCGGAGCGCCTTGTGAAGGACGACGTCCTCACGTCGATCCACATCCACGAGCACGAGATCGACGCCCGCGACACCAAGTTGGGTCCCGAGGAGATCACCCGGGACATCCCGAACCTCTCCGACGAGATCCTCGCCGACCTCGATGACCTCGGCATCATCCAGGTCGGCGCCGAGGTCGAACCCGGTGACGTGCTGGTCGGCAAGGTCACACCCAAGGGTGAGACCGAACTCACCCCCGAGGAGCGCCTCCTGCGCGCCATCTTCGGGGAGAAGGCCCGCGAGGTCCGCGACACGTCGCTCAAGGTTCCGCACGGCGAGTCCGGCAAGGTCATCGACCGACGTCTCTTCAACCGCGACGACGGCGACGAGCTGCCCCCGGGCGTCAACCAGCTGGTTCGGGTCCACGTCGCCCAGAAGCGCAAGATCAGCGTCGGCGACAAGTTGGCGGGCCGCCACGGCAACAAGGGCGTGATCTCGAAGGTCCTGCCCGTCGAGGACATGCCGTTCATGGCCGACGGCACCCCGGTCGACATCATCCTCAATCCGCTCGGCGTTCCGTCCCGGATGAACGTCGGCCAGGTACTCGAGGCCCACCTCGGCTATGGCGCCCGTTGGGGCTGGGACATCGACGGCGAGTCCGTAGGCGACCAGCCGGTTCGGGGCACCGAGACCAAGACCAGGCCGTCGACCCTGCCCGCCATCCACGTGGCGACGCCTGTCTTCGACGGCGCCCACTGGGACGAGGAAGACCGCGCCGGACGCCACCCGACGATCCAGAAGGTGCTCGAGAACATCCGTCCTGAGTCGGCCGAGGGCGAGCGCCTCGTGGGCCGCGACGGCAAGGCTGTCCTCTACAACGGCCGGAACGGCGAGACCTACGATCGGCCGATCACGGTTGGCTACGTCTACGTCCTGAAGCTGGCCCACCTCGTGGACGACAAGATCCACGCCCGGTCCACCGGCCCCTACTCGATGATCACCCAGCAGCCGCTGGGCGGCAAGGCACAGTTCGGCGGCCAGCGCTTCGGCGAGATGGAGGTGTGGGCCCTCGAGGCGTACGGCGCCGCCTACTGCCTGCAGGAACTCCTCACCATCAAGTCCGACGACGTCCTCGGCCGCGTGAAGGTGTACGAGGCGATCGTCAAGGGCGACAACATCCCGGAGCCCGGCATCCCCGAGAGCTTCAAGGTCCTCATCAAGGAAATGCAGTCCCTCTGTCTGGACGTTGAGGTCCTCGACGAGGCCGGCCAGGAGGTCGAGATCCGGGAGATCAACGAGGACGTGTACCGCACCACCGAAGAGCTGGGCATCGACCTGTCCCGCCCCGAGCGTGGATCCGACGAAGAGGACGAGCGCCGTAGCGCCGGCCTCCTCCGCTGACCGCAAACAGCCCCAGCCGGGAACTACCAGGAAGAGAACGAGTGCTCGACGTCAACGACTTCGACCAGATCCGAATCGGCCTCGCGACCGCGAACGGGATCCGTATGTGGTCCAACGGCGAGGTCAAGAAGCCGGAAACCATCAACTACCGCACTCTCAAGCCGGAGAAGGACGGGCTCTTCTGCGAGAAGATCTTCGGTCCGACCAAGGACTGGGAGTGCTACTGCGGCAAGTACAAGCGCGTCCGGTTCAAGGGCATCATCTGCGAGCGGTGTGGAGTCGAGGTCACCCGGTCGAAGGTGCGCCGCGAACGCATGGGCCACATCGAACTGGCCGCCCCTGCCGTGCACATCTGGTACCTGCGCGGCACCCGGTCGTGGTTGGCCTACCTGCTGATGGGCACCGAGCCACGCGAGGAACTTAAGGCCAAGCAGCTCGAGAAGGTCATCTACTTCGCGGCCAACATCGTCGTGTCGGTCGACGAGGATCGTCGCCATGACGACCTCGCGACGCTCGAGGCCGAATTGGACGAGGAGCGGGTCGCCGTCGAGGAAGAGCGCGATGGACGCCTGGCCACCCGCCAGGAGGTGCTCGAGGCCGAGTTGGCCGAACTCGAGGGCGAAGGCGCCAAGGAGTCCGATCTCCGAGCCTGCCAGCGCGCCGCCGAGAAGGGCCTCGCCGAGATCCGCGAGGAGTACCTGGAGGAACTCGAGCTCCTGGGCCGTGCCTGGGACGAGTTCAGCAGCCTGTTCTCCCGTCAGATCGTGGAGGACGAGCGCCTGTGGCGGGAGATGGCCGACCGCTGGGGCGAGTACTTCGACGGCGGCATGGGTGCCGACGCCATCGCCCGCCTGATTGAGTCGATCGAGTTTGACGAAGAGGAGGTCAAGCTCCGCGCGATGATCGACCCACCCGAGGGCCAGAAGCCACTGTCGGTCCAGCGCAAGCAGAAGGCCATCAAGCGCCTCAAGATCGTGGCCGGCTTCAACCGTCGCGATGAGCACGGCCGCCGGGTGAACGAGCCCCGCGCCATGATCCTCGACGCCGTACCGGTGATCCCTCCGGACCTGCGTCCGATGGTCCAGCTCGACGGAGGCCGCTTCGCCACTTCCGACCTGAACGACCTGTACCGACGGGTCATCAACCGGAACAACCGGCTGAAGCGCCTCCTCGACCTCGGCGCACCGGAGATCATCGTCAACAACGAGAAGCGGATGCTGCAGGAGGCCGTCGACGCACTGTTCGACAACGGCCGCCGCGGGCGTCCGGTGACCGGGCCGGGCAACCGTCCGCTCAAGTCGCTGTCCGACATGCTCAAGGGCAAGCAGGGCCGCTTCCGTCAGAACCTGCTCGGCAAACGGGTCGACTACTCGGGCCGTTCGGTCATCGTGGCCGGACCGACGTTGCGGTTCCACCAGTGTGGCCTGCCCAAGATCATGGCGCTCGAGCTTTACAAGCCGTTTGTCATGAAGAAACTGGTCGACGACGAGTTGGCGCCGAACATCAAGTCCGCCAAGAGGATGGTCGAGCGTCGACGCCCGCAGGTCTGGGGCGTCCTGGGAGACGTCATCCAGGAGCACCCGGTCCTGCTGAACCGTGCGCCCACGCTGCACCGCCTCGGCATTCAGGCCTTCGAGCCGCTTCTGGTCGAGGGCAAGGCCATTCAACTCCACCCACTCGTGTGCACCGCATTCAACGCCGACTTCGACGGTGACCAGATGGCCGTGCACCTGCCCCTTTCGGCCGAGGCCCAGGCCGAGGCGAGGGTGCTGATGCTGTCGGCCAACAACGTCCTCAGCCCGGCGCACGGACGCCCGCTGGTCGCCCCCACCCAGGACATGATCATCGGCTCGTACTACCTCACCGTGGAGCTCGAGGGTGCCGTCGGCGAGGGTCGGGCCTTTCGCCGCATCGACGAACTCGAACGGGCGATCGACTCCGGCGAGTTGGGCCTCCACGCCCTGATCGAGTACCGGTCGACCGACATCCCCGAACTGGTTGATACCCCCGCCAACGGGTCCGCCGCCACCTGGCACCGGACCACGGCCGGCCGCGTGCTCCTCAACGAGGCGCTACCCACCGAGTTCCCCTATTTCAACGCTCGCATCGACAAGAAGTCGATGGGCGTCCTGGTCGACGACCTCGCCCGCCACTACCCGAAGAGGGTCGTGGCCGACAGCCTGGACCGCATGAAGGACCTGTGCTTCCGGTTCGCCAGCCGGTCGGGCCTGACCGTTTCCATCGACGACGTCAAGACGCCGGTTGAGAAGCAGCCGATCCTCGAGCGCCACGAACGTGACGCCGAGAAGGTCGAGATCCAGTTCCGAAAGGGCATCATCACCGACGGTGAACGCCACCAGAAGGAGGTCGAGATCTGGAACGCAGCGACCGCCGAGGTGACCGAGAAGATGGACGAGGCCCTGCGGGCCGAGGCCTTCAACCCGATCGACATGATGGTCGACTCTGGTGCTCGAGGGAACAAGATGCAGATTCGCCAGATCGCCGGCATGCGCGGCCTGGTGGCCAACCCCCGTGGCGACCTCATTCCTCGCCCCATCAAGTCGAACTTCCGCGAGGGCCTGACGATGCTCGAGTACTTCATCGCCACGCCGGGCGCCAGGAAGGGCCTGGTCGACACCGCCCTCCGTACCGCCGACTCCGGCTACCTGACTCGTCGCCTCGTCGACGTGGCGCAGGAGTTGATCATCAGCGAGCACGCACCGCTCGAGGCCGACGGCCCCGTCTTCGGTATCTGGCTCGAGGACGTGTACCCAGACACCGACAACAAGAGGACCTACCTCGAGACCCGACTCTTCAGCCGGACCCTCGCCGACGACGTCACCCTGTCGGACGGCACCGTCTATCCCAAGGGCACGATCGTGGGCGAAGACGAATTCGAGGTGCTGCGCGACGATCCAGAGGTGACCCGCGTGCGCGTGCTGTCGCCCCTCACCGACGACTCTCCCGCCGGAGTGTCGGCGGCGTGCTACGGCATGTCGCTGGCCACGGGCAAGCCGATCGAGATCGGCGAGGCCGTCGGCGTCATCGCCGCCCAGTCCATCGGCGAGCCGGGCACCCAGCTCACGATGCGGACCTTCCACACCGGTGGCGTCGCCGGCAAGGACCTCGCCGCAGGCCTGCCCCGCGTCGTGGAGTTGTTCGAGGCGCGCACCCCGAAGGGCAAGGCGACGTTGTCGAGGACCTCGGGCGTCGTGCGTATCGGCGACGACGAGGGTCGGGGCCGCGAGCTGGCCGTGGTGGCCGACGACGGAACCGAAGAGGTCTACCTCATCCTGAGCCAGTCCCGCCTCGAAGTCGTCGACGGCCAGGAAGTCCGAGCCGGCGACGCCATCATCGAGGGCCCACGCGACCCGAAGGAACTGCTCGAGATCAAGGGTGTGCGCGAGACCCAGCAGTACCTGGTCGAAGAGGTCCAGAAGGTCTACCGCGAGCAGGGCGTGTCGATCCATGACAAGCACATCGAGTTGATCGTCCGCCAGATGACCCGCCGGGTCCGCATCAACGATCCGGGCGACTCCTCGTTCCTCCCGGGCGAGCAGGTCGACCAGCGGGTGTTCGCCGAGACCAACCGTGAGCTCGTGGCCGAGGGCCAGCGTCCCGCCGAGGGCCGACCGGAGCTCATGGGCATCACGAAGTCCTCGCTCGCCACCGACTCGTGGCTCTCGGCGGCCTCCTTCCAGGAGACCACCCGGGTGCTCACCGAGGCGGCCATCGAGAGCAGGAGCGATCAGCTCATCGGCCTCAAGGAGAACATCATCATCGGCAAGTTGATTCCAGCGGGTACCGGTCTCGAGCGGTACCGCCGGGTGGCGACGCATGCTCCCGACTACAAGCCGATGGACTTCTACAGTTCCGCCGACGAGGAACAGGACCTCGCCGACTGGCTGGCCGGCCAGGCGTCCCAGGGCGAGGACGAGTTCTCCGGTGCCTACGAGGCCGATGTCATCGACCTGGCGAGCAGCCTCGGGGCGTCCGACGACGCCACCGCGTGACATGTACCCCTTCCGACGACTCGCGCGTGTGAGTCGAGAAGGGGCACACGTAGACTCGCCCGCTGGCCGGAAACCGCTTCCGGCAGCGATCCGCATGCCCACCAATCCGCATCCTTCGAGGTAGTTCGTGCCCACGATCCAGCAGTTGGTCCGCAAGGGCCGCCAGTCCAAGCGACGCAAGGAGGCCACACCGGCCCTCAAGGGCGCGCCACAGCGGCGCGGCGTGTGCACGCGGGTCTACACCACCACCCCGAAGAAGCCGAACTCTGCACTGCGCAAGGTCGCACGTATCCGCCTGACCACCGGCATCAAGATTACCGCTTACATCCCCGGTGAGGGCCACAACCTCCAGGAGCACTCCATCGTGCTCGTGCGCGGCGGCCGTGTGAAGGACCTCCCGGGCGTCCGCTACAAGGTCATCCGTGGAACGCTCGACACCTCCGGCGTCGGCCAGCGGCGCCAGGCACGCAGCCGCTACGGCACCAAGAAGGAGGACTGACATGCCGCGCAAGGGCCCCGTTGATCGTCGCGAGTTGGTTCCCGATCCCGTCTACCGCTCGTCGGTCGTCACCCAGGTCGTCAACAAGGTGCTGCGCAGCGGCAAGCGTTCCACTGCCGAACGCATCGTCTACTCGGCGCTGCAGACGGTCGAATCCAAGACCGGCAGCGAGCCGGTCGGCACGCTCAAGCGGGCACTCGAGAACATCCGGCCGCAGCTCGAGGTCAAGAGTCGCCGTGTGGGTGGCGCCACCTATCAGGTGCCCATCGAGGTGCGACCTCGACGCTCCAACACCCTCGCCGTCCGCTGGCTCGTGGGAAACGCTCGCGATCGCCGTGAGCGCACCATGTCCGAACGGCTCGCCAACGAGATCCTCGACGCCTCCAACGGCCTGGGCGCCTCCGTCAAGCGACGTGAGGACACCCACAAGATGGCCGAGGCGAACAAGGCCTTCGCTCACTATCGCTGGTAGGTCGTCCGCTCCGGACGGCCTGCCCTCCGACCTTTCGTCACCCTGTCCCGGGAAGCCGTAGTCATTGCGTGCGATGACTCCCGGCCACGCCCGACAACCACCGACCCGACCTTGAACGAGCATGAGCAAGCGACACCCCCTCGAACAGACCCGCAACATCGGGATCATGGCCCATATCGACGCGGGCAAGACCACAACCACCGAGCGAATCCTCTACTACACCGGGGTCAACTACAAGATCGGTGAGGTCCACGACGGCGCCGCCACCATGGACTGGATGGAGCAGGAGCAGGAGCGGGGCATCACCATCACCTCCGCCGCCACCAGTTGCACCTGGCGGGACCACCGGGTCAACATCATCGACACGCCCGGCCACGTGGACTTCACGGTTGAGGTAGAGCGTTCGCTCCGGGTCCTCGACGGTGCCGTCGCCGTGTTCGATGGCGTGGCCGGCGTCGAACCCCAGACGGAGACCGTCTGGCGCCAGGCCGACCGCTACAAGGTGCCCCGACTGTGCTTCATCAACAAGATGGACCGGACGGGAGCCGACTTCTACTTCGTGCTGGGCACCATCCGCGAGCGCTTGGGCTGCAACGCCGCCGTCGTGCAGCTGCCGATCGGTGCCGAGTCCGAGTTCTCCGGGATCGTCGACCTGCTCGAGATGAACGCCCTGGTCTGGACGAGCGAGGACCTGGGCGCCTCCTGGGACGTCGTGGACATCCCCGCCGACATGGTCGACCAGGCCGAGGAGTACCGGCACGAACTCGTCGACGTCCTATCGGAGTTCGACGAGAACATCCTCGAGAAGTACGTCGACGACCAGGACATCAGTGCCGAGGACCTCCGGGCCGCACTGCGCGCCGGAACCCTCAGCGGCCACTGTGTGCCGATCCTCACCGGTAGCGCCTTCAAGAACAAGGGCGTGCAGCCACTCCTCGACGCCGTGATCGACTACCTGCCGTCACCGTTGGACCTACCGCCGGTTGAGGGTGTGCACCCCCGCTCGGGCGACACCGTCGAGCGCCGTGTCGACGACGAAGAGCCCTTTGCCGCACTGGCCTTCAAGATCATGACCGACCCGCACGTCGGCAAGCTCATCTACTTCCGGGTTTACAGCGGCTCACTGGACAAGGGCTCTGCGGTGCTCAACACGCGCTCCGGATCCAAGGAGCGGCTCGGTCGCATCCTCGAGATGCATGCCAACAACCGCGAGGACCGGGACGAGGTCCGCACCGGGGACATCGTCGCCGGCATCGGCCTCAAGAACACCAAGACGGGCGACACGCTCTGCTCGCCGAACCATCCGATCGTGCTGGAGCAGCTCGAGTTCCCGGAGCCGGTCATCCACGTCGCCGTCGAGCCCCGCTCGAAGGCCGACCAGGACAAGATGAGCAAGGCCCTCGGCGCGCTCGCCGAGGAGGATCCGACCTTCAGCGTCCGCACTGACGATGAGACCGGCCAGACCATCATCGGCGGCATGGGCGAACTGCACCTCGAGGTGCTGGTCGACCGCATGCTGCGCGAGTTCCGGGTCGACGCCAACGTGGGCCGGCCGCAAGTGGCCTACCGCGAGACCATCACCAAGACGGTCGACAACCTCCGCTACACCCACAAGAAGCAGACTGGCGGTTCGGGCCAGTTCGCCGAGATCGTGGCGACCCTCGAGCCCCATGCCGATCCTGACGAGACCTACCGCTTCGAGGACAATGTCAAGGGTGGCCGCATCCCGAAGGAATACATCCCTGCGGTCAACCAGGGCATCCAGGCGGCCATGACCAACGGCGTGCTCGCCGGCTACAACGTGCTCGGCATCAAGGTCAGCCTCAACGACGGAAAGTCCCACGACGTGGACTCCTCGGAGATGGCGTTCAAGATCGCCGCACAGGCCTGGTTCCGCGATGCGATCGTCCGGGCGGGCCCCGTGCTGCTTGAGCCGGTGATGGCCGTCGAGGTGGTCACCCCCGATAACCACATGGGCGACGTGGTCGGCGACCTGAACTCCCGCCGTGGACGGGTGGGGCAGATGGAGGCCCGCGGCAACAACCAGGTCATCACCGCTCAGGTGCCGTTGTCGGAGATGTTCGGTTACGCTACCGATCTGCGTTCGCGCACCCAGGGGCGCGCGACCTACACGATGCAGTTCGACTCGTACCACAAGACACCGGCATTCGTGCAGGAAGAGATCGTCAAGCGCTTCCGTGGCGAGTGACGTCAACTTAGGCAACCAACACAGAAAGTAGTTGAGGAATCAGGCATGGCCAAGCAGCAGTTCGAGCGCAACAAGCCCCACGTGAACGTGGGGACGATGGGCCACATCGACCACGGGAAGACCACCCTGACGGCGGCGATCACCAAGGTCCTCTCAGACCTCGATCCTGACTCCACCTCCTTCACCGAATTCGACAACATCGACAAGGCCCCCGAGGAGCGAGAGCGCGGCATCACGATCAACGTGGCGCACGTCGAGTACGAGACTCCCAACCGGCACTACGCCCACGTCGACATGCCGGGCCACGCCGACTACATCAAGAACATGATCACGGGCGCCGCTCAGGTCGACGGCGCCATCCTGGTCGTGTCGGCAGCCGACGGCCCGATGCCGCAGACGCGTGAACACGTGCTGCTGGCCCGCCAGGTCGGCGTTCCGAAGGTCATCGTGGCACTCAACAAGTGCGACATGGTCGACGACGAAGAACTCCTCGAGCTCGTCGAGCTCGAGGTGCGCGAGCTCCTCGACGAGTACGAGTTTCCCGGTGATGACACCCCGATCTGTCGGGTCTCGGCGCTGAAGGCCCTCGAGGGCGATGCGGACGCCGCCGCTGCCGTCGTCGACCTGATGAGCCAGGTGGACGAATACATCCCGCAGCCCGAACGAGATGTCGACAAGCCCTTCCTGATGCCGATCGAGGACGTCTTCACGATCACCGGTCGCGGCACCGTCGTCACCGGTCGTGTCGAACAGGGCATCGTCAACACCGGCGACTCGATCGAGATCATCGGCATCAAGGACACCCAGACCACGGTCTGCACCGGCGTCGAGATGTTCCGCAAGATCCTCGACCAGGGCCAGGCCGGCGACAACATCGGCGCCCTGTTGCGTGGCATCGACAAGACGAGCGTCCAGCGCGGCCAGGTGCTCGCCAAGCCGGGCTCGATCATGCCGCACACCAGTTTCGAGGCCGAGGTCTACGTGCTGACCAAGACCGAGGGTGGCCGCCACAAGCCGTTCTTCTCGAACTATCGGCCGCAGTTCTACTTCCGGACCACCGACGTGACGGGCTCGATCTCCCTTCCTGAGGGCACCGAGATGTGCATGCCCGGCGACAACACCACCATGAACGTCGAGCTCATCGCCCCGATCGCCATGGACGAGGGCCTTCGCTTCGCCATCCGCGAGGGTGGGCGCACCGTGGGTGCCGGCGCGGTCACCAAGATCCTCGGCTGACTTCGATGGCGACTGGTCAGAAGATCCGGATCCGGCTCAAGGCCTACGACCACGAGGTCATCGACCAGTCGACGAAGAAGATCGTCGAGACGGTCCTACGGACCCAGGCGGAGATCCGCGGCCCGGTCCCGCTGCCGACCGAGAAGCACCGGTACACCGTGGTGCGTTCGCCGTTCAAGGACAAGGACTCCCGGGAGCACTTCGAGATGCGCATCCACAAGCGCCTGCTCGACATTCTGGAACCTTCGCCCAAGACGGTCGACGCGCTGCAGCGACTGGACCTCCCGGCCGGAGTCGATATCGAGATCAAGATCCAACAGGACTGACGTCCCCGGATCAGTCGAACGAAAGGCAGAAGCGCCCCCCGGGGGCGCTTCTCCCGTTTTCCCACAGGTCCAAAGAGCCAATGACCTTTTGCCCCGGCTTCCGGTTCGAGCACACCCGAGTGCAGGAGTCCATCGGTTGAGCGCCTGGAGCAGCGGCGCTGGTACCCGCCGCCCTACCGACAGGTCCTTCGACTATTCAAAAGCGCCCAAGAACCTCAGTTCTTCAACTTTCGACGTTCGCGACTGGCCTCGAGGAGGTCTTCCGCCACTTCGTGGCGTTCAGCCGCCGTCGAGATGACCGCCTGGAGCGTGGCAGCGGCGGGCAGGGCGAGCATGGCACCGACCACGCCCAACAGTGCAGCGCCGGCGATGACGGCTCCGAATGCCATGGCGGCGTGGATCGCCATGGTCTGCGAGGTGATCCTGGGGGCGAGGATGTAGTTCTCGACCTGCTGGTAGACGGCGATCACCACCAGCACCCACAGCCCGGACGCCGGTTCGTCGATGAGGCCGATGAGGACGGGTAGGGCGCCGGCCAGGTAGGTGCCGACGACGGGGACCACCTGGGAGACCACGCCCACCCAGATGGCGAGGGCCAGGCCCGACGGGAGGTCGATGATCTCGAAGGCCGCCCAGTGGACGACGGCGGCGATCACCGCAAGCACGCCCCGGGAGACGATGTAGCCCCCGGTCTTTGCGATGGCCACGTCCCAGATCTCGAGCACGTACCTCTGTCGTTTCTGCGGGAGCAGCGAACAGACGGTTCGTCGCAACTTCGGGCCCTCGGCCACGAGGTAGAAGGCGAACAACCCTATGGTGAACACCTGGAACAGCACGTTGGCCACGGTGGAGCCGAACCTGGCGAGGTCGTCCGCGAATCCACTGAGCCGCTCGGCGAGCGCACCCGTGTCCCAGTTGGCACGGACGTCGGTGGTCGCGTTCTCGATGCCGAAGTTGTCCGCCAGGAACTCGTCGATGGACTCGAGGTAGCCGGGGAGGTTGTCGTTCAGTTCCGTGACCTGCTCGGAGAGCAACGAGCCCATGGCGAACCCGAAGCCGCCGAGACCGGCGAGGAGGGCGAGGAACACAAGGGCCGTCCCCAACCCCCGTCGGATGTTCCAGCGTTCGAGGGCGTTGACGGCCGGCTCCACGGCGAACGAAACGAACAATGCCACCAACAGCATGATGAACAGGGAACGCAGCGACTCGAGGACTCCCTGCAGGTACCAGAGGGCCGCCAAGCCGCCGAGGGACAACAGGATCGAGCGCACCATCCACGGTGGTGGGTGTGTCGTTGGTTCAGGTGTCGGATTGGACTCATCCACGATTCCCGACGGTAGTTGGGGGCCCAGTGGCGAGCGCGGATTCGTGGCGTTGTGAGGGGCCGGGAACTCCCCTAGCCTTGGCTCCTGCGCTTCCGGAGGGTTCCGGTCGCGCTCCAAGTGACGTTCGTGAAGGCCCGCCCGGATCCGATGGGAAACCAGCGGGAACCACTCGACACAACCGAATCACCGCTCCGCCGGGTCTTCCCGTGCGGAGCGTTCGCGTGAACCGGCCCGAAGGGGTCGACCGCCCCGGGGGAGGTCTCCGGGTGCATCAGCAGGAGCCACCATGGCGAACAAGGCACTCGTCGGCGAGAAGGTCGGCATGACACAGGTCTGGGACAGCGACAACGTCGTCGTCCCAGTCACCGTGTTGCGTGTCCGGCCCAATCGAGTCGTCCAGGTCAAGACCGCCGAACGCGATGGCTACAGCGCACTCCAGGTGACCTTCGGACAGCGTGAGGGGCACCGGCTCACACGTCCCGAAGCCGGCCACTTTGAGTCGGCCGACGTCCAGCCCGGGGTCCGCCTGCTCGAACTGAGGCTCGACGATGTCAGCGAGTATGAGGTGGGCCAGGAGCTCACCGTCGACACGCTTGCCGAAGAGGTACACGTCGACGTCACCGCCGTCAGCAAGGGCAAGGGTTTTGCCGGTGTCATGAAGCGCCACAACTTCAAGGGCCAGCGGGCCAGCCACGGTGCCCACAAGGTGCACCGCAAGCCCGGCGCCATTGGCCAGTGCGCCACCCCGTCCCGGGTGTTCAAGGGAAGGAAGCTTCCCGGCCGCATGGGCAACCAGAAGACCACCACGCAGAACCTGATGGTGGTCGAGGCTGATGCCGAACGCGGGTTGCTGCTTGTCAAGGGCTCGGTGCCCGGTCCCACCGGCGCCACCGTCCTCATCCGCAACGCCGTGAAGCGAGTTCGGTGATGGCGAGCGTCACGATGCGTAGCCTCAGCGGCGGAGACGTCGGTGCCGTCGAACTCGACGGTGCCATCTTCGGCATCGAGCCGAACATCGCCGTGATGCACCAGGTGGTGACCGCCCAGTTGGCGGCACGCCGGAGCGGCACGCAGAGCACCAAGACACGGGCCGAGGTCCGAGGCGGTGGCGCCAAGCCATGGAGCCAGAAGGGCACCGGCCGTGCCCGTCAGGGCTCGATTCGTTCGCCGCAGTGGCGCGGCGGCGGCGTGGCGCTGGGTCCAAAGCCCCGCAGCTACGCCCAGAAGACGCCCAAGAAGATGATCCAGTTGGCGCTGCGATCGGCGCTGTCCGACCGAGCGGCCGAGGGCCAGGTCGTCGTGATCGATGCATGGGGCTTCGAGGCCCCCCGCACCAGGGATGCTGTCGCTGCCCTCGCCGCCCTCGAGATCGAAGGTCGGGTCCTGGTGGTCGCCGCCCGCGACGACGTCAACGCATGGAAGAGCTTCGCCAACCTGACCGAGGTTCATGTCGTTTCGCCGGGCGAACTCAATGCCTACGACGTGCTGGTGAGCGATGTCGTCGTCTTCTCCCGGGACACGCTGCCCGCCGGTTCGTCCGCTGCGGCCGTTTCCGAGCCTGTCGTCGAGGCGGCAGCCGCCGAAGCCGTCGAAGAGACCGAAGCCGTCGAAGCCGTCGAAGAGACCGAAGCCGTCGAAGCCGCCGAAGAGACCGCCGGCGACGAGGAGGAACAGGCATCGTGAAGGATGCACGCGACGTCATCGTCCGACCGATCGTGTCGGAGAAGTCGTACAACCTCCTAGAGGCCAACGTCTACACCTTCGAGGTGGCGAAGTCGGCCTCCAAGCCCGAGATCCGCGACGCCGTCGAGGCCATCTTCGATGTCAGCGTCCTGCAGGTGAACACGTTGAACCGCAACGGCAAGCGCAGCCGCAACCGGCGCACCGGCGTCTGGGGCAAGCGTCCCGACGTCAAGCGGGCCTACATCACCCTCGCCGAGGGCGATTCCATCGAGTTGTTCGAGGCCTGAGCACCATGCCACAGCGAAAGCGCAAGCCCACCAGTCCCGGCCGCCGATTCCAGACCGTTTCGGACTTCTCGGCGATCACCAAGTCGACCCCCGAGAAGTCGCTCGTCGAGAAGCAGACCTCGACCGGCGGTCGCAACAACTACGGCCGTAAGACCGCCCGCCACCGCGGTGGCGGCCACAAGCAGCGCTACCGGGTCGTCGACTTCCGACGCAACAAGGACGGCGTTCCGGCCAAGGTCGCAGCCATCGAATACGACCCCAACCGCAGTTGTCGCATCCTGCTGCTCCACTACCACGACGGGGAGAAGCGCTACATCCTCGCCCCGAGGGGGGTCGAGGTCGGGGACACGCTGCATTCGGGCCAGGGATCGGAGATCAGGTCCGGCAACGCACTGCCGTTGCGCTACATCCCCGTCGGTACGGTCATCCACAACGTCGAGCTGCAGCCGGGTGGTGGCGGCAAGATGGCCCGCAGCGCCGGTTCGAGTGTCCAGCTCGTGGCCAAGGAGGGCGACTTCGCCACCCTGCGCCTGCCGAGTACCGAGATGCGACGAGTGCGCATCGACTGTCGGGCCACCGTCGGCGAGGTCGGCAACCAGGAGCACGAGCTCACCAAGATCGGCAAGGCCGGTCGCAACCGCTGGAAGGGCGTCCGCCCCCAGAGCCGCGGCGTTGCCATGAACCCGGTCGACCACCCGCTGGGCGGCGGCGAGGGCAAGTCCTCGGGTGGCCGCCATCCGGTGTCGCCCTGGGGCAAGCCCGAGGGCCGTACCCGTCAGCGGAACAAGCAGTCCGACAAGATGATCGTGCGCCGGCGTCGCCGGCGTGGGTCGCGGAGGTAGGCAGCAATGCCACGGAGTCTCAAGAAGGGACCGTTCGTCGACGAGCACCTGCTCAAGAAGGTCGACGCCCTGAACGAGTCCGGCGAGAAGAAGGTCATCAAGACCTGGTCCCGCCGGTCCACGATCATCCCCGACATGGTCGGCCACACCATGGCTGTCCACGACGGCCGCAAGCACGTCCCGGTGTACGTCACCGAGGCGATGGTCGGTCACAAGTTGGGCGAGTTCGCCCCAACACGGACCTTCCGGTCGCACGCCGGCCATGAGAAGGGAGTGCAACGCTGATGGGCGCCGCCACCCTCAAGACCAACGAGGGCCGTCCGGGGACCCGGGCCGTCGCCCGTCACGTGCGCGTCTCAGCCTCCAAAGCCCGTGAGGTCCTGAACCTGGTCCGCGGCGAGTCCTATGGCCGGGCAAGCGAGATCGTCGCCTTCTCGGAGCGCAGCGTCGCCAAGGCCGTCGGCAAGTGCCTCGATTCGGCTGTCGCCAATGCTGAGCACAATGACCAGGTCCCGGCCGAGGAACTCTTCGTGTCTGCCTGCTACGCCGACGAAGGCCCGACGCTCAAGCGCTGGCGCCCGCGTGCCCGTGGCCGTGCCACTCCCATCCACAAGCGCACCTGCCACATCACGGTGGTGGTGAGCCGTTACAACGATGAGGAACTCGAGGCGATGGCCGCCCAGGACGCCCTCCGGGACCGTGCCGGTGCCAGCACCCGTGCAGCCGCCTCACGTCGTGAGCGCGTCGAGAGGAGCCGCGCCGTCGAGGCCGCCAGCGAGGACGAGCACGAGGGCGAGGCCGTCGACGAGGTTGTCGAAGAGGCCGTCGACGAGGTTGTCGAAGAGGCCGTCGACGAGGTTGTCGAAGAGGCCGTCGACGAGGTTGTCGAAGAGGCCGTCGACGAGGAGCGTGCCTGATGGGCCAGAAGGTCAACCCGTACGGCTTCCGCCTGGGGATAACCACCGACTGGAAGTCGCGGTGGTTCGCCACCCGGCAGGAATACGCCGACAACATCATCGAGGACTGGAAGATCCGCGACTTCCTGCGGACCGAACTTCCCCATGCCGCAATCAGTCGGATCGAGGTCGAGCGCACCCGTGACCGCCTGAGGGTCGACGTGCACACCGCCCGACCGGGCATCGTGATCGGACGCAAGGGAACCGAAGCCGATCGCCTGCGGGCCGGACTCGGCCAGATCAGCGGCAACAACCGGGTCCAACTCAACATCCAGGAGATCAAGGAACCGGAGTTGGACGCCGCCCTGATCGCCCAGGGCGTCGCTGACCAGTTGTCCGGCCGAGTCGCCTTCCGACGGGCCATGAAGCGCGCCGTCCAGAACGCCCAAAAGGCCGGGGCCCTCGGCATTCGGGTCCAGTGCTCGGGTCGCCTCGGTGGCTCCGAGATGGGCCGCACAGAGTGGTACCGCGAGGGCCGGGTCCCGTTGCACACCCTGCGGGCCGACATCGACTACGGCTTTCGCGAGGCCGCCACCACCTACGGCCGAATCGGCGTGAAGGTGTGGATCTACAAGGGCGACATCCTCCCCTACAAGAGCCAACTCGAGGACAAGATCAAGCGCGAGGCCGCCATGGCCGTCGGGGAGACCTCAGGCCAGACCAAGCCACGGACCGTGGTCTCGTCCGCAGCCGCCCGTCGCCGCAAGGTCGATGCGGAGACCGAGGCCGAGACACCACCTGCCGAGACCGTCGGGGCAGATGCCGAGGTTATGGAACCGGCACCTCTCGTCAAGGAAGGCGATGCCGAGTTCGAGAAGTTGCTGGCCGAAGAGGAGGCCATCGAGGCCTCGACACGCGAGCACCATGAGACTCCGCACTTCCGTCCCGGGGACAGTGACTGATCATGTTGATGCCGAAGAACACCGCACACCGCAAGCACCACCGGGGGCGGACGCGGGGCAACGCGAAGGGCCAGACCGACATCGCCTTCGGCGAGTACGGAATCCAGGCGCTCGAACCGGGCTGGATCACCTCACGCCAGATTGAGGCCGCTCGTATCGCCATGACCCGCCATATCAAGCGCGGTGGCAAGGTCTGGATCAACATCTTCCCGGACAAGCCCGTCACCCAGAAGCCCGCCGAGACCCGCATGGGCTCAGGCAAGGGCAACCCCGAGCACTGGGTCGCCGTCGTGAAGCCCGGTCGTGTCCTGTTCGAGTTGTCGTACTCGGACCCGGAGGTGGCCCGCGCCGCCATCGACCGCGCCATCCAGAAGCTTCCCATCCGGGCGCGCTTCGTCGAGCGTGAGGAGGGCTTCTGATGGCCCGCAGGAAAGAAATGGCCGAACTCGGAGAGACCGACCTCCTCGAGCGGCTCGGTGAGTCCAAGGAAGAACTGTTCAACCTGCGATTCCAACTGGTGACCGGCCAGCTCGAGAACCACTCGCGCATCGGCCGGGTCAAGAAGGAGGTGGCCCGACTCCTCACCGAGTTACGGGCCCGTGAGATCGACGCCGCGGAGAACGCCGCCGTGGTCGAGGAGGTGGCCGACTGATGGCCGAGACCGATACCCAGGGCGCATCGCCGTCCGACGCCCGACCCAACGCCCGCAAGGTGCGTGAGGGCCTGGTCGTCTCCGACCGGCAGGACAAGACGGTGGTCGTCGAGGTCGTCGACCGCGTCCGCCACCGTCGCTACGACAAGACCGTGCAGCGGAGCAAGCGGCTCCATGTGCACGACGAGTCCAACGAGTTGCGCATCGGCGACCGGGTCCGGGTCCAGGAGACCCGCCCGCTGTCGAAGCTCAAGCGTTGGCGAATCGTCGAGATCCTCGAAAGGGCCAGGTAATGATCCAGCAGGAGACCCGACTACGGGTGGCCGACAACTCGGGAGCGCGCGAGGTCTTGTGCATCAAGGTCCTCGGCGGCTCGAAGCGCCGATACGCCTCGATCGGCGACGTCTTCACGGCCACCGTCAAGGAGGCCATCCCGGGCGCCGCCGTCAAGAAGGGCGAGGTCGTCAGGTGCGTGGTCGTCCGAACCAAGAAGGAACGGCGTCGCCCCGACGGGTCGTACATCCGCTTCGACGAGAACGCCGCAGTGCTCATCAACGAGCAGATGCAGCCGCGTGGTACCCGCATCTTCGGCCCGGTGGGCCGGGAACTTCGGGAGAAGAAGTTCATGCGCATCGTCTCGCTGGCGCCGGAGGTGCTCTGAGATGAAGATCCGCAAGGGAGACAAGGTCCGGGTGCTCACCGGCAAGGACCGCGGCAAGGAGGGCGTCGTGAGTCGCGCCATTCCCGCCGACGACCAGGTGATCATCGCGGGCATCAACCTGGCCAAGCGCCACCAGAAGCCCACCAAGGCCACCATGCAGGGCGGCATCATCGACAAGGCCATGCCGATCCACGTCTCGAACGTCGCGGTCCTGAGCCCGGCCGACGAAAAGCCCACCCGGATCGGCTATCGCCTCAACGACGACGGCTCCAAGGTGCGGGTCTGCAGGCGGACGGGGGTTGATCTCGATGGCTGAAGCACTGAGCACGGCGGTCCGCCTGGGCGATCGCTACCGCGACGAGATCCGGCCGGCGCTCCAGGAGCAGTTGGGCCTGGCGAACGTCATGCAAGTCCCGGAACTGGTCAAGATCGTCGTCAACATGGGCGTCGGGCTAGCGGCCCAGCAGGCCAAGCGGCTCGACGGCGCCCTTGCAGACCTCGAGATCATCACCGGACAGAAGCCCAAGATCACCCGGGCCAAGAAGTCGATCTCGAACTTCAAGCTCCGTGAGGGTCAGGCGATCGGCGCGATGGTGACCTTGCGCGGCGTCCGGATGTACGAGTTCCTGGATCGCCTGATGAACCTGGCGATCCCGAGGATCCGCGACTTCCGCGGGCTCAACAACCGGTCGTTCGACGGCCGGGGCAACTACACGTTCGGCGTGACCGAGCAACTGATCTTTCCAGAGATCGACTACGACACCGTGGACGCGACCCGCGGCATGGACATCACGATCGTGACGTCTGCCGACTCGGACGAGGCGGGCCGTGCCCTCCTCGACGCCTTCGGGTTCCCGTTCCGACGAGAGGTGAGGTAATGGCGAAAAAGGCACTCGTCAACAAGCAGCAGAAGACGCCCAAGTTCAAGGTGCGCGCCTACACCCGCTGCCGCCGTTGTGGTCGGCCGCGTTCCGTGTACCGGGCGTTCAACCTGTGCAGGATTTGCCTGCGGGCGATGGCCCATGCCGGAGAGATCCCCGGCATGGTGAAGTCGAGTTGGTGAGGGGAGCGACGACATGACGATGACCGACCCCATGGCCGACATGCTGACGCGCCTTCGCAACGCCAACCAGGCGATGCACGACGGCGTTTCGATGCCGTCGTCGAAGCAGAAGGTGGCCCTCGCCGACGTGTTGAAGTCCGAGGGATACATCGCCGACTACACGGTGGGCGAGGCCCAGCGAGGCCCCGGCATGGAACTCACCATCCAACTCAAGTACTCGCCGGAGCGCCAGCGTGTGATCAGCGGCCTCCAGCGGGTGTCCAAGCCCGGCCTGCGCATCTACCGCAAGTCCGGCACGATCCCCCGTGTCCTGGGTGGCCTCGGCGTTGCCGTGGTTAGCACCAGCCGGGGCCTGATGAGTGACCGCGAGGCTCGCCGCCGAAGGATCGGCGGAGAGATCCTCTGCTACGTCTGGTAGGGGAGGCTTGACATGTCCCGCATTGGCAAATTCCCGATCACGGTGCCCTCGGGCGTCGAGGTGACCATCACGGACCAGAACGTGGCCGTGAAGGGCCCCAAGGGCTCGCTCGACCTCGACGTGGCGGAGGACATCACCGTCCGGCAGGAGGGCGATGTCCTGCACGTCGAACGTCCCGACGACGAGCGCCGGAACCGTGCGATGCACGGCCTCACCCGTTCGCTCGTGAACAACATGGTCATCGGTGTCTCGCAGGGCTTCATGAAGGAACTCCAGATCGTCGGCGTCGGTTATCGGGCACTGGCCAAGGGCGACAGGGCCCTGGAACTGCAGCTCGGCTACAGCCACTCGATCGACGTCAAGGCCCCCGATGGCGTCACATTCGACGTCCCGGAACCCACGCACATCGTGGTCTCCGGCATCGACAAGCAGGCCGTCGGACAGGTGGCCGCAGAGATCCGTTCGCTCCGCAAACCCGAGCCGTACAAGGGCAAGGGCGTGCGGTACGTCGGCGAGTACGTGGCCCGCAAGGCCGGAAAGGCGGCCAAATGAGCGCCAAGACCATCGATCGTCGGGGCTCACGCCTCCGGCGACACCGTCGGGTTCGTCGTCGGGTGCAGGGCACTCCGGCACGCCCGAGGCTGTCCGTGTTCCGGTCGGCCAGACACATCTCCGCCCAGGTCATCGACGACGCCAACGGGAACACGTTGGTGTCGGCGACGACGCTGCAGGCCGGTGTGGCCGATGGCCTCACCGGCGTTGCGGCGGCCACCGATGTCGGTCGCACCGTGGCCGAGCGGGCCAAGGCCGCCGGGATCGATGCCGTCGTGTTCGACCGCGGCGGCTACCTCTACCACGGACGTGTGGCGGCGCTCGCCGACGCCGCCCGTGACGCCGGACTGGAGTTCTAGTGGCATCAAGAAACACCATCAACGAGGCCCAGCTTCGGGAATCCCGGGTCATCCACATCAACCGGGTCGCCAAGGTCGTCAAGGGCGGCCGGCGCTTTTCGTTCACCGCACTGGTGGTGATCGGTGACGGCGCTGGCCGGGTCGGCCTGGGCTACGGCAAGGCCAAGGAGGTGCCCCTCTCCATCCAGAAGGGCACCGAAGAGGCCAAGCGCAACCTGTTCAACGTGGCGATGACCGGGTCGACGATCGTCCATCCCGTGCTCGGCGAGAACGGCGCCGGTCGCGTGCTGCTCAAGCCTGCCGCCCCCGGTACCGGCGTGATCGCCGGTGGTGCCGCCCGCGCCATCCTCGAGGAGGCCGGCATCCACGACGTGCTCTGCAAGTCGATGGGTTCGCACAACCACATCAACGTGGCTCGTGCGACCATCAACGGGCTCAAGTCGATCCGCCGGCCCGACGAGGTGGCACTTCTGCGCGGCCTCGACCCCGAGGAGTTCGTCCCCGGACCGCTGCTCGAGGCCTATCGCAAGAGCGAGGCCGGAATCTCCGATGGCCCCGCCGAGTCCCAAGAGAACGAGGACTGACGATGGCAGGCAGCGACAGGCAACTCAAGGTCACCCAGGTCCGTTCGGCCATCGGCAGCAAGCCCAAGCAGCGCGGCACCTTGCGCGCCCTGGGGCTGGGTCGGATCGGCCGTTCCAACACCCTGCCCGACCGTGGCGAGATCCGGGGCATGATCGCCCGGGTCCCGCACCTGGTCGAGGTCGAGGAGGTCGTCTGACATGAAGGTCCATGATCTGACCCCGGCCCCCGGGTCGAAGAAGCGCGCCAAGCGCGTCGCCCGTGGTATCGGCGGCAAGGGCGGCAAGACCGCAGGCCGCGGCATGAAGGGGCAGCGCTACCGCTCCAAGGTGCGCGTCGGCTTCGAGGGTGGCCAGATGCCGCTCCACCAGCGGGTGCCGAAGCTGCGTGGCTTCAAGAACCCGTTCCGCGTCGAATACCAGGCCGTCAACCTCGACACCATCGAGGCATCGGGCCTCGCCGAGGTCACGCCTGAGACCCTGTTCGAACTGGGCCTCGTTGGCAAGAAGTCGCTGGTCAAGCTGCTGGCCCGGGGCGAGGTCACGCGTGCCGTGACCGTCCGCGTCCACGCCTGTTCGGCGGCTGCAGAGGCTGCCATCACGGCGGCCGGTGGCACGGTCGAGCGCCTGCCGCTGCCGTTCGCCGTGCGTCCGCCGGCCAGCGGCAACGCGCTGATGAACCGATGACGTCGTTCGTTCGACGCGACTAGAGGGGACCGCCGTGCTCGCCAGCATGCTGAACATGTTTCGGGTCCAGGACCTGCGGAAGCGGATCCTGTTCACTCTGTTCATGATCCTGCTGTACCGGATCGGCGCCTTCATCCCGTCTCCCGGGATCGACGTCGAGCAGGTCCAGTTGCTGCGTGACCGCGCCAGCCAGGGCGGCGTGCTGGCGTTCCTTCAACTCTTCTCGGGCGGCTCGCTGACGACCTTCGCCATCTTCGCCCTCGGCGTCATGCCATACATCACGGCGTCGATCATCATGCAGGTGCTCGGCGTCGTCGTGCCCCGCATTGAGCAGTGGCAGCAGCAGGGCGCCGTCGGCCAGCGCAAGATCACGCAGTGGACCCGCTACCTCACCGTGGCGATCGCAGTCGTCCAGGCCACCAGCTTCGCCTTCCTGTTCAACAGCAGCGGTAACTCGATCAGCGGCCAGTCCGGTGCCAACCTGCTGCCCCGGTTCCACATCGGAACCGTCAGCGTGGTGGTCCTGACCCTCGCTGCCGGCACGGCGCTGCTCATGTGGATGGGTGAGCTGATCACCCAGAAGGGGATCGGCAACGGCATGTCGCTGATCATCATGATCTCGGTGCTCAGCGCCTTCCCCGCCCAGGGCTCCGTCATCCAGTCCGAGAACGGCCCGACGGCCCTGCTCGTGGTCCTCGTGGTCCTTGTCGCCGTGATCGGTGCCATCGTCTTCGTCGAACAGGGCCAGCGGCGCATCCCGGTGCAGTTCGCCAAGCGGGTGGTCGGACGCCGCATGTACGGCGGCCAGAACACCTACATCCCACTGAAGGTCAACCAGTCAGGTGTGATCCCGATCATCTTCGCCACGTCGGTGCTGTACCTGCCGGTCCTGATCGCCGCTGCGCTGCCGTGGGACGGCTTCCGGAGTTGGGTCGACAACAACCTGGCCCAGCCGAACAACATCTTCTACTTCACATTCACCGGCGTGCTGGTCATCGGCTTCGCCTACTTCTACACGGCGATCACCTTCGACCCCGTGAAGCAGGCCGACCAGATCCGCAAGCAGGGCGGCTTCGTCCCGGGGATCCGACCTGGCCATCAGACCGAGCGGTACCTGGCCAAGATCCTGTCCCGAATCACCTTGCCGGGAGCGCTCTTCCTCGCTGCCGTGGCGCTGTTCCCGTCGATCCTCGTCAACGTGTTCCTCGACACGCAGGCGGGCGTGGGGAGCTCAGGCGCAGCAGGCTTCGGCTTCATCGGCATCTCGATCCTCATCGCCTCCGGCGTCTCCCTCGAGACCATGAAACAGATTGACTCACAGTTGACCATGCGCAACTACGAGGGCTTCCTCAAGTAGTCGTCGAGTTGCAGAGCACGACCAGCATGGCAGCCATCCGCCTCATCATCCTGGGTCGCCAGGGCTCCGGCAAGGGCACACAGTGCGTGCGCCTCGTCGAGGCCTACGGACCGGTCCACGTTTCCACCGGTGACATGTTGCGCTCCGCCGTCGCCGAGGGCACCGAACTGGGCCTGCGGGCGAGCGCCCTGATGGACGCCGGCGACCTGGTCCCCGACGACGTGATGATCGGGATCGTCGTCGATCGCCTCGCCAAGTCCGACGTGGTTGAGCACGGCTTCCTCCTGGACGGCTTCCCGCGGACTCCGGCCCAGGCTGAGGCGCTCGAGGAGATTCTCTCTGACACCGGCGCCGACGGCGTCCGGGCGTTCAACATCGAAGTTCCAGTCGACGAGGTCATGGAGCGGATGCTCGCCCGTGGCCGCGGCGACGACACCGAGGAGGCGATCCGGCGCCGCCTCGACCTGTACGAGTCCTCGACGGCGCCACTGCTCGCCTGGTTCGAGGAGCACGGCCTCTTGTCCTTCGTCGACGGCCTGGGGACCGAGGACGAGGTCTTTGACCGCCTCCGAACGGCAATCGAAGCGGTGTCGGAATGAACGTCGGACTACTTGTCGACCGGTACCCACATCGGGGTAGCGGTCCAGGACGTGCATCGTCGGCCACTGGGTTGGCCGCGTCCAAAGGCCCCGGTAGCGTGGCCCGTCGGCCTCTGCCGGGTGCCCCTGTGTGCCTACGCAACGGATTCCAGTCTGGCCGACCTGACCCGGAGGATCATCCTGCCGAAGCAGAAGGAAGACGCGATCGTCATGGAGGGCACGGTGCTCGAGCCGTTGCCCAATGCCATGTTCAAGGTCGAACTGGAGAACGGCCACAAGGTTTTGGCCCATATCTCCGGCAAGATGCGGATGCACTACATCCGCATCCTTCCCGGCGACCGCGTGCAGGTGGAGCTCACCCCCTACGACCTTCAACGGGGTCGGATCACGTACCGGTACAAGTAGTTCGATTCAAGTGAGTGAACGATGAAGGTTCGAGCCAGCGTCAAGCCGATGTGCGAGAAGTGTCGGATCATCCGACGCCACGGTCGCGTGCGGATCATCTGCAGCAACCCGCGCCACAAGCAGCGCCAGGGCTGAGAGAGACAGGAACAGACACGACATGGCACGCATCGCCGGCGTCGACATCCCCCGAGAGAAGCAGGCCTGGATCTCCCTGACCTACATCCACGGAGTCGGCCAGACCACTGCAGAGCAAATCTGCGAATCGACCGAAATCGATCCCACCGCCCGCGTCCGTGACCTCACGGATGAAGAGGTCGCCCGGATCCGCACGTTCGTCGACCAGAACCTCAAGGTCGAGGGCGACCTGCGTCGTGAGGTCTCGCAGAACATCAAGCGCAAGATGGACATCGGCTGTTACCAGGGCCTCCGCCACCGCCGCGGACTGCCCGTGCACGGTCAGCGTACGCACACGAACGCCCGTACCCGTAAGGGCCCCCGCAAGACGGTGGCCAACAAGAAGACGGTCACCAAGTAATGGCGAAGCCCACGGCCGGAAGTCGTCGACCCCGCAAGAAGGAGCGCAAGAACGTCCCCCACGGCGTTGCGCACATCAAGAGTTCCTTCAACAACACGATCATCTCGATCACCGACCAGCGCGGCAACACGCTGGCCTGGGCGTCGGCCGGCAACGTCGGTTTCAAGGGGTCTCGCAAGTCCACCCCGTTCGCCGCTCAGATGGCGGCCGAACAGTGCGCCCGACGGGCCATGGAACACGGCGTACGCAAGGTCGACGTGGTCGTCCGCGGTCCCGGATCGGGACGTGAGACTGCCATCCGCACCATCCAGAGCACCGGGATCGAAGTGACCGGAATCAAAGACGTCACCCCGATTCCGCACAACGGTTGCCGCCCGCCCAAGCGGCGGAGGGTCTGACATGTCCCGCTACACCGGTCCCCGGGCACGGATCTCCCGGCGTCTCGGCACGAACATCTTCGGCACCCGGGGTGAGACGATCGCCCTCGACAAGCGGCCCTACCCGCCGGGCGAACACGGACGCACGCGTCGCCGCACCAACCAGTCCGAGTACCTCGTGCAACTCCAGGAGAAGCAGAAGGCCCGCTTCTCCTACGGCCTTACCGAGAAGCAGTTCCGCCGCATCTACGAGGAGGCGAACCGCCGTGAAGGCGTCACCGGTGAGAACATGCTGCGCTTCCTCGAGTTGCGCCTCGACAACGTCGTGTACCGTGCCGGCCTGGCGGCGACCCGCCCCCAGGCCCGCCAGATGGTCAACCACGGCCACCTCGACGTCAACGGTCGCAGGGTGGACATTCCCAGCTTTCGGGTCCGCAAGGGCGATGTCATCAGCCTCCGCCCCAAGGCCCGCGATATGGTCGTCGTCCGTTGGAACATCGACGTCCTCGACCGGCAGGCTCCGGCCTGGCTGGCAGTGGGCGGCGACGGCTTCGAGGTCACAGTCAACGAGATTCCCGTACGTGAACAGATCGACATCCCGGTGCGTGAGCACCTCATTGTTGAGCTCTACAGCAAGTAGTCCGACCCGCCAGGGTCAATCCCCGGAGTAAGAGAGAGAAGCATGCTGGTTATTCAGCGTCCCACAGTCGAGGCAATCGACGAGGCCCAGGTCAACACCCAACAGTTCGCTGTGGGTCCGCTCGAGCCGGGCTTCGGCCCCACGCTCGGCAACTCGCTGCGGCGCACACTGCTGTCGTCGGTTCCCGGTGCGGCCATCACCCAGGTCCGCTTCGAGGGGGCCGACCACGAGTTCGGCACGCTCGACGGCGTGGTCGATGACATCACCGACATGATCCTCGCCCTCAAGGACGTCGTGGTCCGTAGCCACAGCGACGAGGCCGTCACCGTACGCCTCGAGGTCACAGGCCCCGCTGAGGTCACGGCCGGCGACCTGTCGCCCCATGCCGACATCGAGGTCCTGAACCCCGGCCTGCACCTGGCGAGCGTCAACAAGGGTGGTCGCCTGTCCGCCGAGGTCACCATCGAGCGGGGCCGGGGCTTCATTTCCTCCAGCCGACCGACCGTCGACGCGCTGATCGGCGTGATCCCGGTCGACGCCCTGTTCTCGCCGGTCCGTCGTGTGGCCTTCGCCATCGAGGCCACCCATGTCGACCAGTCGACCGACTACGACCGCCTGATCCTCACCATCGAGACCGATGGTTCCCAGACGCCCCGTGATGCCCTCGCCTCGGCCGGTGGCACGCTTCGGGCGCTGGTACAGCTTGTCGAGGAGATGAGCGACGAGCCGCGGGGCCTGGCCCTCGGAGAGGTCGGCCCAGTCGGTGGCGAGTCCCCGGACATGGAGCGGCCGATCGAGGATCTCGACCTTTCGGAGCGCCCCCGCAACTGCCTCAAGCGGGCACAGGTCGACACCGTCGGCGAGTTGCTCGAGCGCACCGAGGAGGAACTGCTCGCCATCACCAACTTCGGCCAGAAGTCCCTCGACGAGGTGCTCGAGAAGCTCGATGAGCGCGGCCTCGTCCTGCGGGTGCGGGACTGACGCCATGCTCGCTACACCTAGGAAGGGCCGCCGCCTCGGCGGGAGTTCGGCCCACCAGAAGTCGATGCTGGCCAACCTCGTGGCGTCCCTGATCGCTGCCGAGGCCATCACGACCACGGAGGCTAAGGCCAAGGCACTTCGTCCGGTCGCTGAGAAGGTCATCACCAAGGCCAAGAAGGGCGGACTCCACAACCACCGCCAGGTGGTGTCGTTCCTGCGCGACAAGGAGATGGTCGCCAAGCTCTTCGAGGAGATCGGTCCCCGCTACGCCGACCGCCCGGGTGGCTACACCCGAATCCTCAAGGTCGGACCCCGCCCGGGGGACAACGCCCCGATGGCCCGCATCGAGCTGGTCTGACAAGACCCACGACATGAGGGTCCGGGCCACCGTCGCCTACGACGGTGGCCCCTTCCACGGCTTCGTCGTCAACGAGGGCGTCCGAACCGTTGCCGGCGAACTCGACGACGCGCTCTCCCGTGTCGTCGGTACCACGATCGCCGTGACGTGCGCCGGTCGCACGGATCGGGGAGTGCACGCGGTCGGCCAGGTCGTCAGCTTCGACGTCCCCGATGACACGGACCTCGACCGGGTCCGTCGGTCGGTCAACCGCCAGTGCGCGCCGTCGGTGGTTCTCCGGTCCCTCGGGCGTGCCGGCGACGACTTCGACGCCCGCTTCACGGCGACGGGGCGTTCCTATCGCTACCGGGTGCTCAACCGGCGGGACCCGGATCCGTTCCTGGCCGGTACCGCCTGGCACGTTAGGGACCCGCTCGACGTGCCGGCCATGCAGTCGGCAGCCGACCACCTCGTCGGCGAGCACGACTTCTCGTCGTTCTGCCGCCGCCGGAAAGTGGCCACCGACTCAGTCGCGCCCAAGCTCATCCGTCGGATCGAGACGCTGGGCTGGCAGGGCCCGGACGACGACGGCCTGCTCGAGTTCACCATTACCGCCCGTGCCTTCTGTCACCAGATGGTCCGCTCGATCGTGGGAATGCTGGTCGACGTCGGCCGGGGGAGGCGCAGCGTCGATGATGTGCCTGCGATCCTCGAGGCACGCGAACGGCAGGCCGCAGGAGGGCCCGCACCACCCCACGGGCTCACACTCTGGTCAGTTCGCTACCCGGACGCCTGACGGGTGAGCGGAGGTGACGAAGCAGGGTTGCCGGGTCCAACGCGCGGCCGTAGCCTTGCCCTCTGGCCGTACGGGCCTGGCGGCCCTGGGCCATCTGTTCACCGAACGGCCGCCCGAACGACGCTTTCGAAGAGGTAATTCCGTGTCCACCTACACTCCCAGGGCCAGCGAGATCGAACGCGTCTGGCACGTCGTCGACGCCGAAGGCCTCATTCTCGGCCGCATGGCCACCGAGGTGGCTTCCATCCTGCGTGGCAAGCACAAGGCGACCTTCACACCCCACATGGACACTGGAGACCACGTCGTCATCGTCAACAGCGACAAGGTCGTGCTGACCGGCGCCAAGGCCACCGACAAGATGGTCTACGACCACTCCGGCTACCCGGGAGGCCTCAGCTCCCGTGCCTACGGCGACGTGCTCTCCAACCGCTCCGACGAGGCCGTGCGCCGCACCATCCGGGGCATGCTCCCGAAGAACCGGCTGGGTCGGCAGATGATCAACAAGCTCAAGGTCTACCGGGGCCCGGAGCACCCCCATGAGGCCCAGCAGCCACAGCCGCTCGTGATCGAGCATGCCCGGGCCCGCACTTCGTGACCGAACAAGGCTGAACGAGGAACCCACGATGCCGCATCCCCTCATCCAGACCACCGGTCGCCGTAAGGCCGCCGTCGCCCGCGTGCGCCTTCGTCCCATCGACGGTGTCGCCACCATCACGATCAACGGTCGTGCCGCCGACGACTTCTTCCCCTCCGAGTCCCACCGCCTGGTGTTCCTCGAACCGCTCCGGGTCACAGGAACCGAGGGCACCTACGACATCGACGCCACGGTCCACGGCGGCGGCGCCGCTGGCCAGGCCGGCGCCCTGCGCCTCGGCATCGCCCGTGCGCTCGAGGCACTCGAACCCGAGCGCCGGGACGCCCTCAAGCGGGCCGGACTCCTGACGCGGGACGACCGCAAGAAGGAGTCCAAGAAGTACGGCCTCAAGAAGGCCCGCAAGGCGCCGCAGTACAGCAAGCGCTAGCGGCGGTCGGCGACCCGTTCCGGGTCGCCCGGACCCATAGCCCCACTGCCCCCATGGCCCTACGCTTCGGTACCGACGGAGTTCGTGCCCGGGCCGACACCGTGCTCACCGAGTGGGTCGTGCGCGCCCTCGGCCGTGCCGCCGCTGGTCAACTGGGTGCGGACGTCGTCGTCATCGGCCACGACACCCGGGCCTCAGGTGAGGCGCTGTCCCGGGCACTGGCCGAGGGCTTCCTCGAGGGCGGTGTCGAGGTTCGCCAGTTGGGCATCGCCCCGACGCCGGCCGTTGCCCACGCGGCGGCGGTCGACGGGATCGCCGGTGCCGTGGTCTCCGGCTCGCACAACCCCTGGACCGACAACGGCGTGAAGCTCTTCGCTGCCGGAGGCCACAAGCTCGACGACGCGGCGCAGGTCGAACTCCAGGCCAGTTGGGACGAGACCCCGGGCCTCGACGCCTCCGGTCGTGCGATGCCCGAAGCTGTGTCCGACGACCGCTGGGCCGAGGCGGTCGCGTCCTCGGTCGACGCCGGTGCCCTCGTTGGACTTGCGCTCGTCGTCGACTGCGCACACGGCGCCATGTCGACGGTTGCACCTGTCGTGCTCGAGCGCCTGGGCGCAGAGGTCACCGTCCTCAATGCGACGCCGGACGGCCGCAACATCAACCACCTCTGCGGTTCGATGCACCCCGAGGGCCTGCAACAGGCCGTGGTCGATGCAGGTGCCGATGCCGGCCTGGCGTTCGACGGCGATGGCGACCGGGTCGTCGCCGTCGGAGCCGACGGCGCCCTCCTCGACGGCGACCACCTCCTTGCGGCCTCCGGGATCGACCTCCACGAACGCGGCCTCCTGGCCGACGACACCGTCGTCGGGACCGTCATGGCGAACCTCGGACTGCGGCGCGCGTTCGGTGCCTGCGGGATCTCCTTCCACGAGACGGCTGTGGGCGACCGCTACGTTCTCGAGGCGCTTGAGGCGAACGGCTGGACGCTCGGTGGTGAACAGTCCGGCCACCTGATCTTCCGCCACCTCGCCACCACGGGCGACGGCCTCCTCGCCGGAATCCAGGCGCTCGATGCCGCCCGTCGCCGTGGGCGCACGCTTGGGGCGTGGACCACGGAACTCGTGGTCAAGGCGCCCCAGGTCCTCCGGGCCGTGGCTGTCGAAGGGTCCGGTGAGATGGTGGTCGAGGCCATGGCCGATGACATCGCCACGGCTGTCGACCTGTTGGGGGACGAGGGTCGGGTCGTGGTTCGGCCGTCGGGGACCGAATCCGTCGTCCGGGTCATGGTCGAGGCGCTCGACGCCGAGTTGGCTCGTCGGCTGGCCGACGAGCTCTGTGTGGCGGCACAACGGACTGCCGAACGGGACGCGGGCTCCCCGCACGGGTGACGGAGTAGAATCCAACCCGAGGCGGATCGCCGGACGGCTGCGGGAAGGAAACCAGGACACGATGTGCGGCATCATCGCGGTGCTTCGGTGCCCCGCCACCCGCTCGGCCCCCGTGGCCGACGCAGTGGTCGCCCCCATTCGACGGGCCGTCGACCTGCTCGGCGCAGGCGATCCCGTCGACCTCGCCGAGGCCGCGGGTTGCCTGGAGGAGGCCGACTCCCTCCTCGGGGGTGCTCCGGGGCTCGAGTCCCTGCTCGGCACGGGCGGCCTGCTCGACGCAGTCGCCGAGCACCTGGCAGCGGTACGTGCACAGTTCGCGTCCGTCGAGTCTGCACTCGAGGTCCGTATCGGCGACCGGGAAGCGGGTAATGCAGCGCTCGTGCGGCTCCGGGACGCTGCCTGGGTGATCTCCAACGACCGCCTGGGTGCCGCCCGTGGCGTGTCCGCACTCTCCTCTACGGCCGATCCGCCCAGCCGATTCGGACAGGCGGTCCTCCTGTCGGTCCAGCAGGCGCTCAGCGCACTCGACCGCCTGGAGGTGCGGGGCCGCGACTCCGCCGGACTCCAGGTCACCCTCTGGGACCACGGGCTCGACCTGTCCGACCCGGCCATCGCTGCGCTGCTGGCCACACGGACGTCCGACCCGCTCCTGCGCTCCGGGAGTGCCCGTGTGCTCCCCGGGGGCGGTCTGGCGCTGATCGTCAAGACGGCCGCCGAGATCGGGGAGTTGGGCGACAACACGTCGGCGCTGCGCCGGGCACTCGTCGGCGACGAACTCCTGGCCCGTGCCCTCGTCGGCGAGGCGGTCCGGGGATCGGTGCTCGGGCACACCAGGTGGGCCAGCTTCGGGATCATCGCCGAGGCCAACGCCCATCCGCTCGACTCGACGGGCAGCGACGTCGCCGCGCCGGGCCGCTTTGTGTCGGCCGTCCAGAACGGAGATGTCGACAACCACGCCGACCTGGTCGTTTCCGAACGCCTCGACGTGCCCGATGCCATCACGACCGATGCCAAGGTCGTGCCGCTCCTCTGCGCCCGCCACCTCGAAGCCGGCGAGTCGCCCGACGAGGCGTTCCGTCGGGCGGTCCGGGACTTCGAGGGGTCGCTTGCCATCGCCGCGTCGTTCGGTGCGACGCCCGACCGCCTCCACCTGTCGCTTCGGGGGAGCGGCCAGGCCCTCTACGTCGGCCTCGCCGAGGATGCATTCATCGTGGCCAGCGAGCCCTACGGCGTGGTCGAACTCGCCACCCACTACGTTCGCATGGACGGGGATGTGCCGGCCGAAATGGGCAACCCTGCGACCCGGGGGCAGTTGATCGAACTGGACGGCGCCGCCGCAGGCACTTTGGCGGGGATGCGCCGGCGGTCCTTCGACGGCAGCGACCTTCCGTTGGGCGACGACGACCTTGCCTGGGCTGGCATCACCACCCGGGACATCGACCGGGGCGACCACCCCCACTACCTTCTCAAGGAGATCAGCGAGTCGCCCGACTCGGTGCGGTCCACCCTCCGGGGCCGGCTCCTCGGGGACTCCGACGGGTTGGTCGTCTCGATGGCGCCCGAGGTCATGTCCGACTCACTGCGGGCCGACCTGGCGTCGGGGAGAATCTCGAAGGTGATCGTCATCGGCCAGGGCACGGCGGCGATCGCCGGTGAGGCGGTGGCCGGCGCCATCGATGCCGAGCTCGTGGGCACCGGGATCAACGTCTCGTCCCGGCCCGCCACGGAGCTCTCCGGCTTCGGACTGCAGCACGACATGGCCGACACGCTGGTAGTCGCCATCAGCCAGTCGGGCACGACCACTGACACCAACCGCACCGTCGACCTTGTCCGTTCCCGCGGTGGACGGGTACTGGCAATCGTCAACCGTCGCAAAAGCGACCTGACCGACCGTGCCGACGGTGTGCTCTACACCTCCGACGGTCGCGACGTCGAGATGAGCGTCGCCTCCACGAAGGCGTTCTACGCCCAGGCCGTGGCGGGCTTCCTGCTCGGTGCCGCCCTAGCCGACGCCGTGGGTGCCCCGGGCGCTCCCGACCGCTGCGACCTGCTCGTCGGGCTCCGCTCGTTGCCCGACGCCATGGCGCAGGTGTTCGCCGGCCGGGAGCACATCGCCGACCTGGCGACCCGGTACGCCCCCGCCCGCCGCTACTGGGCGGTGGTAGGCAACGGAGCGAACCTGGTCGCCGCTCGCGAGATCCGGATCAAGCTCTCGGAGCTCTGCTACAAGGCGGTCGCCACCGACACCACCGAGGACAAGAAGCACATCGACCTCTCGTCGGAGCCGTTGATCCTCGTCTGCGCCACCGGCCTTTCGGGTTCGACCATCGACGACGTGGCCAAGGAGGTGGCGATCTACCGGGCCCACAAGGCGGCGCCCCTCGTGGTCACGGACGCACCGCGGCGGTATGCCGAGGCCCTCGACGTCGTCGAGGTGCCGGTGGTGCACCCCCGACTGGCCTTCGTGCTGGCCACGATGGTCGGCCACCTGTTCGGCTACGAGGCCGCCCTGGCGATCGACGGCCAGGCTCGTCCTCTCCGCGAGGCACATGCCGCCATCGAGCAGGCGGCTGCCGGTGAGTTGGGCGGATCCTTCGAAGAGGCCGCCGGTGGACCGGGGGGCGATGCCCTCGTCGACGCCGTCCGCGAGCGCCTCATGCCCTGCGCCGGCCGCTTCCACGACGAGCTCCGCTCCGGCCGCCTCAACGGCCACCTCGAGGTCGCCACAGCGGTCCGCCTGGCGTCGTTGTTCCGTTACGCCCTCGGTGACGTTCCCCTCGAGTCGTACCAGCGGGAGTTCGGCAGGGTCGGTACGCCCGCCCTCGTCCTCGACGACCTGGCCTCGGCACTGACGGCCGCCATCGGGGAACTCACCCGCCCCGTCGACGCCATCAAGCACCAGGCCAAGACCGTCACGGTCGGCATCTCGCGAACCGACGAGACCCTCCTCGAAGCCCGACTCACTCGCGCCCTGCTCGATGCCGGTGCGCCCCGGGACGGCCTCAGCTACCGGACTCTCCGCCTGCTGCTGGCCCTCGACCCGGCCGTGGCCGAAATCAACGGGTTCACCCGGTACCGGCTAGACGGTGTCGATGGTTCGGTACCGACCGCAGCGATCGTGGACCGTGGCGGCGTCTCGACCGGGATCCCCTCGCGAACCGAACGCGACCCGGCGCTGAGGGGCACCAAGCATGGCGTTGCGGTGGATCGAGAGGTGCTCGTCACCCGGGGTGCCCGCGACGGCCGGACGATCGTGCTCGTGCCCGAGGTCAAGGACGCCGAGGTCGTGGGGCTCACGTTGCTCCATGTCACGACCGTCGACCGGTTGCCGTCGGGCACGGTGCGCAGCGTCCTCGAGGGCTACCACAACCGCTACGGCGAGATCCGCGACGCCGTATGCGAGACCGAGCCCTCGTTGCGTGACGACCTGTTGGCGGCGGTCGCCGTCGAGGACCTGTTGACCGACGAGGTCGGCGCCATTGCCGACCGCCTCCGCAGCAGATCCTGAGCCCCCGGTCCCGACATGATCGGCATCGGGACTGACCTCGTCGACATCGAGCGGTTCCGCCGGTCGCTCGAGCGCACGCCCGGGCTGCGGGACCGACTGTTCCGTCCCGACGAGCAGGCCTACGCCGACCAGCGCGGCGATCCTGTCGAGCGCTATGCGAGTCGGTTCGCCGCCAAGGAGGCCGCCCTGAAGGCCCTCGGCCTCGGCCTCGGCGGCATGGCCATGTACGACATCGAAGTGGTCCGGGCCGAGTCGGGTGCCCCTTCGCTGCTGTTGCACGGCGAGGCCGCCGAGACGGCGGCCGCAGCGGGCGTCACCGGGTGGCTGGTCACGATCTCGCACACCGACACGGTCGCCCAGGCCGTGGTCGTGGCACGCTGAGGGAATGCTGCCGGTCGCCACACCCGAGGAGATGGCGGCGATCGATGCCGCCTCCACCGAGTCGTACGACGTGCTCGTCGGCCGTGCCGGTGCTGCCGTTGCCAGCGCAGCGATCGACATGCTGGGCGGCGCCGACGGTCGCCGGGTCGTGGTGGTCGCCGGTGCGGGATCCAACGGCGCCGATGGCCGCGTGGCCGGAGACCGGTTGCAAGACCTCGGGGTGCAGGTCCTGGTGCTCGACGCCGAAGCGGCGACCGCCGAACTCCCCGCCGCCGACCTGGTGGTGGACGCCGCGTACGGCACCGGCCTGAGCCGCCCCTATGCGGCACCCGCCACCGACTCCCCCGTACTGGCCGTCGACCTCCCTTCCGGGATCGACGGGCTGACCGGTTGTGAACTGGGTTCCCCGGTGACTGCTGAGCGGACGGTCACGTTCGCCGCCCTCAAGCCGGGCCACCTGCTCGGACAGGGGCCGGAGCACTGTGGCGAGGTCTCGGTGGTCGACATCGGCCTCGACGTCTCGATGGTCGGGGCCGCACTGGTCGAACCGTCCGACGTGGTGGCACTGGTGCCGGCGCGGCCCCGGGACGACCACAAGTGGAAGAGCGCCTGTTGGATCGTCGCCGGGTCTCCGGGGATGGAGGGCGCCGCCCACCTCGCCGCCCGTGCCACCCAACGCTCCGGTGCCGGCTACGTGCGACTCTCGGTGCCGGGCGGCGGCTCGGCCCTTGCCGCTCCGCTGGAGGTGGTGGCCGATCCGATCCCGTCGGACCTCACCGCACCGGACGACCACGGTCGCTTTGCGGCCCTCGTCCTGGGTCCGGGCCTCGGGCCGGTCGCCGGTGACGCCGTCCGGTCCCTGCTCGAGGCCTTCACCGGTCCGGCGGTGGTCGACGGTGACGGCCTGCGTGCGCTCGGGTTGGTGGACGTTCCGCTCCGTCCCGCACCGACGGTACTCACCCCGCACGATGGCGAGTTCGAGCGCCTGACCGGCTCCCGTCCCGGGCCCGACCGCCTGTCGGCCGCCCGTGGGCTCGCCATGGCCTCGGGAGCCGTGGTCCTGCTCAAGGGCCCGACCACGGTCGTCGCCGCTCCCGACGGCAGGGTCCGCCTAGCGGCGTCGGGTGACCAGCGCCTCGCCACTGCTGGGACGGGTGACGTCCTGGCCGGGATCCTCGGTGCCTTCGTGGCTCGTGGTGCCGACCCCTTCGACGCTGCTGCCGCAGCCGCCGTCGTCCACGGCCTGACGGTCCGGGACCTGCCGGCGACCGGGGTGGTGGCCGGCGACCTGGACCAACGCCTGCCCGAGTTGCTGTCCTCCCTGCTTGCCGGCGGACCGGCGGAGGAGGGGTCCTGATGCGTCCGACGTGGTGCGACATCGACCTGGACGCCATCCGGCACAACGTGGGCGTGCTGGGCGCCCTGGCGGGGGAGGCGGCTCTGTGTGCCGTCGTGAAGGCCGATGCGTACCGGCACGGCGCCGTCCCGGTCGCACGGGCCGTGGTCGAGGCCGGAGCGCCCTGGTTGGCGGTCGCCCTCGTCGAGGAGGCCGCCGAACTCCGTGCGGCCGGACTCGATGTCCCGATCCTGGTGCTCAGCGAGCCACCTCCCGGCGACATGGCCGAGGTCGCCGAACTCGGCGGCGTACGGCCCACGGTCTATTCCGAAGCAGGCATCGACGCCTTCGCTGGCGCTGCACCCGGTTCGCCGGTCCACCTCAAGGTCGACACCGGGATGCACCGGGTGGGGGCGGCGCCCGTCGACGCCGCGGACCTGGCCCGCCGGGCGCTCGGGGCCGGACTGGTGCTCGAAGGGGTGTTCACGCACTTCGCAGTCGCCGACGCCCCTGCAGATCCGTTCACCGGCGTCCAGGTTGGGCGCTTTGACACCGTGCTGGCCGAACTCGCCGAACTCGGCATCCATCCCGAACTGGTCCACCTGGCGAACACCGCCGGACTGATCACGAGTCCCGAGTCCCGCCGGTCGCTGGTCCGGGCCGGGATCGGCATCTACGGCGTGGCCCCGTCGCCGGGACTGGCCAGTGCCTGTGCCGACCTGGGCCTGCGGCCCGCGGCCCGACTCCGCAGCGAGGTCCGGCACGTCCACGTCGTCGAGGTGGGTGAGGGTGTCTCCTACGGGCGCCGGTGGCGGGCCGGGGAGCCGACCCACCTGGCGACGGTCCCGATCGGCTACGCCGACGGAATCAACCGTGCCTGGTGGGAAGGCGGTTCGGTGTTGGTCGGCGGTCGACGTCGGCCCATCCGTGGAGTCGTCACCATGGACCAGTTGGTGGTCGAGGTGGACGATGACGTGATGGTCGGCGACGAGGTTGTGCTGCTGGGAGGGCAGGGAGACGAGAGCATCAGCGCAGAGGAGGTGGCAGCCTCCCTCGGCACCATCACCTACGAGGTGCTGGTGTCCCTCGGGGCCCGTGTGCCCAGGCGCTACTGAAGCGACGCTGGTCCGATGACGCTCCGGGTGCTGTTGGTCGAACCGTTCCACGGTGGGTCCCATGCGTCCTGGGCCGAGGGCCTCGCCGCCCACAGCCGCCACGAGGTCGTGACCGTGTCGCTGCCCGGCACCTCCTGGCGCTGGCGGATGCGGGGAGCGTCGGTGAGCCTGGCTGCGGCGACCCATGACGCGGTCGCCGCCGATGGCCCACCTGACGTGGTCCTGGCGAGCGGCATGTTCGACCTGCCGGCATGGCTGGGTCTCACGCGACGCATCCTCGGAGACCCTCCGGTCGTGCTGTACCTGCACGAGAACCAGTTGGGCTACCCGCTCAGTCCCAACCAGCGGGCCGACGACGAGTTCCCGCTGGCCAACTGGCGCTCGATGGTCGCCGCAGACGAGGTGTGGTGCAACTCCCGCTTCCAACTCGACGAACTGCTGGGTGGCCTGCCCGCACTGCTCGACCGTTCGCCAGACGAGTCCCATGCCCACCTGCTGGGCGAGGTCTCGGGACGATGCTCAGTGGTGCCAGTCGGGGTCGAGTTGGCGGACGTGCCGGACCCGGGTGAAAGGGACGATTCGGCCGATGAACTGCCGCTGGTGCTCTGGAACCACCGGTGGGACCACGACAAGAACCCGGCGGCGGTTTTCCGGGCCCTCGCCAGGCTGGCCGCCGAGGGACTCGGCTTCGAGGTGGCGATCGCCGGCGAGAACGTCCGGGTCGACCCACGCGAGATGGTCGAGGCACGTTCGGTCCTGGGTGACCGGGTGGTGCAGTTCGGCCACCTACCTCGCAGCGACTACGTGGCGCTTCTCGGGCGGGCCGACGTGGTCGTCAGCGCCGCCTCCCAGGAGTACTTCGGGATCTCGGTGGTCGAGGCGGTGGCGGCCGGAGCCGTGCCGGTCCTCCCGGACCGCCTCAGCTATCCGGAGGTGGTGCCGGCGGCGTGGCACGGGTCGTCCCTGTATCCGGACGGTGGGCTGACCACCCGTCTCCGGGAGGTCCTCACCGGCCTGCCGGAGTGGCGGGCCCGGTGCGAGGGCCTGTCCGCGGCGATGCGCCGCTTCGACTGGCGGGAGGTCGCCGACATCTACGACGACGGGCTCGAGGCACTTGCCGCGCGCTACGGTCGGGCGCCATGAGGTTTCCCATCGACGGGGTGCGGGTCGGCCACTGGACCGACGATTCGGCCCGGACGGGCTGCACCGTCGTCCTGCTGCCCGACGGGACCGTTGCCTCGGGCGAGGTCCGGGGCGGGGCGCCCGCCACCCGCGAGTTCGACCTGCTGGCCCCTGAGCGAACCGTCGACCAGGTCGACGCTGTGGTGCTCACGGGGGGATCGGCCTTCGGTCTCGCCGCAGCCGACGGGGTGGTGGCCCACCTCGAGGACGGGGGACGGGGGTTCCCCACGGGTGCCGGGCCGGTCCCGATCGTGGTGGCCATGGCGCTCTACGACCTGCTGGAGGGTGGAGCTGATGTGCGGCCCGGTCCCGGGGAGGGCCGGGCGGCCGCCGAGGCGGCGTCGACCGAGGTGGCGACGGGTCGGGTCGGTGCAGGGACCGGTGCGACCGTGGGCACCTGGCGCGGGCGCGAACACGCCCGCCCGGGGGGCCTCGGAATCGGGACGGCCCGCCGGGAGGACGTGGTGGTGTCGGCGGTCGTTGCCGTGAACGCCTCTGGCGACCTGGACGACGGTTTGGCTTCGGCGTCGGTCGCCGACGGCACCTTCACCGACTGGCCGGCCGGCGACGTGGAGGCCTTCGGCGGGCGCCAGAACACGACCATCGGCGTCGTGGTGACGAACGCCGTGCTCACCAAGGGCGAATGCCTGTTGGTCGCCCAGTCGGGGCACGACGGCCTGGCACGGGCGCTGTTCCCCGTGCACCTCTCGACCGACGGCGACGCCCTGGTTGCAGCGGCAACGGGAGAGATCGAGGTCTCCGCCGACCTGGTTCGCGTGCTGGCCGCGGCAGCGGTGGAGCGCGCTGTCCGGGTCGCCACCTGAGGCCTGTCGGTACGCTTGACGGGTGTCCGACCCGTCTCCTGCGCCCACCCGCCTGTCGCTGCTGGCCGAGGAGTCCTCGGGCTGTACCCGCTGTGCACTTGCCGGGGGCCGGACGCATGTGGTGTTCGGCGCCGGATCGCCGACTGCGGACCTCATGTTCGTGGGTGAGGGCCCGGGCGCCCAGGAGGACGAGCAGGGGCTGCCGTTCGTCGGCCGTTCGGGCAAGTTGCTCGACCGCCTGCTACACGAGGAGGTCGGGATCGAACGCAGCGCCTGTTACATCACCAACGTGGTGAAGTGCCGTCCCCCGGCGAACCGCGACCCGAAGCCAGACGAGATCGCCGCCTGTCGCCCCTACCTGGAGGAACAGGTGGGCCTGGTGGATCCGGCGGTGATCGTGACGCTCGGCAACTTCGCCTCGAAACTGCTCCTCGGCACCGATACCGGTATCACGAAGTTGCGGGGACGCGCCTACGAGTACTCCGGACGCAACCTGGTGCCGACCTTTCACCCGGCGGCGGCCCTCCGGGGTGGCGCCGTCGTCCTCGCCAAGTTGCGCGCCGACCTGGTCCGCGCCAAGTCGTTGATGTCCCGATGAACACGACCGTCGTGCACACCGGGTCGGCAGGGACCACGCAGGCAGTGGCCGCACGACTGGCGACGCTGGTCGGGCCCGGCGACCTGATCGTGCTGTGCGGCGACCTGGGGGCCGGCAAGACCACGTTCACCCAGGGGTTCGGCGAGGCGCTCGGCGTGACCAGCCCCGTCACCTCGCCGACCTTCACGCTCGCCAACCGCTACGAGGGTGCGTTGATCGTCAACCACCTCGACGTGTACCGACTGGCACACATCGCCGAGGTCGAGGACCTGGGCCTTGCCGAGCTCGTCGACGACCGAGCCGTGACGCTGATCGAGTGGGGGGATGCCATCGCCGGGGCGCTGCCCGGCGGCTACCTCGAGGTCCGGATTCGACTGGGCGACGGAACAGACGACCGCACGCTCGAGTTCCGGGCGGTCGGCGCGGAGTGGAGGGACCGGGAGGCGGCCCTGGCCGGGCTGGCCGACGGCGGTCCGGGGGATGCGGGGGGTGCCCCATGCTGATCCTCGGGATCGAGAGCGCCGGCAGCCAGGTGGGCTGCGCCATCGGCGGCCACGAGGGCGTGCTGGCCTCGGCCCATGCCGGAAAGGGTCGTCGCCATGCTGAGAACCTGGCCCCCCAGATCGACTTCGTGCGAGGGCAGGCGGGCATTCAACTGAGCGAACTCGGGGCGGTGGCCGTCGACGTCGGCCCCGGCCTGTTCACCGGGCTCCGGGTGGGGATTGCGACCGCCGTCGTCATGTCCCACGCCCTCGGCGTGCCGATGATCCCGGTCACCAGTCACGACCTGATGGCGTTTCCCGCCCGCTGGAGCAGCCGGCTCATCGTGACGGCCCTCGACGCCCGACGCGGCGAACTGTTCACGGCCCTCTTCCGGAAGGTGCCGGGGGGCATCCAGCGGGTCCGCGAGGTCAACGTCTGCACGCCCGACGATCTGGCGGCCGAACTCGAGGTCGCCGACGAGCCGGCGCTCCTGGTCGGGGACGGGGCGCTCCGCTATGCCGACACGTTCCACGACATCCGCCGAATCGAGATGGCCGAGCAGGGGCTGGCCCAGCCCAGCGCGCGCTCGCTCGTGCAGTTGGCCCACGCCCGGGCCATGCGCGAGGAGTTCGTACAGCCCTGGGAGGTCGAGCCGGTGTACCTGCGCAAGCCCGACGCCGAGATCAACTGGTCGACCCGGGAGGGAGGCGCATGAGTGCCTCCAGCCGCCCGGTGGCCGCAGAAGTGGTGCTGCGTCCCATGCTCGAGGCCGACGCCGGGGCCGTGCTGGACATCGACCGACAGGTCCATCTGGACCCGTGGTCGCCCGACTTCCTGGTCGGCCAACTGGCTGCCGTCGACCGGTGGCACCATGTCGTGGCCGACCGCAACGGCGACATCGTCGGCCACGCCGCCCTGACCGTGGTCGCCGACGAGGGCCACGTCGCCACCGTGTCCGTGCGACCCGACGAACAGGGCGCCGGGACCGGCGGGCGGCTCCTCGGCGACCTGTGTCGGTTCGCCGTCGAACGGGGGCTGGCCGCCCTGACCCTCGAGGTCCGTTCGTCGAACCGGCGGGCCATCGAGCTCTACCGCCGCTTCGGGTTCGCACCGGCGGGAGTCCGGCCCGCCTACTTCGCAGGCGTCCAGGACGAGACAGCGGAGGATGCGTTGGTGATGTGGGTGCACGACATCGCCGAGCCGGCGTTCCTCGGGCGGGTCGAGGCGGCCGAGCAGGCGGGGGCCATGGCATGAGCGATGTGGTTCTGGGGATCGAGACCTCCTGCGACGAGACGGCCGCTGCGGTCGTCGAACGGGCGCAACTCGTGCGCTCGTCGGTGGTCAGTAGCCAGGTTGAGCGGCATGCCCTGTTCGGCGGGGTGGTGCCCGAGATCGCCGGCCGGGCCCATGTCGAGCAGATGGTGCCAGTCATCGCAGAGGCACTCGTCTCCGCCGGCGCCGAGGGCGCAGACCTCGATGCCGTGGCCGCCACCACCGGCCCCGGTCTGGCCGGGTCGCTGCTGATCGGCGTGAGCGCCGCAAAGGCCCTGTCGCTGGTGTGGGACGTGCCGTTTGTGTCCGTGAACCACCTCGAGGCCCACCTTTACGCCTCGTTCCTCGAGGAACCCGACCTCGAACTGCCCCTCGTGGTCCTGCTGGTGTCGGGGGGCCACACGATGCTCGTGCTCATGGAGGACCACTGTCGCTACCGCCTCTTGGGCTCCACGCTCGACGACGCCGCCGGCGAGGCCTTCGACAAGGTGGCCCGCTACCTCGGGTTGGGCTATCCCGGTGGCCCGGCGATCGACGAACTGGCCGTCGAGGGCGATCCGTCCGCGTTCGCCTACCCCAGGTCGATGGTGCAGGAGAACCCCTCCACGCTGTCCGAGGATCGCCGGTTCGCCTTTTCGTTCAGTGGACTCAAGACGGCCGTCGTCAACCACGTCCGCAACGAGCCCAGTGCCCCGACGGCCGACGTGGCCGCCTCGTTCCAGGAGGCGGTTGTGGACGCCCTCGTCACCAAGGCCCGGTGGGCGGTCGAGGCCACGGGGGCGAAGGGCATGTGCCTCGGTGGGGGCGTGGCGGCCAACTCCCGACTGAGGGAGAGGTTCCTCGACACCTGTGGCGACCTCGGTGTGCGGGCGTTCCTGCCCTCGCGTGCGATGTGCACCGACAACGCCGCCATGGTGGCCGCTGCCGGTTGGTGGCGCCTGTCGCTCTTCGGGTCCAGCCCGCTCGACACCGGTGCCGACCCCAATCAGGGCCTGCCGCTCGTCGACTGAGGGCCTCCGGCCGGTTGCGTGGGGCGGAAATCAGCCGCCCTGCACGTTGGGACGCCCCGGGGTCGACCGTATCGTTGGCACTCGTCAACTGAGAGTGCCAAGCGTGCTCGACGTCCACGCGTGCTCCCTGATCGGGGTGCACGACCAGTGAATCCATCCACGAAGAGGGAAGAAGCGTTCGATGAACCTGCAGCCCCTGGAGGACCGCATTGTGGTCCGCCCCAGCGAGTCCGAGGCCACCACGGCCAGCGGCCTGGTGATCCCCGACACCGCCAAGGAGAAGCCCCAGCAGGGCGACGTCCTGGCCGTCGGCCCAGGCCGCCGCTCCGACAACACCGGTGAGATCGTGCCGATGGACGTCGCCGTCGGCGACACCGTCGTCTACAGCAAGTACGGCGGGACCGAGATTACGGTCGAAGGCGAGGATCTCCTGATCCTCAACGCCCGCGACGTGCTCGCCCTCGTCAAGTAGGCGCCCGATGGCAAAGATCCTCTCATTTAACGAAGAGGCCCGCCGCGGCCTGGAGGCCGGCGTCAACAAGCTGGCCGATGCAGTCAAGGTGACGCTCGGCCCACGCGGCCGCAACGTCGTCCTCGACAAGAAATTCGGCGCACCCACCATCACCAATGACGGCGTCTCGATCGCCCGCGAGGTCGAACTCGAGGACGCCTTCGAGAACATGGGCGCCCAGCTGGTGAAGGAGGTCGCGACCAAGACCAACGACATCGCCGGCGACGGCACCACCACCGCCACGGTGTTGGCCCAGGCGCTGGTCCGCGAGGGCCTGCGCAACGTGGCTGCCGGGGCCAACCCGATCGGCCTCAAGCGGGGCATCGAGCAGGCCGTGCGTGCGGCCGTCGACGCCGTCGCCGACCAGGCCGTGCGCGTCGACGACTCCAAGGACCAGATCGCCAACGTGGCCGCCATTTCGGCAGCCGACGTCGAGATCGGAGCGATCATCGCCGAGGCAATCGACAAGGTGGGCAAGGACGGCGTGGTCACGGTCGAGGAGTCGAACACGTTCGGAATGGACCTCGAATTCGTTGAGGGCATGCAGTTCGACAAGGGCTACCTGTCGCCGTACTTCGTGACGGACCCGGAGCGCCAGGAGGCGGTCCTCGAGAATCCGTACATCCTGCTCAACCAGGGCAAGATCACCTCGGTCCAGGACATGCTGCCGGTGCTCGAGAAGGTCATGCAGTCGGGTCGCCCGCTGCTGATCATCGCCGAGGACGTCGAGGGCGAGGCCCTGGCCACGCTGGTCGTCAACCGGATCCGTGGCACCTTCAGCTCGGTGGCCCTCAAGGCCCCCGGCTTCGGCGAGCGTCGCAAGGCGATGCTCCAGGACATGGCGACCCTTACGGGTGGCCAGGTCATCGCTGAGGAGGTCGGCCTCAAGCTGGATGCAGTCACGCTCGACATGCTGGGCAGCGCCCGCAAGGTGGTCGTCACCAAGGACGACACCACCATCGTCGAGGGTGCCGGTGAGTCCTCCGAGGTCGAGGGCCGGATCAACCAGATCAAGGCCGAGATCGAGAACACCGACTCCGACTGGGACAGCGAGAAGCTCCAGGAGCGCCTCGCCAAGCTGGCCGGGGGTGTGGCCCTCGTCCAGGTCGGTGCCGCCACTGAGGTGGAGCTCAAGGAAAAGAAGCACCGCATCGAGGATGCCCTTTCGGCGACCCGTGCAGCGATCGAGGAGGGTGTGGTCGCCGGTGGTGGCACCGCCCTGCTTCGGGCCCGTGCGGCCGTGGTTGCGACAGGCGAGGGCCTGTCCGGCGACGAGGCCACCGGTGCTCGCATCGTGCACGCTGCCCTGGAGGCCCCGGCACGGCTTATCGCCGACAACGCCGGCCTCGAGGGTGCTGTCATGGTGCGCGAGGTCGAGAAGGCCAGCGGCAACATCGGACTCAACGCCGTCACCGGCGAACTCGAGGACCTGGTGGAAGCCGGCGTCATCGATCCGGCCATGGTGACCCGTGCAGCGCTGCAGAACGCAGCGTCGATCGCGGGGCTCCTGTTGACAACCGAGGCGCTCGTGTCCGACAAGCCTGAGCCTGCCGGCGCAATGCCCGGCGGCGGCGGCATGGATCCCATGGGCGGCATGGGCGGCATGGGCGGCATG
>Ga0066372_10000018_pt1 | contig 46972 bp, 42 predicted proteins | sample Knorr_S15_td_250_FD_77011 | JGI IMG/M metagenome (GOLD analysis project Ga0066372, IMG submission 77011) | Marine microbial communities from Southern Atlantic Ocean transect - Knorr_S15_td_250_ad_251m_LV_A | ecosystem: Environmental > Aquatic > Marine > Oceanic | place: Southern Atlantic ocean... | reverse complement strand
GGTTCAAGATCCTTAGAAATAATAGTGAGTTTTCGCGATGATTGTTTTATAAGCTCTAACACGGCATCGTAAGCTTCCTGTCGTGTTTCTACAGGCGATACTTCATCAAGGGATTTGCCTAATCTAAGTTCATTAAGACTATGCATATTTATTATTTCTGGATTATCGACTATTTCTTTTTTATCGACTTTGCTTGTGTTTCAGCGTTACCAAGATAATTACTCGGGGTTAATTTTTTCAATCTTGATTTATCATTATCAGATATATTAAGTTGATCGATAAAATTATGAAGTGTTTTTTTATCAATTTCTTTTCCACGAGATAATTCCTTTAATTTTTCGTAGGCATCATCGTAACCTGCGCAACGCATTACGGTTTGTACAGCTTCAGTTAAAATTTCCCATGAATCTTTCAGGTCATGATTTATCATGTCAATATTAACGTCCAGCTTTGATAATCCTTTGATACAGGAATCAAAAGCTATTATTGAATGTGCAACACCAACACCCATATTTCTTAGCACAGTTGAATCTGTTAGATCTCTTTGCCATCGTGATGTGGGTAATTTCATTGCAAGATGCTCAAGCATGTTATTTGCAAGGCCCAAGTTGCCTTCTGAATTCTCAAAGTCTATAGGATTAATTTTATGCGGCATTGTTGATGACCCTATTTCCCCCTCCACAAGTTTTAGTTTGAAATAACCCAGAGAGATATAACCCCATAGATCACGACATAGATCGATTAAAATGGTGTTTATTCGAATTAACGCATGAAAATATTCGGCCATGTAATCATGCGGTTCTATCTGTGTTGTATGAGGATTCCAATTAAGATCCAGTTCCTCGACAAATTCTTTAGATAGGGACATCCAATCAATATTTGGATAGGCAGCAAAATGAGCATTAAAATTACCTACAGCACCATTTAACTTACCCAGTAATTCAATATTTTTAAATTGGTTTATTTGCCTTAAGAGACGATGTGTATATACAGCTACTTCTTTACCTAATGTTGTTGGCGAGGCAGTTTGGCCATGAGTTCTAGACAACATAGCGACAGACGCATAATCAGCAGACATTTTTTCCAGAATTGAAACTAATTTATTTAATTTCGGAGCTAGTACATTTTCACGCGTATCTTTTAGCATAAGCGCATGGCTTAGATTATTAATATCATCAGAAGTACAGCCAAAATGAATAAATGAAGCGATATTCTTTAATGATGGAACAGACCGAATTTTTTCCCGAAGAAAATACTCAACGGCTTTAACATCATGATTTGTTGTTTGCTCTATTTCTTTTATTCTTATTGCATCGTCTATTGAAAAATCATTTTTTATATTATCGAGGAAGGAAATTGAGTCAGCAGGAAATCTACCAATTTCTTTTATATCGGGATGTTTTGAGAGAGCTTTTAACCATTCAATTTCAATAACTACCCTGAAGCGGAATAATCCATACTCACTGAATATGGATCTTAGGATATCAGTTTTATTTTGGTATCGACCATCAACTGGTGAAATTGCTGTAAGCGCTGATAGTTCCATAATCACCTGATTAGTTTGATTTCTTGTCGATTATACATGTATTAAGACAGATAAAATCACCCAAAGTTCTTTTTTTATGGAGAAGGATTTGGAATTTTTTCATGTATAGATTCGATTTCTTTTATGATTTCTTTTGATAGCTCAACATTGATACTTTCAATATCGCTTTTTAGTTGCTCCATCGATGTTGCACCAATTATATTACTGGTTAAGAATGGCCGACTAGAAACATAAGATAGCGCCATTTGCGACGGGTCTAAACTATTTTTTTTAGCAAGATTGACATACGATTCTGTTGCTTCTATTGCTTTTGGATTGAGATAGCGGGTAAAGTGTTCAAACAATGTTAGGCGCGCACCCTCAGGCTTTTTATTATTTAGATACTTACCACTTAGCGAGCCAAATGCAAGAGGAGAATAGGCAAGTAAACCAACTTGTTCGCGATGGGAAAATTCTGAAATACCAATTTCAAAAGTACGATTTAATAGATTATAAGGATTTTGAATACTAACTATTCTAGGTAATCCTTCTTCTCTTGAAACACGTAAGTACTCAGCACAACCCCAAGGAGTTTCATTAGAAATACCAACTGTTCTAATTTTTCCTTGTTTAACAAGCTCGTCAAGCACTGATAAGGTTTCTGCTATCGATACTCCATTTTTTTCTGGAGCATGAAAATAAGCTAATTTTCCAAAAAAATTGGTTTCACGATCGGGCCAATGCATTTGATAAAGATCAATGTAGTCTGTTTTAAGGCGTTTCAGCGAATCATCTAAGGCTTGTTCAATGTTTTTTTTATCAAGCTTTAACTGACCATCACGAATATATGGTAACCATTCAGCTTTAGCGGCGACTTTTGTTGCAAGTATGATTTTGTCACGATCTTTTCTTTTGCTTAGCCAGTTACCGATATAGGATTCGGTTAGTCCGTAAGTTTCCTTACGGGGTGGAACGGGGTACATTTCTGCAACATCAATAAAGTTAACGCCAGACTCTATTGCATAATCTAATTGTTCATGAGCTTCATCCTCGGTATTTTGTTCACCCCAAGTCATAGTTCCTAAGCAAATTTGACTAACTTTAATATCTGTTTGACCCAGATTATTGTATTTCATAGCGTCTTTCCTTTTAATTATGTTGTTGGCCTCATTGGTATATTCTAAATAAAAAACATAGTCGCGGACAAATAACCACGCATATGATACCTTTTATTTAGGAACATTTAATGATATCTCTTAATTTATGCAGACATTAACCATTTCAAAACCCGATGACTTTCATCTACATCTTCGTGATGGAGCAGCCATGGCAAACATCATTAATTATAGTGCGGCCCAATTTTCTAGAGCAATTGTAATGCCAAATCTGAATCCACCAATTACGACTGTTGATATGGCAATGTCCTACTACAATCGTATTCTAAATAGCGTCAACAAAAAATATAATTTTGAGCCGTTAATGACATTATATTTAACCGACAATACAAGACCTAGTGAAATAGATATTGTTGTACAAACTGAACCAATTAAGGCTTTAAAGTACTATCCAGTAGGCACAACAACAAATTCTGATTATGGCGTCACTGATATTAAAAAGGTTTATTTGGTTTTGGAATCAATGATGAAAAATCAATTACCCTTACTGATTCATGGCGAGGTTAGCGATACTGATGTTAATGTTTTTGATAGAGAAAAAGTATTTATTGAAAAGGTGTTATCGCCTTTAGTTGACGATTTTTGTGAACTAAAGATAGTGTTTGAACATATTAGCACTAAAGCGGCAGTCGATTTCGTTTTAAATGCAAACAGTAATATAGCCGCAACGATTACTCCACAACATATACTTTTAAATCGTGACGATTTATTCAACGAGTCGTTTCAACCCCATAATTATTGCTTACCTGTCCTAAAAGAAGAGCATGACCGTTTGGCGGTTTTAGGTGCTGCTACTAGCGGGAATCCCAAATTTTTTCTAGGAACAGATAGTGCACCACATGGGCGAACAAAAAAAGAAAGTGGTTGTGGATGTGCGGGTATCTTTTCTGCATATAATGCTTTAGGGGATTATGCTGAAATTTTTGAAAAGCAAAATAAGTTGGACAAGCTAGAAGCATTTGCAAGTTTTCACGGCGCAGATTTCTATGGACTTAAACGTAATGACGAAAAGATTACCCTTACTAAAAAAGAAAAAAATATTCCAGAGGAGTTACCTTTCGATAATGATAAATTAGTTCCTTTTCGTGCAGGTGGGAATTGTGCCTGGCAAGCAAAACGTTAACTAAGATGAGTGAAATAGAGACAGTCATTGCCAAACGATTTCGTGGTTTTTTCCCTGTTATTATTGATGTTGAAACAGCAGGTTTTAATCCGCAAAAAGATGCTTTGTTGGAAATCGCTGCTGTAACGCTAGCACTGAATGATAAAAATTATTGGTGTATTGATGAAGTTATGTCCAAACATGTTAAGCCATTTGAAGGTGCTAATCTTGAAATAGCATCCTTAGAATTTACAGGTATCGACCCAGATCATCCTTTTCGTAAACAGATTGCGGTTAGCGAGAGCGAAGCCTTGAATGAAATTTTTCGAGTAGTACGAAAAAAAATAAAAGATAATAAATGTACTAGAGCAGTCCTCGTAGGGCATAACTCTTCATTTGATCTAAGTTTTTTGAATGCCTGTGTTGAGAGAAATGATATTAAACGCAATCCTTTCCATCCATTTAGCACCTTTGATACTGTAACACTAGCAGGCCTGGTTTACGGGCAAACAGTACTATCACGTGCAGCCATTGCAGCAGGTTTACAATGGGACGAAAAAGAAGCACATTCAGCGCGTTATGATGCAGAACAGACTGCGCTATTATTTTGCGAGATTATTAATAAATGCAATGAATATTTAGATATTCCATAATAATAAAAAGAAGTAATTAATATCACAGTAGAGGAAAATTAGAAAATGAGTTTTACTGATACAGCGATGCTTATATTGTCAACAACGTTGACAATTTGCTATCTATCATCATCAATAATTTTTATCAGAGCGGCACTAATTGTAGTACAGATTGGTTATTTTTTTCTTGCAATACATACAGGACTCGACCAACCAGGGATGACTGCAATATTAATTCTAAGTATAACTAATAGCCTTATAAATGGTTTTAAAATTGCACAGTATTATTACGAAAATTCAATTCTTTGCTTACCAAAAGATTTACATAGTCTCTATCAAGATGAATTTCATCTTTTTTCACCAAAAGAATTTAAGATTTTTTTTCAACACGCGGTTCAAGAGGAACGTAGTGGCGAATTGATAAGCGCTAATCAAACTTTTAAAAATTTAATGTTTGTTCTTGAAGGATCACCAATTATCCGACTTAAGAAAGGAAAGGAGATTCAGTTAACAAAACGAGTCTGGTTAGGCGAGATGAGTTTCTTGCGTGGAGAAGTAACTTCCGCAGATGTTCTTACTGAGCCATCAGAAAAGGTAAAATTATTAATCTGGAGTAAGTACGATATTGAGGAACTTCAAGAGAAACAACCGATTGTTATTGAAAAATTGAAATATATTATTGCAAATAGCCTTGCTGAAAAAATTAGATATTCAAATATACTAATTGAAAGTACGTTTTTTAGGTAAAATTATTTTTTTATTTTTTCTCCCCATAATTTAGAGTTTTCAAGTAATTCCTCATGTTTGAGGGTTGTTAATTCCCTGTTCTCAAGTAATCTTTTTCCTGCGACCCAGACATCACTTATTTGACGACGGTCAGCAGCATAAATAATTTGTGATAGAGGCTCGTAAAGCGGGATAGTTTCTATTTGATTAAGATCAATCGCAACAACATCCGCCTGCTTTCCTTTCTTTAGTGAGCCAATTGACTCACTCATGCCAAGTGCTTTTGCTCCATTTAGTGTTGCCATTCTTAATGTTGTATGCGCGTCACTACAAGCGCAATCGTTGTTAACCCCTTTAGCTAACAATGCTGTTATATGCATTTCTCCAAGCATATCTAAGTCATTGTTACTTGCCGCACCATCCGTACCAATACAAACATTAATATTATTTTTTTGTAATTTTCCAACAGGACAAAAACCACTTGCCAATTTTAAATTAGATTCAGGGCAGTGTACTACACTAACCCTAGTTTTCTTTATTTCATCGATTTCATTCTGTTCTAACTGTGTCATATGTACCGCAATTAAACGTGAACTCAATAATCCTAGATCTGATAAACGTTCAAGAGGTCGTTTCCCATATTGATTGATACTTTGTTCAATTTCATCACTGGTTTCATGGATATGCATATGAATGGGAATATCAAGTTCTTCAGCGAGTACCACTATTCTTTTTAGTGAGTCATCTGAAACAGTGTAGGGCGCATGGGGAGCAAATGCAGTACTAATAAGCGGGTTATGTTTGAAGGTATCATGAATAAATTCACCCTTAGTTAAACATTCATCGCTATTACTTGCCCATGAAGTTGGAAGATCTATGACAATAAGACCAATAACAACACGCATTCCAATATTTACACAAACTTCAGCAGTGTTATCCGAAAAAAAATACATATCATTAAAACAGGTTGTTCCACTACGAATCATCTCTGCTACCGCAAGTTTAGTTCCATCCTTAACAAACTTGGGGCTAATCCATTTTTTCTCAGCAGGCCAAATATGATTGTTAAGCCAATCCATTAATGGTAAATCATTTGCTAATCCACGAAATAACGACATTGCAGCGTGTGTGTGAGCATTTACTAGACCAGGGATTAAAGCATGATTTTCTAGAGTTAATTCCTCTTTTGCTGTAAATTTTTTTTTAGCATCTTTAGAGCTTAATAGGGCTACTATTTTGTCGTTTTTGACAGCAAGCGCGTAGTTTTCATACACCGTATTTTTTGGCTCAACGGGTATTATCCACCTAGCATGTACTAAAGTATCAACGTTCATTTTGACAACATAACCTAATTATTCTTAAATGCTATGATAATTCATCCAACATAAAAAAACGCTATTGAAAAACAAAAAATCACAGCTACAGGCAGAAAGTTTTTATGCGGTTAAATGGAACGCAGGAGTCTTAACGCTATTAGATCAGAGAAAATTGCCAAATGAAGTAATTTATCATGACTATGGTTCAGCACTAGGCGTTGCTGATGCAATTAGCAAAATGGTAGTTAGAGGTGCTCCAGCGATTGGAATTGCTGCGGCATATGCCGTTGTATTGGCTGCTCGTTCAGCTTATCAAGATTCATCCAGTAATTGGCGTAATAATATAGAGGAAGTTCTTGACGTTCTATCTACAGCCAGACCAACTGCAGTTAATTTAAATTGGGCGATTTCTAAAATGCGTGAAAAATTTGAAACAATCAAAGGTAACCCCGAAACTGATCTATTAAATCTAGCTATTAAAATACATCACGACGATATTGTCGCTAATTATGAGATGGGACGTCTCGGCGCAGAATTAATTGAGCCTGATAGTAAAGTTATCACTCATTGTAATGCTGGTGCCTTAGCAACAGGTGGGTATGGAACAGCATTAGGAGTGATAAGAACAGCTTATAAACAAGGACTATTAAAAAAAGTCTATGCTTCCGAGACACGCCCATGGTATCAAGGTGCTCGATTAACAAGCTGGGAATTAAAACAAGACAATATTCCGGTGAGTTTATTAATTGATTCAGCAGTATCTAATCTAATGAAAATGGAAAAAATTTCTTGGTTAATCGTTGGCGCAGATCGTATTGCCGCTAATGGTGATATTGCAAACAAAATTGGTACCTATTCACATATAGTTTCAGCAAAATACCACAACGTGAAAGTTATGGTAGTGGCACCCTCATCCACTATCGATATGAAAATAGATTCGGGGGGAAAAATAACTATTGAAGATCGTCCAACAGAAGAAGTAACGCATTTTTATAGCGCAAAAACGTCTTCAAATTCTATTAAAATACTTAATCCAGCGTTCGATATTACTCCTGTATCTTTGATTGATTATGTAGTCACGGAGAAGGGAATTATTCATAACCCTGATGCAAAAAAAATGCTTACGATTTTCGGTTAAACTTTTATAAAATCAGGTAGTTAAATCTAAGAATTTAGTAGGGGAAAGTACCATATTATGGTAAAATTTGTTCCCTAAAAATTACTACAAAAATAAGGATTTTTTGTTCTTTTCTCAGTAGAAAATCTATGCCCGAATCTGATTTCGCGAAAGTACTATCACCAGTCAATATAGAAGACGAAATGCGGCAATCCTATATGGAATACGCAATGAGTGTGATTGTTGGCCGAGCGTTACCAGATGTTCGAGATGGTCTTAAACCTGTTCATCGAAGAGTTTTATTCGCCATGAAAGAGATGGGCAATGATTGGAATAAGGCTTACAAAAAATCGGCACGAGTTGTTGGTGATGTTATTGGCAAATACCACCCTCATGGCGATACTGCCGTTTACGACACGATAGTTCGAATGGCGCAATCATTTTCTCTAAGATACATGCTTGTAGACGGACAAGGTAACTTTGGATCTGTCGATGGTGATGCACCTGCAGCAATGAGATATACCGAGGTTCGGATGTCACGTGTTGCGCATGAAATTTTAGAAGATATTGATAAGGAGACAGTCGAGTTTGCAGCAAATTACGATGGCTCTGAACATGAACCCATTGTTTTACCGACACGAATTCCAAATCTACTTATTAATGGTTCAAGTGGTATTGCTGTTGGTATGGCAACCAACATACCTCCGCATAATTTGTCTGAAGTTATAGATGCTTGTTTGGCACTGATTAAAACTCCAGAGCTCGAAATTTCAGATCTAATGAAGCATATTCCTGGACCTGATTTTCCAACAGCTGGAATAATTAACGGTTCATCGGGAATCAGAGATGCTTATGAAACTGGGCGAGGTCGTATAGAGGTCCGTGCTAGAAGTAAAATTGAAGAGCATGAATCAGGAAATAAAATTGTTATTACCGAACTTCCATATCAGGTCAATAAAGCAAGATTATTAGAAAAGATAGCAGATCTGGTTAAAAACAAGAAAATTACAGGAATACGTGAGCTACGTGATGAATCAGATAGAGAAGGTATGCGTGTTGTAGTTGAGCTACGCCGCGGTGAAGTTGCCAAGGTTATATTAAATAACTTATATAAATATACTCAGATGCAGTCAGCCTTTAGTGTTAATGCTGTAGCCTTAGCTGACAACAAACCACAAGCAAATTTAAATTTAAAACAATTATTAGAGGCTTTTATTAGCCATCGTCGAGAAATTGTTACAAGAAGGACTATTTTTGAGTTACGCAAGGCACGTGCTCGTGCCCATATTTTAGAAGGTCTAGCAGTCGCTTTGGCAAATATTGATCCTGTTATTGTGTTAATTAAAAAATCTCCAAGCCCAGCAGAAGCTAAAGCACAGTTACTTAAAGGAATTTGGGAATCAAGTGTTGTTGTAGAAATGATAAAAGATGCTGATTCGGAAATTTCGAGACCTGATAATTTACAACACGAATTTGGATTACACGATGATGGATACAGGCTATCTCCTGAACAAGCTCAGGCAATTCTTGAGTTACGCTTGCAAAAATTAACTGGTCTTGAAAAGGATAAAATACTAAAAGAGTATAATGATTTATTAAAAATGATTGTTGACTTATTAGATATTCTTTCACGCCCTCAAAGATTAATGAGCGTTATACATGATGAATTAAAAGATATAAAAGATCGATATGGCGATGAACGCAGGACAGAGATTGTTCAAACACAGAAAGATTTAAGTATGGAAGACTTAATTACAGAGGAAGACGTTGTTGTTACATTATCTCATGCAGGCTATGCAAAATCACAACCGGTTAGTACATATCGGTCACAACGACGAGGAGGCAGAGGTAAAGCCGCAACTTCTGTCAAAGATCAGGATTTTATCGATAAATTATTTATCGCTAGTACCCATGACACATTATTATGTTTTTCAAGTCGAGGTAAACTTTACTGGCTTAAAGTATATGAGTTACCACAGGCAAGCAGGACTGCTCGCGGCAAACCCATAATTAATTTATTACCACTAAGGGAGGGTGAGCGAATTAATGCAGTATTGCCAATAAGAGATTATACCAAAGATAAGTTTGTATTTATGTCAACTGCAGATGGAACTGTTAAAAAAACGTCATTAATTGAATTCTCTCGCCCTAGACCGAGCGGTATACGTGCAATTGAACTTGTGGATGGGAATAAATTAATAGGTGTTGAGCTTACTGACGGTAAACGCGACATTATGTTATTCAGCGATGCTGGCAAAGTTGTTCGTTTCCCTGAATCTCACGTTCGATCAATGGGTAGATCCGCTAAGGGAGTGCGCGGAATTCGTCTAACTAAAGAGCAAAAGGCAATTTCACTCATTATCGTGGATAGTAAAGATACAATGACAGTCTTAACCGCTACTCAGAATGGTTATGGTAAACGAACAAGTATTGAGGATTACCCACAGAAATCACGAGGTGGGGTCGGGGTAATCTCAATACAGGTTACAAAACGAAATGGTCCCGTTGTTAGTGCGGTTGCTGTCAAAGATGATGATGAAATCATGTTAATAAGTGACCAAGGAACGTTAATTAGAACACCGGTTAAAGATATTTCTGTATTCGGACGTAATACACAGGGAGTTAGATTAGTAAATCTTAATGAACTTGAACAGTTAGCGAGCATCGAACGTATAATTGAATATACTGACAATTAGGAGTTATGTTGAAAATTGATTAACTATTTTAAAGAAAATTTAATTTCTTATGAATGAAAAAGAGAAGTTAGAAAAAATACGGAATGATATCGATTCTTTAGACAAGCAAATACTCGATCTTATTAGTAATCGTGCTCGTTTAGCACAAGAAATTGCTAAAATTAAAATGAATTCATCAGAAACTCTTGAATTTTATCGTCCAGAACGAGAAGCACAAATCTTGAGAAAAATAATCGAACATAACAGTGGACCACTATCAGAAGAGGAGATGGTGCGGTTATTTAGAGAGATTATGTCAGCGTGTCTGGCTTTAGAGCAAGTTTTAGATATTGCTTATTTAGGACCCGAAGGAACATTTACACAATCCGCGGCATTAAAACATTTTGGCCACTCTGTTAACACAACGGCATTTGGAACTATTGACCAAGTATTTCGAGAAGTTGAGTCAAATGCCTCACATTATGGTGTCGTTCCTATTGAGAATTCTATTGAGGGAGTTGTAAATCATACATTGGATATGCTGAATCATTCAAGCTTGATGGTTTGTGGTGAAGTTGAATTAAGAATTCATCATCATTTACTAAGTAAAACTGAAAAGCTTGATGAATTAACACAGGTTTTTTCACATCAACAGTCATTTGCTCAATGTCGAGAGTGGTTAGATACATATTTAGTTAATGTCGAACGTGTAGCAGTTGCTAGTAATGGTGAAGCTGCAGACATTGCTAGCAAAAATAATCAGAGCGCTGCTATCGCAAGCGATGCAGCAAGTGAGTTATATAGATTAAATAAACTTGCAACTAATATTGAGGATGAGCCGGATAATACAACTCGTTTTTTAGTTATAGGTAGAACCATGTGTCCAAAATCTCAAAATGACAAAACTTCTTTGATTTTCTCTGCTGCTAATAAACCTGGCGCTTTACACAAGATGCTCGGTTGTTTTGCAAAAAATAGCGTCAGCATGACTCGGATTGAATCCAGACCATCTAGACGTGAAATGTGGGATTATGTTTTTTTTGTTGATATTGAAGGCCACGCTGAAGATGATTCAGTTAAAAAAGCATTAATTGAGCTTGAAGAATACGCTGCAATGGTTAGATTATTAGGCTCATACCCAAGAGCTGTTTTGTAGGATTTATCGTGTCTTGTGATTTGTTTTCACTCGCAACCCCAGGTGTTTTTGGGCTCGAACCATATCGTCCAGGAAAATCAATTGAAGAATTGCAACGTGAGCTTGGTCTTGAAGAAGTTATTAAACTTGCTTCTAATGAAAACCCTTTAGGGCCAAGCCAGAATGTTTTAAATGTCATTGGTTCAATAAAGGATTTATCTCGATACCCAGATGGCAATGGTTTTAATTTAAAGAAGAAGCTTGCGGAGAAACACAGCGTTGATATCGAAAGCATTACTTTAGGAAATGGTTCTAATGATATTCTTGAAATGGCAACACGTGTATTTGTCACAGATCAACATGAAGTTATTTATTCCAAACATTCTTTTGCTGTTTATCCATTAGTTACTCAGGCTGTTGGCGCAAAGCATGTTGTAACTCCAGCAAATGACTGGGGACATGATTTAGATGCGATGTTAAATTCAGTCAATGACCGCACACGTTTAATGTTTATCGCGAATCCAAATAATCCTACGGGAACATGGGTTGATAAAAATAATCTAAGAAGTTTACTGGAACAGATTCCCGGACATGTAATTGTATTGGTTGACGAAGCATATTTTGAATATGCAAGCACAGAAGAACAATACCCTGATTGTAGTTCTTGGATAAATGATTTTAATAATTTAATTGTTACTCGTACTTTTTCAAAAGCGTATGGGTTGGCAGCTTTACGTATTGGGTATTCTTTATCACATCCAGATATAGCTAATTTGTTGAATCGCGTCCGACAGCCATTTAATAATAATAGTCTTGCTTTAGTTGCAGCAGATGTAGCATTACAAGACTTAGAGCACATTAAGAATAGCGTGAAACTAAATCAACTTGGGATGCATCAATTGACGCAAGCTTTTTGTAATATGGGGCTGGACTATATTTCCTCAAAAGGAAATTTTGTATGTGTAAATTTTAAACAACCTGCAATTGAAATATATGAGAATTTATTAAAAGCAGGTATTATTGTTCGACCTATTTCTGATTATGGTATGCCAAATCATTTACGTATTACAATTGGACTAGAATGTGAAAATACCAAATTTATTAAAGGGCTTGAGAAAATAATGGTGAAGTAACCATTATTGTAATGTATATAATTTCACCTTATGTTAATCAATAATTTGTCAATCATTGGTGTTGGGCTAATTGGGGGCTCACTTGCTCGTGCGTTACGAAAAGCTAAGCTTGTTGGTAGGGTTACAGGGTGTAATCGTTCAGAGGAAACTTTAAAAAAGGCAGTTGAATTAGATGTTATCGATGATTATTTTTTGAATATATCTGAGGCAGTAAGAGATGCCGATGTTATTATTATAGGTACACCGTTATCCGTGTCAGAAAAAGTGTTACCAAAATTAGCTGATTCAATGATGGTAAATGCTATTTTGACAGATGTTGGTAGCGTAAAAGGGGGTATTATTAATGCCGCTAGAGAAACATTGGCTGAGAAATTTCCTAATTTTGTTCCTGGCCATCCAATAGCAGGAACTGAAAAGAATGGAGTTGAGGCATCATATGAAGATTTGTTCGTTAATCATCGTGTCATATTAACTCCTTTGAAAGAAACTTCACCAAATGCACATAAACTTGTTACACAGATGTGGGAATCTGTTGGTGCTGAAGTTGTTAATTTGGATGTTAAGCATCATGATGAAGTTCTAGCAGCAACAAGCCATTTGCCACATATGCTTGCTTATGCTTTGGTTGATTGTCTTGCTGGTATGCAGGAGCGTGATGAGATTTTTAAGTATGCAGCGGGAGGTTTTGCTGATTTTACTCGAATTGCTTCTAGCAGCCCAGAAATGTGGCATGATATTTGTTTTTCAAATAGAGAGGCATTAATTAGAACATTAGAAATGTTTTCATCTCATATTGACGATATAAAGTTAGCGATTGAAAAATCAGAAAGTGATGAATTGCTAAAAATTTTTAGGCGAGCGAAAGAAGTAAGAGATAAATTTAACAAAGAAAAAAAATGATAGAAATTGTAATCAATTATTAAATATTGAAATGAGTTTAAACGGTAATATCAATTTTTGTATCAAACCAAGTCATTCTATCATAGGTAAAACATGCATTCCCGGGGATAAATCAATATCTCATCGCGCTATTATTTTTGCCGCCATTGCAGAAGGCGAATCAAGGATCAAGAATTTTTTACAGGGAGAGGACACATTAGCGACTATTAGGGTTTTTCAGGAGATGGGAGTAAGTATTAAAAATAACGGTGATTATGTTTTAGTGCAGGGCGTTGGACTTTATGGCCTGCATGCTAAAAATCCAACGTTAAATTTTGGTAATTCTGGAACATCTGCAAGATTACTTGCGGGTTTATTATCAGCTCAGAAATTTAGTTCTCAGTTGATTGGGGATGAATCTCTAATGAAGAGACCAATGATTCGTGTTGTTAACCCATTAAAAAAAATGAATGCTAAAATTAGTTGCAGCAAACAAGGAACACTTCCAATTAAAATTAAAGGAGGACAAAATATAAAAGGTATGTGTTATGAATTGCCAGTTTTAAGCGCCCAATTAAAATCTTGTTTGTTGATAGCAGGACTTTATGCAGAAGGAGAAACAGAGATTATAGAAAATACAGCAACTAGAGATCATACTGAAAGAATGCTTGCTAATTTTTCTCATCCTGTCGCAAAAAAGAATAGCAAAATTTCTATTAAAAAAGCAAAAAGATTAATCGGTTGCGAAATTACTGTACCAGGAGATTTTTCTTCTGCAGCTTATTTTATTGTAGCAGCAACATTGGCATCAAATTCCAATGTAACACTAGAAAATGTTGGTGTAAATCCAACACGTAATGCCATGATAAAAATAATGAAGCTAATGGGCGCTGATATAGAGTTGCAAAATGAAAGATTAGAATCTGGGGAGCCAATTGCAACAATAAATATAAAAAGTAGTGAATTAGTGGGCATTGATATTCCCGAAGAATTAGTTTCAGTTGCAATAGATGAGCTTCCAATTATTTTAGTAGCCGCTGCTTCTGCCAAAGGTACAACGAGATTATCTGGTGCGGCTGAACTACGCGTTAAGGAAAGTGATAGGATTCAATCAATGCTGGATGGTTTTGTTGTTTTAGGTATAAAAGCAGAAGCTTTAGATGACGGTATGATTGTTGAAGGTGGAAAGTTTAATGGTGGTTCAATAAATAGTTATGGCGATCATCGTATTGCAATGGCTTTTTCTATCGCGGGTGTAATAGCAAAAAAACCTATAATTATTAATAATTGTAATAATGTAGCAACATCATTTCCGGAATTTGTTGAAACTGGAAAGAATTTAGGCATCGATATAGATTATGTCTAATGTAACAGTTATTACGATTGATGGGCCGAGTGGCACTGGCAAAGGAACGATTTGTTGTCATTTAGCTTATTTGATGAAATGGAATTTTCTTGATAGTGGCGCTTTATATCGTGTTCTTGCAATTGCAGCAAAAAAAAATCAAATTGGAAATGAGGATGAATTAGAATTAATAGAGTTGACAAATAATCTAGATGTCGAATTTAAGATGCGAAACCCAGAGAGTATGGCTGATGTGTTATTTAATGGGAAAATTGTAACAGATGAGATTCGCACCGAAGCTTGTGGTAAAGCAGCTTCTGTAATTGCTCCTATTGCTGGAGTTCGTAAAGCATTACTCACAAGACAACGAGCGTTTTGTAAAGAGCCTGGATTAATTGCAGACGGTCGTGATATGGGGACAGTTGTATTCCCTAACGCAGAATTAAAGATATTTTTAACAGCGAGTATTGACGAAAGAGCTAAAAGACGTTTCAAACAGTTGAAGGAAGGGGGCATTAGTGTTAACCTCCGCCGCCTTCATAGGGAAATTGAAGAAAGAGATGAGAGGGATAGCGGACGTAAGTTATCTCCATTAAAACCTGCAGACGATGCGATTATTGTTGATACAACTGACATTAATGTTGAGGATGTTATTGGAAAAATTTCGAAGTTAGTTATTGATAAAATTCCTAATTTATCGAAACGGGTGGTTGATTATTTGCGATAAATAAACAACTTAAGATTAACTAAACAATCAATAGCCTTGCTAAAATTTCAAGCGGGTTTCAGGAATTACCATTCATGAACGATAGTTTTGCCGAATTATTTGAACAAAGCCAAATAGAAAATAAAATGCGTCCAGGCACAATAATTAGTGCCAGGGTTTTAGATATAAAAAATGATAACGTCATTGTTAATGCTGGACTTAAGTCTGAAGGAATTATTCCAAAAGAACAATTTTTAGATGATGAAGGCCAATTAGAAATAACTATTGGTGATGATGTTGATGTTTCTCTAGATGCAATTGAGGATGGTTACGGTACAACACGCCTCTCACGAGAAAAAGCGAAACGAAAAATTGCCTGGCAGGAGCTCGAGAAGGCACACGAGGATAATCAAACAGTAACTGGGATTATTACTGAAAGAGTAAAAGGGGGTTTTACTGTTGAAGTTGGTAAAGTTCGTGCTTTTTTGCCAGGCTCATTAGTTGATGTAAGACCCGTACGAGATACTTCATTTCTTGAGGGAAAACCTAATGAATTTAAAGTTATAAAAGTCGATCAACGTCGCAATAACATTGTTGTATCAAGACGTGCTGTTGTTGAAACTGAAAACACTATTGATGTTGAAGAGGTAATAGAATCATTAAAAGAGGGCGCCTTAGTTAAAGGAATAGTTAAAAATTTGACTGATTACGGAGCGTTTATTGACTTAGGTGGAATTGACGGGCTACTACATATAACTGACATGGCATGGAAACGTGTTAAGAACCCGAGTGAAATAGTTAGTATTGGTGATGAAATAGAAGTTAAAGTACTTAAATTCGACGCTGAAAAAAGACGAGTTTCTCTGGGTCTTAAACAAATGGGGGATGATCCTTGGTTGAATTTAACAAAACGTTATCCTGAAGGGGCTCGCTTAAATGGGAAAATTACAAGTATTGCTGATTATGGTTGTTTTGTTGAACTAGAAGAAGGTGTTGAAGGTTTGGTCCACGTTTCCGAGATGGACTGGACAAATAAAAACGTACACCCATCAAAACTTGTACACCTAGGTCAAGAAGTCGAAGTAATGATACTTGATATTGATCAAGAGAGACGTCGAATTTCATTAGGAATTAAACAATGTGAAGAAAATCCATGGGAGAAATTTGCGTCTACACATAGTAAAGGAGATCGTATTGTTGGGCTAATCAAATCTATAACTGACTTCGGTATTTTTATTGGGCTCGATGGCGGCATTGATGGTTTAGTGCATTTATCTGATGTTTCATGGGGTGATGACGCAGAAGCATCTATACGTAATTTTAATAAGGGAGGTGAAATTGAAACAGTAGTTCTGGCAGTAGATTCTGAACGAGAACGAATTTCACTTGGTATAAAACAGTTAGAGAAAGACCATTTTTCAGATTTTGCTACTGAACACCAAAAAGGCACAGCTGTTAAAGGTGTAGTAAAAAAGGTTGAGCAAGATTATGTTGTCGTAAACCTTGGTGAGGAGGTAGACGGTTTTTTGAAAGCCGCTGAGATTTCATTAGAGGAAGAAGTTGCCGACGCTAGGACAGTATTAAAAGAAGGCGATAAAATTGAGGTAAAAATTACCGAAGTTGACCGTAAGAAACGCATAATTAATCTCTCGATTAAAGCAAGGGAGTCCGATGATGAGCAAACAACTGTAAAGGAATATGCTCCCGAGACAGGGGAAAATTCGAAATTAGGCGATATTTTGAAAGATGAGTTGGAAAAGTAGTTAAAATATCGAAAATAACGGATTGCCTATTATTTTATGAATTGTTATCATTATCAAAATAAATTATTAAATAACAATGGTTTGCAGCAATGACGAAGTCAGAATTAATCGAAGTGTTATCAAGGAAGCAGTCTCAATTAGCTTATAAAGATATTGAACTAGCTGTAAAGACGGTTCTTGAGTATATGTCATCTTCTCTTTCAAATGGCGAGCGTATTGAAATACGTGGGTTTGGAAGCTTTTCTTTGCATTTTCGTCCTGCACGTTCTGGGCGTAATCCAAAATCTGGTGAGCCCGTAGCATTACCAGCTAAATATGTACCTCATTTTAAACCCGGCAAGGAGTTACGTGAACGGGTAAATAATAGATATAACCCAATTACAGACTAAAAGCATTCTAACGCATTGTTTGTTTTTTTCTAGCATATCTTCATAACAAAAATACTTGTCAGCTTTAGATAGACTATCTATCTTAGGCACTAATTTTCTTTTTATTAATTAGGAGTGTAAATTTCGAGGTTGTTATGACATTCATACCAAAGTTAATATTTATTATTGTTATGTTGCTGTTCGGACTAGCTTTCCATGTAAAAAATCACCAATTAGTTACACTGAATTATTACGTAGGTGAGATTCAGTTGTCTTTTTCTATAATAATTGTTTTGGCGATATGTATTGGTGTATTACTTGGGATTTTAGCAAGTATTCCTATAATAATAAGAAATAAGCAGCTTAATAGCAGGCTTGAGAAAGAAATAAAACATAGAGAGAAAGAGATAAATAATTTTCGCATAACGTCAACAAAGGATTAGTTCTAGATGCAATTCGAATTAAATATGTTTTGGTTATTACTACCAGTTGCTGCATTATCTGGTTGGTGGATAGGAAGGTCAAATCAAGGACAAAAATTACCTCTAAAAAATATACATCCTGAGTATTTTAAGGGGCTAAATTTTGTTTTAAATGAGCAGCCAGATAAGGCGATCGAAGTATTTATTCGTATGACCGAAGTTGATAGTGAAACCGTAGAAACACATCTTGCTCTTGGAAATTTATTTCGTAGACGCGGAGAAGTAGATCGCGCAATACGTATTCATCAAAATTTAATTGCCAGGCCAACACTAAATCAGGAACAACGAGCTCATGCTTTACTTGAGCTCGGCATGGATTACATGCGATCTGGTTTATTAGATAGAGCTGAAAAATTATTTTTGGAACTAGTAAATTTTGATTTATATTTAAATGAAGCCTATTCTCATTTGTTAGAGATATATCAACAAGAGAAAGATTGGGAAAATGCGATTGCTGTGGCAAAAAAAAGTGAAATTATTTCCGGGGAAAATTTTAGTCCGATTATTGCTCAGTTCTATTGCGAAATTGCTGAAAATTATTTGAATACTGGGAAGGTAAGTAAAGCAAAAGAGAAAGTGCATGATGCAATATCTTTTAATTCAAAATGTGTCAGGGCTAGCATTATTGAGGCTAGAATATTTCAGCTAACAGGAAAACTTGATCACGCTATTAAATCTTATAAACGATTAGAATTACAGGATAGCACTTACATAACAGAGGTTATATTACCGTTATACGATTGCTATAAAGAAAAAGGCAGTATAAATGAATTTATCAAATACCTAAGAGAGCTTGTAAAGAAGTATGGAAATATAAATACACTATTAATTTTGACTGAATTAATTGCCGAATATGAAAGTGAGGATGTGGCAATTAATTTTGTATTTCAAGAACTGAAAAATAGACCAACAGTTCAAGGTGTTGATAAATTAGTCGAATATACACTAAATAAATCTAAAGGCGCAACCTATGAATATCTTAGTGCTATAAAACAACTTACTACTAAACTAATTGAAAAAAAACCAACTTATAAGTGCAACAATTGTGGTTTTGATGCAAAAATGTTGCATTGGCAATGTCCAGGTTGTAAACATTGGGAATCTATTCAACCTATATTTGGAGTAGCTGGTGAATAAAAGCCGAGTAATAGTATCATTAGATTTTTCAGAAGCTAATCAAGCACTTGATTTTTGTAAAACAATAGATCCTGCAAGTTGTAAAATTAAAGTAGGAAAGGAACTTTTTACTAAAGCTGGCCCTACACTACTTGAGAAGTTAAGATTTTTAGATTTCGAAATATTTTTAGATCTAAAATATCACGATATTCCAAATACTGTCGCTAACGCTTGTCGAGTGGCTGTTGATTTGGATATATGGATGTTAAATGTTCATGCTGCCGGCGGATGTAAAATGATGGAAGCTGCATATGAATCACTGGTAAAATCAGGAAGCTCAAAAAATCGACCATTACTTGTAGCTGTTACAGTATTAACAAGCATGTCTTCAGATGATTTGTTGGAATTAGGTATAACTAATTCTATCGGAGATCAAGTTTTATTATTATCAAAATTGGCGAAATCTGCAGGACTAGATGGTGTTGTTTGTTCTGGTATGGAAGTAGGTAAATTAAGGCATGAATTAGGAAAAGATTTTTGTCTAGTTACCCCAGGAATTCGATTGGATGATTTAAATAATGATGATCAAGAGCGTATAATGACGCCATACGATGCAATTAAAGCCGGAAGTAATTATCTTGTTATTGGTCGACCAATAACACGTGCATCGGATCCAGTTGATATTATAAATATAATTAATAAAAGTATAAATTTACTAGATTAGTTTTATCATCGTGTCCGCATTAATCAGGCAGAGTATTTTGGCTCCAAAATTACCAGTGCAAGGCCAAGCAAAAATGCATTGGTCTAGACTATATGGTAGCGCAAAATCTTTAACAATCGCCAATATGGCAACTGAAATAGACAACCCCGTTGTAGTTATTACTAAGGATGTTCTAGCCGCTGTTAATTTGGTTAATGAATTACAACATTTTGTAAAAGAGCCAGAGGAAACATTGATTAAATATTTCCCTGACTGGGAGACTTTACCGTACGATATTTTTTCACCCTATCAAGATATTTTGTCTGAACGTTTAAGAACTTTATTTGAGTTAACTAATTTTTCAAATGGTATCGTGGTAGTACCAATTACCACCTTAATGCATCGCTTACTCCCCATAGACCATCTTTTAGCAAATGCTTTTTCACTAGATTTAGGACAAAAAATTAGCTTAGAAGATTTTAAAAATAAACTATCGAGACAAGGTTATAATTTTGTTAGTCACGTTACAGAACATGGTGAAATTTGTGTAAGAGGTTCTTTAATCGATATTTATCCTATGGGCAAAAACAAACCCTTTAGAATAGATTTATTTGACAATGAAATTGATAGTATTCGTTTATTTGATCCCGAAACCCAACGTTCAATTAGAAAAGTTGATTCACTTCGTATATTACCAGCGAGGGAAATTTCATTATCTAATGAAAACATTGCCCGGTTTCGCAAAAATTGGCGTTTGTTTTTTCAAGGCAATCCTAATCAACACCCAATTTATCGAGATGTAAGTCAGTCAATTGCCCCTGCGGGGATCGAATATTATTTGCCTTTATTTTATAAAGAAACTAGTACTTTTTTTGATTATATTAATGATGATGCAGTTTTAATATTTGATGAGGAAGTTTTCAAATCTGCAGAATTATTTATGGAAGATATTATTTCAAGGTATCAACAGAAATCACAGAATAACGAAAGACCAATTTTGTCACCAGATAAAGTTTTTTTAGATATAGATGATTTAAATAATATTTCAAAAGAATTTACCCAAATTCATATAAGTAACTTAAAAATGAATTCCGATATAGACTTTATTGAGTATGATTCAAGTATGCCTATTAGTATTCCAATAGATGCGCGATCAAAAAATCCTATTAAATTATTTAATCGTTTTTTAAATGAATTTAAAGGCCGTGTTCTAATTGCTGCGGAGACAAAGGGAAGGCTTGAAATTATTACTGAATTATTTAAAGGGGGAGAGAAACCATCAATAATTAAAGACTGGAATAGTTTTTTAGAGGGAGAGATTCAATTTGGTATAACGGTTATGCCAATTGAAAATGGTTTGATTATCAATAAATCAAATATTGCTGTTGTAACTGAGGCGCAATTATTTGGTGAACGAGTAATGCAAAGACGTTTGCATAAACGCCAAAAAATAGATACTGATACCATAGTTCGTAATTTGACTGAATTGAGAATAGGCTCACCGGTTGTACATGAAGAGCATGGTGTCGGTCGTTATTGTGGTTTGATTAATATTGAAATAGGAGAAATTCTGGGCGAATTTATTCATCTTGAGTATGCTGATAATGATAAATTATATGTTCCAGTTTCAGCACTTGATTTGATATCCCGATATACGGGGGTTGATCCCGAAAATGCCCCACTTCATAGATTAGGAAGCGGTCAGTGGCAAAAAGCAAAACGAAAGGCTGCTGAAAAAGTTTATGACGTTGCTGTCGAATTATTAGAATTACATGCTCTTCGTGCGGCAAAAAATAGAGAACCATATACTTTTAATCAAGACGAATATTATTCTTTTATACAGAGTTTTCCATTCGAGGAAACTCTCGGACAACAAGAAACAATTAATTCAATGATTGATGATCTACTTGGCGATCAACCTATGGATAGACTTGTTTGTGGTGACGCTGGTTTTGGTAAGACTGAGGTTGCAATGCGAGCAGCTTTCATTGCGGTTCAGAATGGAAAGCAAGTTGGATTATTAGTCCCTACAACTCTTTTAGCGCAACAACATTATCAGAATTTTATTGATCGTTTCACTGATTGGCCAGTACAGATCGAATTATTATCCCGATTTCGAACAAAAAAAGAACAAGAATTTGTCTTATCAGCGATGAAAAACGGAACAGCTGATATTGTAATAGGAACACATAAGTTATTGCAGGACGATATAGTTTTTAAAAATCTTGGCTTAATTATTATAGATGAAGAACACAGATATGGAGTACGTCAAAAAGAGAAATTTAAATCACTGCGTTCCGAAATTGACGTTTTGACGCTAACAGCAACACCAATACCTAGAACATTAAATATGGCTCTTTCCGATTTACGAGAACTTTCTGTTATTACAACGCCACCGTCACGACGACTTGCTGTTAAAACATTTGTAAGCGAAAAGAATGATCATTTACTAAAAGAGGCGATGTTGCGCGAAATAAAACGTGGCGGCCAAGTTTTTTATTTACACAATAATATTAAAACAATTAATGAAACTACAAAAAAAATAAGCAGACTTTTCCCTGAAGTTCGTGTGCAATTTGCCCATGGAAAAATGCCAGAGAAACAACTTGAATCAGTTATGTTAGATTTTTACCATCGTCGTTTTAACGTATTAGTTTGTACAACCATTATTGAAACAGGAATTGATATCCCAACTGCAAATACTATTATAATTGATCGCGCAGACAAATTTGGTCTTGCACAGCTTTATCAACTGAGAGGCAGGGTGGGACGCTCTCACCACCGTGCTTATGCGTACTTAATAGTACCAGAGCAAAAGGCAATGACAGCGGATGCGGTAAAAAGACTTAAGGCAATTGAAGCATTAGAAGAACTAGGTATCGGATTTACACTCGCAACACATGATCTTGAAATAAGAGGTGCAGGAGAAATTCTTGGCGAGGGCCAAAGTGGGCATATTCAGGAGATTGGTTTTAGTTTATATATGCAATTACTTGATAGGGCAGTGCAAGCTATGAAAGATAATAATATTATAGATTTGGATATACCTATTAATAAAAAGACTGAAATAGATTTGCATGTTCCAGCATTAATACCAGAGATTTTTTTGCCAGACGTACATATGCGTTTAATTATGTATAAGCGTATAGCGAGCGTGAACTGCAAATCTGAATTAGATGATATAAAGGAAGAAATGGTTGACCGCTTTGGTGTTCTACCTGAACCAGTCCATAATTTATTCAACATTACAAAATTAAAACAAAAGGCATGTTTATTGGGCATTAGAAAGATTGATCTCGGGAAAAAAGGAGGCCGCATTTTTTTTAGGGAAGATTCAAATATTAATGTGACCCGTATTTTAGAATTTATAGAATCAGACCCAGAAAATTATAAACTTGATGGTCAAGATAAACTCAGAATTATCAAAGAATTAACTGAAAAAGAGTCTAGAATAGAATTTTTGGAATATTTTCTTGATGAAATATTGTTAAAAGAGGCGGCATAATATAAATATGAAGAAAATTAAATGCGCTTTTGTAGTATTATTTTTTCTTAAATCGCTTACTGCTTTTGCTGAGTCATGGTACCAAGTGGAAGTTATTATTTTTGATAGAATTAATCCAGATCTTAGCGAGGAAAGATGGGGTGACGAAGAGCCTGTAATTCGCCCTGATATGACTGAGTTATACCCTAACTATAAAATGAACATAGATCAAAGATTGATTCCTTATATGATTATGGGCAAAAAAAATAATCGTATGGATGGTGTTTATCGAGTTTTAAAATTATCAAGTGAGTATAGACCTCTAACCCATTTATCATGGCAACAACCTGCTACAAAACGTCGTCAATCTCGACATGTCCATATTATGGAAAACGAAAGAAAAAAAGAATTATCAGAGAGAAGTGAGCAAGAATCAATTATCGAGCCTGAATTTATAGAGGATTTTATGAAAAACAAAAAGATAATTGATGGTTCAATTAGAATAAGAAGTAACTTTTACTTACATGTTGATCTTGATCTTTATTATTTTAAAAATTTACCTAGTGATAATTTAACATATGAGAAGGAAGATGAATTTTCTAACAAAAATCTTGCAAAGTTAATTGTTAGACTTAAAGAATCTAGGAAAATTAAATTAAATGAAATACATTATTTTGATAATCCAATGTACGGTGTAATTCTGCAAGTTAGTCGTTTGGAAGAATCTTAATAAGGATTTTTCACTACCTCGTAGATTAATTGTTTTATATCTTTAAGTCCGTTCTTTAGGTTTTTTTCAATTATATCCATAGTGATAGTTTCGGAGTCCTTCCCGGCTGCCCAGTTTACGACTAAACCACAACATACATAATCTACCTCAAGTTCTTTCGCAAGAACTGCTTCTGGCATCCCGGTCATACCAACAACGTTACAACCATCTTTTTCGAGCTTCGAAATTTCCGCAGCTGTTTCTAATCTAGGTCCTTGCGTTACCCCATAAACACCCTTTTTATGAATTTTGAGCTTGATTATGCGGGCAGCTTCTATTAATTGATTTCTTAAAGTTTCAGAATATGGCATCGTGAAATCAATATGTTTTACATTTTCTAGTTCTTCTTCATAAAAAGTGTTTCCTCTGCCATACGTATAGTCAATTACTTGATTAGGCACAATAATACTATTTGGATTCATTAATTTCGTTATTCCGCCAACAGAATTGACACTAATTATTTTTTTTACACCTATTTTCTTTAATGCCCATATATTCGCCCGATAATTTATTTTGTGAGGAGGTATCGTATGGGAATCTCCGTGGCGAGGTAAAAAAACAATATTGGTCTTATTTAATTCACCGGTTATTATTGATGCTGGCGATTTACTCCAGGGAGTGTCAACAATGATTTTATCTGTAACTTTAAGTTCCGGTAATTGGCTTAACCCGCTACCCCCAATAATTGCAATGGTCATGATTTTCTAACCGCATAAATACCCGCAGCATTTCTATGATATTCGCAATAATCCATTCCATATCCAAATACATATACATTAGGAACACTTACACCTACAAAGTCTATATTTTGGTTAAATTCTTTATTACCTAAAACTTTCTGAACAAGAACAGCAGTAAGAACGTTCTTTGCTCCATTTGAGTAGCAATATTTAATAATCTCAGACAATGTAACGCCTTCATCTAAAATATCATCAACAAGCAGTATTGTTCTTCCTATTAGGGACTTATCAGGTTTTTTTAGCCAAGTTAATTTACCACCATGAACACCCCCTGCGTAGCGGGTTGCATGAGCATAATCAATTTGTAGCGGAAAATTCAATTTCGGAATTAATTGTCCCGCCATGATTAATCCACCAATCATTATCGGAATTATTATAGGGTTAGTTTTTTCAAGTTCACTTGTTATAGCTACACTAATATCGTCAATAACCTCGTTTATTTCTGAGGTAGTGTACAAAAGTTCTGCTTCTTTCAAAACTTTCTGACATTCTTTAATGGATTCTTTTTGGTCAGCCATGTTTTATTCTTTTCGACGATTACTTTTTTTGTCAATTGATCTAAATTAGATATGTCTAATTAGTTAAGTAGCCATAATTTAGTTTTTTTAAAATATAAGTGATTTTAAATTATTAATCATAACTATTAACCACTTAAATGAGTATAATAGTATCTCTTTGTTTTATATAATAATATTAACAAGTTGTTATTTTAGTTAGTTTTTTCTATCAAAAATAATTATATATTTTTCAATGTCTTATATATAGTATTATGTATTTTGATAAAACTGCATTTTCTGGGAAAACAAAGCATATTTAAGGGCTTTTTGTAAAATGCAATAGATGGTCGGTTTTGGTAATATCCGTGCCTCTTTTGTTGCCAGTTAATGTAAAATTGAGAGATTCGATATTAAATATTTTATCTTACTAATAAAAATTAAAGTAATTTGAGGAAGACTATGTTTAGTAATAGTATAAAAGTGGAAGGTTTTGATGATGAATTATTTAATGCTATTGAAGGTGAGAGGCGTCGTCAAGAAGAGCATATTGAGTTAATTGCATCTGAGAATATGGCAAGTCCACGGGTTTTAGAATGTCAAGGTTCTGTTTTAACAAACAAATACGCTGAGGGGTATCCGGCTAAGCGTTATTATGGTGGGTGTGAATTTGTTGATGTTGCCGAACAACTTGCAATTGATAGAGCTATTGAATTGTTTGGCGCAGATTGGGCAAATGTTCAGTCACATTCTGGTTCCCAGGCAAACGGCGCTGTTTTTCATGCCCTATTAGAGCCAGGAGATACTATTATGGGCATGAGTTTGGCTCATGGCGGACACCTAACACATGGGGCTAGTGTTAATGTGTCGGGGCGCATATATAACGCAGTGCAATATGGTTTGAATGCTGAAACTGGTGAAATTGATTACGATGAGGCCGAAAAACTAGCTCTTAAAACTAAACCAAAATTAATTATCACTGGATTTTCTGCCTATTCGAGAGTACTGGATTGGCAACGATTCCGTGATATTGCTGACAGAGTTGGCGCGCTTATGCTATCGGATATCGCACATATCGCCGGACTTATTGCTGTTGATGAATATCCTAGCCCTATACAAATTGCTGATGTTACAACAACAACAACTCATAAAACTCTTCGTGGCCCTCGTTCAGGATTAATTATGGGAAAAGCTAACGAAGAAATACAAAAGAAAGTTAATTTTACTGTATTCCCATCATATCAAGGCGGACCCTTAATGCACATAATTGCAGCGAAAGCTGTTGCACTTAAAGAGGCAATGCAACCTGAGTTTAAGACCTATATTCAACAGGTTAAAAAAAATGCCAAAGTAATGGCAGAAACGTTTATAGACCGTGGTCTTAAAATAGTTTCTGGAGGCACAGATAACCATTTATTTCTTGTTGACATGGTTGATAAGGGCTTGACAGGAAAAGATGTTGATGCTGCATTAGGAGCAGCCAATATTACTGTTAATAAAAATGCAGTACCAAACGATCCTCAATCACCTTTTATAACTAGCGGTATTCGTATTGGAACACCATCAATTACAACACGTGGTTTTGACGAGTCAGATGCAAAACAAGTAGCAAACTGGTGTTGCGATATTATGGATAATATGGGAGATGATTCTGTTATCAAACGTGTAAAAAGTGAAGTGCTTGAACTTTGTAAGAGTCGGCCCCTGTATGAGTTTAACCAAGATTTATAAAGTTTCATTTTTTTTGCTTAAGAGATTGCGTTTTAATCTCAGATTAGTTATCTAAAAATTAAAATAAGTGGGCTGAAATATGCGATGTCCTTTCTGCAGTCATCTTGATACGAAGGTTATAGATTCACGTGAGGTTGGTGAAGGAGATCAGATTCGCCGCAGACGTGAATGCATTTCTTGCAAAGGAAGATTTACAACCTACGAATCGGCGGAGCTCAATCTTCCTCGTATTATTAAGTCTGATAACCGACGTGAATCTTTTGATGAAGAAAAGCTGAGAGCAGGAATTTTACGAGCTGTCGAAAAATGTCCAGTTGAAATGGAACGGGTGGAAACTGCAATATCTAATATAAAAAATAATCTTCGTGCTGCTGGGGAGAGGGAAATCAAATCAATTAAGATCGGAAATTGGGTCATGGAAGAATTAAAGGGGCTTGATAAAGTCGCATATGTTAGATTTGCATCAGTTTATAGAAGTTTTGAGGATGTTAAATCTTTTCTCGAGGAAATAGAGCGCCTTGAACATGAATTACCACCTGAGCTAAAAAGAAATCAGCTTGACCTTCTTGAGTCTAATGGTGAAGAGAATTGATGTGGACAGCGAAAGATTATCAATTCATGTCACGGGCGATTCAATTAGCAAAACATGGCCAATATACTTGCGATCCAAATCCAATTGTTGGTTGTGTCATAACCAAAAATGACAGCCTAATATCTGAAGGCTGGCATGCAGTGACTGGTAAACCGCATGCTGAAATTAACGCACTTAATGCATGCGAAAATTCTATCGGTTCTACTATGTATGTAACTCTTGAACCCTGTTCTCATCATGGTAGAACACCTCCATGTATTGGTGCATTAGTGGATGCAAAACTAAAAAAGGTAATTATTTCAATGGCTGACCCTAATCCCAAGGTTTCAGGACGCGGTATTAGACAACTTGAGGAATTAGGTATTGAAATTAAACAAGGATTATTAGAATCACAAGCACGTAAATTGAATATTGGTTTTATAAAAAGAATGACATCAGATCTACCATATGTTCGTTGTAAAATGGCTCAGTCATTGGACGGAGCAACAGCATTAGCAAATGGAGTTAGTAAGTGGATTACTTCATTTGAGGCAAGACGGGATGTCCATCATTTGCGTGCAGCGAGTAGCGCAATTTTGACTAGTGCTGAAACGATTGTCAGAGATAATCCAATATTAAATCCTCGAGATTTAGATTTTGATTTTAAAGAACCAATAAGAGTTATTGTAGATAGAAATTTAAGAATTTCGGAGAAATCTAGGATATTTGAATATAGGGGCAAGATAATTATTTATACCCAAGTCGAGAGTGATAATCATAAGAAGTTTAGAAATCATAATGTTGATATTATTTATATATCAAAATCAGATACTTGGTTAAATGATGTTTGTAAAAACATGGCAAAGAAATATGAGGTAAATGAAGTCTTAATAGAATCTGGGGCAACATTTTCAGGCGCTATGATTGATGCTGGCTTGGTAGATGAATTAGTTATATATATGGCGCCAAAGCTATTTGGTAATGAGTCTTTACCTTTATTTAAACTAAAAAAAATTAATGAAATCAAGGATACAATGGGGTGTGAATATACGGATATTAGAAAAATCGGGAAAGACCTTAGATTAACTATGAAACTTAGAAAATAAAATCATGTTTACCGGCGTTATTCAAACAATTGGTAATATTAGTAAGATTGAGTCGAACGATTCTGATAGCCGTATTGTTTTTAAGGTAGAAAAATTTATATTAGATGATATGAAAATTGGAGATAGTATTTCAGTAAATGGTGTTTGTTTGTCGGTTATTGAAAAGAAAGAAGATACATTTAGTGTTGATGTATCAAATGAAACTATGAGATTAACAACGTTTTCAGTATTAAAGCCCAACAATAATGTAAATCTTGAAAAAGCAATGATTTTATTAGACAGAATCAATGGGCATTTTGTTTCTGGACATATTGATGGTACTGGTATTATAAAAGAAAAGAAAAAAGAGGGTCGTTCAACCTTTTTTTTAATTGAGTTTCCCTATGATTTAAAAAAGTTTGTTTCAAGGAAGGGCTCAATTTCTGTTGACGGAGTTAGTCTTACAATAAACGTAATAAAGGGCAGTAGCTTTGGTGTAAATATAATTCCTCATACATTATTAGAAACAATAATGTCAGAATACGAGGAGGGGACCAAAGTAAATATTGAGGTTGATTTAATAGCACGTTATCTGGATAAATTGTTAGAAAAATAAATAGCACATTGGATAATTTATATGTCACTTAACAGTACTCAAGAACTAATTCAGGAAATCCAAGATGGTCACATGATTATTTTGATGGATGATGAAGATCGGGAAAATGAAGGCGACTTAGTGATTGCTGCATCTTGTATTAGTTCTGAAGATATAAATTTTATGGCGCGTTATGGTCGTGGTCTTATTTGTTTAACGCTAACTAATGAGCACTGCAAGAAATTAAATCTTCCATTAATGACAAATCGCTCTAATAGTAGTTTTACAACTAATTTTACTGTTTCAATCGAAGCCGCGGAGGGAGTAACAACAGGAATTTCAGCTGCTGATCGTGCGCTTACTATTAAAAAAGCTGTTGCAGCTGATGCAAAAGTAACTGATTTAGTCCAACCAGGGCATGTTTTTCCTTTGATGGCACAGCCAGGTGGTGTCTTATCTAGGGCAGGACATACTGAGGCTGGTTGTGATTTGGCAAGATTAGCAGGTTTTCAGCCATCAGCAGTAATTGTTGAAATTTTAAATGAAGACGGATCCATGGCAAGACGAGATGATTTAGAGAAGTTTGCAGTGGAACATAATCTTAAAATAGGAACAATATCCGAGCTAATAAGTTATCGAATACAGAATGAGAAAACAGTAGAGCATATAACAGAATGTAATCTTCCAACAGAATATGGTAATTTTGTTTTACATGCATATCAGGATAAGTTGAAAAAGAGACTGCACTTAGCTTTGGTCAAAGGAACGCTTATTCCAAACGAACCTACCTTAGTCCGTGTTCATGTTGAAAATCCAATCTCAGATTTAACTGGTAGCGTAGCTAAAGATCGTGGTTGGCCGGTTAGCGATGTTTTAGAACGTTTCTCTAATGAAGAAAGAGCTGTTTTAGTGATTTTGTGTAATCAATATACACCTATAGAATTAATTAACCAGATAGAATCTTATAGGCTTTCTAAAAAGAAGATTGATAATAAGAATAATAATATTAGCTGGGATACTCGAACTATTGGTTTGGGAGCACAAATATTATTTGATTTAGGTATTAAAAAAATGCGTTTACTAAGTGCACCAAAACATATACACGCGCTTTCTGGTTTTGGTCTTGAGATCGTTGAATATATTAATGATTAGAGTAAATTTCATAAATTTATAATATAACATTCGAGATATTTGGAATTAAAATGGGTATAGAAAAATCCAATATAACAGTGGCAATTGTTGTCAGTAATTTTAATAGAGCTATTGTCGATCGTTTATATAGTGGTGCTATATCAACGTTAGAAAGAAATGGGATAAGCGAAGAACAAATTGAGGTTATTAGAGTTCCTGGCGCATTTGAAATTCCAGTTACAGTAAAAGCATTGCTTAACAAGAAACAATATTATGATGTAATTATTACACTTGGCGTTATTATTAGGGGAGAGACTCCACATTTTGAATACATAGCGAATGAATGTGCTCATGGGATCTCGCAGCTAGCAATAAATAGTGGAACTCCAATAATTTTTGGCGTTTTAACCGTTAATAATAAAGAGCAAGCAATGAAGCGATCTGACAATGCGGGTAAGAATAAGGGCTCCGAAGCAGCACAAGCAGCATTAGATATGATTGAGACTTTAAGAGATATCAAGTCATTATGAATATAAAACCAAACAAGAAGAATATACGTGAACGTATTAAAGCAAGACAAAATACTGTTCAGGCTTTGTATCAATGGCTTATTACAAATAAGGATTTAGATGAAGTTATTTCTGAATTTGAAGATGATGAATACAAACTTGCCAAAACAGATATTAATTATTTTAGATCTTTGCTAAGAGGAACAATTACTCATCATGAAGAACTCGATGCTAGAATAGTTAACTTATTAGATAGACCAATTGATGAGCTTGATACTATAGAAAGGGCTATACTGCATATCGGTTGTTATGAATTGGAATATCATCATGATATTCCTTGGAAGTCTATTGTTAACGAGTCCATTGAGCTCGCAAAAATATTTGGCGCTGAGGATTCGTATAAATATATAAACAGCATACTCGATAAAGTCGCAAAAGAATTACATCATAATCAAACTAAAGACCTTGTAAGCTAAATTTTGAATGAATTTGAGATTATAGAACATTATTTCAAACCTAAATTACTGGATAATCAGTATGGGCTTAAACTTGGTATAGGGGATGATGCTGCAGTTATTAGTATTTCTGGAAATGAAGAATTAGTAGTTTCAGTCGATACTTTGATTGAGGGTGTTCACTTCCTAAAAGATGCTTCCCCTGAAGATATTGCTAATAAATCGCTTTTAGTTAATCTAAGTGATATGGCGGCAATGGGAGCTACACCTAGATGGATTACTCTATCTTTAACACTTCCAAAAAATAATTCTGACTGGTTAAAAAAATTTTCCAAACAATTCAATAGTTTACTTGCAGATTATTCTTTAACACTTATTGGCGGTGATTTAACAAAAGGTCCATTATCAATCACAATTCAGGCGCATGGGGTAGTTCCAAAAGGAAAGTCTTTACGTCGTAGCGGAGCAAAATTAGGTGATTTTATTTATGTAACTGGAGATTTAGGTGCTGCTGCGTATGCTTTAAGATATTTGAAAAATTCTGATGAAAATTTCAAACCAACAAATGAAGAACTTCAAAGATTAAATAAACCTGAGCCAAGAATTCAAACAGGTTTAGAACTAAGAGATATTGCCACAAGTTGCATTGATATATCAGATGGTTATTTATTGATCTTAGTCACATTCTTAATTGCAGTAAAGTTGGGGCAGACGTACAATTATCGGATATTCCCTATTCAAAGACGCTTCAAAAATTAAATAAAGATTTAGCCATCGATCTCGCATTAGCTGGCGGTGATGATTATGAATTGTGCTTTACTATTCCTTCAAATATATCTAATGTTGATTTAGAAAAAATGATTACCAAAACCAAAGTTTCTAAGATCGGTAGAATTAACGAATTAAGCTCAAAGCTTAATTTAATTAATGAAGATAAAAAGCCATATAAACTTAAATCGATAGGCTACAAACATTTTTAATTATTTTTTTACGAGGTTTGTTGAATAATTTTTTGCCATTTTTTTGGACCATCTTTATGTACCGCATTACCATTTGAATCAACGGCGACTGTCACAGGCATGTCTTTGACTTCAAACTCATGTATTGCTTCCATACCAAGCTCTGGAAATGCTATTACTTCAGCATGAGTTATGGCTTTTGAAACTAGATATGCCGCACCACCAACAGCCATTAAATAAACAGCTTTATATTTTTTAATTGCATCGATTGTTGCAGGTCCACGTTCAGCCTTTCCAATCATACCAATTAAACCAGTTTTACTTAGCATTAGTTCCGTAAACTTATCCATTCTAGTTGCTGTTGTAGGTCCGGCAGGCCCCACAACTTCATTGCCTACTGGATCGACTGGTCCAACGTAATATATAAATCGATTTTTAAAATTAACTCCATTTGGCATGGGCTCGCCTTTTTTAATAATTTCTTGAATACGCCTATGTGCAACATCACGCCCAGTTAACATTTTTCCCGAAAGGAGTAATGTCTCACCGGTTTTCCAGTTTTTAATTTGATCGGGAGTAATTGTGTCTAAATTTATACGTTTTGCACTGGGACCAACATCCCAAGCTATTTTTGGCCATTCATCTAAGTTTGGGGTTTTTTGAAATGCAGGTCCAGCACCATCTAACAGGAAGTGAGCATGTCTGGTTGCTGCGCAATTTGGTATCATTGCCACTGGTTTGTTAGCGGCATGAGTCGGGTAATCTTTAATTTTTACATCTAATACAGTTGTCAAACCACCAAGTCCTTGAGCGCCAATACCTAGCGCATTAACTTGTTCATATATTTCAAGGCGTAATTTTTCTATCGTCGTTTTCGCACCACGTTCCTTCAATTTATGAATATCAATAGGTTCCATTAATGCGCTTTTAGCAAGGATCATTGCTTTCTCGGCTGTACCCCCGATACCTATTCCCAACATTCCTGGAGGACACCAGCCAGCACCCATGGTAGGCACTGTTTTAACAACCCAATCGATTATATCGTCTGATGGGTTTAGCATGACAAATTTCGATTTTGCTTCAGAACCACCACCTTTTGCAGCAATTTGAACATCTATTGTCGAACCTTTTACAATTTCTGTGTGAATTACTGCGGGTGTATTGTCTCCGGTGTTTTTTCTTGTGCCCGCAGGATCAGCCATTATTGACGCACGTAACTTATTATCTGGGTGATTGTAAGCTCTTCTAACACCTTCATTAATCATCTCATTAACTGATAGTTTAGCTTCCCATTTAACATCCATACCTAATTTTATAAAAACCGTGACTATTCCGGTATCCTGACAGATCGGACGATGACCTTCGGCACACATTCTTGAGTTAATTAGAATTTGCGCCATTGCATCTTTTGCTGGTTTTGATTCCTCTTTTTCATATGCCGTATTAACGGCATTAATAAAATCAACTGGATGGTAATATGATATATATTGCAGTGCATCTGCAACACTCGTAATCAGGTCTTCTTGTTTAATTACAGTCATCTCTGAAATCTCAAATTCCTCTAACTTAAGAAAATTAAAGTAGTATAACCACAATTTTTCCGCTTTATACGTTTTTAATATTTAGTTAGTTTACTACAGAGATAGGAATCTCTTCTATTTTTGATTTAGCTTTTAAGGCGCTTTTTTGGAAAGATTCAATTTCATTGAAGTTCAAGTATCGATAAACATCTTTAGCAAGCGGATCCAGATCGGTAGCAAATTGCATATATTCGTCCATTGTAGGAATTTGTCCTAGTATTGAAGAAACAGCAGCAATTTCAGCAGATGCAAGAAAAACATTCGCTCCATCACCAAGTCTATTTGGAAAATTACGAGTTGATGTGGAAACAACCGTTGATTTAGCATTTACACGAGCCTGATTCCCCATGCAGAGTGAGCAACCCGGCATTTCTGTCCTTGCCCCCACTTTATTAAATATATCGTAATACCCCTCTTCTGTGAGTTGGTGCTGATCCATTTTAGTAGGCGGTGATATCCATAAAGTTGTCGGTATTGTACCTGCTGATTTTTGCAACATTTTTCCTGCAGCTCTGAAATGACCAATATTTGTCATACAAGATCCAATAAATACTTCATCAATTTTTGTTCCTGAGACTTCAGATAAAGGTTTAACATCATCTGGATCATTTGGGCAGGCCAATAGTGGTTCTTGTATATCTTTTAGATCAATTTCAAATATTTTTTTGTATTCTGCATCTGAATCTGGCTCCATTAATTTTGGGTCTTTAAGCCATACCTCCATTTCTTGAGCACGTCGCTCTATTGTTCTGACATCACCATATCCTTTATCAATCATCCACCGCAATAAAATAACATTGGATTGTAGATATTCTATGATTGGTTTTTTATCGAGTTTAATAGTGCAACCACCAGCAGATCGTTCCGCGCTTGCATCAGATAATTCAAAAGCTTGTTCACATTTTAGGTTTGGTAACCCTTCAATTTCTAATATACGGCCCGAAAAAATATTTTTCTTACCCTCTTTTTCAACAGTAAGGTCGCCAGTTTGTATGGCTGCATATGGAATTGCATTAACAAGGTCTCGTAAGGTAATTCCAGGTTGCATTTCGCCTTTAAAACGTACCAAAATTGATTCAGGCATATCAAGCGGTATAACACCTGTGGCAGCAGCAAAAGCAACTAATCCCGAACCAGCAGGAAATGATATACCGATAGGAAATCGAGTGTGAGAATCTCCGCCTGTTCCAACAGTATCCGGTAATAACATTCTATTTAGCCATGAATGAATGATTCCGTCACCTGGTCTTAATGCGACACCACCGCGTGTTTGTATAAAATCAGGTAAAGTATGGTGTGTGGTAATATCGATAGGTTTTGGGTAGGCAGCTGTATGACAAAATGACTGTAAAACAAGATCGCTTGAAAAACCAAGACACGCTAGGTCTTTCAGTTCGTCACGTGTCATTGGACCAGTAGTATCTTGTGAACCAACGGTTGTCATTTTTGGTTCACAGTATGTTCCTGGGCGAATACCATCAACATCACACGCCTTACCGATAATTTTTTGTGCTAGCGTGTAACCTTTACCTGTATCGTTTACAGGAATTGGTTTACGAAATAATTCATTCGATTTTAATCCTAATGCTTCACGTGTACGTCCTGTTAAACCACGACCGATAATTAGAGGAATACGACCGCCTGCTTGTACCTCATCAAGTATGATGTCAGTTTTTAGCGAAAAATTACAAAGTTTTTTATTTGTGCCAGAATTTTTTATTACACCTTCATACGGATAGATATCAATCGTATCTCCCATATTCATTTCACTTACATTACATTCGATGGGTAGGGCGCCGGCATCTTCCATTGTGTTGAAGAAAATAGGAGCAATCTTTCCTCCCAAACAAAATCCGCCATCTCGTTTATTTGGTATAAAAGGGATGTCATTACCCATGTGCCAAAGCACAGAGTTTGTTGCTGATTTACGTGAGGAACCTGTACCAACAACGTCTCCTACATAGGCAAGCGGATATCCTTTTTCTTTAAGTGCTTTAATTTGTTGAATAGGCCCAACTTCACCGGGGATGTCTGGTTTAATCCCATCTCTTTCCATTTTTAACATGGCTTGTGCATGTAATGGAATATCAGGTCTTGACCATGCGTCTGGGGCCGGAGACAAATCATCCGTATTAGTTTCCCCTGTAACTTTAAAAACAGTCACGGTAATCTTGTCTTGTAATTTTGGTCTAGTAGTAAACCATTCACCATCAGCCCATGATTGCATAATAATTTTCGCAAATTTATTGCCAGTTTCAGCTTTATCTTTAACATCATAAAAAGCATCAAACATTAATAACGTATTTGAAAGCGCTTTCGCAGCAGTTCCAGCCAAAACGTCAATGTCTAAACAGGCTATTAAAGGGGTTATATTGTATCCACCAAGCATTGTTCCTAGTAATTCTGTGGCTTTAATTTTGTCAATTATAGGCGAGTCGGTTTCGCCTTTTGTGATTGCAGCTAAAAATCCCGCTTTTATATAAGCTGCTTGATCCACACCCGCAGGAACACGATTTATAATTAAATCTAAAATAAAATCTTCCTCATTTACTGGAGGATTTTTTAACAATTTAATAAGCGCAGCTGTTTGTTCCGGATTCAATGGTTCGGGGACAACCCCTTGACTGGCGCGCTCTTCAACAAGTTGACGATACTCATCAAGCAAAATATTTCTCCTTCAGAATTTTCTAGTGGTGGGCACTTCTTTCGGCGACCCTTTTTGAGAATCGTTCATTATAATTCAGATTTGGGACTAATTTTAGGTCAATTTTGTTGGTATTTAGTAGACAGAATCGATTATACCACCACCCAAACATACATTTTTCTTATAAAAAACAATATATTGCCCAGGTGTAATTGCCCTTTGAGAGAGTTCGAATTTGACAACAAAATGACCGTTTTTGTTTCTTTCTATAACGCAATTTTGATCAGATTGTCGATAACGACATTTTGATTTGCACTTAAATGGCAGTATAGGTATTTTTTCTGATATCCAATTTATATCGAGTACAGTTAAATTTTTACTGTGTAATAAAGGATGATCATGATCTTGTGCAACAATTAATTCGTTATCATCAATATTTTTTCTTACCACATACCAAGGAGCATCTGTTGCATTTTTTATTCCCCCAATACCTAATCCTTGACGTTGACCAAGCGTATAAAAGAAAATACCCCCATGTTCCCCAATGGATTCACCATCAACCGTCTTAATTAAACCACGTTCTGGTTTTATAAAGCTGCTAAGAAAATCTCTGAAAGGTTGTTCTCCGATAAAGCATACCCCGGTACTATCTTTTTTATCATGCGTTATTAGTTTAGCTTTTTTAGCAAGTTTTCTAACGTCTTGTTTATGTAAATCTCCGATTGGAAATAAAGTTTTATTTAATTGATTTTGATTTAAACAACATAGAAAATAGCTTTGGTCTTTATTATTATCAATTGATTTTAATAACTGAATAGAATCTCCATTCATGTTTTTGCAGGCGTAATGACCAGTTGCAATTTTCTCTGCACCAAGACTCTCTGCATATTCTAAGAATGCTTTAAATTTTATCTCTTTATTACATAAGATATCTGGGTTTGGTGTTCGACCATTTTTATATTCAGTTAAAAAATTCTTGAATACTTTTTCCCAGTAATCTTCAGAAAGATCAATAGTATTGATTTCTATATTAAGTTTATCGCATACTTGTATTGCATCTTCAACATCATCTTCCCACAGGCATTTTCCATCTTCAGTCTGATTGTTCCAGTTTTTCATAAATAGAGCTTCAACTTCATATCCTTTTTCTTTTAGCAGCATTGCTGCAACGGAAGAATCAACACCGCCTGATAAACCAACGATAATTTTGTTTTTTGTCATATTAAAAATAATTCAATAACGTTAATGGGTAACTATTTCTTTTTAAATAATCATTAATACACTTCAATACCATTGGGCTACGCATTCTATCTTGTTGCTCAATCTCTTTTTTACTCATCCAGACCGTTCGAACAATACCATTATCTAATTTTCTTTTATTTTGTTTTTTTGTATACGTACCAAAGAAACAAAACCGTAAATAAGTAATTTCCTTATTGTTTGGGTTTGGGTATAGATAAATACCAATGAGAAATTCTGGTGTAAACTCAAAGGCAGTTTCTTCCAGAACTTCTCGTTTTATTGCTTCAATTAGTGTTTCACCTTTCTCCAAATGTCCAGCTGGCTGGTTAAACACTAACTTTCCCTCAATTTTTTCTTCAACAAGGAGAAATTGATCATCTTTTTTTATAATAGCAGCAACAGTTGTATTCGGTTTCCATTGCATTTTAAATTCCTTGATTCTCTAAAGGGGTATGCGGATAATACGGTATCGACAGCAAGTTCTTTTTTTTGGGATACATATCATGTCAAAGTACGATATATTTTTTCATAAAATAAGTCTAATAATAAGCCTGGCAGTTTTGTGGATAATGCTGTCTGGTCATTATACGCCATTACTACTATCCCTTGGGCTATTGTCTGTGTTAATAGTTGCCTTTATTAGCTCACGCATGAATCTGATTATATTTGATCAGCCGATATTACAGCTTTATTTTATAAAATTTATCCCCTACGGGTTTTGGTTAATAATTCAGATTTTAAAATCAAACATTGACGTTTGTAGGCGAATACTTAATCCTAAACTACCTATTAATCCTCAATTAGTAAAAGTAAAATCAACACAAACAAGTAATTTAGCAAAAGTTATTTATGCAAATTCGATTACTTTAACTCCAGGTACAATTTCTATTGATTTAGATGGTTCCGAGATCGAAGTGCATAGCTTATCTGAAAAGGGCGTTGATGAACTAAAAACAGGCACCATGGATAAAAAAATAACTGACGCCGAGGCCAATCCATATGTTTGAAATTCCGGCTTTTATTATATTGTTCGCAATGATGCTGGCGTTAGTTTCAGCAATTATTGGCAGGACTGTATATGATAAAATTCTTGCTGTTAACATATTTGGGACAGTTACCGTTCTGTTTATAACTCTTTTTGGTTTCCTAAATAAACGTCCTGACTTTCTTGATATCGCTTTAGTTTATGCGTTAATTAATTTTATTTCGACAATAGCTATATTAAAGTTTTTTGAATACGGAGATATCAGTAAAGGTTCAACAAAAAAAGAAGAGGCCGACATCTAATGGATGTTCTAAATATTGTTAGTGGCGTATTTATAATAGTTGGGTCACTTTCTATTATAGTTGGGTTACTAGGCGTCTACCGTATGCCAGATTTTTTTACCAGATTACATGCTGCGAGCATTATTGACACTTTAGGTGCAATGTTAATATTATTTGGTTTAATTATGCATCAAGGGTTAAGCATGATTAGCCTTAAGTTATTTTTGATATTAGTTTTTATATTAATTACAACACCGACAGCAGCCCATGCATTAGCAAAATCAGCGTTACATGGTAATTTAAAGCCAGTTACAGATGATGATTGCTCATGATTATTTTATATATAAATATAATTTTGTTATGCCTATTAGTGGTTACTGCAATTGCGATCAATCAACAAAGTAATCTCTTTGCAACAACAATGTTAACTGGAATATTTAGCTTATTGTCTGCCTCTCTTTTTGTATGCCTTGATGCAGTTGATGTAGCTTTTACAGAAGCTGCGGTTGGCGCCGGTATCGCGTTAATTTTATTTTTAGGAACACTTTCGTTAATAAAATATAAAGAACAAATTCGGAATAAGGTTTCTATACCAGGGTTATTAGTTGTAGTAATAACTGGCAGTCTTTTGATTTATGGTTTACGGGATATTCCTGCCTTTGGGAAACCAGAAAATCCAGTTCAAATTTATTTAGCTGATAAATATATAGTTGAATCTGAAAAAGAAATTGGAATTCCTAATTTAGTAACATCTGTTTTGGTAAGTTATCGGGGTTATGATACGTTGGGAGAAGTTACAGTGATTTTTACCGCGGGTATTGGTGTTTTAATGCTCTTGGGAAGGAGTCGGGATAACTATAAAGGTATTGTCAGTAAGGAGAAACCTTAATGGAGCATCATCTGGTACTAAGCATTGTTGCTAGAATACTCATCCCTTTAATCATGCTATTTGCCCTCTATGTGCAATTTCACGGCGATTATGGTCCGGGCGGAGGATTTCAGGCAGGGGTTATTTTTGCTTCAAGTTTTATTTTGTATGGAATCATTTATGGAATCGAAAATCTTCGCGATGTTGTTCACCCAAGTTTTATTCGAAGTCTCGCAGCTTTAGGTGTTTTGATTTATATTAGTGTTGGTATTGTAACTATTTTAAACGGAGGTGAATTCCTTAATTACAATTTTCTTTCCGAGCACCCTGTGACTGGCCAGCATATCGGCATTATTTTTATTGAATTGGGGGTCGGTATGACTGTTGCATCAACAATGATTATCTTGTTCTATGCATTTGCTAGACCTTAGTTTTGTTGTTGTTCTAGAGTTATTCTATTAATTTCTGGATTTTCCCAGCTACCCTTAATGCTATATTGTTGACTCAATATTTTATCAATATTAGTTGGTATTGATTCAAAAAGTTCTCCAGCAAAAAATAATACCGCACCAACACCAACACCAACAGGGCCGAATAACGCACTTGCAACGGGTAGGCTATCAGATACCTTAGGAACAACAGTTGCAATTTGATCATAATCTTCAGCTACTAATCCGGTACGCCCGCTAATCATAATATCTCCAGATGGACCAATCATCTGTAAATTATTAGTATAAGCTTGACCATTTTCTAAATTAAAATTTCCTTTGATGCTATCGAAAGCAAAGCCTTCGTTAAAAAGATCAGCGAAATCAAGAGATAATCTTCTTGGCAGCGCTTGAATACTTAGTAACCCAAATAACCTACCTGCTTTTGGTTCTATATCTAGAAATTGACCTTTTTCTATATTCATATTCAATTGCCCATTCAGATTTTTCATTTGAAAATCCATTGGGGAACCTACCCACTCGGTGTTAATCTCAATTAATGTTTTACCATTTTTTATATTGGCAGTTTCATAGTTAAATGTTTCGAACATTTTTTCTATTGAGACTGATTCAAGTTTTATATAGAAATTAGATTTATCTATTCCGTCAATTTTCGACCAAGAACCATTAGTATTAATATTAAATCCAGGTTTACTAAAATTTAATTCATCAATATTTATTACATTTTCCGTTGGTTTAGTAGCTAATAAATTTAAATGACCCAATTTATTATTTTTATACATGAAATCATCTATACTAATTTTTAGTTCGGGTATTTTGTTAATTTTATAACTACTTGTATCTCCAGTATTTTTATTTTCGTTTAACGATAAGTTTTTAAAATTTATGTCCAGATGGTCGTTTTTATTTTTAGATTTTTTCATATAGCTTACTTCACCCTTTATTTCTTCACCATTAAAAGCAATACTCCAGTCTTTCCCAATTTTAGAATTAGTAAAATTTATATCAATATCTTTAAAATTTTTATTTACTATTTCAAGGTTTCCTACACTTATTTCTCCTAATATGATTTTTTCTTGTTCTGATTTATTTTTTTCTGTTTTTGATGTATTTATTAAATTAGCCCAGTCACCAAAAAATAAATTATCTATCTTGCCTTGTATTGATACAGTATTATCATTATTGTTTTCAGGATGCTTCTTTCCCAAACCAATATTTATGTTTTTAACAGTAGATTCATTATTATTATCAATAAGTATGTCAGTAAATATTTTATCGTTATAATTTATGTTAATTTCACTTATTGAAATATCATTAATATTAGTTTCTATATTTAGAGGACGTATTTCATTTTTATCCTTCCCAAGAGGACTAGGTAGATCTATTTCTGTACCATATAAATCAGAGCTTAATTCGATTCTTTTACTGGATAATTGAATGTTGTTGTCTTCCGATTTCTGGAGTTTAAAATTCCATTGGCTTTCACCTGAAAAATAGGTTCTTAACTCCTCTATTTTATTTAATAGTTTTGGAAAGAAACTAGTGATTTGTTCGATAATAAATTGCTTATTTAGAAGCCCAGATATTTCAAAGGGTAGAAAATCTAATTCAGAATAATTTGTTGTTGGTACTCTTACCGTGACGGACTTACCTAGATATATTGCATTTATATTGTTTGCCCAAATATCGTTTACGTTAAAATAAATTTCACCTGAAACATTTTCAAGGCCAAGTTCTGGTATTCCTGATTCGATTGAGACTTTATCAAATAAAACTAAACCACCGAATTTTATTTCTTCTGAGTTTAAAGGGATATCAAGGTTTAAGTTAATATCAATATTGCCAATAATGTTTTCTGTTAGTTCAGTAATTGTTGAATTATTTTTTAGTGGACTTTGATTTATAAAATTTCTTACATCATTTGTATGACTATAAATCTCTGTATTTATTAGTACATGATGATTATCATCACTCAGGTTCTTAATTGTTACTGAGGTATTATCAATTTCTGCATTAAATATATATCCCGAGATAATATTAGCTGATAGTTCGTCATTTTCAACAGTTACTTCAGCAACGAGTTTGTCGATTGGTGGCCAATCTTCATGATAATCAAGATTTATATCACCTAAGTTGAGTATAGCCCTAAAATCGCTTTTTGAATTTTTAAATAGAAAATCTTCGCTATACCCCTTATAGGTTATGTCACCTGACAGTATTTTTCCTCCAAGCATTGAATTACTGAGCCATTTAGATAATTCTGGGTTAGTCTTATTAGGTATGAGTGTCGTAACATATTCAATATTTGATTCATTTAAATTTAGACTCATATCAATGAAAGGGGAGTTACTATCATCAAGTATAATTTTTCCATTCGCACTGAGTGAAATTTTATCAGAAAATATTTCGAGATTATTAATTAAAAATTTATAATAATCTTTGTAATTTAATTCAATTTCAGCGCTGAGCTTAGGAAAAGCTATCTCTTTTGTATAAAGTTTTTCAAATCTGAATTTTGGAGATTCACTATTTATTATTATATTGGTTGAAGTATCGCCTGTAATTAGTTCTCCATTTAGACCTTTAATAGAATTGGATTTATCGTAGGACATAAAATTTAGATTATTAAAGATTCCACTCGCTTTTTTTATTTCCACTGAATTTTCTTTTTTTGATTCAATTTCTATATCTATGTCACTTATATTTCCAGAGATGGAGTCCAGATCTAATTTTTGCAATATATTATCAGGCAGTATATTAAATGTTATAATCAGAGGTAGGATATCTTCCAACTTCAAAAAAGGAAGGTGGCCTTTGTATTGGTCATTATCATTTTTTAAGTCATTGATAAATTCGAGTTGATAATTTGATGAAGGCCATGCTCCATTTGCGGTTTGTAAATTTTTTATATTTAAATTTAATAACCAATTTTTATCTAATTTTCTTTCCCCATGTATAGCCAGGCTAATATTTTCAACAGCTACAGAAGATTCTTTGGCAATTATTGAGAAATCTGAATATTCTATATTTCCATTAAAATTTATTAATTTTGCATTTTCCCATCGAGTTAATATTTTCGTATTTGCTACACCATTCGTACTAAGAAAGGTTAATTTATTAGTATTTTTTACGGGATCTATATTAATTATTTCTATAACTACATTACCATCCCAATTCGATGTTAATATATCCCCTGTTATGTCCGCATTTATTTTTGATAATTGTTTTTCATCCTGAGATAGGGCTACATTTATTTCAATCTTGGTTTTTTTATCTTCCGCTCTTAATTCTAGACTTACATTATTAAATTCTCTTTTTTCGACGTTAATATTCTCATCATTCCAAATAAAATTTAGGTTTTCGAGTATTAAATATTTTTGAGCGAATAACCATTTCGTTAATCCAGCATGATTGTTTTTATTTGTATCGATTACATTTTCATTTTTTACTGAAATTACGCCCTTTTTATCTCTATAAACTTCGAGATTTAAACCAGATATAAGTATGTAGCTTGGCGTTACACTTTTCTTAGTAATCGATTGTAGAAGGTTTATCCCAATCCTTGCTGAGTGAAATTTAGTGATTTCAGTATTAGCATTTTTATTAAGAAGTTTAATATCTTCCAAATATAAATTTGGCGTCCAACCTCTCCACTCCGCTTCTATTTTATGAATATCCAGAGAGTAACCTATATACCCACTGATAATAGATTCAATTTCGTCTTTATAATTGCTAATTTTTGGTAATGCAAGTCGAATACTTACGATGGAAATTATAGTTAGTAGAATTAAAAATCCTAGGGGGTAAAAAAAGTAATGACGTGAATTAATTTTGATATTTCTTAACATAGATTAATTAGAGTTGGACAATATCAAATTGTTCCGGCGCATAGAATACTTTAAATTACTAAAAGTTTTATTCGATTTTCAATACACCACTTCCATCATCATCCGCACTAAAAACATCATCGTAGCCAGTAATAGGAGGATTCCCATCATGAATAAGATATTCACGTTGCTGCAAGTATGCTTCACGAGTAAATGAGTATGGATCAACGGCAGCTTCGTCACGTATATTTGATGCCTCAAGTAAGTTAGCTCGTTTATTTATTGCATTAATTGCTGTAACAGGAAATAGAATAGCGCTTGATACATAATAAAATGGATTTAGTAGTGTGCTCGGCACAAAATTTGTGGAATCCCTCACAGTATTTGGACCAAGGAAAGGTAAATAAAGATAAGACCCTTCATCAAAACCCCAAACTGCTAGCGTTTGTCCAAAATCTTCGTCATGTTCGGGAAGCCCCATGGGTGTAGCAACATCAAATAAACCACCAACACCCATTGTTGAATTTGCTACGAAACGTACAACATCAGATAAGCCCTGGTTTATCTTTCCTTGTAATAAATCATTGAGGATAACATTCAGATAAGCAAGATTTTCAAAGAAATTTGTTATGCCGGCTCTTATGAAATTAGGGGCTACATCAGCGTAAACCTCTGCGATAGGCTTAATTAATGCTCGATCAAGCGTTTCGTTTATATCAAAAAAAACACGATTTGCTGGCTCTAATGTATCATCTTTTGTATAGTCCCCAGAAGTTTGTGTTGTTGCACAACCGGCGATAATACAGATCATAGATAGCAGGATTATTTGTTTTAACATTCTGTAAATACGGAAAGAAGTCATTGCAGCCTCGTAATAGACAAATTTAATTAATCTAAACGTAAATATTGACATACCTTTGAGCGGGTGACAATTTTTTTAGTGTTTTATATGTTAATTTGTTTGTGAATCCCTAATTTTCTGTTCAAGTTTTGTGACCAGAGCGTCAAACCCTTCCTTTTTGATAATTGCCGCATATTCTGCCCTTTTGAGGGAAAGATCATTAATTCCATCAGCAATAACACTAATAATTCTCCATTTTTGGTCGTTTTTCTGAATAATATAATTAAATGGGATTGGATTTTCCTCTAATTTTTTAAATTCTGTTTTTACTAGAAATCTATTTTCTTTTAATTGCTCAATAGACACATTTTTGAATATTTGGTTATTGTATGAATCAAAACGACTGACATAAGTTGAAATTGTTAATTTTTTAAATAGATCTATAAATTTAATTTTAGTTTCTCCATCAATTGATTTCCAGAATCTACTAAGAATAACTTTTGATATTAAGGCTATATCAAAGTTTTTACTGATAATCGGTTCTAAATATTCATAACGTTCTTCGAAGCTTGTTGAATTTGAAATTACCATGATATTAATCAGCGCCTCATGCAATTGATTTATTGGCTCTTGCATTATTTGTTCTTGCTTTTTTTCTGCGTGTAATGTCAATGCAGTTAATGTTAGGAAAAGAAACAATATGCCTTTTGAAATAGATCGGAAATATTTTTTTTTGAGTATCATTTTTTTAATTTTTTGTAATATCTTTCTTTCCAAACCACACCTTTATTGAAATAATAAGAATACGCCGAACTCAGCGTAAAAACTAAATAAAACATAGCAGCCAATGGTAACGACAGCGCATATATATGATTTATTGAATAGTATCTCAATATAGGAAAATAACATATAGTTTGTATGCAAAGTGTAACTAATCCTATAATTATAATTGTTGGTTGAGTTTGTAATATTGCTACATATGGTATTACAAAAGCGATGATCATTAAAATTGTACATAGTAAAAGTAGCGAAAGAGAGTAGTTTAATTGCGTGTATGCAGTTCTTGAAATCATTTTCTGTATTGTTAAAAGCTTATCATAGCGGCGTGTACTGATTGCTGAATGAGTTAGGCCTATCCATGTTCTGTAGCCGTTTTGTTTAATTTTTTTTGCAAGCGAACAATCATCAATTAGTGTATTTCTTATGGATTTGAATCCTCCTAGTTCTTTCAGTATTTTTGTTTCTAAAAGCATACATCCTCCTGCAGCTGCAGCTATTCTTGAATTAGGAAGATTTGAAAGATGAAATGGATATAGTAATTTAAAAAAGAAGACAAAAGCAGGCATCAGTAATCTTTCCCAGGATGATACCATTCTAAGATGGGCCATTAGAGAGACTAATTTTATGTCATATTTTTTTGCCTTGTGTAGTACTCTCGTTATTAGGCCAGGTTTCAGAATAATATCTGCATCAATTAATAGAAGGTAATCAGTGTCAATATATTTTAGTCCCTGCTCCAATGCCCACAATTTACCACTCCATCCTGATGGCAATTGGGTGCCAGACAGAATTATCAAATTTTCAATTTCAGTAGAACTTGCAAGCTCAATTGTATTATCAACAGATTGATCGTCAATTAGGATAATTTTTAATTTAGGATCATGATCTTTAAGTGCTGAAAGTGATTTAACTATTGTTGACGCTTCGTTTCTTGCCGGAATAAGCGCTGTTACTTCAGGCAGGCTTACTGATTCTGCTGAATGAGTTTCCAGTGATTCTCGAGTGCTATACGGACGTGATGGTAATAGAAGAATGATTATCCATATTAAAAGTC
>Ga0066372_10000016_pt1 | contig 49922 bp, 43 predicted proteins | sample Knorr_S15_td_250_FD_77011 | JGI IMG/M metagenome (GOLD analysis project Ga0066372, IMG submission 77011) | Marine microbial communities from Southern Atlantic Ocean transect - Knorr_S15_td_250_ad_251m_LV_A | ecosystem: Environmental > Aquatic > Marine > Oceanic | place: Southern Atlantic ocean... | reverse complement strand
GGAACCTCGACCGCCCCGACGACATCACGGCCATCCACAGGGCATACGTGGCCGCCGGGTCCGACATCATCCTCACCAACTCGTTCGGCGGGACCTCCTTCCGCCTGAAGCTCCATGGGCTCGACGACCGGGTCCGCGAGGTGAACGCCGCCGCCGCCCGCAACGCCCGAGCCGCCGCCGACGAGGCTGACCGTCGGGTGCTCGTCGCCGGCTCGATGGGGCCGACCGGCGAACTGCTGGAACCGCTCGGTCACCTCACCCCCGCCGAGGTCGAGGACGGCTTCGCCGCGCAGGCCGCGGGACTCGCAGAGGGCGGCGTCGACATCCTCTGGCTCGCGCCCCTCAGCGCCCTCAACGCCCTCGAGGCCGGCGTGCGGGGTGTACGCAAGGTGACCGGCCTGCCCATCGTCACCACCATGAGCTACGACACCGCCGGTCGAACCATGATGGGTGTCACCGGCACCGCCCAGGGCGAAATGATCGCCGCACTGGGCCTCGATGCCACAGGAGCCAACTGCGGCGCCACCATTTCCGACACCGAGGCGGCGGTTGCCCTCATCCGGCAGGCCTGCGGCGACATCCCCGTCGTCTCGAAGGCCAATGCCGGCATTCCCGTCTGGCACGGCGCAGAACTCCACTACGACGGCACGCCCGACGTCCTGGCCGCACACGCCGTCCGGGTCCGTGACGCCGGCGCCTCGCTCATCGGCGCCTGCTGTGGGAGCGGCCCCGAGCACATCGAGATGATCGCCAGGGTGCTGTCCGGCGAACTCCCGGTGCCCGACATCGAGGCGCCTCTCCACCTAAGTACCTCCAAGCCGGCTCCCCAACGGGACCGTCGCCGTCGACGGTCACGCAGCTAATCGCACGCCCGACCCTGCGACGACGAGCCCTCCTGCTCCTCGCCATCCTCCTGACGGCCTGCGGAGCGCCTTCCAGACCGGGCATGCCGCTCTCGGGCACATCGTCGACCCTCCCGCCGACCACCACCACGACCACCACCCTCCCGCCAACCACCACCACGACCACCACCACGACCACCACCACCCTCTCGCCAACCACCACCCTCCCGGCCACGCCGATCGAATTCGGAGACGGAGAGGTCGCCCGCATCATCGTCACCGGCGATTCGGTCACGGACCAGTGGATCCCCCACCTGATGGACCTGCTCGGCGACGCCGCCGAAGTCGTCGACCGTGCACACGGCGGAACTGCCCTGTGTGACTGGTTCGAGGAACAGGGAACCGACATCAGCCTTGAGCGCCTCGCCGACTGGCGCCCGCACGTGCTCGTCATCGATCACAGCGGAAACTCATTCACCCCATGCATCGCCGACCATGTCGGCGCCGACTACTACAGCAAGTACCGGATGGATGCCGAGTACGCGATCGGCCTCGCGGCCCAGACAGACACCCGTGTGCTGTTCGTCGCCCAACCTGTCTCCCGTACCCAGAAGTACGACGGCGTGGCGTTGCCTCCGTTCCAGGACCATCCGGTCGGAACGAACTACGTGTTCGCCGCCCTTCCGGAGTCCTTTCCCGACGGATCCGTCCGCCATGTATCCACATGGCCGGTACTTTCCCCCGCCGGCCGATTCGTCCAGGAATCGACCTGTGCCGCCCACGAACCCGGCTGCGTCGACGGCACCGGATTCCTCCGATCACCACCACCAGGCGGCCACCTCGAGCCCCTCGGCGCCTGGCGCTACGCCCTGCTGGTTGCCGACGAGTTGGTGGCTGCAGGCTGGCTTTCCGCCGACGCGGTCAGTCGGGGCTGAGCCAACCGCTCGCGGCGATCGCTGCCCGGGCAGCGCCGGCACCCTCCTCGAAAAGCAGGTCGGTGTCGCCGAAGTCGAGGTCGAGGCCCCCGCTCGGATCCGGGAGTTCGATGTGGAGGACCTCGATATCGACGGGAACGTCGAGCCACTCCTGGCGGGTGAGCTCGGTCGTGGCGGCCCGAAAGCCCGTCAACATGAGGGTGAGCGCCGTCTGCTTCTCCGGCGGGAGGAAATCGGCCGCCACGTCGAACACGACCAGGCGGGTGGGTTGGAGCGTGACCGCGTAGCGCAACGGGAGGTTGGACAGGACGCCGCCGTCCATGTGGAGGTCGCCGTCGGTGAGCGGCACCGCCGGGAAGACACCGGGGATCGCGGCGGAGGCACACAGGATGTCGACCGACGGCCCATCGCTCCACCAGCACAGGCGACCGGTGGACGCAGCGGTCGTCCCCACGTGGATCGGAATCAGAGTGTTTCCAAGGTCGACGACCGGCACGTTCTCCTCGATCATCTTCCGGAGCCGCTCACCCGTGTCGAAGCCGGGCCGGCCACGGAGGATCGACACCAGGGTGCGCAGCGTCCCGCTCCGAACCGGTGGGTCGTTGGACACCTCCCTCCAGAGCCCTTCGAGCATCTCCACCTGGTCCAGCGACGGGTCGTTGGCGATGGGCAGGCCGTTTAGGGCACCTGCGGACACGGCGACGACCGCGTCGGGGAAGATCCCGGCCGTCAGGACCTCGCGCAGCATCCCCACCTGAGCCGCACCCCGGACCGCACCCCCCGACATGACGAACACCGTGTGCTGCCCGCGTTTTCGATGGAGCCGGGGAAGCCGATGTCGAAGACGCGACAACCGGGACATGTCGGGGAGTCTGGCACGACCGGGGCTCCACCCCGACCCGGTGACGGCTACCGTCACCAAAGTGCCCATCGTCCACCTCGAGCCCGTCCATCCGGTTGCGACCTCGGACCGCTACTCGGGGGCCGGACACCCGATGAGGGAGGTGACCCGCACGATCGCCTTCGAGGGCACCTGGGACGACGATCGGTCGTCGCTGGTCCGGGGGATCTTCGATGGCCTGGCCGCCGAGTGGACGGCCACAAGGGACACCCCGGGTCGGGCGCTTCCGCTGCTCGACGCCCTCGACCGCGGCGGCGTCGCCGGGGGGACGGCCGTCGAACTCGGATCCGGCACCGGCCTCGCCACCGGGCACCTGGCGGAGCGCTTCGACCGGGTCGTGCCGATCGACCTCTCGTTCGAGATGCTCCGACACGCTGTCGCCGATACGACGCAGGTCAACGCCGATGCTTCCCGCCTCCCCCTGCCGGGCGGGGTCGCCGACGCCCTGGTCCTGATGAACATGTTCCTGTTCCCCTTGGAGGTCGCCCGATGCCTCGCCCCCACGGGTGCCCTCGTGTGGGTGAACAGCCGGGCCGAGGACACCCCGATCCACCTCACGGCCGACGAGGTCCTCGAATCGCTCACGGCGACGGGGACCGGCGAATGGTCCGGCGTGGCCTCACGAGCCGGTGAGGGTTCCTGGTGTGTCCTCCGACGTTGTTGAGTGGGAACCGCTCCGAGGGTTGCAGCACGCGCCGACCCGGTTAGCCTTCTGGAGTCCCGGTCAACCGGTCGGTACACAGTTTCCAAGAAAGCAGTTTCGTAATGCCCACCGGCACCGTGAAGTTCTTCAACAACGAAAAGGGTTACGGGTTCATCTCCCGTGACGGCGATGACGATGTCTTCGTCCACTACTCCAACATCGAGGGCAGCGGCTTCCGCAGCCTCGATGAGGGTCAGGCCGTCGAATTCGAGGTCGGCGAAGGCCGCAAGGGCCCCGAGGCCCTGAACGTCCGCAAGGTCTGAGCACGCCCTCCCGGCTCAGCCGGGAACGACGGTGTCCGCTGCGGCGGGCGCCGACAACCTCCAAAGCGCAGTCAACGCTACGACGTACGCCACCAGGCCGAGCACCAGCACGGCCCGGAACCCGAGCGTCATCGAAAGCATCGTGGTCAGTACTGACCCGATCACCGAACAGAAGCCGTTGACGGCCCACGCCCACGCCACATAGGTGGGACCTTCCGCGCCCAGAAGCGCTACGACCCGCAGTCCCAGTGGCATGAACAAGCCGAGCACGACCCCGAGTGGTGCGAGCAGCACGAGCGTCGCCATGACGCGCACGATCAGCGGGCTGGGCAGCAACGCATCGGTCAACGGACCAACCCCCAGCAGGTAGACCACTGTCAGCAGCGTCAGGGCTGCTCCGGTCTCGAGGCGGAGTCGGGGTCGACCGGCGAGCCGCCCACTCAGGGAGGCACCGACGCCCGTGGACACGAGCAACGCCGCCAGGGTCACGGTCAGCGAATAGGTCGGATACCCGAGCAACAGGGTCAGCCGCTGAATCAGGGCGATCTCGAACAGCATGAAGCCCAGTCCCAGGGATCCGAAGTAGACGCCCGAAGTGAGCTTGCGCGGCAGCCCCTGCCACGTCCGCCGGACCGTCACGAACGGCAGCAGGAGGAATACAGCGGCAAACACCAGTGCGATCCCGAGCAGGAACAGCAGTAGGCGCTCCCCGATTGCGTCTTCGGGGTCGACGAGGGCATCGACGTCGCCGAGGACATCTCCCGCCACGGTGGAGAACGGGGTGAAGTGCCAGAAGAACGGCGAGTCGTCGTGGATGGCCGACACCATGTAGGAACCGGAGCACGCTGGGTACGGCGTGTCGTCAGACCCCGATGCGGTCGCAGCCACGCACGTGCCGGCCGCCGCACCCGGCACGTATTCCACGGTCCCGCCCTCCAGGGACAGAACCTTCTGCGAGAACCGTTCAATCTCCTCCGTGGTGAACGTCGTCCGCTTGATGACGATCGTCGCCAACTCGACGTGGGCATCCGCCGTCCGGGCGACTAGCAGGTGGAATCCCGGGTCCTGCACCCCGATCTCCTGTAGTGCCGCACGCGCCGTGTTGAGGTAGCGGCGCGTCCGGTTGGGCTTGGCGTCGAAGTCGAACTCGCCGAACTGGGCGACGATCACACCCCGCTCACTGAGGTGTTCGAGCGACTCGACCAGCATCTCGACGGTGTAGAGGTAACTCTCCGACAACACGAAGGCCCCCGAAGAGGCGGCATTCGTCGCTGCATAACTGTCCGGGGCCACGAACCAGATGAGGTCGAACCCGCCGGCGCTGCGCGCCAGGTAGGTGCGCCCATCGGCCGTGACGAGGCGCACCTCGGGGTCGGCCACGAGGTTGCCCGAGTACTCCCGGTAGCGACCCTCGAGCAGCCCGGTGGTCACCGGGTTCAACTCGACGGCGTCGATACCCGTCGCCCCGAAATAGCGAGATGCCAGGATCTCGTGGCCGCCAGCCGACCCGATGATCAACTCCCGCTCGGGCGCTTCACCGAGGACCTCGAACGGGAGTGAGCGGACGTCTCCCGCGAAGTGGGTCAATGCAGAGAGGTCCCCGTCGAACCCGATGATGTTCGAACCCACGAGGCCGTCGTGGTACAGGATGTGGCGCCCGAAGACCTCGCTCCCGACGTCGACGCGAAAGACGGGGCCCCATGCGGTGTGCTCGATGTCGACCCCACCGATGTGCTTGCTGCTCTCCGTCGTGATCGAGGGCAACGCTCCCAGGACGGGGAGCAGAAGGGCCACGACGCCGACCGCACCGGCGACTCTCCGAAGCGCTGCGCCGGGATCCCCCAGCAGGCAGGCGACACCGGCGAGCACCGCTGCGGCCAGGTACACGGCAGCCGGAGGTCCGATCGTGGCGTGGAGCGGCACGGCGAGGGCACAGGCCAGGCCGGCACCGAGCAGGTCGGCCGCGTACAGCCTCCCCACCTGCTCCCGGCGGCGGCTCAGCAGCGACGAGACGAACACCCCGATCGCCGTGAACGGCAGGAAGACGGCGAGGCACACCAGGCCGAGCCGTCCGGCGTTGAGCACCGCCGCACCCGACGTGTACTCCCAGAGGGCCACCGTGTCGAGCGGCATCCGGGCCACGACGACGTACCCCAGTGCGGTGGCGACCGAACCGACCAGGGCCGACCGGGCCAGCACACGTTCGAGGGGCGCCTCCCGCAGCCTCCGTGACACGGCCAGCAGGACCCCGCCGGTGCCAAGCCCCAGCAGTGCCAGCCCGATCACGAGGTAGGTGAAGTAGTAGAAGAGCTTGAACGAGACGATCCGGGTGTAGGCGATCTCGATGAGCAGGCCTGCGAGGCTGACGAGCGCTATGCCGACGTCGTGGCGACGGTCGCTGGATGAGGTTCGACTCATTGGCCCCGTCACGGAGGCCGACCCTAGTCCCGCCCCCTCGCTGCCCCGGAAGCCATCGAACGGGGAGCCGGCAGGCAGTAGCGTCGCACCGTGTCCTCCACCACCAGCGTCTGGCCCACCGTGCGGTGTCGCGACACCCGTGCCCTCATCGACTTCCTCGTGGCGGCCTTCGGCTTCGAGGAGCACTTCAGCGTCCCCGGCGAGGACGGCAAGGGCATCATCCACGCCCAGATCCGATGGCCGGACGGTGGTGGGGTGATGCTCGGCGACGCAGACCGGGGTGACACCGACCACCTCGCCCTCCCCCTCGGACCGGTCAGCATCTACGTGGTCACCGACCAGCCCGACGCCCTCCACGACCGGTCCGTGGCCGCCGGCGCACGGGTCGTGCGGGGCCTTCGCGACGAGGAGTACGGCTCCCGGGGGTTCTCCTGCCTCGACCCCGAGGACAACGTCTGGAGTTTCGGCACGTACTCGGGCGAGTAGGCATCTGAGGCGACCGGCTGTCACAGTTGGGCCGTGTCCGAGCCCGTCAACGACGACCTGCGCCTTCTCTGGGACGGCTTCTGCGACGACCTGAAGGCCGGTGCCGACCACGTCCTCGACCCGGACCGGCCCGGGAACACGGTCGACCGGGTCGAGGGACTCCGACTCCTCCTCCGCTCCCTCGCACGGGGTGTGAGCAGGACGCTCGAGGGTGGCGACCACGAGTACCCCGAACTCTCCTGGGTGCACCCGATGAAGTTCGGCCAGGACAACCCGGACGGCCTCTATCAGGCGGCCGGCGTAGACCTCTCGAACACGTACCGCCTGTTCGGCAACCTCGGCTCCGTCCGCTACCTCGGGCTCAGCATCATGAGCTTCGACTTCGACGGCGGCCCGATCGAGCAACTCCTGAACCTCAACGGCGACCAACTGGGGGCCAATGCCGCCGGCGACTTCAGCGTCGCCTTCTCGTCGGAGCCACCTCCTTCGGGGGTCGACGACAAAGCCTGGTTCCAACTCCCCGCGAAGCGGTCCAACCTGATGATTCGACAGTTCTTCGGCGACTGGGAGCACGAGGTACCCGCCGACCTGCACCTCGAGTGCCTCGACCCCGGTCCCCCCGTGAGCCGACTCGACGCGGAGGGGCTGTCCACCGGCCTTCGTCAACTGCTCCGCCTGAGCGTCGACGTCCCGGCGTTCTGGGCCGACTTCGGACGCTCACACCTCGAGCGGGGCGAGGTCAACGCCTTCGGGCACGTCGCGGCGACCCCGGAGAGCACGGTGTCCAAGGGCGGCAGTCCCGACCAGGCCTACGGTCAGTGCTGGTGGCGGGTCGCAGAGGACGAAGCCCTGCTCTACGAGGTCGAGGTCCCCGGATGCGCCTACTGGGGAGTCCAGTTGGGTGACGTCTGGTACCAGTCCCTGGACTGGGTGAACCGGCAGTCCAGCCTCAACGGACAACAGGCGTTCGTGGGCGACGACGGGGTGTTCCGGGCCGTGGTCTCCCATCGGGACCCCGGCATCGCCAACTGGCTCGACACCACCGGCGCAACACAGGGCTGCATCACCTACCGGTGGAACCAGGCGACCAGCTACCCGGTGCCGTCCCTCGAACTGGTGCCGTTCGACGAACTCGGTCGGCACCTGCACCCGGAGACCCCACGGGTCACACCGGAGGAACGCTCCGACCTGCTGCGCCGCCGCCGCCGTGGGGCGTTGCGGAGGTTCCGCCGATGACGGCCGGCCGGACCTCCCTCTCGGTCCAGGTGGTCACCTTCGCCGCCGAAGACCCCGGCGGGTGGGACGCCATGGTCGACCGGGCCGTCGCAGCCGACGTTGCAGGCCTGGACAAACTCGTCGTCTCGGACCACGTGGCGTTCGGCGGGAACCTCGAGGCCTACGCCGACCCGTCCCTCGGAGGCACCGAGGGAGGTCGACAGCCCACCGGACCAGACGGTCACTGGCTCGAGCCCCTCACCGTTCTCACGTACCTCGCCGCCCACACCCGGAGGATCCGTCTGGGCACCTCGATCCTGCTGGCGGCGCTGCGACGGCCCCTCGTACTCGCCAAGACGGCAGCCACCCTCGACGTCCTGTCCGGTGGACGCCTGGACCTCGGCGTCGGCGTCGGTTGGCAGGAAGAGGAGTACGGGGCCGCCGGCCTCGACTTCGCCGAGCGGGGCCGCCTCCTCGACCACACCCTCGAGGTCTGCCAGGCCCTCTGGCGCGAGGAACTCGCCGACTACACCTCGGACGAGTTGGCCTTCGAAGGCATCCATGCCATGCCAAAGCCTCTCCAGTCGGGTGGCGTACCGATCTGGGTGAGCGGCTCGGTCAACCCCCGTGTGGCCCGCCGGATCGCGGCGTTCGGAAGTGGCTGGATCCCGTGGGGTCCGGCCATGGCCGATCCGGCCACTGGCATCGCCCAGATGCGCGAGATGCTCGACCGCATCGACCACGACCCGTCCAGCCTGCAGGTCACCGGTTCAATCCCGGTCGTCCGGGACGACGACGGCGTCGACCTCGCAGCCACGATGGCCGGCGCCCCGGCCCTCATCGAAGCCGGCGTCACCGACTGTCGGATCGGGGTCCGGGTACCCGCCCCACGGGAGGCGGCCACCGAGTACCTCGCCACGGTGGTCGAAGCCTTCGACTCGGCGACCGGAAGGATGGCGCGGTGAAGCTGGGCCTGTTCGGCATCAACATGGGCGGCCTCGCCGACCCGGAGTCCATGGCCCGGGTGGCCGTGGCCGCGGAAGAGGCCGGCTTCGAGTCGGTCTGGACGGGCGAGCACCTCGTCGCCGCCAGCCCCCGCACACCTCCCTCCCCGGTTCGGCCCGACACCCACTTCGTCGACCAGGTCGCCTCGCTGTCCTTCCTCGCCGCCCACACCACGACCCTGCGCCTGGGGACCGGCATCGTGATCCTCCCCCAGCGCTCGCCCGTCGTCCTCGCCAAGGAGTTGGCATCGCTCGACGTGCTCTCGAATGGACGCCTGGAGTTCGGCATCGGGGTCGGCTACGTGCCCGTCGAGTTCGAGGCCGTGTCCGTGCCCTTCGAAGAGCGTGGTGCCCGAACCGACGAGCACCTCGACGCGCTTCGGGCACTCTGGCGGGGCGACCTCGAGTTCGAGGGCCGCTTCACCTCGTGGCACGGCGCCGAGGCCCATCCCCGTCCCGTCCAGCCCAGCGGGCCTCCGGTGCACGTCGGGGGCGGCTCGGCGGCGACCTGGCGGCGTGCCGTCACGAAGGGCAACGGCTGGTACGGATTCGCCGTCACTCCCGACTTCGTCGAAAAGGCGCTTGCCGCCCTCGCCCAGGCCGCTGAGGTGCACGAGCGACCGACCGGGCTGGGCGACCTCCAGGTCAGCGTGTCCCCCATCGAGCCAGTCGACCGGGACCTGTGCCGGCGCTACGAGGATCTCGGCGTGGACCGGATCATCGTCGTCCAGGACTTCCGGGCGATGTCGGGCGGCCCCGACCCCGGGGCGGCCGATCAGGCGATCGCCGGATTCGAGGCGCTGGCCGCCGAACTCGACCTGTCCTGACCGTTCAGCCGAACCGGCTGCGGTTTCCGGCAATCCACCGGTAGACGGGGCCGCCCAGCCAGACGAGGGGCGGCACGCCGATGGCCCTGCCCACGAACCCCCAACCACCATCGAGTTCCCGGAGCAGTCGGGCCACGGCCCGATGGCCCGAGAGGCGCTCACCTTCGGCCACCCACCAGACGGCGGCCGCCACCTCGGCGGGAGTCAGGCCCAGGCGGGCGAGGTCCAACTCGGCTGATGGCGCCATCGGCGCCTCGCCCCGGGCCGCCACCCAATCGGCGCAGCGCCGGCAGAACCCACAACCACCGTCGTAGACGAGCACTCTGTCGACCGCCCGGGGAGAAGCCGGCTAGAGCACGACCACCGAGCGGATCACCTCGCCACGCTCCATGCGGTGGAAGGCCTCCTCGACCTGGTCGAGGTCGATCGTCTCGGAGACGAAGCGGTCCAGGTCGAGGCGACCCTGCAGGTAGAGGTCGATCAGCATCGGGAAGTCGCGCTCGGGCAGGCAGTCGCCGTACCAGGAGGACTTGAGCGTGCCGCCGCGGCCGAACACCTCGATCATCGGCAATTCGATCCGCATCGTCGGGTTGGGCACGCCGACCAGGACGACGGTGCCGGCGAGGTCGCGGGCGAAGAAGGCCTGTTCGTAGGTCTCGGGCCGGCCGACGGCCTCGATGGCCACGTCGACGCCGTTGCCGTCGGTGAGCGCCCGGACGGCCTCGACCGCGTCCTCGCTGCTGGAGTCGATGGTGTGGGTGGCGCCGAACTCCCTCGCCAGGTCGAGCTTCTTGGCATCGATGTCGATGCCGATGATCGTGTGCGCCCCGGCCAGCCGGGAACCGGCGATCGCTGCGTTGCCCACGCCGCCGCAGCCGAAGACGGCGACCGAGTCGCCCCGACCGACGCCGCCCGTGTTCATGGCTGCGCCGAGGCCTGCCATGACCCCGCAGCCGACGAGGCCGGCGGCCTCCGGGCTGGCGGCCGGATCCACCTTGGTGGCCTGTCCGGCGGCGACGAGGGTCTTCTCGGCGAAGGCACCGATGCCGAGCGCCGGCGAGAGCTCCACTCCGTCGAGGGTCATCCTCTGCGTGGCGTTTTGGGTGTCGAAGCAGTACCAGGGACGCCCCCGCCTGCAGGCTCGGCACTTACCGCACACGGCGCGCCAGTTCAGGATGACGAAGTCGCCAGGTGCCACGTTGGTGACGCCGTCGCCGACCTCCTCGATGATTCCGGACGCCTCGTGGCCGAGCAGGAACGGGAACTCGTCGTTGATGGCACCCTCGCGGTAGTGAAGGTCGGTGTGGCAGACCCCGCAGGCCAGCACGGTCACGAGGACCTCACCGGGGCCCGGGTCCGGCACCTCGATGGTCTCCAACGAGACCGGTTCGCCCTTGGCCCTGGCAACAACTGCCCGAACGCTGTGTGGCATCTTTCGCCTCCCTGTCGTTGCTCCAGCGGGCGGCACGCTAACACCCCCGTTCCGGGGGGGGTCATCCTCCTTCGGCGATGTCGAAGGAGGCAGGAAGCGACCACCGGAACGACTCTCGCAGTGCGGTCCAGTCCGTGGTGCAACCGGTGTCGAGCATCAGGAGCCCCGGGGATCCGGGTTCCCCGCGTGAAGGGTCACGGGGTGCGCCAGCGGTCCGACCAATGGGCCAGACACATCGCAACACCCCCGATCACGAGGATGAAACCAACTCCGGCGGCCGAGAGCACGCCCATAGCAACAAGGATCGCTACTCCCACCAGAACCATCAGATTCAACAGGTAGCCCATGCCGGATCTTGGCATAGACGCAGGAAAAACGATCCCAGATCAGTATTTTGAGAATGATTCTCACTAGGATTAGAGGATGCGGCACCTATTCAGCGCCATCCTCTTATCCGTGTTGGTCACCCTCTTCGCCGGAGCCTGTGGAAGCAGCCCCCAGCGAGCTGGGATTCTGGCCACTACCCCCCTCTGGGCGGCAATCACATCGGAGGTGGCCTGCGGCCACCCTGTCGATTCCCTGATTCCAGTTGGAGCCGACCCCCACAGTTTCGAGCCATCACTGGCCGACCGGGGCCAGGTCGACACCACACTTCTCCTGGTCGCCAACGGCAACAACCTTGAGGAAGGTCTCGACGACATCATGTCGACGACATCTACCCCGGTTCACTACATCATCAACGACGCCGCTGACGACGACTCCCACAACGACGACTCCGACCCACATGTCTGGCTTGACCCGCTCTCGGTCGCTAATTCGCTGCCGGCGCTTGCCGACGCACTCTCTCAGCACGCGGGCCTAGATCCGGTTTCCGTCGAGGCGTGCCGAAGAGACCTGAACGCCCGACTCCAGATACTCGACCGCGATATCGGGGACCGCATGGCCACAATTCCCGACGACCGTCGCATCGTTGTCACTGACCATGCCATGCTCGGGCGGTTTGCCAATCGGTATCACCTTCGGATCCTCGGCACGGTACTTAACTCGCACTCGTCGATGGCGCAAGCGAGTGCACACGACCTTGAGCTCCTGGCCACGGAGATGCACAATCAGGGTGTCGCGGTCGTGGCCATCGAGGAGTCTGGCCGCAACGCCGACTCCCGGCGACTTGCCGAGCGGACCGGGGCGACCCTCGTCGAGATCCCGCTCCGGCTCGGCCCCGGGGGCTCCGCCACCGGCTCCTACGAGGGGATGCTCCGCATCCTCGCCGAGCGCCTGGACGACGCACTTCGCGGCTGACCCCCCGGTTCGGCTACCGTCGCCATCCGGTATCCGGGGCATCGGAAGGGGGAAGCACATGTATGTCGCCATCACCGGCGGCACCGGCTTCGTCGGGTCGCACTGCGTCGCCCACGCCGTCGCCAGTGGACACCGCGTGCGCATGCTCGTCCGCAACCCCGGCAAGGCCCGGACAGCGCTCGACGTGCACGGCGTCGACCGCAGCGCCGTCGACATCGCCATCGCCGACCTGACCGACGCTCCCGCATTGCGTGCCGGCCTCGAGGGTGTCGACGCCGTCCTCCACGTGGCTGCGCTCTTCAGCTTCAAGGCATCCGACGGTCCCTCCATGCGGCGCATCAACCCCGCCGCCACCGAGGTCATCCTGGATTCCGCCCGCGACATCGGGCTGGACCCAGTGGTCTACGTCTCGACCGTCGGTGTGTTCATGCCTCCCCGGGGCATCAACCTGTCAGCAGACGACGACCCCTCCACCGGGTGCGGCCCCTACACGGACAGCAAGATCGCAGCCGAGCAGGTCGCCCGACGGCACCAGTCCGAGGGCGCACCGGTCACCTGCGTGTATCCGGGCGGCGTGATCGGGCCTTCTGACCCGAGCCCGGAGCTGAGCGACTCGATGGCGACACTGCGCGACATGCTGCGCGGCTCGGTCGTGCCCTTCCCCGCCGAGATCCGCATGGGCTGGGTGGACGTCCGTGACGTGGCCCGTGTGTGCGTTGGTGCCCTCGAACCGGGGCGCGGACCGCGCCGCTACCTGGTCTCGGGCGAAATGGTCTCGATGGGCGACTTCACGGAACTGTTCACGACGCTGACCGGTCGGCGCTTCCGGCACCTCTCACCGCCGGCGCCGGTGATGCTCGGCCTGGGCCACACCTTCGAGGCGGCGGGCCGCCTGCTCCGGAGGAGACTCCCCCTCAATGCCGAGATCGGACGCCTGTTCGCCGGATCGGTGCGTTCGGGCGGCTGGGAGACGGCCGACGAGTCACCGGCGGCGGAGTTCGGCTATCCCGGCCACACCCTCGAGGAGACGCTGGGCACCACGATCCGCTGGCTACACGCCAACGGGCACTTCGCCGACCGTCACGCCGGTCATCTCGCCACCTGAGGAGCGTTGCGGAGGCCCTGCACTCCCATCACAGCGAAGCAGAGCACCACGGCGACCAGCGCCATCGTCGCCCCGGCCGCCGTGTCGTGGTGGTAGCTGATCAGCGCTCCGAGCACGACGGCGACGGATCCCACGCCAACCGCCGTCGCCATCACAAGTGGGATGCGTCGTGCCACGAGGACCGCCGTCGCCGGGGGCGCCACGAGGAAGGCGAAGACGAGGAGGCTGCCGACTGCCTCGAATGAGGCCACGACGGACATCGCAACGAGTCCCATGAGGGCGAGGTGGGCGAGGCGAGGGCGGAGGCCCAGGAGCTCTGCCTGGGTCTCGTCGAAGGTGAGCACCAGGAACGCCCGGTGGAAGGCGATGGCTCCACCAACGGCGATCGCCGCTGCGATTGCCTGACGCCAGAGGTCGTCGGCCTCGAGGCCGGTGACCGAGCCAAAGAGCACCCGGTGGAGGTCGCCGGCGTCTGCCGCCGCCCCCGCCGACACGATCACGACCGCCAAGGCCAGCATGCCGACGAACAGAAGACCGATCGAGGCGTCCTCGGGCAGGGGTGAGTGCCGGCGCACGACGTGGACCCCGCCCACCATCACGGCGGCGGCGACCAGGGCCCCGAGCGTGGGGCTCACCCCGATGACCACGGCGAGTGCGATGCCGGGCAGGACCCCGTGGGCGAGGGCATCACCGAGGAATGTCATGCCCCGAAGCACCACCCATGTCCCGACCACCGACGTGGCGACGACGGCGAGCAGGCCGGCCAGTAGGGCGCGCTGCATGAACACGTTGGCGGTGAACGGCTCGATCCACCAGGTCCAGGGATCGGTGAGGAACTCCACGGTGGTGGCGCCATACCCTCCGGGTAGTAAATGAGAACGAGTCTCGATTCTAGTCGGAGAGGCCCTCGCCTTCGACGCAGGACCAGCCGTCTTCGGGGGCCACCAGGTCCACGAGGTAGGCGATGACCACATCGGTGACACATTCGGAGTTGGAGAGGAAGGCGGTGTGACCCTCGCCGTCAGAGGTGATCAGCACGGCATCGCCGATCGAGTCGGTGAGCCCACGAGCCCACGCCATCGGCGTCGCCGGATCTCCTTCGAGGGCGATCACCAGGGCCGGCACCGCCAGGACCGCAGGCGCCACGTGCAGGGGGTCAACCGACTCCGGCAGGGCACCACAACCGCTCATCGCCCGGAAGGCCGGTCCAAAGTGCTCGAACGTGTCCGCCACGGCGTCGAGGGCGACGAAGAAGGACTCCTGGCTCGGACGGAGCGGGTCGTCGGCGCAGTTGACCAGGTAGTTCACGTCCTGCGAGCCGTCGTAGGTACCGTCGTCCCGGCGACCCATCATCATGTCGGCGAGCGACTGGAAGATCCACCCCTCCCCCGCCTCGAGGACCTCGGTGAACGCCTGGCCCAACTGCTCCCACGTGTACGGCGAATAAAGGGCCATCGCCACGCCCATCTGGAACTCGCCGCGTGTGAGAACCCGATCGCCGGCTGGAAGGTCGCCCTCGACTAGCAGGGCGTCCGCTGCAAAGAAGGCAACCTCAGCGCCACCGTGCGCCTCCAGGCCGCACAAGGCATCAACATCGCACCAGTCGGCGAAGTTGGACCAGGCGTCCTCGAAGCCCTGGCCCTGGACCGGACTGACCGAACTGACCTGTTCCGCCGGGTCGACCGGACCGTCGAGCACCATGGCCCGCACCCGGTCCGGAAACAGCGCTGCGTAGACCGCACCGATGCGGGATCCGTACGAGTAGCCGAGGAACGAGATCTGCTCCTCGCCGAGCGCCTGGCGGATCAGGTCCATGTCGCGGGCCACGTTGTTGGTGCCCACGTGGAGCGCCAGGTCCCCGGACCCCTCGAAGCACGCCGCCGAGACGACCTCCGCCAACTCGAACAGCACCGTCGGGTCCTCGCCGTCCTCGAGGACGAACACCTGGTCATCGAGGTCTTCCATGCATGACACCCTGCTGCTGCCTCCGACGCCTCGCGGGTCGAAGCCGATCAAGTCGAAGCCGGGAACGACCATGTCGAGGAGCCAGCCCATGTCCTCAACGAGATCGACGCCGGAGCCGCCCGGCCCGCCGGGATTCACCAGCAGGACGCCGATCCGACCTTCCGGGGCCGCCGCAAAGCGATTGAGGGCGATCCGGATGGTCCCCTGTGAGGGATCGTCGTGGACCATCGGCACCTCGAGTGTGGCGCACTCGATCCCATCGCCACAGGTTCGCCACTTCAATGCACGGGCCTCGACCACCTCATCAGCCGTCGTGGTCGGCGCAAGCGTCGTCGTGGTCGGCGCAAGCGTCGTCGTGGTCGGCGCAAGCGTCGTGCTCGTCGTCGAGACGTACTCGACGTGGTCGACGACCCCTGCCGGCCCGTCGGACCCACACGCTGCAGCGGCCATGGCCAGTATGAAGACCGGGACAAGGAAGGGAGCCCGCCACATGCCTAAATCCTCCCACACGGGAAAACCGGCATCAGGCCGGCCAGTGCTCCCGCAACTTCGCCCAACTCTCGGCCAACGCCTCAGGAAGCACGCGCACACCCGCTGTGGCGGTCATGAAGTTGGTGTCCCCCGTCCAGCGAGCCACGCAGTGCACGTGCAGGTGCTCGGGAATTCCCGCCCCGGCAGCACGACCCTGGTTGAGGCCCACGTTGACACCACCCGGCAGGTAGGCAGCCTCGATGGCGGCGACCGCATCCCGGACCATCGACCAGAGTTCGGCGTGCTCGGCGTCGGTCAGGTCGGCGAGCGATCCGACGGGCCGCTTCGGCATCACCATCGTGTGGCCCGACGTGTAGGGGTAGATGTTGAGCATCGCGAAGGCGGTCGAGCCCCGGTGGAGGACGAACGACTCCTCGTCGGGTAGGCCGCTCTGCTCGACGGCGCTGAACAACGAGCCACCGTCGGGGATGTCGAGTGAGTCAGCCAGGCGTCCGTCTTCGCCGGTGCCGTCGAGGTAGGCCTGCCGCCAGCCAGCCCAGAGGTGGTCGAGGCGACTCACCGGCGCTCAGCGACCAGCGCGGCCAGACGGTCGACGAACTCATCGAGCGGAAGGTCGCGTTCGGGCTTGTCGGAACCCCGGGCGTTGTCGCCGACCGTGTCATTGGCGACGTCGTCGTCCCCGACGACCAGGACGTGTGGCACCTTCGCGGTCTTGGCAGAGCGGACCCGCTTGCCGAGCGGATCATCGGCCGAGTCGACCGTACCCCGGAAGCCCTCGGCGACGAGCCGGGCGAGCACACCATCGGCGTAGTCCTGGTGCACGTCGGCGACGGGCAGCACCCGCACCTGTTCTGGTGCCAACCACGCCGGAAAGGCGCCGGCATAGTGTTCGAGGAGCACGCCGAAGAAGCGCTCGATCGAGCCCATAAGCGCCCTGTGGATCATCACGGGACGATGTCGTCCGCCGTCGGCACCGATGTACTCGAGGCCGAAGCGCTCGGGCAGGTTGAAGTCGAGTTGGAGCGTGGAGAGCTGCCAGGGACGGCCGATGGCGTCGGTGACGTCGACGTCGATCTTGGGGCCGTAGAAGGCGCCGCCACCCTCCTCCACCACGTAGGACAGGCCGGCCGACTCGAGCGCCGACCGCAGGCCGTCGGTGGCCAGGTCCCAGAGTTCCACTTCGCCCACGGCCTTCTCGTCGGGGCGGGTCGAGAGCTTGGCCTGGAAGTCGTCGAAGCCGAAGGCCTTCAGCACCGAGAGGGTGAAGTCGAGCAGCGAGGCCAGTTCGTCGGGCACCTGTTCGCGGGTGCAGAAGATGTGGGCGTCGTCCTGGGTGAAACCCCGACTGCGGAGCAGGCCGTGGATGGCTCCGGACAACTCGTAGCGGTAGACGGCGCCCAGTTCGAAGTACCGCTTGGGCAGGTCGCGGTAGCTGCGTTGGCTGCTCTGGAAGACGGTGACGTGGAACGGGCAGTTCATTGGCTTCGGGTAGTAGGAGGCCCCGTCCATCTCCATGGGCGGATACATGCTGTCGGCGTAGAAGTCGAGGTGTCCGCTGGTCTCCCAGAGCACCGACTTGGCGATGTGCGGGCTGAAGACGTAGTCGTAGCCACCGGCCTCGTGCCGGCTCCGGCTGTAGTCCTCGATCAACTTGCGGACCAACGCCCCCCTGGGGTGCCAGACGGCCAGGCCGGGCCCCAGAACCTCTGGCCACGAGACCAGGTCCAACTCGGCAGCGAGGCGGCGATGGTCGCGCTTCTCAGCCTCGGCGAGGCGGCGCAGGTGGCCCTTGAGTTCCTTGGCGCTGGACCAGGCGGTGCCGTAGATGCGCTGGAGCATCGGTCGGCGCTCGTCACCCCGCCAGTAGGCGCCGGCCACCTTCTGGAGGGCGAAGTGGCCGAGCCGGCCCGTTGACGGCACGTGGGGGCCGCGACAGAGGTCCACAAAGTCATCACCATTTCGGTAGTAGCTGACCGCTCCCTCGGCTCCGGCCTCGTCGGCCAACTCGCCGGGGGCTTCGCCCGAGGCGACCTTCTCGATGATCTCGCGCTTGTAGGCGTGGTCGGCGAAGATCTCGAGGGCCTGGTCGGCACTGGTCTCTCCCCGTTCGAACGCCTGGTCGGCGGCGATGATCTCGCGCATCCTGGAGTCGATTGCCTCGAGGTCCTCGGGGCCGAAGGTGGCGTCGTCGCTCAGTTCGAAGTCGTAGTAGAAGCCGTGTTCGATCGGTGGCCCGATGGCGAAGGTGGCGCCGGGCCAGAGGCCGAGCACCGCCTGGGCGAGCACGTGGGCAGTCGAGTGGCGGAGTGTCTCGAGACCCCGGTCGGTGCTGGGCGTGACGATCTCGACTGTGGCGCCGTCGGCGAGCGCCACGACCAGGTCGCGTTCTTCGCCGTCGATAACCGCGGCGATGGCGTCCCTGGCGAGGCCCGACCCGATGTCGGCGGCCAGGTCGGCGGCGGTCGCACCGGACGGCAGCGTACGCGTCGAGCCGTCCGGAAGGGAGACGGTGATGTCAGCCATGGCCCCCGAGGCTAGCCACCGACGCGTCGGGCGCTGCCCATGGGTTTCGTCCCGCGCGGGGCCGGCGTCCTACGCCGGACGGAGATAGCGGCGTCCCGTCAGCAGGGCAAGTGCGTAGGCGACGGCGACGATGACCAGCAGGCTCCGGTAGCCCGTGAGCAGCGCCGAATACTCGAGCAGGCCTCCCACGACGGCGCCGAGCACGTTGGCGCCGAAGGCCACGGTCGACTCGTCTTCGTCGCGGAAGCGGTCGGCGAAGATCAGGTTGGCCGCGAAGATCGGGAGGAACGCCACTCCGCCAGCCACGACGAGGCGTGCGCCCGGCGCAAGGGTGAGCAGCCACTCGGTCGGCACGATCCAGTTCAGGGCCAGCGCTGCGGCCAGGACCGCGTAGAGCCACTCGGGTCGCCGGACCCGAACCCGCCGACTGACCTCGACCGCCGCCAGCACGGACACCAACACCGACACGAACACGAGGGCGTTCACGAACCAGGTGGTCCCGAACAGCAGGGCGAACCCGACCACGTTCTTGGTTTCGAGCAGGAGGAAGGCGAGACCCATGAAGAAGACGTCGGCCTGGCGCCAGAGTCCCCGCATCGGACCGGCTGCAGCCCGGACGGCGAGGACCGAGGCACCCAGGACGAGTGCAATCGCCATCAGGTAGAAGCGCGGGACGTGCGGCGTCCGCAGGTAGGGGAAGGGCCGGTCGTCGGACACCGGCTCGGGGCCGTCGGCGGAAGCCAACCACCTGTCGTCCCCGTGGCAGCGCAGGGCACCCGGATCGTCCGAGACGGCGAGGACGGTGAGCAGGTTGGCCTGCGGGTCGACGACACAGGGTGCTTCCCCGAAGGCATCCGCCAGGGTGGCGGCGTAGCGGTCGACCAGCCACCCCTCGCGCATGAAGTTGTACATCCCGAAGACACCACCGGGGGCGAGGTGGTCTCGGTAGGCGGCGATGGCCTCCTGGGTGAAGAGGTAACTCTCGAGGCGAATCGAACCCTGGCCCAGTACGACGGTGAGCGAATCCGGGAGCGCCAGCAGGATGAGGTCCCACTGGCGGTCGGTCCGCTCGAGGAACGCACGGCCGTCGTCGATGTGCACGTTGACCCGGTCGTCGGCGTACGGCTGGCCCGGGTGGTGGGTCCTGGCCAGGTCCAGGATGACCGGGTCGATCTCGACGGCGTCGACCCGTTCGGCGCCGTGGCCGAGGGCGACCGACACGTCGTTGCCGGAGCCTGCGCCGATGATGAGCACGTCGCCCACCTCTTCCGCGGTCCGGAAGTCGTAGACGAAGTCGTACATGGCCGCCTCGTGCTTCGGGTGCTGGTCCCAGGTGGCGACGTCGTTGATGCGCATGACGATCCCGCCTTCGTCGTGCTCGTCCCACGAAAGGGCGTAGTACGGCGACCAGGCCTGTGAGCCGCCGAACGACTCGACCCCCAGCACGGCCACCAGCAGGAGCAGGGATGCCGCCCCCCATCGACGAGCTGACACTCCGTGGTTCCAGGCCAGGCCCAGCAGCAACGATCCGACGATGGCACCCCACACCACCGGCGGGGAGCCGAGGAAGGCGAGTGCCGAGAAGCCGACCACGCCGAGGATCGAGCCGACCAGGTCCCAGCGGTAGGCGTCGAGCGGGGCCAGTCGCCGGAAGTTCCGGGCGACGCCGTCGGCGATGGCCGCCACGCACAGGGCCACGGCGGCGAACACGATCGGGAGCATGATCCAGCGGGGTGGCCCGACCGGCCGCTGGTCGGCGAAGAAGATGAGGTTCGAGCCGCCAACCTCGATGTTGACGTCGAAGAGTCGGACCATCGCCACGAAGACGGAGAGGGCGACGGCCGCCCACGGGAACAGGGACCGCTCCGAGCGGCTCGCCCACAGGAAGCCGAGGCCGATGCCGAGGAAGCTGCCCACGAGCACGAAGTTCGAGAAGTAGGCGAGGTAGATGATGTTGGCGCCCAGCCAGCGGATCAGGGCCAACTCGACGAACAGCAGGACAAAGGCCGACAGCGCCAGGCGAGTGCGTGCACTGGCGACGGAGACTGCCGGTGCGTTCATCGGCCGGAGCATACCGACGCCCTCTGCCGGCCCTGAGGAACCACGTTCACCATGCGCACAGCAGTCGGACGATACGGTGCCGGGACGACAGCGGCGCCGTCCGGTGCCCGCCCGACCGATCCAAGGAGTGCGTCGTGGGGATCCTCGACGGGAAGCGACTGCTGATCACCGGCGTCCTCACCGACGCCTCGCTGGCCTTCGCCGTGGCGAAGCTGGCCCAGGAGGAGGGCGCCGAGATCGTCCTGACCGGCGCCGGCCGGGGCATGCGCCTCACGGAGCGCACGGCCCGCAAGCTCCCCGAGGAGGCCGAGGTCCTCGAGTTCGACGTGACCTCTGCCGAACAGGCCGCAGCCGTCCGCAGCCACCTCGCCGCCAAATGGGGCCAGGTCGACGGGGCGCTCCACGCAATCGGATTCGCACCCGAGGTGTGCCTCGGTGAGGACTTCATGGCCGCCCAGTGGGCGGACGTATCGGTCGCCGTCGAGATCTCGGCCTATTCGCTCAAGACGGTGGCCGAGGTGGTGGCGCCGCTGATGACCGGAGGTGGCTCGATCGTCGGCCTCGACTTCGACGCCCGATTCGCCTGGCCCGCCTACAACTGGATGGGCGTGGCGAAGGCGGCTCTCGAGTCGGCCTCGCGCTACCTGGCCCGCTCGCTCGGCGGCGACGGCATCCGGGTCAACCTCGTTGCTGCCGGGCCGATCCGGACCTTGGCCGCCAAGAGCATTCCGGGTTTCGCAGCCTTCGAGGACGCCTGGGGCACCCGGGCACCGCTGGGCTGGGATGTCAACGACGGCGAGCCCGTGGCAAAGGCTTGCGTGGCGCTCATGTCCGACTGGTTCCCGGCGACGACCGGCGAGATGATCCACGTCGACGGCGGCTACCACGCCATCGGAGCCTGAGGGCCACCCGAGGCGGTACCGACTAGCGACAGTGCGTGTCGATCAGGAAGAACGGGTTGACGGAGTTGCCCTTGCCACCCGGGTGGTACTCGAAGTGCAGGTGTGAGCCGACGGCATTGCCGGTTCGACCCACGTAACCGATCACCTCGCCGGCCTCGACATCACCCTCGGTGCCGTAGGAGCGAAGGTGGGTACCGAAGTAGTAGTCGCCATCAGCGGTGACCAGGTCGAAGGACCGTCCCCCGATCATGTCCCAGCGGAAGGTAACCATGCCCGCCTCGGGCGCGAGCAGCGGGGTACGCGACTGGGCGACGATGTCGACGCCGTCGTGCTTGCGGCCATTGGACCGGGGCTCGCCCCAGGAATCGCGGAATTCCATCTCGCCGTCGACCGGGCAGACCCAGTCGGAGGAAGCGACCTTGCGGATCATGGCCGAGGTGCCGCTGCGGGCGTCGGCCTCTGACTCGAGGCGCTCGCGGTCGCGCTCGTCGAGGCCGTCGATCACCGCCGTGTACTCGTTCCGGAGTTCGTCGACACCGGCAACCTGCTCGGCGATGATCTGATTGGCATCGGCCACCGTGCGCGCAGCGACGTCGATGCGGATGCGGTAGGTGTCGAGGACCTCACCCGTGCGGTCGATGCGTTCCTCGACGACGGCGATGCCGTCGAAGGTGCGAAGACCTGCTGCACCGGCCGCCTCGACGATCGGGCCCAGTTCGGTGAACCGCTCGTCTTTGAGAACTCCACCGCCGTCGGGCAGCGCCGAGGCGGCGGCCGGCGAGGCCGACAAGGCGAGCAGGAGCGCTACAAAGGCGGCGATGAGCCGGGGCATGGCGACAGGATACCCCTGTCTTTACGAAACTGTAGGGCACCCTGACCACATTGGGCGCGAAGTCACGCGCGAAGAGTGTCCGTCTCGTCGTTGATCTCCCCCACCAGTTCCTCCAGGACGTCCTCCATGGTGAGGACGCCGAGGGTGTGGTCTGCGTCGTCGCGCACGACGGCGAGGTGGTTGCGTTCATCCTTCATGCGGAGCAGTACGTCCTCGAGCAACAGGGTGGGTGGGACGACGAGCATCTGCCGGATGACCTCGAGGGGCACAGGCTCGCCCTGGGCCTCGACCGGGAGGCGGAGAAGGTCCTTGGCCAGGAGCACCCCCAGCAGGTCGTCGGATCCAGAAGCCGCCACCGGCAGGCGCGAGTGGCCGCTCTCGACGATCACCCGCTCGACCTCGGCAAGCGTCATGCGCCGGTCGACGGTCACGACCCTGCCCCGCGGGATCATCACGGACTCCGCTGGGCGGGTGCCGAGGTCGAGTGCGCCCGTCAGCAACTCGCGCTCGAAGGACTCGAGCAGTCCGGCCTGCCAGGAGGCATCGAACATGACGGCCAGTTCCTCGACGCCGGTCTTGTGCTCGATCCGGTCGACCGGGGTGCGACCGGTCGCCCGAACGATCAGCCCCACCAGTCGGTCGAGCAACCAGATAGCCGGACGCAGCATGAGGACGAAGGCGCCGTGTGGGCCGACCAGCGTCCGCAGCGTGCGTTCCGGGTCGGCGATGGCAACGTTCTTCGGAACCAGTTCGCCAAGGAGCATCTGAAAGATCGCTGCCAGGCCGAGGGCGACGACCAGGCTCGTGGTGGAAGCAACGCCGGTCGGCATACTGCTGCCGTAGATCAGGGGCTCGATCAGGCGACCGATGGCTGGCTCGGCGAGCACACCGAGGGCCACGCTGCTGGCCGTGATGCCCAACTGCGCACCGGAGAGCTGTCGTCGAAGGTCCGTGCGGGCAATCAGTGCGCGTGCGGCGCCATGGCGACCCTCTTCGGCATCGGACTCGAGGCGGACGTCGCTGGAGGCGAGCAGTGCAAACTCGACTGCGACGAACACGGCGTTGACGGCAACCAGCAGGGCTACGGCGACAAGAGCGAGAGCGGTCACGATGTGTGCTCCCCGGACGTTGCTTCGGGCTCCTCGAGGGCGACGACCCGCAAGGTCTCGATCCTGCGCCCGAACACTGCGACCACCTCGACCCGCCAGCCGTCCTCCTCGACCATCTCGCTGGGCTGCGGCAGGTGGCCGAGGCGATCCAGGACGTAGCCGGCAAGCGTCTCGTAGGGGCCCTCCGGGACCTCAAAGCCGGTGGCCTCGAGCACTTCATCGAGGTTGAGGCGACCGGAGACGATCTTGCTGTCGGTGTCCTCGACGTTGGTACGGGGAAGCGACCGGTCATGCTCGTCGTCGATGGCGCCGACGAGTTCCTCGAGCAGGTCCTCCATGGTGACGATGCCGGCCGTGCCGCCATGCTCGTCGACGATCATGGCCATCTGGCCGCGACCCGAGCGGAGATCGGCGAACAGGTCGTCCAGGGGCTGCATCTCGGGCACGAAGGGAACGTCTCGCATGAGCGCCTCGACCGGTGTGGTGGGTCGTTCATCGGCGGGGACCCCGTAGACCACCTTGACGTGGACGACGCCGAGCACATCGTCGAGGTCCTCACCCACGACGGGAAACCGGGAGAAGCCGGTCGCCTGGGACAGCCGGGCAAGGGTGGTGGCCGTGTCATGGCGTTGCAGCGACTTGACATCGACACGAGGGATCAGGATGTCGGAGGCGGTCTTCTCACCGAAGCGGATCGAGCGCCACAGCAGGTCGGCCTCTTCTTGTTCGAGGCTGCCCTCGGCACCGGACTGACGGATCAGGTCCTCGAGTTCGTCTCGAGTCCGGGAGGTCGAGATCTGGTCGCGGGTCTCGACTCCCAGTCCCCGGGCTACGGCGTTGGCGGACCGGTTCAGCCCGGTGATGAGCGGCCGGGTGGCGGCGCTGTAGGCGGCGAGAGGCGAAGCCAGGCTGCGGATGGTCGCCTCGGGGGTGGCGAGGGCCACGTACTTGGGGACCTGCTCGCCGAACACCAGGTGGAGGACGGTCGCCGCTCCGATGGCGGCGACGACGCTCAGTCCGGTGGCGTGCGCCTCGCCGGTGAGCAGTCGGGCCATGATGGGCTCGGCCACGAATCCGAGCAGCAGGGCCGCCACCGTGATACCGAACTGACAGCCCGACATGGTCGGAGTGAGGCGCCGCAGGAGGCCGCGGATACGGATGTCGCCCCGGTGACCGGCTTCGGCCGAGGCCTCGATGCGGGCGCGGTCGACGGCGACCAGGCTGAACTCGGCAGCGACGAAGAAGGCATTGGCAGCCAACAGCAGGACCACAGCCATCAGGCCCGGAAGGAGTGCCATCGCAGGTGGAAGCCTAGCCCCGGACCCCACGGTGCACGCCCGCTGCCGTGCCCGGTTTCTCCGGTAGGGACCGGGCCAACGGGCTTCAGTACCCTCGGTCGATGGCTGCGAACCCACATGCCCGGGGCGTCGTGGCCGCCCGGGCGGCGGCCCGACTGGCCCGCTTCGTCACGGTCGGACTGGCCGAAACCGACCTCAGTCTCCCCCAGTACCGCCTGCTCGCCTTTCTCGACGACGGCGGAACCGCCCACGCCGACCTCGCACAACTCCTCACCGTGAGCAGTCCCTCGGTTACGGCGCTCGTCGACGGACTCGTCGCTCGTGACTACGTCGAGCGCAGGAAGGACCCAGAAGACGGCCGCCGCATCGACTTCCTCCTCACCAGCGACGGCCACGACGCCCTCGAGGCCGCCGACAACGCCGTGGTCGCCTGTCTGACCGAACTGGGCACCCACCTCGGCGAGGAGGAGGCCGAGACGGCGGTGCGTGGCCTGGAGTTGGCCGACGAAGCCATCCGCCGGCACCGTGAAGCCGGCGGCCGGTGAGCGGAACCGACACGAAGGTCGCCGACGACCCCGGGTATGAACCCCTCGCCGTCGAGGACCGTTACCCACCCGCGGCCGCCACCCCCGACCCGGACAGCGACAAGGGCTGGTTCCGGCGACTGCTCCCCCTGCTCATCGCCCGTCGCCTCACCTTCGGTGCCACGCTCGTGTGCGGCATTGCCGGCCTCACCCTCCAGGTTTCGGTGCCGATGGTGCTGCGACGCGCCATCGACGTGGCGCTCGACCAGCGCACTGGCAGCCTCGAGGCACACGTCTGGACCCTGGTGGCCATCGCCGGTGCCGCCTTCGGCCTGCGTTTTGCCTACCGCTACCTGCTGTTCTGGGCCGCCTACCACATCGAAACCGACCTGCGCTCGACCATCTATGAGCACCTGACCCGGCTCTCGTTCTCCTTCTACGACCGGGTGGCAGCCGGTGAGGTCATCTCCCGGGCCAACTCCGACATCCGCTCCATCCAGTTGCTCCTGGCCTTCGGACCGCTGGCCGGGCTCTCGATGCTGAGCTTCGTGCTGGCCGTCGGCTTCATGCTCAGCATCCACGTGCCGCTCACCCTGTTGGCCGTGTCGACCATGCCCCTGGTCTTCGTGCTGGGCCAGCGGATGCGGGACCTGGTGTTCCCGCTGTCGTGGATCACACAGGGCCGCATGGCCGAGGTCGCCATGGTGGTCGACGAGAACCTCAGCGGCACCCGGGTAGTGAAATCATTCGCCGCCGAAGCCGAGCAGATCGCCCTCCTGTCCCGGGCGGCCCAGCGACTGCGCTGGTCGGCCACAGCCCTCGTCGACGCCAGGGCCCGCTTCAACCCCCTGATCGAGGCCCTCCCTCGCCTCGGGATGGCGACGATCCTGCTCTACGGCGGGTGGCTGGCGATCGAGGAGCGCATCGGCATCGGCGCCCTGCTGGCATTCAGCAGCTACGTGATCATGATCGCCGTCCCGTTCCGGATGCTGGGCTTCGTGCTGCTCCAGGCGCAGCGGGCGGCCGCCTCGTCGAGGCGCATCTTCGAGATCCTCGACGAGGTGCCGGCAGTCGCCGAGCGACCCGGCGCCCGGCACCTGCTGGACCCGGCCGGCCGGGTCGAGTTCCGCGGCGTGCGCTTCGCCTATCCCGGCGCCGATTCCGACGCACCGCCGGTGCTGGACGGCTTCGACCTGGTCGTGGAGCCCGGCGAGATCGTCGCCATCGTCGGCCGAACCGGCTGCGGCAAGACGACCATCGCCCGCCTGCTGTGCCGCTTCTACGACGTGGACGCAGGCGCCGTCCTGGTCGACGGCAACGACGTGCGCGACCTCACGCTGGCGAGCCTGCGCCATCACGCCAACCAGGTCACCGACGAGCCGTTCCTGTTCTCCGAGTCGATCCGGGAAAACATCGCCTTCGGCCGGCCCGACGCCCCACTGGACGACGTCGTGCGGGCGGCCGGCGCCGCTCAGGCCCACGGATTCGTCGGTGAGTTGGCCGATGGGTACGACGAGGTGGTCGGCGAGCGCGGCTACACACTCTCGGGCGGCCAGCGCCAGCGCATCGCCCTTGCCCGCAGCCTGTTGGCGAACCCCCGCATCCTCGTGCTGGACGATGCCACCAGCGCCGTCGACGTCCAGGTCGAGGAGGACATCCACGGGGCGCTCCGCGACCTGTTGGCCGACCGGACCACCATCGTGATCGCCCACCGACTGTCGACCATCGCCCTCGCCGACCGGGTAGTGCTGTTGGAGGGTGGGAGCGTCGCCGCCTCGGGCACCCACGCCGAACTGCTGGCGGTCGAACCCCGCTACGCCGCGATCCTGGCGTCGGGTGACGATGGGCACGGCGGGAACGGGGCTTCCTGATGGGCTTCGGACTCCCGGGCGGCCGTTTCACGATCGGCCCCACGTCGATGCAGGCCAACGCCGACGCCGGCCTGCCGTTCGCCGACGTGCCCGGAGACCTCGCCGGTCAGGTCGAGGCCGTCCTGGAACACGAGCCCAACCACCCCGATCCGGTCATCGACTTCTCGCACAGCCGTTGGGACCGGCGGCCCTTCGGACTGCGCACCTTCCTGCGCCCCCACGTCGGCGGGCTGGCCATAGCGCTCATGCTGGTCATCGTCGAAACCTCCCTGCTGCACCTCGGGCCCTTACTCGTCCAACTCGGCATCGACCGGGGCGTGCTCGCCAAGGACACCGACGTCCTGGTGACCCTCGCCCTCGTGTTCATCGGGTCGGTCGTGCTGGCAGCACTCGCGACCGCCCTGCGCACCGCGTTCACCGGCCGCATCGGCGAGCAACTCGTCTATGAACTGCGAGTCCGGGTGTTCAGCCACTTCCAGCGCCAGTCGCTCGGCTTCTTCACCGCCGAGCGCTCCGGGGTGCTGATGACCCGGATGACCAGCGACATCGAGGCGCTGACCGTGCTGTTCCAGGAGGGACTGATCCAGTTCGTCGTACAGGGCATGACCCTCGTCGTCGTCACTGCGTACCTGCTGATGCTGAACCCCACCCTGGCGCTGGTCTGCCTCGCTGTCGTTATCCCGGTGAACGTGGTCTTCACGCTCTGGTTTCGGCAGGTCTCGGCAGTCGGCTACCTGCGGGTGCGGGACCGGATCGCCGACGTGCTCGCCGACCTCTCCGAGAGCCTCGACGGCATCCGGCTCATCACAGCCTTCAACCGCCGTCGCCACAACACCGTCCGCCACCACAACATCGTCGGTGCGCACCTCGACGCCAACCTCACCACCAGTCGAGCGCAGGCGCTCTACGGGCCGGGCACCGAGGCGTTCGGAATCATCTCACAGGCCGTGATCCTCCTGGTCGGCGGCCGCATGGTGCTGCGCAACGAACTCAGCCTCGGCGAGATGGTTGCCTTCCTCCTGTTCCTGACGTCGTTCTTCGCCCCGATCCAGACCCTCGTACAACTGTTCAACCAGTACCAGCAGGGCAGCGCCGCAATCACGAAGTTGCGGGGGGTACTCGCCACCGAACCCACCGTGCCCGAGCAGACCCACGCCCACGACCTGCCTACCGTCGAGGGCCACCTGGTGCTCGATTCGGTCACGTTCGGCTACGACCCCGATCACCTCGTCCTGCGCGAAGTCGACCTCGAGGTCGCTCCCGGCGAGGTACTGGCCGTGGTCGGACCCACCGGGGCCGGCAAGTCCACGGTCGCCAAGTTGGTAACCCGCTTCTACGACCCCGACTTCGGCCATGTCCGCCTCGACGGCCACGACCTGCGCGACGTCACGCTCGAGTCGCTGCGCCGCCAGGTGGGCGTCGTCCCCCAGGAGCCGTTCCTGTTCAACGGGTCGATTCGCCAGAACGTGGCGTTCGCCCGTCCGGACGCCGGCGAGGAGGAGGTGTGGGCCGCCTGCACGGCTGTCGGCCTCGACCGACTCCTCGACCGTCTACCAGCCGGCATCGACTCGCCGGTACACGAACGCGGCGCCTCTCTGTCGGCCGGCGAACGGCAACTGCTGGCCCTGGCCCGCGTGTTCCTGGCGAAGCCCCGCATGCTGGTGCTGGACGAGGCCACGTCGAATCTCGACCTGCTCTCCGAGGCGATCATCGAGAGGGCGCTCGACACGGTGCTCGAAGGACGCACGGCGGTGATCATCGCCCACCGCCTGGCCACGGTGCTGCGCGCCGACCGCATCGCCGTCGTGGACGGCGGGCGCATCGCCGAGATCGGATCCCATGCGGAACTCGTGGCGCTGGGCGGCCAGTATGCGACGATGCACCGGACCTGGGTGGCACAGACGACTGCCGAGACACCGTCATGACGCCGTTCGAGACTGCATCCGGGATGCTCGTCTACCTCATCGGCTCCGCCATCCAGGGGACCCTCGGGTTCGGGGCCAACCTCTTCGCCGTCCCGATCCTCGCCCTCGTCAACCCGGGCTTCGTGCCCGGGCCGGTGCTGATAATCAACCCGATCCTCACCACCATCCTGACCTTCCGGGAGCGAGGCCACGTCGACGGCGAGGCGCTCGGCTGGTCGCTGACCGGTCGCCTGCCGGGCATCGTCATCGGCGTCGTGGCCCTCAATCTCGTCTCCGAGGACCAGTTGGGGATGCTCTTCGGGGTGCTCCTGCTCGGAGCGGTGGGACTCAAGGTGTGCGGCCTGCACCCCCGACGCACCCGCTGCACGCTGCTGGCTGCCGGCACGACCAGCGGCTTCATGGGCACCGCGGTCGGAGTGGGCGGCCCGCCCGTGGCCATGGTGCTGAGCGACCTGCCGGGTCCCGCCTTCCGGGCGACCATTTCCCCCTACTTCCTCGTCGGGACCTCGCTATCGGTGGTGGCGCTGGCGCTCGGCGACCAGTTCGGCGTCGACGACCTGGTCATCGGCGCCTGGCTGATACCTGGCGTCATCGCCGGCACGCTGCTGTCGAAACCCCTCCGTCCCCGCCTCGACGCCGGTCGGACCGCCACCGCCGTCTATGTCCTGTCCACGGTCGCCGCCGTCACTCTCCTCGTCCGCTCGCTGGTCTGAGCGCACGCTCGTAGGGTTTCCAGCGTGAGGGAGCCTGTGCTGCACATGGATGGCGTGTCCGTCCGGCGGGACGACACCGTGCTCCTCGACCGGGTCGACTGGCAAGTCGAGCCCGGCCAGCGCTGGGTGGTGCTCGGCCCCAACGGCTCGGGCAAGAGCACTCTGCTGCGACTGGCCGCCCTGCACCTGCACCCCTCCGAGGGGGCCGTCCACGTCCTCGGTGAAACCCTGGGCCGCACCGACACCCGGGTCCTGCGGCGCCGCATCGGGTACGCGGCAGCCGCGCTCGCCGACTCATTGCGGCCCGGCATCGACGCCGCCGACGTGGTCATGACCGCCCTGAACGGCGCCCTCGAGCCCTGGTGGCACGACTACGACGATGCCGACCGGGAACGTGCCCGGGAGTTGCTCAAACAGGTGGGGTGCGGGCACCGGGCCGACCACGCCTTCGGCACGCTCTCGTCGGGCGAGCGACAGCGGGTGTTGCTGGCTCGCACGCTCATGACCGACCCGGAGGTCCTGTTGCTCGACGAACCCACGGCCGCTCTGGACCTCGGTGGCCGCGAAGAGCTGGTCGGAACGCTCGCGGCGCTCGCCGCCGATCCCGCCACCCCGCCGGTGGCCCTCGTCACCCACCACGTCGAGGAGATCCCGCCCGGGTTCACCCACTGCCTGATGTTGGCCGGCGGCCGGGTCACCGCCGCCGGGCCACTCGGCGAAGTGCTCAGCAGTCGGGCGCTGTCCGACTGCTACGGACTCGACCTCCGGCTGAGCACCGGGGCCGGCCGCTGGACGGTCCGGGTGGCACCGGGACCATGAGCGTGCGACACGCCCTCGTGGTTGCCGGCGGACCCTCGCCCGACGGGATCCAGGGTCTGCCCGCCGCCGACCTCGTCATTGCCGCCGACCGGGGGGCCGAACACGCCCTCGCCCTCGGGCTGCAGGTCAACGTCGTCGTCGGCGACCTCGACTCGATCGACCCCGACACGCTGCTCGAACTCGAGGAGTCGGGCACCCGCATCGAGCCGCATCCCGTCGACAAGAACGACACCGACCTCGAACTGGCGCTCGCCACGGCGCTCGCCTCCGGGGCCACTTCGGTCACGATCGTCGGCTCCGCCTCGGGACGCCTCGACCACGCCCTCGGCATCCTGCTGGCCGGCGCCAGCGAACGGTGGGCGGGACTGTGCATCGACCTGCGCATCGATGCCGCCCGGGCCTGGATTGTCCGGGACCACCTCGAGATCGAAGGTGAAGCAGACGACGTGGTCAGCCTCCTCGCCGTCGGTGGCCCGGCAACCGGCGTGACCTCCACCGGCCTGCGTTGGCGCCTGGCCGAGGCAACGATGTCGCCCGGCGTCGCGGTCGGCCTCTCGAACCTCATGACCGGCACGACCGCCACCATCACCTTGACTGGTGGCACCCTCCTCGTCGTCCAGCCAGGTCAGGAACGACAATGAGCACCTCTCTCTGGCCGACGGACCAGATGCCGAGGCGGGCGCCCTCGCCGAGCACGACAGCGCACGAATGGTGGGACGCCCCACCGGGAAGCCGATCGGTCCCGAAATCGGACAGCGCGTCCGGGCCAGGAGCCACGCTCTCGCTGTGCCGCCGACCCGGGGACGCCGGGGTGTCGCTCTGATGCGACGATGATCGGCCATTCGGCCGGTCATCGGGTGGTGGACCGTACTGGACTCGAACCAGTGACCTCCCGCGTGTGAGGCGAGCGCTCTAGCCAACAACCACCTTGTGTTCAAAACCCCTGGTACGTCAACGATGTGACAGTCGTCTGGTCGTGTCCTGAGAGGCCAAAAACCCTCCAAGCGGGTGGTCAGTTAGCACTCCCCGGAGGCCGCAGCTCGGTGCGGGAGACTAGAGAACCGACCCCCACCGAAGGCTGCCATGGACCAGCACGGGGGGCCCGTCACTGGGGGGTTCAGACCGCGCGAACGTTGAGGGCTTCCGGGCCCTTCCTGCCGGGGCCGACCTCGAACTCGACGTTCTGGCCTTCGTCGAGGCTGCGGTAGCCATCGCCCGCGATGTTGGAGTAGTGGACGAACACGTCTTCGCTTCCCTCAACGGAGATGAATCCGAACCCCTTCTCGGAATTAAAAAACTTTACGGTGCCGGTAGGCATGATTTCTCTTTCGTTGTTTGACTGAAGAACCGAGCCTTGACCGACTCGGCTCCACAATCCTACGACCGGTTTCCACTCATCTACTCCGTCAGTCAGGAGGTGAGTTGCAGGCCCCAAACCACCAGCAAGCCAAAGGTCCACACCAACGGTGCAGGTCAGTCGACTTATTGGTGGACCGTACTGGACTCGAACCAGTGACCTCCCGCGTGTGAGGCGGGCGCTCTAGCCAACTGAGCTAACGGTCCGTCGGGCGAGGAGGGTACCCCCGGCTCAGCCACCAGTTGCACCTCGCCGAGACGTCCGGGAACATGGCGGCTACGCCTCGAGGACTGTTACGACCCCGGTCTCGCCGTTCACCTCGACCAGTGCCCCGTCGGGGATCCGCTTGGTGGCGTCCGTGGCCGACACCACGCACGGAATGCCCAACTCGCGGCTCACGATGATGGCGTGGCTGAGCGGGGCGCCCACGTCGACGACCACGCCGGCGGCCGGCACGAACAGCGGCGTCCACGACGGGTCGGTCAGCGGCGCCACGAGGACGTCACCGGGCTCGAGGTCCGTCGGGTCGTGGCTGTCGAGGATCACCCGGGCCCGTCCCTGCGACACGCCCGGACAGCCGGGCGAACCCTGGATGGACTCGCCGACCCCCAAAGAATCGACCTGGATGGCATCGCGGCGCGGCCACGTGGAGAGTGGCGGCGGATCGCCGACCACAACGAACGGCTCCTGGAGTTCCCGGACCTCGTCGAAGACCGCCTGGCGCTCCTCGATCACCTCACGCCAACCGGCGGGATCGTCGAGCAGCTCTCGACCCTCGGCGAACGTCACCATGGCGAAGCTGGTCACCTTGGGGAACACCCCCTTCTCAACCATGCGACGGCCGAACTCCAGATAGGCCATACGCGCCTCGTGGACGAGCTTGATGCAGTTGGTCTTGGTGCGCTCCCTGCCCGGCATGAAGACCCCTGCCGACCCGAGTGCCGCCCCGAACTGTCCCTGGGTCTCGGGATCAGCGGCCAGCATCTCGACCATCTCGGCACCGAGACGCTCACGTTCGGCGGCCATCCCTGCCTGGCGGCCGACGGGGTCCGCACTCTCCGGCGAGAGGCGCATCCGGTCGATGGCCGCCAGGGCCAGCTTCGGTTCGGTCTCCCAGGTCGGACAACTGGTCTCCCACTCGTTGGGCCCCCGGCAGCCGTAGGCGTAGAGGAACTCGTCGAAGGCCTCGAGGAACCCTCTCGCACCTTCGTCGTCCAGTGCACGCAGGCGGCCCTCGAGTCCGTCGAGGCCCGCGTCGAAAGTCTCCGTAAGGGAGTCACCAGCTGCAACCCGCCGGCCCAGGTCCCACATGACCAGGGACGGTGCCGCCGACGCCACGTCTCCCAGGCCCGCCAGCAACTTGAGGGCATCCTGTGGCCGACCCAATGCCGCACAGACCTCGGTGACTATCCCTGCCGGGAGCGTGGCCAGCGAGGTGACGTACAGGTGTTGGCTGAACAGGTGCCGGAAGTGTCCATCCAGGATCTGTTCGGCCCAGTCCAGGAGTTCTACGTCCCCCATTGCCCCGAAGTCCGGACGGTCGGCCCGCAGTGCATCAACCATCTCCTCGTCGGCCAGCACCTCGGGCAGGCCGTCGGTGGTGAGCACCCAGCCGAAGGTGGCCCCGATGCGCGCCTCGGCCTCCGGGCTGGCGTCATCGGGGTGGGGCTCGTAGTCGGGAATGCCGGGCTGGGCCCCGAAGAACTGTGCATCGATGGCCGCAGCGGACAAGCCGGGAGCCCGCTCACCGAAGATGCGCATCACGGAGGCGTTCAGGTAGGCGTAGCCGCCGAAGACGCCGAGGATCACCGTGTTGTCGGGATCGAACTCGTCCTCGGTGAACGCACCGATCCGCGCATAGGCGTCACGCCACCCCAGTTCGGACATGCGGATCCCGTCGGCGTTGCAGAAGGCGAAGTCGAACGAACTCATGGCCACCGGGTCGGGGAACACCTCGCCGACGTTGGCCCGCGTCCAGAGCGGGTAGCGCTCTGATGTCTTGGTCCCCAGGAAGTACTGCTCGGCCACCGGTCGTCCCCCGTTCTGCCGGACACCTCTGTCCGTGCTCTGCGGCCGGACGCCAAACCACGACATCCGATAGACCAAGGAGTGTGGCACAGGGAGCCAACGGGTCTCCAGCGGGACGGTCAAGCCCGCAACGCGTGCGATCGGCCACACTCGACCCTGCAGCCCGTCGTCTCCCCCCGACCGAATTGCCATATCGTTGGAGCCGGCAGTCGAACGCCCCCCGCCATCCACCTCCACCCGAGGCCAATGCCACAGACGCAGGAAGTACCAGCCCTGACCCTCAAAGAGGTCATTGACGTCGTACCGGCGTCCTGTCGGCAGCGGTCCACCGCTCGGGGCCTCTACCTGGTCGGCCGCGACCTCCTCCTGTACGCACTCGTGCTCACGGGCCTGGTGTTGAGCCCGGCCTGGTGGCTCACCCTGCCGCTGCTGATGCTGGCCGGCCTCACGGTCGCAGCGTTGTTCGTGCTGGGCCACGATGCCGCCCACGGGGTCCTCACCGACGACAACCGCCTCAACTCGGTGATCGGACACCTGCTCCTGATCCCGTCGTTCCACATCTACGAGGCCTGGGTGCTCGGCCACAACCGCATCCACCACGGACACACCGTCCGACAGGGCATGGACTTCGTGTGGCATCCGGTCACCGTCGAGCAGTACCAGGCCCTGGGTTCCCTGGGACGACTGCGCCACCGCGTCGAATGGTCGGCCCTGGGGCCGCTGCCCTACTACCTGCGCGAAGTGTGGTGGAACAAGATGATCCGCTATCGGGAACCGCCGGCCAAGTGGGTAGCCGCCATCCGACGCGACCGCATCATGCTCTACCTGGCACTACTGGCTGCGGCCACCGGTGCCGGACTCCTTGGCGGCCTGGGCTCGGGCGACGTCCCGGGGGCAGCCTGGATGATCACCAAGCTGCTCGTGATCCCGTTCCTGCTGTTCACGTTCCTCATCGGCTGGACGGTCTACCTGCACCACATCTCTCCCGAGATCCGCTGGTACACGCGCAGGGAATGGACCAAGGTGCAGGGACAACTCGATGGCACCACCATCCTGCGGATCCCCCGGGTGATGGACTTCTTCTTCCACTGGATCTTCATCCACACCCCCCACCACGTGGACATGCGCATCCCCTGCTACCACCTCCCCAAAGCGGCTCAGGCCATCAAGGAGGCGTTCCCCGAGCGCACGATCGACCGCAAGCTACGCATCCGGGAGTTCGTCGAAAACACCCGGACCTGCAAGCTCTACGACTTCGAAGCCGGCCGCTGGCTTCCGTACAGCGCGGCCGACCGATAGCCGGCCGGGGCGAACTGGCCCCGACATCTCGGTCCCTCCCGAGGAGCACGGCGGGGAACGTGATCAGTACTTTGGACGAGTAAAGCGAGAGCATTGAAATCCCGGGCACCTCGAAGCCGGAATGAAGTGCCAACTCACCGTCTCCTGATCCGTCGGATCCCAGACACCTCAACCGACGGAAGGCGCCACGCAGACCTGCTCGGTTCGGGTGGGCAGCACCACAGCGATCGCCCCCATCGGACAGGACGTGCCGGCCACGCCGCGGGCCACGATCTCCAACTCGCCGCCGATGCACGGGACCACCTCCATGCCCTCGTCGTGGAGGTGGACGCACTGTCCGACCTGGAAGGCTGGCGGCCGGTTGCCGTCGCCCGTCATCAGGGCCGTGACGATCAGGATGGCGAACAGGAGTCCGACAGCGAGAACGACCGGGCCGATGCGCAGGGCGCAGCCGACAGCCGGCGAGACGGCAACGCCCTGGAAGGCGTCGGAGCGGTACTCCGGTGCCGACTGTGATCGCGGAACAGGCGGGCGGCGCAACTCGTCGTACTCGGCCCTACGCACCGGATCACCAAGCACGTGCCACGCCCCATTGATGGTTGCCATGCGACGCTCGGCCCGAGCCCGGTCGGCCGGGTCCGCCACCAGGTCAGGGTGGTGGCGCCGGGCCAGGGCCCGATGGGCGGCACGGATCTCGCCGGCCAAGGCGTCCTTCGACACGCCGAGGGTGCGGTAGTGGTCAGGGCCGGACGGCACCCGATCACCCTAGGACCACGGCAGGAAGAGGACCGTCGCTACCGTGGGGCCGGTGAGCGTGATCAATTGCCCGGGCTGCGGGGAGGACGAGGACCTGACAGGCGACCGGCGGGGTGACCCGGGCAACGAGGCCATCACCGTCACGTGCGGCGCCTGCGGACTGGTGTGGGACCGGGACCTCACTCCCCGCTGCCCCACCTGCGGATCCGAGGACGTACGGACCGCCCTGCGCTCGATCGTCGAAAAGTCGCGGGGCACGCAACTGTCGATCCAGTCGATGCAGGTCGTGCACCTCTGCCGGGTGTGCGACGCCGAGCAGTTGGCGGCCTGGAACCAGTCGAACACCCCGCTGGCGCCAACCGAACTCCCCTTCGACCCCCGCTGAGCAGCGGTCGCCCGGATCAGCCCTCGAGCAGTAACTCGGCGAGCACCTCAAGGCCGGCCACCCGGCTGCCCTTGACCAGCACGGCGTCATCGACTGCGAGGTCGAGTGCGCCGTATGCGGCGTCGAGGTCCGCCAGCGACTCGACGCCGTAGAGGTCCGTGCCGACGGCCACCAACTCGAGGCCGAGGTCGGCGACCCGCTGTGCGATGGCCAGGTGTTCGTCGGCAGCCCGATCGCCCAGTTCGGCCATCAGTCCCAGCACCGCGACGCGCCGTCCGACCACCGGGAGGGCGGCCAGGGATTCGAGCGCCGCTGCCGTCGAGGCCGGGTTGGCGTTGTAGGCGTCGTTGAGCACCCGCAGGCCCGACGGCGCCGTGCCCAGCTCCATGCGCCACGGTGAGGCGACTCCCTCGGCGAGGCCTGCCGCCACGTCAGCGAGGGGCATGTCGAGCACCAGGCCCACGGCCGCAGCGGCCAGGGCGTTGGGAACCATGTGCGCCCCGTGGACCGACAGCCGCACTTCTGTCCGGCCCCACGGCGACTCCAGGCGGAACGAAGCCCGCAGGTCGTCGTCGAGCACGACGTCCCGGGCGCGGACCTCGCCGGTGTCACCGAATGTGAGGACCGGGGAGCGTGAGCGGGACGCCTGCGCCACGACCTCAGGCACATCGGCGTTGAGCACTGCACAGCCATCGGGAGGCAGTGTGTCGAACAGCTCACCCTTGGTGCGCGCCACGGCCTCGACCGAGCCGAACTCGCCGGTATGGGCGACGGCCACGGTGGTCAGCACGCCGATGTCCGGTCGGGCCACCTCGCAGAGTGCGGCGATGTCACCGACATGGCGGGCGCCGAGCTCGACCACGACCGCCGCAGTTTCCGGAGAGCCGAGGAGCGTCAGCGGCACGCCGATCTCGTTGTTGAACGAACGGTGGCTGGCGTGGACCGGCCCCCGCCGGGCGAGCACCGCCCGGACCAGGTCCTTGACCGAGGTCTTGCCGACCGAACCGGTGATGCCGACCACCGGCCCCTCAAGCGAACTGCGAGCCGCAGAGCCCAGGGCCAGCAGAGCAGCGCCCGTGTCGCCCACCCGGATCGCCGTCGCTGCAGCACCTCCCCCAAACGTGCCGTTGCCCGTCAGGTAGCCGGCGGCACCAGCATCGAGGGCCGCCGCGATGAATTCGTGACCGTCGCGTTCGGCGACGATCGGAACGAACAGGCAGCCCGGCGTGACCGCACGCGAGTCCTGGGTGGCGCCGTCGAGCCAGACGTCGTCACCGACCAGTTCGCCGCCCACGGCGGTGGCCACCTGCGAGGCCCGAAAGCGCATGGATTGATTCTCCCAGCCCGGGACCCGCCGGAGGTGCCACCCCGCAGAAGCGGACCGGCCGTACCATCTGCCCATGGCCTCCCCCACCGCCGACGCCACAGACCGGCGCACGTTCGTCCTCCTGTTCGGTGGACGCAGCGCCGAACACGATGTCTCGTGCGTGTCGGCCCGCCACGTGCTGGCAGCCATAGACGCCGGCCGCTACAACGTGGTCCCGGTGGGCATCGACACCGACGGTCGCTGGTCGCTGGCCGAGGCCGCTGCCGCCGCCCACGCTGCCGGCGACCTCCCCGATGCACTCGACCCGACCGGGCCCGCATGGGACCCGCTCCCCTGCCTCGCCGAACTGTCAGCCGCCGGGCCCGTGGTCGTGTTCCCCCTGCTGCACGGCCCCCTGGGAGAGGACGGCACGGTCCAGGGCCTGCTCGAGTTGGCCGACGTGCCCTATGTGGGTGCCGGCGTGCTGGGCTCGTCGCTGGCGATGGACAAGTTGGTCACCAAGGAAGTGCTGACCCAGCACGGCCTACCCCAGGCCCGCTACCGGGGCCTCCACGCCGACGACCTCGGCGCCCCGGGCACCGACACCCTTGCCGCCCTGCTCGACTCCCTGCTCAGCGACCTGGGCCCGACGGTGTTCGTGAAGCCCGCCAACCTGGGATCCTCGATCGGGGTGTCGAAGGCCACCGATGCCGTCACCCTCGAGGTGGCCCTGAATGCCGCTGCCGCCTACGACGAGTGGATCATCGTCGAGGAGGCGATCACCGGCCGCGAGATCGAACTGGCGGTGTTGGGCGACCGGGTGCCGCAGGTATCGGGGCCCGGCGAAATCCGTCCCGGTGCCGATTTCTACGACTACGCCGACAAATACGAGACCGACGCCGCCGAGTTGCTCGACGATCCAGACCTCGAGCCAGAGACAGTCGTCCTGTTCCAGGAACTGGCCGCACGGGCGTTCCTGGCCCTGCGCTGCTCCGGGATGGCCCGGGTCGATTTCTTCCTCGCCGACGACGGCCGGGGCCCGGTGCTCAACGAGGTCAACACGATCCCGGGTTTCACGCCCATCTCGATGTATCCACGGCTCTGGCAGAAGGCGGGCCTGACCTACCCGGCACTCGTCGACCGCCTGGTCGACCTCGCCATCGAACGCCACGCCCGCCGCCGCCGCAACACCCGCCGCTGAGGAACCCCGCCCCGCCTCAGCGCTGGGGGTCGAGGGAGGCGCGCAGGAACCGCAACAGTTCGCGGCGACGGGTCGCCACGGTGCGCATCGTCGGCTCGAGGCCGGCGGCGCGCAGCACCTCGATCTCGGTCGCCAGGCCCACCACCGTCGAGTAGGCGCTGATCAGCACCAGTTGGGCGTCGGTACGTCGCATCCTGCCGGCGTCCATCTCCCGCTCCATCCAGGCCTGCGCTCGATCCATCAGCGGCCCCATGGCGCCCTTGAGTCGGGGTGCCGCCGGTGAGCCGGGTCGCGACACCTCGCGCAGAAGGCCCATCAGCAGCGGCTGCTCGAGTGCCACCCGGAAGACGGAGCGCACCAGCGCCTCCACCCGTTCCCAGTCGGTGGCCTCGCCGTCGAGCACCTCGAGCAGGGCGGCGTTCAGGTCGGCGGCGCTGCGATCCACGACTGCACCGAGCAGGCCCCGCTTGCTGACGAAGTGGTAGAGGATCGTCTGCTTGCGGACGCCGAGGCCGTTGGCCAGGTCGTCGAGCGACGTGCCGTCGTAGCCGATCGTGCCGAATGACGAGAGGGCGGCGTCGAGAATGCGGTCCCGGGTCTCTGCGCCCCTGCCCGAGGACCGGGTGACCCCGCGCACCGTGTCGCGCACCGTGTCCCGGATCGTCGTCGCCTCAGGCATGCCTGCACATTACTACTTATCCTGACCATCTGGTAAGTACCCTGACCATCTGGTAGAAAGAGGGCCATGATCGCCGAATCGCTGGCCAGACGCCGCATCGCCATCACCGGAAGCACTGGCTTCCTCGGCACCGCCCTCGTCGAACGACTCCTCCGCACCGTCCCTGACTGCGAGCTCGTCCTCATCGTCCGGCCCGGGCGTCGAGGCGCCGAACGGCGCGTCAGCCGTGACATCCTCCACAACGACGCCTTCGACCGCCTCCGCGCCGAACTCGGCAAGGACGCCTTCGAGGAGATGGCCGCCCGGAGAATCACCGCAGTCGCCGGCGACGTCACCAACGACGGCCTCGGCCTCGACGAAGAGGGCCGCTCCGCCCTCGCCACCTGCGACCTCTTCATCCACTCGGCGGCGGTCGTCAACTTCGACTCGCCACTCGACCAGGCCGTCGAGATCAACCTGCTCGGCTCCGTCCGCGTCGTCGAGACCCTCCAGAGCCTCGGCGTCGTCCCCCACCTCGTCGCCGTCTCGACCTGCTACGTGGCCGGAAGCCGCCGGGGCACCGCACCTGAGGAGCCCGTCAACCAGGGCCCCTTCTTCGTCGACGTCGACTGGCGTTCCGAGGTCGACAGCGCCAGACGCATCCGAGCAGAGGCCGAGAACGCCAGCCGCTCCCCCGAGAAGTTGGCGGAATTCCGAGAGGCCGCCCACAAGGAACTCGGCGCCGCCGGCACCCCCGCCCTGGCCGCCAAGACCGAACAGCTCCGCACCCGCTGGGTGGAGGACCGCATGGCGGAGGCCGGCCGCTCCAGGGCCTCCTCGCTGGGCTTCCCTGACGCCTACGCCTACACGAAGGCCCTCGGCGAGGTCGCCCTGACCGAATCGTCAGGCGACGTTCCCGTCAGCATCGTGCGCCCCTCAATCATCGAGTCGTCCTTCGCCGAGCCCGTGCCGGGCTGGATCCGCGGCTTCCGAATGGCCGAGCCGGTCATCATCTCGTACGCCCGCGGCCTCCTCAAGGAGTTCCCGGGCGTACCCGAGGGCACCGTCGACGTCATCCCGGTCGACTTCGTCGTCGCCGCCATCTGCGCCGTCGCCGCCCGCGGCCCCGACCCAGACGCACACCCTGGTGGCGACATCGTCCAGGTCGCCTCGGGTGCGGAGAACCCCCTCCGCTACGGGAAGCTCGTCGACCTGGTGCGGGAGTGGTTCACCGAGCACCCCATCTACGACGAACACGGCCAGCCCATCTCCGTGCCCCAGTGGTCGTTCCCCGGCCGGGGAAGGGTCAAGCAGCAACTCGAACGGGCCGGCTCCATGCTCGACCGGGCACACAAGGCCTTCGACATGCTCCCCGTGCGGGGGCGCCACGCCATGACCTCCGCCCGGCTCGAGGAGAGGCGCGAACTCATCGACCGGGCCATGGGCTACGTCGACCTCTACGGCGCCTATGCGGAATGCGAGGCGGTCTACGGCCTGGAGCGCCTGATCGCCCTTTGGGACCAACTCGACGACGACGACCGGGCCACATTCTGCTTCGACCCCCGCACCATCGACTGGGACCGCTACGTGCCCGAGGTTCACCTCCCGTCAGTGGTCAAGGCCGCCCGTGCGCCAACGCGCCCACCGACCCGGGGCGGCCAGAGTCGCTCCGAAAGGCTGCGCACCCAGGTCCTCTCCCCCGACCGCCAACTTGCCGCCTTCGACCTCGAGAACACCCTCATCGCCTCGAACGTCGTGGCCTCGTACTCGTGGCTGGCGAGCCGCCACCTCGATACCCGCGACCGGGCCCGCTTCGTGATGAAGACCATCGCCGAGGCCCCCCGCCTGCTGGCCCTCGACCGCCGGGACCGGAGCGACTTCCTTCGCCACTTCTCTCGACGCTATGACGGCGCCCCGGTCGACCAGATCGCCGAAGACGCCCTTGAGCACGTCAACGAACTGCTCCTCGCCAAGTCGTTCCCCGCTGCCATCCGACGGGTGCGCGAGCACCGGGCGCTCGGGCACCGCACCGTCCTCATCACCGGCGCCCTCGACTTCGTGGTCGAGCCGCTGCGGCCCCTCTTCGACGACGTGGTGTGTGCCCGGCTCGGCACCAAGGACGGCACCTACGACGGGCAGCTCACCTCCGTGCCCCCCACCGGCGAGGCCCGCTACCAGGCACTCGTGGACCTCGCCGAAGAACACGGCTGCGACCTTCGCGAGTCGATTGCCTACGCCGACTCGGCCAGCGACCTCCCGATGCTCGAGGCAGTCGGCTTCCCCGTCGCCGTGAATCCCGAGACCCGCCTCGCCTCCATCGCCCGCAAGCGCGGTTGGCTCGTCGAGGACTTCCGCAAGTCGCCCGGCATGACCCGGCGCCTGCTGCCCATCGCTCCCCCACGGACGGCCGTCCGATGAAGGCCCTGGAGTTCCGCCGCAACGTTCCCCGATTCGCCGCGGCGCGCCTGGCCGGCAGCCTCACGCCGGGCCGTGGTGCCTCCGTCGGGCCGCTACACCTCGCTGACCTCGACCCGCCGACCGCTCCCGGCCCCGACTGGGTGCGGGTCCGACCCCGCCTGTCGGGCATCTGTGGATCGGACCTCGCCACCATCGACGGCCGCTCGGCCCGCTACTTCGAACCGTTCGTCTCGTTCCCGTTCGTACCGGGCCACGAGGTCGTGGGCGACCTCGACGACGGCACCCGGGTGGTGCTCGAGCCGGTCCTGGGCTGCGTCAGCCGCAACCTCGACCCCACTTGCGACCCGTGCGCCGCCGGCCAACTCGGAAACTGCGAGAACACGACGTTCGGAGACCTCGAGCCGGGCATCCAGACCGGCTCCTGCCACGACACGGGCGGTGGATGGGCGACCGCCTTCTCGGCCCATCCCAGCCAACTCCATCCCGTCGACGACTCGTTCAGCGACGAGTCGGCCGTGATGATCGAGCCCACGGCCTGCGCCGTCCACGCCGCCCTCGTCGCCGACGTTCCCGACGGCGCCATCGTCACGGTGCTGGGCGCCGGCACCCTCGGCCTGCTCACGATCGCCGCCCTCCGCACCTTCGCCAAGCCTCGGACCGTCGTGGCGACCGCCCGCTACCCCAGCCAACGACGCCTCGCCGCAGAACTCGGCGCCGACCTGGTCGTCGAGCCCGACGGCATCCGCCGTGCGGTACGGCGGGCCACCGGTAGCCGGGCCGTCAGCATCGCCGGCGACGACGGCGCCGTCGACCGGCTCAGCGGAGGCAGCGACGTGGTCGTCGACTGCGTGGGCTCCTCGGCCAGCCTCACCGACGCCATGGCGATCACCCGCCCACGGGGACGCATCGTGCTCGTCGGCATGCCCGCCTCCGTGAGCCTCGAACTGACGCCGCTGTGGCACCGTGAGATCGAACTGGTCGGCGCCTACACCTACGGCACCGAGACCCTCCCGGACGGCTCCACCGCCCGGACCTTCGACCTGGCCGCCGGACTTGTCCGGGCCGCCGAACTGGGCCGCCTCGTGTCGGCGACCTATCCCCTGCACCGCTACAGCGATGCACTCGAACACGCCGCAGCCGCCGGTCGACGAGGAGCCGTCAAGGTGGCCTTCGACCTGCGCGATGAAAAGGAACGAGAAACCCTCATGGAGATGAGCAAGTGAGCAACGGCCACCTCGCCCCCCGACCCGGCTTCGTCCTCGACGTCGACCGCAGCAGCCCACCGGTCCTGTTCCACCACGGCGAGGGATTCCGGCTCGAGAAGTTGCCTGCCGATCGCACCCGTGTGATCTACCCGGCCGAGCCGCTCGAGGGGCTCGCCGACCCCGACGGCGCCATCCGCAGCGCACTCCTCAACCCGCTGGGCGACTCCGAACCCCTCCCGGCACTACTGCATTCCGGCATGAAGCTCACCATCGCCTTCGACGACATCTCGTTGCCCCTGCCGCCGATGCGCCGGCCCGACATCCGTCAACGGGTCATCGAGGCTGTCCTCGACCTGGCCGCAGAGGCCGGCGTCGACGACGTGCACCTCATCGCTGCGCTGGCCATCCACCGGCGGATGACCGAGGACGAGTTGCGCCATGCCGTCGGCGACCGCGTCTACGACGCCTTCGCCCCTTCTGGCCGCCTCTACAACCACGACGCCGAGGACCCCGACGGCATGGTGGTGCTCGGCCAGACCCCCCACGGCGAGGACGTGCAGTTCAGCAAGCGGGCTGCCGAGAGCGACCTCGTCGTCTACGTCAACATCAACCTCGTGGCCATGGACGGCGGCCACAAGAGCACCGCCACCGGCCTGTCTGGCTACACCGGCCTGCGCCACCACCACAACGTCCACACCATGCTCAACTCCCGTTCATTCATGGATCGGGAGAACTCGGCACTGCACGCCTCCAACTGGCGGATGGGCAAGGTGCTGCGCGACGCCGACGTGAAGATCTTCCAGATTGAGACCACGGTCAACAACAACACGTTCGGACGCGAGGGTCCGATGTCGGTGCTCCAGAAGCGCGAGTGGGAGTGGTCGCCGAAGGACCGGGCGGGATTCCTCGCCATGCAGCAGGGCCTCAAGCTCATGCCTTCGGCAGCGAAGCGCAAGGTGTTCTCGTCGTGGCTGGCGCCCTATGAACTCACCTCGGTGCAGGCCGGCGAGGTCGAGGCCGTCCACGAAGTAACGACGGCGAACGTCTACAAGCAGCAGCTCGTGCCCGTCGAGGGACAGACCGACGTGCTCACCATGGGGCTCCCCTACATCTGCCCCTACAACGTCAACTCGATCATGAATCCGATCCTCGTGATGTGCCTGGGGCTGGGCTACTTCTTCAACCTGTACCGGGGGAAGCCGCTGGTGCGAGAGGGTGGCGTGCTGATCATGGGGCACCCAACGCCGTGGGAGTTCCACCCCGTCCACCACCCCAGCTACATCGACTTCTTCGAACAGGTCCTGGCCGACACCACCGACCCGGCCGAGATCGAGAAGAAGTGGGAGAAGCAGTTCGCCGAGGACGAGTGGTACAAGCACCTGTACCGCACCTCGTACGCCTACCACGGAGCCCACCCCTTCTACATGTGGTACTGGGGGGCGCACGCCCTGCAACACCTCGGGAGGGTGATCGTCGTCGGCGGCGACACCGCTGCCGTGCGGCGCATGGGATTCCAGCCGGCATCAACCCTGCAGGATGCCCTCGAGATGTCGACCGACGTGGTCGGGCCACAGCCGACCATCACCCACCTCAAGAACCCACCAATCCTGATGGCGGACGTGACGTGAGGGTGGCGGTACGGGACGTGATGAGCGCGTGAACCACGTCCGACTACAGGTGGCGAAGGCCAGAGCCCGGGTGGCCCGACTGAGCTTCCCACTGCGTGCCACCCCGGTGCCGAACGGCGTAGAGCCACCGCCTCCCGTGCGGCACACGGGGACCGACTTCGACACCGACTGGGCCCGCTCACAGCCGGCACGGGTGGCCCGCCTGGCGCTGGTCGAGGGCGTGATGCGACCGGTCATGTCACTTGTCGCCTCCCCGGCCGTCAAGGGACTCGACCGCCTCGACCGCCTCGACGGCCCGATGATCTTCGCCGCCAACCACCACAGCCACGCCGACACACCGCTGATGCTCACCACGGTGCCCGAGCCGTGGCGACACCGACTGGTGATCGGGGCCGCCGCCGACTACTTCTTCCGCACCCGGATCGGCGGCTCGATCGCCGCCCTCGGCATTGGCGCCATCCCGATCGAGCGCACCAAGGTCGGGCGCCAGTCGGCGTCGCTCGCCGCGGACCTCATCGGCGACGGATGGAGCCTGCTGATCTTCCCCGAGGGGGGCCGCAGCCCCGACGGGTGGGGTCAGCCGTTCCGGGGAGGCGCCGCCTACCTGGCAATCCGGTGCAATGTCCCGGTTGTGCCGGTCCACCTGCAGGGCACGGGACGGATCCTGCGCAAGGGGAAAAAGTTGCCACAGCCGTCGCGCACCACGGTCACGTTCGGCGACCCACTGCAGCCCGGCGAGGACGAGAACTCACGGGCATTCGCCGCCCGCCTGGAAGCTGCGGTAGCGGTGCTGGCGGACGAAGCCACCTCCGACTGGTGGCAAGCCAGGGTGCGGGCACACGCCGGCACGTCGCCGGACCTCACCGGCCCCGACATCGGCGCCTGGCGCCGCGTCTGGGCGCTGGGCGACCGCGACCGCCGAGCGAAGCGAAACAGGCGCCACTGGCCGGAGTTGTGACCCCTCCGAACGCTGGTCCCAGTCGGTAGCCTCGGGTTCGGGACACCGGTAGCCCGAACCCGGCCTCCTGGTCCCGTCCATCCGTCCCACGCAGGAGTTCCTTCAGCCCGATGCCCGTCGCCGCCAGCACTCCGATCGACCTCATCCAGGGCGTCTACGCCACGCTCGACCAGCGGGTCGCCGCCGGTCGGGCCCACTTCGGACGGGCACTGACGTTGGCCGAAAAGGTGCTCGTCACCCACCTCGACGACCCGGCGAACACCAACCTCGAACGCGGCGAGTCGTACGTCGACATGCGGCCCGATCGCGTGGCCCTGCAGGACGCCACCGCCCAGATGACTTGGCTGCAATTCATGACCGCCGGCCTCGACGAGGTACAGGTCCCCACCACCACGCACTGCGACCACCTCATCCAGGCACGCGACGACGCCAAGCTCGACCTCCAGGCGGCCGTCGACGGAAACGCCGAGGTCTACGACTTCCTCGAGTCCGTGTGTGCCCGCTACGGCGCCGGCTTCTGGAAGCCCGGCTCGGGCATCATCCACCAGGTCGTGCTCGAGCAGTACGCCTTCCCCGGCGGGATGATGATCGGCACCGACAGCCACACTCCGAACGCCGGCGGCCTCGGCATGGTCGCCATCGGCGTGGGCGGCGCCGACGCCGTCGACATCATGACCGGCTTCCCATGGAACTTCAGGTGGCCCCGGCTCATCGGCGTCCACCTGACCGGCGAACTGAGCGGCTGGGCAGCCCCGAAGGACGTCATCCTCAAGGTCGCCCAGATCCTCACCGTGAAGGGCGGCACCGGCGCCATCGTCGAGTACTTCGGGTCCGGCGCACGCAGCCTGTCCGCCACCGGCAAGGGCACCATCTGCAACATGGGAGCCGAGATCGGCGCCACCACGTCGCTGTTCGCCTATGACGATGCCGTCGGCCGCTACCTCAAGGCCACCGGCCGCGAGGCGGTCGCCGACGCCGCCGACGCCGTGGCCCACCACCTGCGGGCCGACGACGAGGTCGAGGCCGACCCAGGCGCCTACTTCGACCAGGTCATCGAGATCGACCTCTCCACCCTGTCGCCGCACATCAACGGCCCCCACACCCCCGACCTGGCCCGCCCTGTCGCCGACCTGGGCGACGAGGCCCGGGCCAACGGCTGGCCGCTCGAGGTCAGCGCCGGCCTCATCGGGTCCTGCACCAACTCCTCCTACGAGGACATCACCCGGGCCGCCGGAATCGCCCGTGACGCCATCGCCAAGGGCATCTCCTGCAAGGTACCCCTGCTGGTCACCCCCGGCTCCGAGCAGGTACGGGCCACCATCGAGCGCGACGGCCTGCTGGCCGACTTCGAGGCACTGGGTGCCACCGTGCTGGCCAACGCCTGCGGGCCGTGCATCGGCCAGTGGGACCGCCAGGACGTCGAGGACGGCGTCCCCAACTCGATCGTCACCAGCTACAACCGCAACTTCCCGAAGCGCAACGACGGCTACGCCACGACTCACGCCTTCGTGACGTCCCCCGAGACGGTCATCGCCCTCACGCTGGCCGGCCGCCTCGACTTCGACCCGGCCAACGACACGCTCCTCAACGACGCCGGCGAGGAGGTCCGTCTCAGCGTCGGCACCGGCGAGGAACTTCCGGCGCAGGGCTTCGACCCGGGTGCTGACACCTTCCTGGCCCCGCCCGAAGACGGCAGCGGCATCGCGGTCGTCGTGTCGCCCACCAGCGAGCGCCTACAGCAACTCACCCCCTTTCCAGCATGGGACGGCGAGGACCTCGCCTACCTGCCCGTACTGGTCAAGGCCCAGGGCAAGTGCACCACTGACCACATCTCCATGGCCGGCCCCTGGCTGCGCTACCGCGGCCACCTCGAGAACATCTCCGGCAACCTCTACATGGGCGCCGTCAACGCCCACGGCGGCGAGGTCGGCATCGGGCTCGACATAACCGACGGCGAGCGACGCCCCTATCCCGAAATCGCCAAGCGGTACCACGAGGCCGGCATCGCCTGGGTCGTCATCGGCGACGAGAACATGGGCGAGGGCTCCTCACGCGAGCACGCCGCCATGGAGCCCCGCTTCCGGGGCGCCCGCGCCGTGATCGCCCGCTCGTTCGCCCGCATCCACCAGACCAACCTCAAGAAGCAGGGCGTGCTCCCCCTCACGTTCGCCGACCCCGCCGACTACGACGCGATCGGTGAGCGGGATCGCATCTCCGTCAACGGCCTCGTCGACCTCGCCCCCGACACACCCGTCGAGGTCGTCATTTCCCATGAGGACGGCTCTTCGACGACGATCGGCACGAACCACACGTTCTCGTCCGACCAGATCCTCTGGTTCCACGCCGGCAGCTCTCTCAACCTGATTCGGGAACAGACACGGGGCTGAAGGCAACCCCCTCCAGCTACACGAGTCGCGCGTCCACGCCGATCTCGCCAACCCAGGCCCAGAGCAGCACGCAGGGCGGAGACCGGTCGGGATCCTCTCCGGGTGCACCAAACCACAGTTCGTGCGGTTCATCAGGACCGTTGTGGGCGCAGTCTCCCGAGTGCAGTTCCCGGCGCACACCGTCGGCGCCGCTGAAGCCCACGTCGCCGGCGAGCACGTGGTACGCCTCCTCGGACGGATGGGCGTGCCGGGGGTAGTACAGCCCCGAGCCCCACACCCCCACGCCAACGGCCACGCGTGTGCTGCTGACCAGGGCCGCCGCGGTCGGTCCCACCAAGCGCACGTAGCCATAGTTGTCGAGGAAATGGGATGACAGCGTCTCGGCGTACGCCGCCGTCTGCGTCCAGGGCAGCGCACCGGCCAGCCCCCGGAACTCTCCGAGCACGGGATCGGTCCCCGGATCGAGCCGCTCGAGCAACTGCGTGACCGGAAGGGGTACCGGCTCGGGAACGGTGATGTCGCCGGCTGTGACCCTGCCCAGTTCTCCGGCTACCTGCGCCAGCATCGCCGGTCCTGCCTGCGCCGCCTGTTCGTCGTAGAAGCGCTTCAGGGTGCTGAACAGGCTCCCGAGTTGGTCGAGGATCAAGCCGGGTCCAGTTCTCCGGCCTAGACCTTCTGCAACTTGTAGCCGCGGTTGCGGGCCTCGGCGAGGGTGTCGGGTCCGAAGCAGAGGAAGGCGTCGCTGGCCATCAACTCGTCGAGCACCACGGAGAGGGCGTCCTCGTCAGTGACCTCGTCGAGGTCGTAGACCTGTTGGGTGCGCTTGTCACCGAGGAAGCGGTGGTGGGCGAAGGCCGTGGGACGATTCATGGTCGGGGAGGGTAACCGGCCGCACGTGTTCCGGACACGAACGCGACACGAGGACGTGCGCAAACACGCCCCCGCGTCTGGGATTGATTGAAATTGTGCTTCTCTGCCTGAAGCCGACCTGGTCTGCCGGAGGGGACCTTCTTCCGGCGGTCGGTGTTCAGGGGTGGCCGGCGGGGATTCGCCGGGCGGATCACTCGACCTAGCGGCCGACCACCTCCGAGGTCCCATGTTGTTCACCGTTGATATGGACCACCTCCTCTCTTCGGTGACAGTGACCTTACGCCCACGCCTGACCCGCGTACAGGACATTTCGTCCGGCTGTGGAACCCTTGCCACTCCTCCCCTGACAGTAGGTTGCAGCGATGCCCTCTTCGCCGACCACCGTCTACCCTGCCGCCGCCGTTCACACGCTCGATTCCTCCCGACCCACCGCCGAGGCGGTCGCCGTCCGCGACAAGCGCATACTCGCCGTCGGAACGACACAGGAACTCCTTGCCATCGACGGCGCCGTCGTCGACGGCTCGCTCGAACGGTTCACGCTGTTGCCCGGATTCGTCGAGGCGCACTGCCACGCAATGGCCGGCGGCATGTGGCTCCACACCTACTGCGGCTACTTCGACCGGCGTGGCCCCGACGGGAGAATGTGGCCCGCCTGCCGGACCCTCGAGGACGTCATCGATCGGCTCCGCGAGGCGGAAGCGGTGATGGCCGACAACGCCGGCCCGACCGAGCCGCTCCTCGCCTGGGGGCTCGACCCCATCTACTTCCCGGGTGAGCGCCTCGTCGCCAGGCACCTCGACCAGGTCTCGACCAGTCGCCCGATCTTCGTCATGCATGCCAGCCTCCACCTGGCCACGGTCAACAACGCCCTCATGGAGGCCGAGGGCATCACGGCCGATACCGACATCGACGGCGTCCCCAAGGACGGTTCCGGTTGGCCTATCGGCGAGCTTCAGGAACCGGCGGCGATCTCCCTCGCCGAGACGGCCTTCCGCAAGTTCT